>Ga0209098_1000019_pt1 | contig 177768 bp, 119 predicted proteins | sample AD_JPNHW1_MetaG_FD_184429 | JGI IMG/M metagenome (GOLD analysis project Ga0209098, IMG submission 184429) | Active sludge microbial communities of municipal wastewater-treating anaerobic digesters from Japan - AD_JPNHW1_MetaG (SPAdes) (version 2) | ecosystem: Engineered > Bioreactor >... | reverse complement strand
CACGTCCCCGGCCTGTTTCCCCTTGCCGTTACCCCGTCAGCATGCCAAACTAAGGCCGTTCAGCACCTGAAGAAAACGCGCGCCCGCCAGCCAGTAGCCAGTGTTGCACTGGCTACTGGCTGGCGGGAACCTTAACAAAATCGAAGCAGCCCAGCCCGCGTCTAGCGCCGGACCGGCTCTATCGTGTTCTCGGCAGGGCCTCGCATTTCGAAAACGAGTTCACCCCCGGCCATCAGATCGGCATGTTTGAGGATGATGCCCTCGACGCGTTTACCGTTGAAGGTGACGGAGCGTACGTATTTGTTGTCTTTCGAAAGATGCTTCGCAGTGATCACGAGTTTCTTTCCGGCAGGGAGCGAGACCGTGATCTTCGGGAACTGCGGCGCGCCGATAACGTAGTCGCCGCCGCAGGGATTGAACGGGTAGAAGCCCATGGCGCTGAAGAGATACCAGGCGCTCATCTGCCCGCAGTCGTCGTTCCCGCAGAGCCCGTCGGGCTCCGGAAGATAGAACTTGTCGCAGACCTCGCGCACGAGTTCGGCCGTCCGGTCGCCGCGCCCCGCGTACTGGAAAAAATAGATCGTGTGGTGGCTCGGCTCGTTTCCGTGCGCGTACTGCCCGATGAGCCCCGTAGCGTCGAGCGCGAAACCCATGCCCTCGGCCTTTTCGGGCAGGTTGAACAGCGTCTCGAGGTGTTCGGCGAACTTCTCCCTGCCGCCGTGGAGCTTCACGAAAAGTTCGGGATGCTGCATGACGTGCCAGGAATACTGCCAGGAATTGCCCTCCGTGAAGTCCTTCGCGCCGAAACCGCGGTCGCCGACGTTGAGTTTGAAAGGATTGAACGGATCACGCCACTTGCCGTTCGAGTCGCGCCCGCGCGCGAGACAGAGCGTGGTGTCGAAGACGTTCGTCCAGTTATGGGAACGGTCGTCGAAGAATTTCATGTCAGCCGTTTCGCCCAGCGCCTCGGCGAAGCGCGCGGCGCACCAGTCGTCGTAGGCGTGCTCAAGCGTGCGCGAAACGCTCTCCGTGCTGACGAGATCAAACGGATAATAACCGTATTTATCGAGCACGTCCCAGTGCTCGAAACCGCGGCGTTCGTGTTTGTTGCGGAGCGAATCCCGGACCGCGGCGTAGGCCTTCTTCGCGTCGAAACCGCGGAGCCCCTTCAGGTAGGCGTCCACCACGACGGGAACGGAATGTGTGCCGATCATGCACTGGTTGTCGACACCCCACAGCGTCCAAACCGGCAGGAAACCGTGTTCTTCCCAGTCGAGAAGCATCGAATTGACGAAGCCGCCCACCTTCTCGGGCGCGATGATCGTGTAGAGCGGATGCGCCGCGCGGAACGTGTCCCAGCAGGAGAACGTAGAATACCGCGGCGCTTCGCCGACATCCGCGAGGTCGTTCGGCTGGATGAAGAGATGGTAAAGCGAGGTGTAGAACGTCGTCTTCGCCTTCGCGTCGCCTTCCGGTGTCATCCGGGAAAACACGTCGTTCCAGGCGGAGCGGGTTCCCGAACGGACCGCAGAGAAATCCCAGGCGGGGATTTCCGCCCCGAGATTCTTCAGCGCGCCCGCTTCGGACTTGGCGGAAATCGCGAATTTGGCCATAAGCGTGCCGCCCGCGGGCAAATCGAAACCCAAGACGAAGCGCCGCCCTTTTTCGCGCGGATCGCGCGCGGGCAGATCCGTCCACTCGCGGATCGCGCGATCGAACGTGAGCGCGAAGTGATACGTGCGCTCGACCCACATCCGAGTGCGCACTGTCCCGACGATCGCATCGTCCCCCTCGCGGCGGAGTTCGCAGCTGATGACGCGCTGCGCGGGATTCTTCACGGTCCAGTTGAGGATGCCGTGCTGAAGATCGACGAAAAGCCGCGGCGCATCGCCGCCCTGATAGGCGATCCGGTAGATCGCCGAGTGTTTCGCCGCGGCGATTTCCACCTTGGCGTGGTTGTCGTCGAGCGTGACGGCGTAGTAGCCGGGTTCGGCGGTCTGGGTCTGCTTGCGGTAGACGCTGGCGAAGTTCGTGCGCGAAAGGTCGACGCCGCCCGTAAACGGCATCACGAGAACATCGCCGAGATCGCCGCAGCCGGTACCGCTCAGGTGCGTCTGCGAGAAGCCGAGTATTCTCGTGTCGGCGTAGCGGTAACCGCTACAGTAGTTCCACCACTCAAAGCCGGTGTCGGGGCCCGCCTGAACGAGGCCGAGCGGATACGCCGCCGCCGCGAAGCAGTGGCCGTTGTAGGAACACCCGATATACGGATTGACGAACCGCGCCGGATCCGTCTCGCCGAACGCCGTCACCGCAGCGAACGTCGCCGCGCATAAACCGAACCTCATCGTTTTCATCCTATTCCCTTAGAACCAGAGCGAGAACCAGTTGGACGGATCGTCCACGTTGGAGACGGACGCGAAGTCGGCGACGGGAATCGTCTTCGACTCGGGTCCACGGGAAAGCGTGAGCGCCCACGCCTGCGTCACGCCGGCGTTCGCGGGCGTGACGGGGGCGGGAGCGAGCGACGCCTTCCAACCGTAGCCGCGGAGCGATGAGGCGTTCAGCGTCTCGTCGCGCGAAGTGCCCGCGAGACGGCCCTTCGCGAGGACGAGCGGACCGCGGAAGACGAGCATCGCGGGGTCGTGGCGGCTGAGGTTCGACATGTCCGGCGTGTACCATTCCATGAAATGGACCGTGTACTGCATGACATCGAGACCGTGCATCTGCGGCGAAGGCGGGATCTTCTCGCTCCCGGCGGGAATTTCCTCCGTGCGCGCGGACATGTCGAACGCGAGCGCCCACGCACTCGCGCCTGCGGGCGCGTCGACCGCGTACCAGCCGTTCTCCGCCGTGACGGACTTGCCGTCCAGTCTGAACGCCTTCGACCAGCGCGGCACGCGGAAGCGCACCTTGCCCGGTTTTTCGCGCACGACGGAGACGACGACGGGCGTGTCGGCGTAGGGGTAACCGCCGGAGACGGCGAGCTTCACACCGGGGAAAGACGCCGTCGCGTCCGAATAGAGCGCGACGGAAAGCGCGCCATCCGCGGAGACGCCGCCCAAGCTGCCGGCGAAATCAAAGTAGGTGCGCATCATGTTGTCGGGGCAGCACTGGTGCTCGAACATGCCCGTCTGCGGCGGCGCGGAAAGGTGGCGCGTGCCGTGCGAACGGATGATGTGCGCGCCCCAGCGCCCGTCGCGCCAGACGCCCGCGAGAAACGCGTTGTAGAACGCCTCTTCGATCAGATCCGCGTACTTCGCGTCGCCCGTGAGCAACAGCAACTCGCGGTTGAGACGGATCCAGTGCGTCACGTCGCAGAGCTCCGTCATGCCGTTCACGTGGTGGCGTCCGTCGAGGAAATGATCGAAGTAGCCGGCGGAACGCATCGGATTGAGTTCCTCGTCGATGAGGTGCGTGTGGAACGCGAGAACGGCGTCGAGGACGCGCTTTTCGCCCGTGAGGCGGTAATAGTCCACAAGGCCTTCGAGACAGCTCTGGATTTCGTACGCCTTCGCCCAGAATGCCGGCTCCGGATACCAGGTGGAGATCTTCTCCTTGCGGAACGCGTCGCGAATGAGCGTGCCCGGATTGGATGGCTCCGCATCCATCGCGCGGACGATGTCTTTGGCGAGCGCCAGGTATTCGGGCTTGCCGGTCATGCGGTAGAGCTCCAGCACGGGTCGGAGGATACTCATGGAGGAAATGCCGTTCCATGCGCCGGTCTTGTCAAGCGTGAGTCCGAGGCGTTTCAGCTGCGCAACCAGATGGTCCGCCATCTTCACGGCCCCTTCCAACGCGGCCTTGTCGCCCGTCGCCTTGTAAATGTCCACCAACGCCCAAAGCGTGTACTTGCGCCCCCAGATGTTGAAGCACCAGTGTTGCTTCGCGTCCGGATTCGTCGAATTCCGCCGCAAGAGGTCTTCGTTCTGGTAGGTGCTGAGATAGCCGTTCGGTTTCTGGAACTCCTTCAGAAACGCATCGGTCTTCTCCATAACCCATTTCTTGAGGGCTGAGTCCTGCGTATAGGCCGCGGCCCCCGCGAAACAGAGCATCGTCTTGCCCCAATATTCGTTCTGCCAGCCGGTATGCCCGTCGGAATCGTCCCAATGCGTGCGGAAGGAATTGACGCATTCCTCGTACATCGCGCCGCGCGCCCATTCCGAATAGGCGCGTGCCCGGATACACGCATCCGCGCTTTCGCCGGCGCGGCCCTGCAGCCGCACGTCGCCGGGAGCCGCGGGGATGAACGCGTCATTTCCCGCGAACGCCGTTCCGCAAGCCGCAATCGCGAAGGCGATTACGGAAACAAACTCGATCTTCGAAAACATCGTATTCTCCTTCTTCTCTTTATTTCAGCAGCCGGATGGACTCGACTAAGACATCGCCGGACGATTCGCACGGATCGAAGCGCAGCAGGCTGATGCGTCCCCTCCAATGCGGATTGGCGGCGAGGTCGAATTCGTATTCGTGAAGGCGGCCGTCCGTCTTCACGGGGACGTTCGCCTGGATGGGGGTCTGCGTCTGGCACGTGCGGTCCGCCCAGAAAAGGCGCACGGGACCTCGCGCGTCCACAGGCAGCCGCATGCGCACCACGGCCTTGGACCAGTCGCGGGCGGCGAGCTGCAGCCGGATGTTGATGGCTGGATCGTTATCCGTGGACACGAGGGCGAGCCCCGCCGGCGTGCCGCGGAAGGACGCGATTCCCATCTGGTTCTGCCAGCCGCACGCCGTGCCGCCGCGGAAATCCCAGAACGAGGCCGTCTCAACCGACGTGGTATGCGGGAGCTCGTAACGTTCCGCCCCCAGACCGTAGTCCGCGGCAATCGCGTTCACGGGCCATCCTTCAGCAGGTTTTTCAAAAAACGCGTCGCGCACGGCCTCGAACATGCCGAATCCGAACTCCGAGTTCGGCTCGGCGTAGGAGCCCTCGCCCCATTCGTTGATCGGCGCGAGCACGAAACGCCTCGTGCCCGTCTCGTCCGCGAACCGGCGCGCGTCGCGGCAGATGCGGCGCATGTCTTCGACGTTCTTGCCGCGCACTTCAAGGCCGTGGTTCCACGGGCGGTCATCCCACCCGGTGGCGATGTTGTACATCTCGGGCAGGATACCTGTCTTGTGGCGGGCCGTCCAGTAGCCGTAACTCGCAGACGCCACGTCCGAAAACTCGCGGATGCCGGGCGGAATCGTCTTGCCGTCCGGCCCCGCCTCGATGAAGTGGTAGATGGTCGTCATGTCGAAACCGAGATCCTTGCACCGCTGCACGGGCTTCGCGGTGCCGTCGCCCTCCGGGAACTTCATGCACATGAAGTAGATGCCTTTATATCCCGCCTCGCGCGCCATGCGTCTGGAAAGCTCCAGTACCTCGACGCCACGGCCCTTGCCGACATCGCGGTCGAAATGTTCCGGTGCCCAGATGCACACCACGGGCATGCCATCGATGAAATAGTAGTTGCCCATGCCGAAGAAGCGGTCGATCCAGAACTTTGTCACCTTCGCCTGATCCTCGAAACTCTGCGAACCCGGCCCCGTGTGGTTGGCCCACATCACGGCCCACTTGATGCTGTCCTTATAACGGGCACCCGCAAGCGCCTTCTCCCAGTAGTCCACGCCATGGCCACCCTTTGTCCAGTACCAGTCCACAAGAAAAAACGAGATGCCGTTCTCCACGGACCACTTGATCTGCCAGTCCAACACCTCCGACTTCCGGTTGTCGTACCAGCCGTTGGCCGGACGCCGTTCGGGCGTGGTGTCCCAAAGCTTGGCCCACTGCTCCGTACGGACCCAGTCGCAAAAATAATACGCGCCGATTTCGTACGGCCCCGTCAGCGGTTTCGGCGGTGGCGGATAGTCTGCTGCCGCAAAACCGAGCGAGGGCGCGATCTTGACGGGAATCTCGACCACCAACGGTTCGGCGAGATCCGGGCCCGACAGCTTCAGTCGCGCGGTGAACGAAATCGGCTTCTCGGCCACGATCTCCACACGGTGGAGGCGCGGTTCGTCGCCGGCGACGTCCCCCATCTGCGCGGCGGAACCGGGATCGAGCACCTTCACACCCGCCGGCAGTCCCTCCACGTCGCAGCGGAGCCCCCGCGCGACCCGCATACCGAGGTTGCGCACGCAGAATTCAAGCGGCACGGTGCGGCCGGCACGGTCCAACAGGTTCGGTTGCCGCGTGTGGATCACCACGAGGTCGGGCGGCAAATCGGGTTCCGCCTCCACGAACCTCAGGTTTTCGATCGGAAACTCGCGCTTCGTCCGCCAGTCGAGGATGCCGAAATCGGACACGTGGCCTTTCCACGATCCCGGCGGCGGTTCCATGTGGTTACCGTTCCACGTGCCGGCGCTCACACAATTGATGAAGTACGTGTGCTTCCTGCCGTCCCCGAACACGCGGAAGTGGCGTGGAACCGGCGTGAAACCGGGCGCGGAGTCTGTGACCCACCTGAGATCCGCCCAGGTGGTGCAATTGCTCCACGTGCAGTCGAACGTCACCCCCACGTACCGGTCGGCGTCCACCACATTCCCCGGCTTGCGGTAATCCGGATCGGTCCGGATACCGATCGCAGAGAGCTCCCACTCACCGTTCGTGGCGCCCTCGGCGGGGAAGTCCAGCCGGAGCCGCACGACCTTACCGGCACCCTGCCAATACGGCCGCACGCGGTACGTATGAAACCTGCCGTCTGCGATCCACTCGAACTCGCGCGCGAACTTTTCAAGCGGGGCGGGGTCCTGCGGCCGCGACCAGAAGAGCTGTCCACGGCCACCCACAGACACCTTCGCCGTGAAAACGACCTCCTGATCCGCCTTCGGGTCGAGATCGATCGCCGGCCCGGCGATGAACGAGTCCCATCCCGACGAAGCGAGCTTCAGCATGCCATCCTCCACACGCACGTTCCGGCTCATATTCGCGTTCTTCCACGCATTCAGGTCCTCGCCGCGCCAGATATGCGCATGCTGATCCGCGGCTTGCTCCGGATTCGCCCCTGCCCCCGAGAAAGAGAACGTTGAGAATTTCGTGACATCCCTTTTGAACTGCGGTTGCGCCGCGTCCAGTGTAACCGCCGCCAACGTACAGACGGCCATCGCAAGCACTCTCATCTCGGTTTCTCCCTTAATGGAAAACGGCCCGCAGAGACACGGACCATTCACTCGAACATGGCCCAACACCTTACTGAATCCCACAGGCGAGGCGGAAACCGTATTCCGCGCTCACGAGGCTTGCGGTCTTGCCGCGGCAGTAGCCCACGCCGAGGCCTTCACCGGACATGTGGAGTTCACCGCCCCGGACGGGGCGCAGCGTCTGGCCGGCGTCGAACCAGCCCGAGCACCACTCGCAGATGTTACCGATCATGTCGTAGAGCCCGTACGCGTTGGGGCGTTTCTGCCCGACCGGCAAATGGCAGGCGTATTGAGGATGCGCGACATTCTGCGCACCGCCGTAATATGTGTTCTGGACCTGGAAGCAGACGCCGATCGGCGAAATGTGGTCGGGATTGTGTGGCGCACCGTTGTAGGTCCCCCACTGCGTTTCGCCGCGGCCAGCGAACTCCCACTGTTCGTGCGTCGGCAAGCCGAAGGACAGTCCGCTCGCGATTGCAAGCGTCGCGGTGGCATTGGTCGCCATCGTCCAACTAACCGTTTCGACCGGATGCCACTTCCAGTCGGCCTGATGAAGCACTCGATGGCTAGCCGTCGACAGCGCGCTGAAGGCGTCCTTGCCGACCGTGGACGGCTCCGCGCCGTTCGCCAGCCGCTTGTACTGCCCCTGCGTGACCTCAAAGACGCCCAGGTAGAAATCGGCCGCGTTCGTCACGTAATGAAGCGGCTGAAATCCATAGGTGTCGTCCTGCTCGCCTGCGTTCCAGCAGTAGTCGCCGGAAGCGCACCCCATGCGCCAGACGACACCCTTCGCCGGAATCCGTCGCATCAGGAGCCAGTCCTCTTTCCAGCGGGAATCGAGCACGCCGCCGGGTACCGCGTTGGAGGAAACGTAGTACTTCACGCACTTCGGCGCGAGGAGCGAAACCGCCAGGTAGTCCGGCGGCGTCGACGTCGACCAGGCCTTCAACTGAACCGAAAGCGCATTCACGTCGTAGGCACCCGCGGGAATGTCGTCCTGCGGATGCCAGGTGACGGTCTTGCCCGAGCCCGCCGAGACGCGGCAGTTTACCGCGCCGACGGCGGAGACCGCGTCGTACGTCTTGCCTCCCGTCGTCACCGTCATCGTGACGATCGCCGGCTCGTCGCCGGAGAGACTGTAGGTGACCGACACCGTGCGGTTGCTTGCATTCGGGTCAATCGACGTGACCGTCGGCGTGCCGAACTCGGCCATCGCCGAGACGGCGGCGAAAAGCACTGTGCTGAAAAAGAGTATTTTCATTTTCCCATCCTCCCGAGATCGCTTATTCGGCATTCAGATTACAGACGAGACGAAAACCGGTCTGGCAGTCTTTGTACGTTGTGGACGCAAGTTCACGGCTGGCGGCGGTCATGTTCTCGCCTGACATGCCGGAACCGCCGCCGCGCAACACGGCCGTTCCGCCGCGGGTGGTCACGCACCATTCGCGGACGTTGCCAAGCATGTCGTAGAGCCCCCAGGCGTTCGGCGTGAGCTGGCCCACCGCGATCTGGTCGGAATACTGGGGATGATAGCCATTCTCCTTCGTTCCGCCGTAGTAATTCTGCATCGTCTGGAAGTTGACGTAGACGCTGTTGACCGCCCAGCAATATGAATTGTAGCGGGCGCCCGTGTAGATGTCCTGCGAGCAGCCCGAGCGGCAGGCGTATTCCCACTGGTCCTCGTTGGGGAGCGTGAAGGTGAAACCGTAGCCGTTGCCGCTCGCCGAACGGGCCGTGAGTACCGTCCCCGCGGCCATCGATTGGTCGTGGGTGACGTTGTCGACGGGGTGCCATGGCCAGTCTGTCTCGTGCAGCGTCCTATGGGTGGCGTTCGCGAGATTCGCGAAGGAGGTCTGTCCGCACAAGGACGGATTGGCGTTACCGAGGGCCATGTACTGTCCCTGCGTCATCTCGTAGACGGCCAGGTAGTAGTCCTCCTCAAACGTGCACACGTAAGCGGGGACGCTGTTGTAGCCCGCGCGTTCCGCGAGGCCAAGGCCGAGGCGCGCGGAGACGTTCGCAGCCGGAATGCGGCGGAAGAGCATGTGCGTGGTCTTCCATTGCGCGGCGCCGATGCCGTTCGGGACCGCGTTCGTCGAATCATAGAACGCGACCGTTCCGTCGTCGAGCTTCACCGCCATGTAGTCCGGCAGACAGTTGGCGTTACGCACACTAAACCGAACCGAAAAAACACCTTCCGGAAGCCTCGCGCGCTTGAGGTTCTCGTCCTGCATGCGCCAGACGATCAAACGGCTGCCGGGCTGCACGATCCCGTTGACGTCGCCCGAATAACCCGCCGCTTCGGCCGAACCGACGGAAACGCCGTTCGTGAGGACGTCGATCGTGACGTACGCCGGCGCGCCCGCGAGCGTGTAGGCGATCGAAACGACACCGGAACGCTCCTGCGACCAAACGACGGAGGCCGGATCGACGTGGTTGTAGGCCAGTGCGGCCGAAACAGCCGACGCGAAAATGAGGGTCAAAAGTTTTATCATCACATGTTCTCCTTTCCGTCACTTGACCGCGACCGCCGGGCAGACCACGCGGAATCCAGTTAAGCTGCCGTTGTTGGTCGGCACGAGTCCCTGGCGCGCGCCGGAGCGTCCCTGGAGCGGCCAGAACGCCGCGCCGACGCCGCGGACGGCCTTCAGCGAACCGGACGAGAGCCCGGCCGGATCGACCACGGGATCCTTGGAAAGCGCGTTGGCGTCCACCCAGTCGAGGCACCACTCAAAAACGCTTCCGTGCATATCGTAGAGTCCCCAAGCGTTCGGCTTGAGCAGTCCCGCCGGGATGTAATACAACGCGCCGTTGACCGCTACGGCTTTCATTTGGTCGGCCGTGTAGCAATAGCACCACATGACTTCGCGGGCGGGCGTCGAAGTCGTCTGGTCGTAACGCGAGGCGGATATCTCCTTGCCGGAGTTGAGGCCCGTTGTCGTACCCGCGCGGCAGGCGTATTCCCACTGCGCCTCGGTCGGAAGGTCGAAGTCGATTTCCGTGCGCGCGCGCAGTTTGCCCAGAGGCGAGGACGCCGCAGGAACGCTTCCCGGCCAAGTGCCTGCGCCGCGAAGGTCGTTCCAGCCGACGGAATACACGGGGCAGCGCCAGTATTTGTAATAGTTCTTGTCAGAGGCGCTGTACGAACTCCATGTGCAGACGATGTAGTCGTACTGCATATGCGTCACCGGAAAGACGCCGATGTAGTAGTCCTTGGTGAACGACACGGCGTGCAGCGTCTCGGGACAAGGCGTGGTCTGATCGTAAGTGCGCGTAAGCGTCTCGTCGAAATGCCACGGCTCGCTTGAAGGCGTGCCCATGATGAAACTCTTGCACGCGGCGCGGATGCGGCGCATCAAGAGCACTTCACCTCGGTAGAGGTCGTTCGTGATGCCGCCCGGCAGCGCGCCCACGCTCGAATAGTAATTGACGAGCGCGGCATTGCCCGTTCCGTTGGTGAGCGCGAGGTTGACCGCCATGTAGTCCGGCGGATCGTTGAGCGGCCAGGCGACCGCCTTGACGGCGATCTCCCCGTTGGTGAAGAGATGCCCTTCCCAACTCAGGTCGGGACGCCACGTGATCGTGCGCGTATCGCTCGAGGACGGGGCAACAACCTTGTTCACGTCGCCGACCGTGCGCGAAAGGTTGTCCGTGCCGATCGAGACGCCGTTCGTCAGGACATCGAGCGTGACGACCATCGAGTCGGTTCCGGTGAGCTTATAGTTCACCGTGACCTGAGAGGTCCGGGCGTTCTGTGACCAGCCGAGGACCTCGACCGCCGAATCGGCGAGCGCCGCCGCGGACACCGACATCGCGATCAACGCTAATTTTACGGATGACATGCTATTCCTCCTCGGTCGTCATTTGACACTTATCAACAAACCACTCTTGACGACGTAAGAAAAGCCGTCGACAAGGAAACCGTAACTCCAGCGTGAGTCAAAAAAGCCGATTGTCACCGATTCGGCCCCGACATTTGTCGGGACAACGACCGATACCGAGTTCTGGGCAGACGCCGAGGCCATCACGACGTCGGCCGTACGCCCGGAAGTGTCGAACGTCCACGCGAGGTCTTCGGCAAACGTTGCCATGCCGGCCAACGCGACGACACTCGCAATAACACGAACGCCACTACCAAGTTTCATTGTTCGGTCCCCTTTCATCAGTTTCATTTAAAACCTCCGAGAGTTTTTAAAGACGTGGCCATTATAGTACACTCAGCGAGGGATAAATGAAAAAGCCGCCCGTTTTTTCAACAAAGTGGCCTAGTCCACTTCTGAAATCAACCATACGGCGTATTAACGAGGCACGCCTGTAGTGTGTTACACTGTGCGTCATGGACATGAACACGAAACCGCCCTATCGGCAGATCGCCGACCATATCCGCGAGAAGATCCTCTCGGGTGTCTACCCCATGGGGAAACTCCCCTCCGAGCGTGCGCTGATCCGGCGTTACGGCGTCTCACGCGCTACCGCGTCCAAGGCCCTCGCGGCGGTTGAGAGCGAGGGGCTAATCGTCCGCCGCCACGGGGCGGGGGCGTTCGTGAAACCGCAACAGTCCCCTTTGGAGCACGCCTACGTCTCCACGTTGATCGCGGACATGGACGTGGGCGAATTCTTCTCGGCGATTTGCGGGGCCATCGCCAACCGGGCCCGCGCGTACAACCTGAATCTCATTTGGGGGGCGAAGCAGGAATTCAGAGAACTTTCCAGGGACGGCTCGCTCGAGGAATACGTTTCACGATGCAAGACCGAGAACATTCAGGGCGTGTTCTTCGTGCCGCAGGACGCGATGGGCGAAAAAGGCATCGAACAACGGAACAGGGAAATCGCCAAGGCGCTGCGGGACAACGACATCACGGTGATCCTGATCGACCGCGACATCGTCCCCTTCCCGCGTCGAAGCGATTTCGACCTCGTGGGGATCGACAACGTGCAGGCCGGCTACGAGCAGACCCAGCACCTGATCGCGTGCGGGTGCCGCCGAATCGTCTACGTCAGCCACGAAAAGCACGCGTGGACGGTCGATGCGCGCTTTACCGGAATGCGCAACGCGTTGGAGGAGAACGGGATCCCCACGGACGGGAAGTTGCTGTTCCGCGGAGCCCCGTCGAACGCGCCTTTCGTTCGCGAGGTCATACGCGCCAGACCGGACGGCATCGTGTTCATCCACGATGACATGGCGGTCGCGTTCATGGAGACCTACGCGCGCCTCTACACGCAAAAAATCAAGTACATCGGCTTAGACGACATGTCCTTTTCCCAACACCTGGGCATCTCGTCGCTCCGCCAGCCCGCGCGTTTTATCGGCGAGGAGGCGGCGCGCCTGATGGCGCTTCGCCTCGGGCACGACACCTTGCCGCCGCGTCAGGTGCTCTTCACCGCCGAACTCATCCCCCGCGGCTCGACGATCCGCATGACGCCCGCCGCGCCCCGATCGCGAGGCACACGAGAGCCCAAAACGCGGAAGTGACGCCGGAAATCTGCACCTGCAACGGCGTCGGCAACGCGTATATCGCGAACAGCACCGGCACGCAGACAATCCAGTTTGTCACCAGGATGGGCAAGTATTCGGCGCGCAAAAAATCGGCTGGCCACTCGCGTCGCGCGCGGACGAACGAGAAATCGCGGCCGGCCCAGAAATAGAACACCGCGTTCGACGGCGCGTTGAGGAACGCCGAAAACACGAATTGATCGACGGCGACCTTGAAGGCCAGTGTCGCCAAGTCATGCCCTGTCCCGAACCACTCCGCCTGCAGCAGATAAAAGCGGTCGATCACGATTCCCCAAAGCCCGCACCAGACCCCCTGCGCCAAGGCCGTCAGAACCGGCCGACGTGTACGGACGGACGCGCCTGCCACCAGAAAAATTCCCGGCAGAACGCCGTTAAAGACCAAGCGGTTGAGGAACGCTGCCACCGCGCCGCTCTCCGTTTGCCACCGCGCAACCGGGGCAAGCGCCCACGCCACGCCGGGGACAAAATAATACGCCACGACCATCACCGCGGCCAGCGCCCACAGCACGACCATCGGCAAGGCGTTCACCTTCACCGACTCCCAGCCGATCCGCCACGGGCTCTTTCCGTCCGCCGTAGCCGCGGCGAAGGAGGCCCCGTCCAGTCCAGTCCGCTTCTTTTCCACTGGTTGCATAGTATAATATCGACTTCTACCCTATCGGCGCCGTTCAGCGCTCGTGCGTCGGAGCGCTGTAGGGAGCCTTCACCAAACTAAAGGCCGCTTGGCAACCGGCCGTGTTCGCACATCCTTCTCCAGATGCGAAAACTTGATGGTTATCGGCACCTTCTGAGGCAAGAAGACTTTCAATAAACAGCTTCAATGTTTGATTACCGTAACACGCGAAATTAAAGGCAGCAACTCCAAACCACAAACCAAACGCAGAACGCAAGAAGCTTTGCACCGTAGGCCGTTAGCGAGAATCGCAAGAGCAGCTTCAACTCGCCTCACCACACCTTGCCGTTATGATTGATTCGTTCGGGCTAACGTCCCCATTTGATTCGCGGCCACAATGACCCGTAAAGGCCGTTTAGTTCCGGCCTGACGCTTCCGGAATATGTCGCTTGCGGTATTTGAGCGGTGAAAGCCCCATCAGCCGGGTGAATGTTCTGGAGAAATGGCTCTGGTCATAAAACCCGACTTCTCCTGCAATGCCTGTCACGCTGTGATCGGTTTCCGCGAGAAGCCGGCAAGCCGCGTTAATCCGGACCCGCATCAGGTACTGGCAGAGCGAGGTGTTGAAGAACCGTTGAAAGCGCCGGTTGAACTGGCGGTGTGACAGGCCGACCATGGACGCGATTTTGTGCGTGTTGATGGGTTCCTGATAATGCTCATGGATGTACTGCACGGCTTTCGAAAACGGGCCGTATGACTGGGGCGCGGCGTGCGTTTCATCCACGGAGCGGTGAATGCCTGCGACGCCGATGATATTTCCTTTGCGGTCTTTCAACGGGAACTTGCTGCCGATGATGAGGCGGTTGGACCCCTCTTCTTCTGGGGCCGGCGAGACAACGTTGATGGTGGGGACGCCTGTTTTCATGATTTGCCTGTCGCGCTCGACGTAGAGGTCCGCCCGGTCCCGCGGAAAGAAATCGTAATCCGTTTTTCCAATGACTTGAAAATCTGACGCCGCGTGACAGATTTCATTGTGACGCCGGTTTGACATGACAAACCGGCTCTTGCTGTCCTTCACGTAGAAGGCGACGTCCGGCAGGAGATCCATCAGTTGCTCAAACGTCTCGACACCGCCGAGCCGTCTCAAGAAAGCATGTTTAAACTGTTGCACATTCATAGACATAAAATACATAAAAAAGGCCCCTGATTACAAGCATGCCAACGCGATTCCGACTACATTACCGCCAACCACACGAGAAAGGAGTCGAGTCTCATGATGAAAACTGCAGAAGCGGGCGGCCTGAATTCAGGGGAGACGTTTTCAAGGCGCTCGTTCATGTCCCGCGGCACAGCAGCGTTCTCGGGTATGGTCTTAGCGCCTCATTTGGTTCGCGGCGCCGGGACCAACAGCAAGATATCCGTGGGCTTGGTCGGTTGCGGCGGACGCGGCTCCTGGATCGGGGGTCTTTTCAAGGAGCATGGCGGATATGAGATCACGGCCTGCGCCGATTATTTCCCGGACAAAGCCGATGCCTTCGGCGAGAAGCACGGCATCGCCTCGTCGAGACGCTTCACGGGGTTGAACGGGTATAAGAAGCTGCTCGAGTGTCAGAATCTCGATGCCGTCATCATCAAATCACCGCCCTGCTTCCATCCGCAGCAGATTGCCGACGCGGTGGATGCCGGCAAACACGTCTACACGGCCAAGCCGCTGTCCGTTGACGTTCCGGGATGCCGGACCGTTACGGAATCGGCCAAGAAGGCAACGAAAAACAAGCAGGTCGTGTTCGTGGATTTTCAGCACCGCGCGGATCCTTTCTTCCAAGAGACGGTGAAGCGGCTGCATCAGGGCGCGCTGGGAACAATCACCTTCGGGGAAGTCTTCAATCATTCGGGTGAGTACGGCATGAAGCCGGGACCAGACACTCCCGAGACGCGCCTCAAAAACTGGCTGTGTTACAAGGCGCTGTCCGGCGACTATATGGTGGAGATCAACATCCACACGATCGACATGATGCACTGGATGTTCCAGAAGCCGCCTTTGAGCGCGATCGGCTCAGGGGGCTGCAAGGCGAAAAAGCCAGTCGGTGACAACTGGGATCATTTCGGGATTCTTTATCAGTACGCGGACGACGTTCCCGTGATGTTCAGTTCAAAGCGGTATAACGATGGTGTCGGCGAGCTGGATAAGCATCAGATCGTCGAGCTCTACGGAACCGAAGGCCGTCTTCAGACGAAATATGGCGGCAAGTGCATGATCCTGGGCAAGCAGTTGTATAAAGGCGGCAAAACAACGACGCTTTACAGAGACGGAGCCGTCTCGAATATCGCCACCTTCCACGCGTTGATCACCTCGGGCGATTTCAGCAACGCTTCAGTCGAGTACGGTGTCGAGAGCAACTTGATCGCCATCATGGGACGTACGGCGGGCTACGAGAAGCGGCTGGTCACCTGGGAAGAAATCCTCAAATCAGACGAAAAGATGGAGCTGAGCCTGGATGGCCTCAAAGCGTAATGTTATGCGTTGTTTGACAGGCAGGAGTGATGATGACAGACCGTAAACTCAGAGTGTCCGTGATCGGCTGCGGGATGATTGCAAACTCGGCGCATATTCCGGCCTGGCAGTCGCAACCCGGCGCGGAGGTCGTCGGGGTCATGGACAGTGACCTCGCCAGGGCGAAAGCGACGGCCGGCAAACACGCGATTCCCGGCGTGTTTGATGACGTCGACAAGATGCTGGGGGAACAGTCTCCCGACGTCGTGTCGGTCTGCACGCCGGCCGGCTGCCACAAAACGCACGCCGTCGCGGCGCTGCGTGCCGGAGCCCATGTTCTTTGCGAAAAGCCGTTGTCCATCACCAGCAAAGAGGCCTCGGAAATCTTCCGGGTTGCCGAAGAAACGGGCCGCCACCTGCTGGTGGGACAGTCCATGCGCTTTTACAACCAGGTTTCCGCAGCCAAGGCGTTTGCCGCAGACGGCCAGCTCGGCGATCTCTACTGCGCGGACGTGGCGAGGCTTCGCCGGCGCGGCATTCCGGCCCATGGGTCGTTCCACATCAAGGAGTTGTCTGGCGGCGGCGTGCTCTATGACCTCGGGGTGCACATGCTGGACATGGTTCTCTGGATCATGGGGAACCCCAAGGTTGTGGCGGTATCTGGAGCCACGTACGCAAAAATAGGCACCCGAAACGAAAATCTGATCACGTCAACGGTTGAGAGCGGGGCTTTTGCAGGCGGCGTTTCGAGTGCCTCCTATGATGCCGCAAAATTCAACGTGGAGGATTTTGCAACGGCGTTCCTGAGACTGGAAAACGGCGGCACCATCAACCTCAAGGTTTGCTGGGCCGCGAATGTCCCCGACAGTGCCGGCGGCGTGATGATCATGGGCACAGAAGGCGGGCTGTCGTTCGACCCGCGCGTGCTGGATCTTCGGGTCATCCGGAACATGGGCAGATACCAGGTCGATGTGACGCCGAAAATCTTGCCTCCTGAGCCGAATCATCCGTTTTACGCGCACTGGAATGAGGTGGCGCATTTCATACGCGTGATTCACGGCCAGGAAGAAGTCTGCGTGAAAAAAGAAGAGGCCCTGAATGTGATCCGCGCGCTGGAGGCCATCTACCGGTCGGCCGAAGCGGGCCGTGAAGTGCGCCTGGAAGAGACGGTTTAACGACGAGGACATTTGAAATGGGCAAGAAATACAGAGTCGGAATCATCGGTTTTGCGCATCCGCACATCAACCATGTGGCGTCGATGTTCGCCGCGCATCCGCAGGCGGAAATGGTCGCGTGCGCGGACACGGTGCCGCTGTGTCCGGAGTTGAGGAGCGTGCCGTATACCCGAGAGTGGAACCGCAAGAACGTGATGCGGCTTGCGGGCCTCTCCAAATGTTATGCGGACTACCACGAGATGCTGGTGAAAGAGGAGCTGGACATCGTGGCCATCAATGCCGAGAACAGCCAGCACCCCGATGTGGTCGAGGCCTGCGCGCGCGCGGGGGCCCACGTCTGCGTGGAAAAGCCGATGGCCATTACGCTCCCCGACGCGCAGAGGATGGTCACGGCCTGCCGCACGGCTGGCACCACACTGCTTGTCAACTGGCCGGCCACCTGGCTCCCCCACGCGCGTAAAGCCAAGGAGCTGATCGATGCCAGCGCCATCGGCAAGCTCGTCGAGATCAATTACCGCGTGGGCCATTCCGGACCGTACGGGCCGGGCGCGTCTCACAAAGGCGTCAGCGAGTCAGCCGAACCGCTCACGGAAAAGGAGCGCGCCTCGATCTGGTTGCACCAGCAGGCGGCCGGCGGCGGGGCGACGATCGATCTTTGCTGCTATGGCGTCATGTACGGCCGGTGGTATACCGGTGAGCGCGCCGTCTCCGCACAGGGTATCCGGGCCAATCTGGACAGCGGCTGGTGCGACGCGGATGACAACGGCGTGATGGTCGTTCGTTTCCCGAGCGCCATCGCGGTGGCGCAGGGGTCATGGACAACCTTGGGGAGAACGTTCCTCACCGCCGGGCCCCTGATGCTCTTCGGTTCGACGGGCGCGCTTTCCTTCGAAATCTACGGGGAGAAGCCGGTTGTGCAGCTCACCCGGGGCGCCGGACGTGAGGTCGAGATCATTGAGCCCGATCCCCTGCCGGAGGGCCGCGCCACGCTGGCCGAAGAGTTCATCCATCACCTTGAAACGGGGGAACCTGTTCATGAAACCCTGAGCGCGGCGTTCAATCTCGAGATGACGGCGGCATTCGACGCGGGCCTGCGGTCCGCGGCCAGCGGCCGGATGGAAAATGTCAACGACACAACCGGGCGCTGATCGTATGTCAAACACCCCAGTCAAATATCTGCGGCTGCTGGCGTTGATGTTCTTGGAGTTCTTTATCTGGGGCGCATGGATCGTTCCGATCAGCAGCTACATGAACTCGACGCTCGCGTTCACCGGCGCGCAGATCGGTTGGATCTGCGGCGCGTCCGCGATGGGCGCGCTAATTTCGCCTTTGTTCCTCGGTTATGTGGCGGACCGCTTTTTTGCCACGGAACGTCTTCTTGCGGCGCTGCACGGGGTGGGGGCGGCCTGCCTCTGCCTCGCGCCGCACATGACGACGTTCCCGCTGCTCATGACATTGATCGTCATCGATGCCCTCTGTTACATGCCGACCTTGCCCTTGTGCAATAACCTCGTCTTCCGACACATCGACAAGTCGGAGCGCTTCTCGTGGTTCATGATCGGGGGCACGATGGGGTGGATCGTCGCCGGGCTGGTCGTCGGGTTCTTTTTCGGCGAGAAAGACGGCGCGTTCTTTTATCTGGCGGCCGGTGCCGAAGCGGTGCTGGCCCTATATTGCCTGACGCTGCCGCACACGCCGCCGAAGGGCGCGGGCAAGACGGGGCGGGACATTTTCGGCCTCACTGCCGTCAAGCTCCTGAAGGACCCCGCCTTTCTTGTGTTTGCCGTGTCGATCCCGCTGGTCACGATCTCCAAAACCTTCTATACGACATGGACCAACGCTTTTCTGGCAGAAATCCATATGCCGAAGCCGACCGCGCTGATGACCCTTTGCCAGATTTCAGAATTGCTGACGATGATCATTCTGCCCTGGTTCATTGCCAAGATCGGGCTGAAGAGGGTTCTGATGATCGGCATGGCCGTCTGGGCGGCGCGCTTCTTCGCGTTCGGGAGCATGAATGGCTCCGCCGTGATCGCGGGGCTTCTGCTCCATGGCCTTTCTTACGGCTTGGTCGTCACAGGCGCTTCCATTTATGCGGCGCGGCTGGTCCCGCCGGCCATGAGCGCGCGCGCGCAGAGCTTCATTTCGATGCTGATTTTTGGGGTGGGCATGTTCCTCGGCGCGCATGTCGCGGGCTTCGTCGGCGATTCGTATCGGGGTGCGGCCGGCAACATGCATGACTGGGCGAAAATCTGGGGCTGGGGCGCGATGATCGCCATCGTGGCCTGCGTCCTATTCGGGATCGGCGGAAAAGACCCCAAGGCCGTAGAGGAGTAGAAGGGTGAAAGGTTGGGTGACGGATATCGTGCGGGGCTCTTTTCACGACGGTCCCGGCATCCGCACGGTCGTGTTTCTGCAGGGATGCTCGCTGCGTTGCTCGTGGTGTCACAATCCCGAGACGTGGAGCGCGCACCCCGTTCCGCTGTTTTATCCTGACCGGTGCATGGGCTGCGGGGCGTGTGGCGGTTCGGCGGAGCGTGCGGATCGGTGCCGGTTCGGCGCGCGCAGCCTTTCGTCCACTGAGCGAACGGCCGAAGAGGTCATGGCCGCCATCCGGAAAGACCGGTCGTTTTATTCGCCGGAGGGCGGCGTGACGTTCTCCGGCGGCGAGCCCTGCTGCCAGCCTGAGTTTCTCCTGGCCTTGCTGGAACAGTGCCGGGCGGAAGCCATCCCCGCGGCCATCGAGACGAGCTTGAATTATCCGGCAGGTGTGTTAAAAACCGTGCTGCCGTTCTTGACGGTGCTGATGGCTGACCTGAAATTGGCGGATCCGGAGCGCCACCGTCTCGCGACCGGGGTGTCCAACGGCCTGATCCTGAATAATTTCGCCGCGTTGCAGACGACGCGACTCCCGGTTATCGTCCGCACGCCGCTGGTGGCGGGGATAAACGACGATGACGCGAACATGGAGCAGACGATTGAGGTCCTGAAGCCTCTGAAAACGCTGAAGTACTACGAGCTGCTGCGCTATCAGCCGCTGGGGCAGGAGAAGGTCAAAGCTTTGGGGGGGGCGTCTCCGGCGTTCCACGCGCCTTCGGATGAGCGTATAATGCATCTGTGCCGGAAAGTGCGTGACGCGGATATCCCGCTTTATGTGGATGGGAAAAAGGTATGAGATATTCGGAACAGATTCGGCGCTTGCGCGAAACGAAGCTTCAGCAGACGGAGGACAAGCGCCGTCGCCTGGGCGCGATGGACGAAGACGACTACGGCTGGGTGTTGCCCCCGGAGTCGCTGAGACTGACCCTGCCATGCCGCGACGCCAACGGCTCATTTCACGGCGTGCGGGCGTGGGGAACGAACTTCCGCTATCTGATGGCAAATCACCCGGTTTACGTCGATCCGGACGATGCGCTGGCCGGCCGCTGGATGTTCATGATGTCGCGTATGCGTACGAACTACCGGCTGGAGCTGTCGCCTTTCGGGTTTGATTACAGCCATCTGCGTCCGGCGCAGATTCTGTACGACATAACGCCCGGAATTGGGAAAGATGCGCATTTCGCGCCGGATTACGCCATCGGACTGAAGCTCGGCTGGGGCGGGCTCTTGTCCAAAGTGCGCGCGAGACGCGCAGCAACGCCGACCTCGAATCAAGAAAGCCAAGACCTCTATCTGGCCGAAGAGGATGCGATTCTGGGCGTGCAGGATCTGATACGGCGTACGGCGCAAGAGGCGAAAGAAAAAGGGCTGACAGAGCTGGCGCGGATCAACGACCGTTTGATTGAGCACCCTCCTCAAACGATGCGCGAAGCGTGCCAATGGATCGCGTGGTTCAACATCGCCTCTCGCACCTATAACCGCGACGGCGCCGGCGGACAATTGGATGCCCTTCTGTGGCCGTACTATGAAAAGGATAAGGCCGATGGACTGATCGACGATGAAGACGCAGTGTTTTATCTCTTCTGTCTGTTGCTCAACGATCCTCATTATTATCAGATCGGCGGACCCGACGAAAACGGAACGGATCAGACCTCCGCGCTGTCGTATCTGATTCTTCAGGCGGCGCGGCTGCTGAAAAGCACGTGCAATGTCACCATCCGCGTCCATGACGGCCTGCCGGAAGAATTATTCGACGAAGGCGTGCGCTGCCTGGTGGAAGAACGACAATCCTTTCCGCGCTTTTCCGGCGACGCCGCCTTGTGCAACGGCTTCGTCAAGAACGGCTACCCCGTTGAATTGGCTCGGAAGCGGATCGCGCTGGGATGCAATTGGATGAGTCTTCCGGGGCTGGAGTACTGCATGAACGATCTGGTGAAGGTGAACTTCGCCAAGGTGTTCGAGGTCGCCTGGAAAACGGCGCAGTGCGAATCCACGGAAGCGCTGTACCAGGTGTTTGCGGAACACCTGAAAAAAGCCGTTCAGGTGACGAGGCAGGGAATCGCGTTCCATCTGGCGCACCAGTGGGAGAACGAGCCGGAGCTTTTGCTGAACCTGCTGTCGGTCGGACCGATCGAAACGGGGTTGGACGCCTCACACGGCGGCGCGCAGTATTACAACCTCGCGATCGACGGTGCGGCGCTGGCGACTGTGGCCGATGCGTTTACCGCGCTGGAGCAACGGGTCGAGCGCGAGAGACTATTGACCTTCGTCGCTATATTCCGTGCGACGGAGGCCGACTTTAAAGACGCTCCGCAGGTTCAAAATCTTTTAGCGCTGTCAGACAAGTATGGAAATTCCGAGCGCGGCGACGCATGGGCGCAGCGGATTGCGAAAGACTTTTCCGACATGGTTCGAGCAGAGGCAAAGAATATTCCGTTCGTCAAACCGATTGTCTTGATTCCGGGACTCTTCTCTTGGGCGGACACGGTGCGGCTCGGCAAAAGTGTAGGCGCGTTGCCGAATGGCAGGCATGCGGGCGAGCCGATCTCGCAGGGCGCGAATCCCAGCGTCGGTTTCCGGCGCGACGGTGCAGTCACGGCGATGGCCGCAGCGGTGGCGTCCGTGCAGCCGGGATACGGCAACACCGCGCCGCTGCAATTGGAAGTCGACTTCGGGACTCTGGACAATGCGCAGGCGGAGACCTGCCTGAAAGCGCTGATCCGATCGCATTTCGCGCTGGGCGGAACGCTCATGAACATCAACGTCGTTGACGAACAACAAATTCTGGCGGCGAGCCGGAACCCCGAGGCATATCCCGATCTGATTGTCCGCGTGACCGGCTTCACGGCTTATTTCGCCAACCTCTCGCCCGATTTCCGGAAACTCGTTGTGGAAAGGATCGCACGTCAGGCATCCTGACGACGGTGAACGAATTACTGCGCAAATAATAGTCCTGCAGCCATCAAGCGAAATTTTTCATAACATGAACGCATCCATTTCGGATGACGAATTAAAAGATTATCTGATATCCAAAATCTCAGGCGTGAAAATATTTTAAGTTACTTTAAATATTGTTAGTTTTACAAGTTGATACGCACACTTTTCTAATTATTTGCACAAGGATGCCCCACTTCGCCACGCAGCATTTTCGATGTCGCACGCTGGCGCAAAAGTGTACACTGCTTTGTGATTGGTTTTGGTTATCCGAGCCACGAGACAGAGGCAGTCTTTCTGTCGATGGCGTGCGCGCTTTGGGAGAAGCCCTTCGCTTAGGACAAGATCGGATGGGGGCGGACGGCTAGCGGGGTGAGAAATATGGCGTTAAGAAGAGTGTTCCTGGGGTGGAACCGGCCGCTTTGCGAGACCGTGCCAGAGCATCTCTTGGCCGGATCAGGCGCAGGGATGCTGGATTTGCGCGACACCGTGGCCGTCGTGCCGACGCGTCAGTCCAGCTGGCGTTTGCGCGCCGCCTTGCCTTTGGCCGCCGACGCGCGCGGAGCGGCCCTGCTGGGTCCCGAAATCGTCACCCCGCCCGTGCTGTTGAAGCCACCTCAATGCGCCGGCATCGCGACCGCCCTTCAAAGCCTGCTGGCCTGGGCCGCCGTCCTGAAAACCGTCAAGTGCGGCGAATTTACCGTGTTTCTGGGGGCCCGGACGGACCGCCCTTCCGGCACGTCCTGGGCGCTACAGCTAGCCCGCCGTCTCCAAGAGCTGCGCCAGGAGCTGGCCGACGGCGGGCTCACCATCGCGGAAGTCGCCAGCCGGGGGATCGAGTTTGAGGAAGCCGACCGATGGTCCGACATGGCGCAACTTGAAAGTCGGTACAGGACGCAACTCGCGTCCTGGCACGTGCGCGATGCGATCGACGTTATGCTCGAACACGTTCGCCGAGGCGGTCTGCCTCGGGAAGTCCGCAGGGTCGTCGTGGCCGCCGTGCCAGATCCGCCGAAACTCTTCATGATGCTGCTCGGACGGTGGGCGGAAGCCGGAATCGACGTTGACCTTCTGATTGCCGCTCCCGAAAGCGAAGCCGCCGCCTTCGATGAGCAGGGCCGTCCCTTGCCCGATGCCTGGCAAACACGCGAGATCGCGCTGCGCGCCGAAGACCTGTGGCTCGAAGCCTCGCCCGACGATTTGGCTACCCGCATCGCCAAAGCCGTTGAGTCCAGCTTGGGAGAAATAGCGTCGGTGTCCGCAGCGCGTCCACAGCTTGCCATCGGCGTCCCGGACCGCGAGGCCGTCGCCCCGCTCCAGCGCGCATTCGCCGCAATGGGCCTTTCCGCCTTCGATCCCCAGAACAGGCCGCTCTCCGAAACCGCGCTCTTCCGGCTCGTACAGGAGCTGCTGGCTCTGCGCGACCGGCCCGGCTACGCGGAGGTGTCCGCCCTGCTGCGGCACCCGGACGTGCTGGCGTCGTTCGGCGGGGGTGCGGACCTGCTCCGCCAACTGGACCGATTCCAGACGGAGCACTTGCCCGTCACGCTGGACGATATGGTGTCGCACGGCACGCCGCCCGCGCAGCAGCCGCTGGCCGAAGCCTTAAGCCGGCTGCGCCTGTGGCAGGGATCGTTGCGTCACAGCGACCTTGCCGCCGCCCTGCGCAGCGTCTTGCAGGAAATTTATGCGAAGCGCACCCTCAGACCTCACGATCCCGAAGACGACGCATTCCAGCAGTCCGTCTCCGCGTTCGACGCGGGGCTGCGCGAACTCGAAGCCGCCGCGAGCGCGGGAAACGCCGGGGACCACGCGGCGGAGGCGCTGCTGGCGAGGCTGCGGGAGGGCAGCGTCAAATCCGAGCGACGCGATGAACGCCTCGACCTTGAAGGCTGGCTGGAGTTGGCGTGGAATCCCGCGCCGCTGCTCTTCGTGGCTGGGGTCAACGAGGGGTACGTGCCCGACAGCCACGTCGGAGACCTCTTTTTGCCCGACACGCTGCGGCGTCAGCTCGACCTTCGCGACGACCGGCAGCGCGTCGCGCGCGACGCCTATGTGCTTTCGGCCCTGCTCGCCCAGCGCCGCGCCGAAGGGCGGGTGATTCTGCTGACGGGGAAAACGTCCGCCGCCGGCGATCCGTTGCGGCCGTCGCGCCTGCTCTTCCGTTGTCCCGACTCGGAACTCGTCAACCGCGCCCGCCTGCTTTTCGGCGAACCGCCTCCTTCCCAAGCGGCCGCGGCCTTCACCGTGGGTTTCCAGCTCGATCCGGCGCGGGTGCAGCCTGCGTGCCTCAACCAGCGGCGTTCTCACGAGTTGAGCCCGACGATTTTCCGCGACTACCTCGCCTGCCCGCTGCGGTTCTACCTGAAGCACGTGCTCGACATGGAGCCGCTGGATGACCGCGCACGCGAACCTGACGCGCGCGCCTTCGGGACCCTGGTCCATGACGTGCTGGACGAGATGGCCAGCGACAAGGAACTCTGGAGTTGCGGCGACGCGAACATGTTGGCGCGGCGGCTGGACGAGCGACTTCGCGCCCGCGCACGGGAACGCTACGGGGCCACGCCTTGGCTGGGCGTCGATCTGGCCGTGGACAGCGCCGTCCGCCGGCTGGGGGCCTTCGCGCAAAAACAGGTCGAGTGGCACACGCAGGGCTGGGAAATCGTCAGGAACGAAACCGAACAGATGTGCGTAATCGGAGGGCTGACCGTCAAAGGCCGCATCGACCGCATCGACCGGAACGCGCGGACCGGCGCGGTGTGCGTGCTCGACTATAAGACCTCCGATAAGGCTAAAGAGCCCAAGGACGCGCACCTCGCCCCCCTGCGGGAGGAGAACGACTTCCTGGCCGGAGTCACGGTTTCGAAGGATCTGCTCGGCGGCGGCAGGTCCGACAAGCGCTGGGCCGACCTGCAGCTGCCGCTCTACCGCGAGTTCGTTCAGGAGGAATATGGCCCGTCGGTGCAGCTCGGGTACATCTGCCTGCCCAGCGCGCTGGGCGAAACGGGCTTTCGGATTTGGGCGAACTACACGGATGATCTGCATGCCTCCGCCATGACGTGTGCGAAGGAGATCGTCGCCAAAATCAAGGCGGGCGCATTTTGGCCGCCGGGCAAACTCAAGGCAAACGCCAACGCCGATTTCGCAGGTCTGCTGCTCGGCGATCCCGTGAAGACTTTCGTCCCCCCCGCTTCGCCGTGGAGGTCGACCCCATGACCCCTTTCAGCAACCGATCCATTTCCGCCTCGGCCGGCACCGGCAAAACCTACCGGCTGACCCACCGCTATCTCGGCCTGATGGCCGCCGGCATAGATCCCGATCGGATCTGCGCGCTCACCTTTTCCAGAAAAGCCGCCGGCGAAATCTTCGACAAGACCGTCGAGCACCTTTGCGCCGCGGCGACCGATGGCGCCAAACGCGCCGCGACCGCCGCTACCATCCGGATGGAAGGCCTTAAACCGCCCCCCGATCAGCCGGACGCTTACGTGTGCCTGCTGCGGAAGTTGCTGGACCACGGGCACCGTCTGCGGATCGGCACGCTGGACAGTTTTATCCTCGGCGTCGTCCGCGCCTTTCCGATGGAGCTCGGCATTCCGCCCGACACCCGGCCCATGGACGGGGAAGGCGGGGAGGCTCTGGCCGCGCGCCATGCGATTCTGGCCCGGCTCTTCGACCCCTCATACCGAACGGATACGGATGGGTCCCGTGCCCTTCTGACCGAGCTTCGACAGGCCCGTTTCGGCCTTGAGACCAAGGCCCTGCTCGCCGTCTTGGACAGCCTGATCCGAGACTACTACGGCTTCTACCGACAGCACGGTTCGAAGAACTGGCAATGGGGAGATCCGAAGCGCGTCTGGAAACCTGCCGAGCGGTGGTGGGAAGACGCCGGCGCGCACGCCGCTCTTCCGGAAGATCTAAAGGCCCAGCTGATGACGGCTTTCGGCGAAGGCAAACAGCAGGAAAAGCTTGCCGAGTCTTGCGCGGATATCGCGGCGGCGGCCCTCGGGCATGCTGCCGATAAACCCTGGCCCAAGATGAGCGAGAAGGTTTTGTCGCAGCTGTTGCTGTGCGCCGCACAAAACGCGAGCCCGATCATCGCGTATTACAAAAAAGAATATGCCGTTCCGGACAGCGTGTGGCCCGCCCTGCGCAGCGCGTTGTGCAACTTGATCGCCGTTGAGGTGAGGCGTTCAACCGAGCAAACCCAAGGCCTGCGCAACGTGCTGGACCGCTATGACGCGCTCTATGCCGCCGCACAGAGCACCGAGGGACGCTTCACTTTCGATGATCTCACCAGCCTCCTCGGCGCGGAAGGGCGCCCCCCCAGCCGCACGCCTGCCGCACCCGACCGCCTCTACATCGACTACCGCCTCGACGGCAAACTGGACCACTGGCTGCTGGACGAGTTTCAGGACACCAGCGACGCCCAGTGGGGCGCGCTGGCAAACCTCGTGGACGAAGTCGTCCAGGACCCAAATCAATCCCGTTCCTTCTTCTACGTGGGCGATGTCAAACAGTCGATCTACGGCTGGCGCGGCGGCAACTACCGGCTTTTTTCAAAGATTCTCGCGCAATACCGCGCGCTCGGCCAGCGCGCCATCCAGGCCGAGTCGATCAACGAATGCCACCGTTCGCTTCCGGCAATCATCGAAACCGTCAACCAAGTTTTCGACGGACTTTCAACTTGGGTCCCGGGGCAGGGAGAGGAAAAGGGGCCGAGAAGGGAGGCCATCGACGCGTTCACCCGCTTCTGGAAGAAACACGAGAGCGCACGTCGAGGAGAAGGGGCCGGCTTTGCGTCACTTCTGGAGTACACACCCCAAAAGGCCTCGACGGGCGCCGAAGCCGGCGATGATGCGGACGACGAGGGCGCCGACGACCCCGCCGAGTTCGAGGCCGTCGCGAAGATTCTGGAGCACGTGCGCCCCACCCGGAACGGTCTCACAACGGCCGTACTTGTCCGCAGCAACAGCGCGGGACGCGCCTGCGTCGACGCGTTGCGCCGTCGGTTGCCCGACATGCCGTGCGTCCATGAAGGCAAAGGCGGCATCACGGACAGCCCCGTGGTGACGTTGCTGCTGGCCCTCGTGCGCTATGCCGCGCATCCCGGCGACACGGCGGCCCTGCGGCATCTGCAAATGAGTCCGCTGGCCGGACATCCGGAAATATCCGACCACACCGCCCTGCCGGAAGCGATCCTGACCGCTCTGAATGCCCGCGGTTTTGCGGACACGCTGCGGGAGTGGGGCAACCGGCTGGCTGGTCTCGACGCCTTCAGCCGCCAGCGCCTGCGCGAAATGCTGGCGGCGGCGGAGCAATTCGACGCCCGCGGCGTCTGCGATCCGGACGCCTTCGCAGACCACATCGAGGCGTATCAAGTCAAATCCAACGCCGCCGCGGGCACGATCCGCGTGATGACAGTCCATCAGGCGAAAGGCCTGGGCTTCGATCTGGTGATCGTGCCTTTTGCAGCCAACGCCAAGAGCTTCGGAAGCCCGGGCGATCCGACGCTGCTGGCCGACGAAAACTGGATCCTTGAGCCCCCCTGCAATCAGGCGCTGGAGGCGGCAGACGGCGCGCCGCTTCGAGCCCTCGAAGCCGCACGCGCGGATGCGAATTTCGCCCAGCTCTGCGTGCTTTATGTGGCGCTGACGCGTGCCCAACAGGCGCTGTACATGGTCATCCCCCAAAAAGGAAAAACGTCGAAGACGATCCGCGAAGCGGACCTGTTGCAGGCGCGCCTTGCGGCGGGCACAGACCCCTCCGAAAGCGCAGTGGGGCTCACGCAACTTTTTGCCGTTGGCGACGCCGAGTGGTTCACGCATCCGGTCAAATGCGGCGCGGGCACACAGGCCGTTGCCCCCGCGCCGGTGAATGTGGCCTATGCGGCGGGAATTGTCCGCCGCGAGCCCTCAAAGGAGCACGCCGAAGGGCGCGAACTGCCGGCGCATTGGCTCTTCAAGGCCGAGTCCGGCGACGTGCGGGCCTTCGGATCCGCCATCCACAGGTTCTTCCAAAAAATCGAGTGGGTCGAGGACGCGGATATCGAGCGTATCGTTGCCGAGTGGCGACTGGAATCCGCGGAAACGCCGGCGCTGCTGGCCGACGTGGAGAGGCAGTTCCGCAACTGCTTGGCAAACGATGCGGTTCGCCAGTGGCTCGCCAAGCCCACACGGGCCGCACACGCCGAAGTCTGGCGCGAGGCGCCGTTCGAGTTGGCGCTGAATGTCGAGGGAGAGAAACAGCTCATGAGCGGCCGCTTCGACCGACTGGTTGTAGAGCGGGACGTGTCCGGCCATCCTGTCCGGGCCACGATCATCGACTTCAAGAGCAACCGCATCACCTCTGAGAAGGAGTTGCAGGAGGCAGCAGACGGCTATTCCGCCCAGATGACTTACTATGCCACTGCGGCAGCCCGTCTGCTCGCGATCTCCGCCGCACAAATCACAACCGTCTTACTCTTCACGCGCAGCGGCAAAACGTGGCCACGCTGAGGGTTGAATGAAGCCTAAAACCTCAGCAACGAGACCAGGCTGCCTTTTTCGTCGGTCGGAGCCGTCATGTCGCGTATGTTTTCCCAGACCACCTCGCGGACAGACGCTTTGCCGGGATATCGATACGCATTCGCCTGCCGCGTCATGAACACCCAGATCGCGCCAGACGTCACGCTGTCTTCCGCCACGCTCACGACACCGTACGGGTGAACTCCCAGCTCCTTCGCCACCGCTTTGCAAAGGGGTAAAAGATCGATGTGCCAGTTGCTCACATGCACCGCCAAGACCCCATCCGGAGCAAGCCGGTCGAAATAGAGTCGGAAAGCCTCGCGCGTCGCCAAATGGTACGGCACCGCGTCGCCGCTGTAGGCGTCGATCACGAGCGCATCATAGAGCGGATCACCCGCCGCCTGTTCTTTTTCAAGCATCTGGCGCGCATCCCCGGGCACCAGGTCGATGGGTGTCTTCGCGTCGGGCAAATATGAAAAAAAACTTCGGTCGGTCGCGACCTTAACGATCTGCGGGTTGATCTCGTAGAAGCGATAGAGATCTGACGGCCGGCCATAACAGGCCAACGTGCCCGCGCCCAACCCCACCACGCCCACCTTCATTCCCTTGCCAGCCTGATATTTCGGATGGGACAGAAGCGCGATGCCGCCGCCCGTCCGGCCGTAATACGCGGTGCCGCGCCCCTGATAAAACGGGGCACGCACCTGGATTCCGTGCGTGGTCTGCCCGCACCACAAGTAGAAAACGGGAGCCGCGCCTTGACTTCCGAACGACTCCACGGTCTGCGTCACCCGCAAACAGCCGTAGAAATTCCGTGCGCGGAAAACCGTGCGCGAGGTCGTGTGCCGCGCCGTCGCCACCGACAGCACCAGCCACGCGGCGCCGCAACACGCGGAAAAACTCATCGCGCGGGCTCTGGACCTCGCCGCAAACCGCGGTCTCGGCGCACGCCAAGCCAGAAGTGCCGCGCAGACGCAGAGGATCAGCGGATACTCCACGACGCGGTCAAAGACCACCGGCGCCACCAAGGAAGACAGCACACCGCCCGCCGCCCCGCCCGCCGCAATCGCCAAATAGTAGCGCGTCAAACTCGACTTCTGCGGACGCTCCGCATACAGCCATCCATGCAAAACCACACCCACGCAAAAGACCGTTGCCACCGCCGCAGCCGCGTTCGGATAAAAACTCCCCGTGCCCCACCGCCCATTCGCGACAGCCAAACCGGCCAGCGACAGCGCCGCCAGTCCGCACCACACGCCGCGCCGTGCTGTCCCGAACCGCGAGAACCCCGCCACATAACTCAAGAGGAAGACCGCCAACATCACCACCCACACCAGCGGTAACGGCGTCACATCGGTGAAGAGATGCGCGATGACCGCGTTGAGAAGGAATGTGGTGACTCCCGGCAACAAGAACCAAAGCCATCCGCGTGAACCGGCGGCGTCAGATGGGGCAGGCCTGTCGGGCACGCCAATCGAATCCGGCGCGGGCGTCTGCCCGGCCATCCGCGCGATCAGCGCGGAGTATCCGGCGAAACCCGCCGCAACGGCCCACCACTGAACCGTCAGAGGCACAAACGGCTCCAGCACGAAAGGATAGATCATCAGCCCCGACAGCGAGCCGAGATTCGAGACCGCATAGAGCTGATAGACGTTGCGCGACACGCCGGAGCCTGCCAGCCAGACCTGCACCAGCGTGCCGCCGGCCGCGAGCAACACATACGGCAACCCCACGAACACCAGCACGCTGAACAGCACCGCCAGCGACGGCGCCGCAGGAACATCCAAGACGCCATTCAGGGACAAACGCCACGCCGCAACCGCGAACGCCCACGCCGTCGCGACGGACAGCAGAACCCGATGCGCACGGCGCTGGAACCGCACGGGACGCTTCGCGAGTCCGTGCGCATACGCATACCCCACGACCAGCAAAACCTGGTACGCCGCGAGGCACACGCCCCATACCGACGCGCTGCCGCCGAACACGGGCAACAGCGTGCGTCCCAGCATGGGCTGGATCAGGAACAGCAAAAACGCGCCGGAAAAAACCGTGGCCGCAGCCATCCGTTCGGGCCGGCGCGTCAGAGGCGTTCCCTCTCTGTTATCCTTTCGCCACATCGTTCTCGCGGATTTCAACGCGACGGATCTTGCCGCTGATCGTCTTGGGCAACTCGGACACGAACTCCACAATACGCGGATATTTGTAAGGCGCCGTCACATGCTTGACGTGATTCTGCAACGCTTTGGCCAGTTCGTCAGAGGGCATATGGCCTTTCGCCAAGACGATGGTCGCCTTGACCACCTGACCGCGGTCGGGATCCGGCACGCCGGTGACCGCGCACTCCAGCACCGCCGGATGTTCCAGCAACGCGCTCTCGACCTCGAACGGCCCGATGCGATAGCCGGAGCTTTTGATCACGTCGTCGGCACGGCCCACGAACCAGAAATAGCCATCCTCGTCACGCCACGCCATGTCGCCCGTGTAATAGACATCGTCATGCCAAACCCTGCGGGTCAACTCCGCGTCGCGGTAATAGCCGTCAAACATGCCCAACGGACGTACGATGTCCGTACGCACCACAAGCTGCCCCTCTTCGCCAACCTCGCAGGAACGCCCCTCGTGATCGAGCAGATCCAAATCATAGCCCGGCGCCGCCCTTCCCATGGATCCCGGCTTGGGGGCCATCCACGGGAACGTGCCGGCCACCACCGTCAGTTCCGTCTGCCCGTACGCCTCGTACAGTTTGAGCCCTGTGCCCTCCAGAAATTTCTGGTACACCTCGGGATTGAGCGGCTCGCCCGCCACCACGCAATGCGTCAGCTTGGAAAAATCGTACGCCTTGAGGTCCTCTTTGATGAAGTACCTGTACATGGTGGGCGGCGCGCAAAACGTGGTCACGCCGTGTTTGACAAGCACATCGAGAACCGACCGCGCATGGAACTTGTCCATGTCGTACACCATCACCGCGCTGCCGCACATCCACTGTCCGTAGAGCTTGCCCCATGCGGCTTTGGCCCAGCCGGTCTCCGCGACCGTCAGGTGCAGGCCGCCCGCCCTGCAGCACTGCCAGAATTTCGCGGTGGTGAGATGCCCGAAGGGATATAAGAAATTGTGTCGCACCATCTTCGGCATGCCCGTGGTGCCCGACGTGAAATAGAGCAGCATCGCGTCGCCCGCGCCGGTCTGCCGCGCGCAGTCGCCCTCCCCGAGCACGTCCGGAGCGCCGGCCATCAGAGCGTCGAAGTCCAGCCACGGCGTGCCATCTCCGCCGCCGTTGACCAACGCCCGCACCTCGACCGGCGCCGCCTCTGCCGCCCGGTCCACCGCCTCGCGGATCGAGGGCTCGTTCACCGACAGGATCATCTTCACGCTCGCGGCCTTCACGCGGTACGCGATGTCTTTCTTCATCAGCTGGTTCGTTGCCGGGATCGCGATGGCGCCGAGTTTGCAAAGCCCCATGACCGCAAACCAGTATTCGTAACGCCGCCGCAGGATCAGCATCACCGCATCGCCGCGCCGGATGCCGAGCGACTTGAACACGTTGGCCGCGCGGTTACTCTCGCGCGCGATATCCGCCATCGTGAAGACGCGTTCGCCCCCATGGTCGTCACACCACACCAGCGCGCGCCGCTCCGGATCTTCCGCCGCGATGGCGTCCACGACATCGAACCCGAAGTTGAACGTTTCCGGCAACGTCACATGAAAATTCTTGAAAAAATCCTCTTGCGAGGCGAACGTATCTTTTTCAAGCCACCGGCATTTCATCTCTCTTTTCCCTTTCGCCTTACGCGGTAATCACAGCCAGAAAGGTGGCTGGCTCTGTTCCTTCGGCCCGCATCCCATGCGGCGTGAGGGCATCGAAATAGATGCTGTCGCCCGGGGTCAGCACCAACGTGTTCTCGCCCACGGCCAGCGTGAGCGTGCCCGAAAGCACATAGTTGAATTCTTGCCCCGGATGGCTGTTGAGGTGAAGCTCTTTCAGAGAGGGCTCCACGGTGACGATGAACGGCTCCATCGCCTTGCCCGCGAAAAGCGCGCCCAGCGCCTCGTAGTGGTACTGGTGGCGCCGCGCGACGACCGGCCCCGTCCCTTTGCGCGTCACATGGAAAACCTTGGCGTGAGCATCCCCGCCGGTCAAGATCGCCGTGACGTCCACATTGTAGAACGAGGCCAGAACCGAAAGGTAACTCATCGGCACATCCGCCTCGCCGGCCTCGTAGCGGGCATAGTCCTCCCGCGACACGCCCGTCTCTGCTGCGACGGCGTCCGACGTCAGATCCGACGCGTCCCGCAGCCCCTTGATCCGCTCAGCAATCGACTGCCTCTGGTTCGCCATACGTCCCCCTTTTTAACGGCTGATCACAACTTCAGATTCTTCTCCATCCACGCTTCCGCCTCGTTCAGCAAGATGCGGTTCTTTTCCACCAGCGCGGGCTTGTTCTTGAAACTCGCGTCAAGCGCCGCGAGCAGATGCTCATTCTTGAGGCCCGTCACGCCGAGCTTCGCCAGGGCGGCCAGCATCATGGTGTTGGCCGCCTTCGGCACGCCCATCTTGATCGACAGGTCGATCGCCGGCATGGCGACCACACGCACCCCTTCCGGCGCCTTGACCGCGAGCGGCACGGTCGCGTCCACGATCACCGTCCCCCCCGGCCGCACGTCCTTCACGAAGCGCTCGTAGGAGGGCTGGTTCATGCAGACCAGCACGTCGGGATGATCCACCGACGGCGAACCGACCGGCCTGCCGGAAATCACGACGGAACACGCCGCCGAACCTCCGCGCTGCTCCGGGCCGTAAGACGGGAACCACGTCGTGAAGCGTTTTTCGAGGCGCGCAGCCTCCGCCACGCAGATGCCGAGGCTCAGGATGCCCTGGCCGCCAAAACCCGTGAATTTCAAGCGCAGCTCGCGGGCCTTCTCGTCCACCTCTGCGGCGGGTGCCTGATGCTGCAGCTCGGACTGAGCGAAGTACTCCTCGACCGTCGGCGCGGCTGCGACGGGCGCGCGCGACACCGCCGCCGCACTCTCATCGCGGACGCACCCCAGCGGATATTCCTTTTCCATCTGCTCCATGCAGAAGAGCGCCGCCTTGAGCGAGTCCATGCCCAAATTGGTCGGGCACGGCGAGATGAACTCCACAAACGCGTAGCCCTTGCCGTCGCGCTGGATTTCCAGCGCCTTGCGCACCGCCCGCTTGGCCTGCATGATGCGCTTGGTGTCCGCCACGGAGACGCGCTCGATGTAGACCGGCGCCTTGAGCTGGTTCAGGACTTCGCAAACGTGCAGAGGATACCCCGCGGTCAAGGGATCGCGTCCGAACGGCGACGTCGCGGTCGTCATGCCCTCCAAGGTGGTCGGAGCCATCTGCCCGCCGGTCATGCCGTAGATCGCGTTGTTCACGAAAAAGACCGCCATGTGCTCGCCGCGGCTCGCGGCCTGGAACGTGTTGTTGAAGCCGATCGCGCCGAGGTCGCCGTCGCCCTGATACGAGATGACCACGGCATCGCGCCGCACACGATTGATTGCCGTGCCCACGGCCGGCGCGCGGCCATGCGCCGCGCCCACGTTGCCGCAGTCCCAGTAGTAGTAGCCGAACACGCCGCACCCGATTGGGTTAACCATGATCGTGCGGTCCTGTATCCCCAGTTCCACCATCGCCTCGGTGATCAGCTTGTGAATGATCCCGTGGCCGCAGCCCGCGCAGTAATGGGTCGCGCGCGTCTGCTTGCCGCTGCGGCAAAAGGTCTCATACATCCCGACTGTTTTCTTCTCTGTCATTTCAACATCCTACTTCTTCATCGCCTTGCGAGCGGACTCGACCACGTCATCCACCGTCATCACCATGCCGCCCATGCGGTTGCAGAGGGTCACGGGCTGGTAACGTCCCCCTTCTTTCGCGAGGTGCATCAGCACGTCCTCGTGGAACTGCCCCGCGCTCAACTCGACCACCATGCCCTTGCGCCCCAGCAGGGTTTCGTTCAAGGCTGCGGCGGGGAACGGGCTCAACGTGACGGGGCGGAAGACGCCGGCCTTCACGCCCTCGGCGCGCAACGTTTCGGCCGCGGTCCGCGCAATGCGGCTGGAAATGCCGTACGCGACCAGCACCAGGTCGGCGTCCTCGCACAGGTAGGTCTCGCGCCGCGCGTCCTGCGACATCGTCGCATACTTGGCCTGCAGGCGCAGGTTGTGCGCCTCCTGCGCGGGCGCATCGAGATAGATCGAGGTGATCAGGTTCTTGCGCGTCTCGGGCGTGGCCTGCAGCGCCCACGCCGCGGTGTCGGGCTTCGGCAGCTCTCGCTCCGGCAACACCAGCGTCTCCATCATCTGGCCCTGCAGCCCGTCCGCCAGCACGATCGCCGGCGTGAAATACTTGAACGACAGCTCGAACGCGCGGATGGTCAGGTCGCACATTTCCTGAACGCTGGCGGGAGCCAGCACCACGCAGCGGTAATTGCCGTGGCCGCCGCCCTTGACCGCCTGGTTGTAGTCGCCCTGTTCGGGATAGACGTTGCCGAGCCCTGGCCCCGCGCGCATGACGTTCACGATCACGCCCGGCAGGTTCGCGCCCGCCATATAGGAGATGCCCTCCTGCATCAGGCTCATGCCCGGGCCGGACGTCGCCGTCATCGACAGGCGGCCCGCAGCGGCCGCACCGTATACCATGTTGATCGAAGCGGTCTCGCACTCGGCCTGCAGGAACTCGCGCCCCACCGACGGGAACCACTTGGCCGCCGCGTGCGCGATCTCGCTGGCCGGCGTGATCGGATAGCCGAAATACACATCGCAACCGGCATACAGCGCGCCGATCACCACGGCCTCATTACCCTTAACAAATTTGGTCATTTCTTCTCTCTCTCTCCGGGCGGACATGCCGTGCCGCCGCAATCTTCCCGTTACGGTTTCTGGATCACGATCGCGTACGGTTCGGGGCAGTTGTAGAAACAAATGGCGCAGCCGGTGCACCCTTCGCCCACGTATTCGGCGGGCTTCACGCCGCGGCTGTTCAACCGGCTGGCGAGACGCAAACACTTCTTGGGGCATGCATTCACACAACGGCCACAGCTCTTGCATTCGTCGGCATCGATCACGGGACGCGGCAATGCCGGCCCGGCGATTTCTTTATCCTTGTCTGACATCCGGTCTCCTCTGCGTAACAGGTCGAAAAATAAGGGTTAATTATACCATTCGCGGAGTGTCTAAGCAAGCCGAGGCCGCCCCCTGGACTGCCTGTCGCGCCTTCGCGCGCTCCTCCGCCTTCACCGCGTCCCAGACGGCATCCATCTCCGCCAGCGTGCACTCCTTGAGCGCCCGCCCCTGCCCGCGAATGCGCCGCTCCACCTCGCGAAACCGGCGCGCAAACTTTTTGGTGGTTCCTTCCAGCGCGCTTTCCGCGTCGACGTCGAGGAACCGGCAATAATTGACGGCCGAAAACAGCAAATCGCCCATCTCTTCGGCCATCATCGCCTTGTCGCCGGCGGCGACGGCCTCTTTCAGCTCCGCGAGTTCCTCCTCGATCTTCTCCGTCGCCCCGGTCGCGTCCTCCCAGTCGAAGCCCACCCGCGCAGCCTTGGACTGGATGCGCTGCGCCTTAAGGAGCGCGGGAAGCGTTCCGGGCACGCCGTCGATCGCCGACCGGTCCGGCGCCTTGCCCTTCTCGGTCTGCTTGATGGCCTCCCAGTTGCGGAGGACTTGGCCCGAGGAGTCGGCCACCACATCTCCGAACACATGGGGATGGCGACGGACCAGTTTCTCCGCCAGCGCCTCAGCAACCCCGTCGAAGGTGAAGAGTCCCTCCTCCTCGCGGATCGCGCATTGAAAGACGACCTGCAGCAGCACGTCGCCCAGCTCCTCCACGTGCAGCGCGAGATCTTGGCCATCCATCGCCTCCAGCAGCTCGTAGGTCTCTTCCAGCAAGCACGGCTTGAGCGTCTGCAGCGTCTGTTCCCGGTCCCAGGGGCACCCGCCCGGAGCGCGCAACCGCTTCATGACATCATACAACCGCTTCACGCCGCCCAATTCGGTTTCCATTCGCGATCCTCCTGATAAAAAAACGCTGGCCCCGTTTCGCCGAGAAACGGGGCCGCATCCATCATCGCTATTCTTCGCCAAACCCGACTCACACGCGCAAGATGCGGACGACCTCATCCGCCAGGCCGGCGGAATACTCGTCGATGCGCACGTCGCACCCGCTGAAATCCTGATAGTCGGTCAGTGCATTGCCCTTGACCATCACGCCCAGGCCGGACGTCAGGGCGCCTTTGACGGAAAAGCCGCTCCCCGCAACCGCCACGCACAGCCGCTCGTGCAATTCGGTCTTGCGCGCCGCACGACGCCAGCCGTCCCAGCTGTAGAAGCCGAATCCGTTCGACAGGTCGTGCAGCACGACGAGCTTCTCGCCTTGGACACCGGCAAACGCGGCCTTGACCGCCTCGTTGTCAGCCCGCGAGACGACGACGACCTTGATGTTCTTCGCGAGAAGCGCCTTCACGAAATCCACGAAGCCGGCGGGAACCTGAGACAGCTTCCCCTTCAGGGCCTCCGCGAATTCCGCATTGCACTCGGCGATCACCGAGGGGACGTCGATGGTTTTCTGCTGCTTATTGCACAGCGCGTTCAGACCGGAGGAGAACGACTTCCCCCCCATGGAACGCGCCATCAATGCCGCGTCAAACTTGATGCCTTCTTTCGCAAGCCGTGCACGGCAGATGTCCATCAAAAGCGAGTGGCCCGGCAGCACCGCAAAATCGAACTCCACAATCACGCCCCGCTGCAGCTGAGCGGCAGTTGAATTACTCATCACAAACTCCTCGGTGTTCAGAATCTAATTACCCATTCACAAGAGGTATACTGTAGCGTTTGCGCTTCCAATCGGTCAAGTGTCCGTTCGGAAGGCAAGCGCCACCACGTGAGTCCCGGGGCTCGGCTCAGTGCTTGACCGCCACTTTTGCGCCCCTGTGCTGGCCGATCGCCGCAAGCAGCGGACCGAACCACGGCGCATCGAGATCGAAAGGCTTGCCGCCCTTGATCCGGGGAAACTCACAGGCCCGCAGCTCGCCGTTCTTGTTCTCGTCCTCGCCCACCACGCCGCCGACGCCCGCCAGCGCGCACTCGACCGCCTTTTTTGCGCAGGCCTGAATCAGCTCTTTGTCTTTCGCGATGGGGGCCGCCGCACGGCTGTAATAGCCGCTTTTCTGTACCATCGTCTTCTCCGCGCCGAGCATCTCTCCGAACTGCTTGGCGAACCAGCCGCCCACGTTGACCTTATCCAGTCGCGGGTGGCCGAATGCGTCGCGCGGGACCTCCTCCCCCTTGGATTCGAGCTCGGCGATGATCGCGTCGAGACAAGCTCCCTCGGAGACGAAGATGTTGACGCAGTCGTTCTTGTCCATCACCGCGCGCAGGCGGGCCGCCTCAGCCTTGACGTCGAACGCCATCTCGGGAACATACACGGCATGCACGTCCTCGCGCTCGCGGGACAGGCCGAACTCGGGCAGATAATGGAAGCCGTCCGCCAGCTTGCGATAGGCGGCCGCCGTCGCGGCGGTCAGCCAGCCGCAGTTGCGCCCCATCACCTCGTGGACGATGAGCATGCGGGGGTTGGCGGTATTTTCCTTCACCACATTGGCGAAGAACCGCGCGCCCTCTTCGGCCGCCGTCCAGGCACCAAGGCTCTGGCGGATCGGATACACGTCGTTGTCGATCGTCTTGGGCAACCCCACAACCGTCAACCCGTAACCGTTCTTAGCGAGGAATGCGGCCAGATCCGCCGCCGCCGTGTTCGTGTCGTCGCCGCCGATGGTGTGCAGCACGTCCACGCCGTCCTTGACGAGCTGATCGGCCGCAACTTTCTGGGGATCCTCGCCCTCTTTCACCAAACCGCGCTTCACACAGTCTTTCACGTTGGTGAGTTTCACGCGGCTGTTGCCGATCGGGCTGCCGCCGTGTTCGGTCATGAAAAGCGCGTGCTGACGGACTTCCGGCGTCACCTTGACGCTCTGCCCTTTCAGCAGCCCCATATACCCGTTAATATAGCCGATGATTTCAACATCGGGCGCCACGCGGGAATACTCGTCGATGAGATACCCGATCGCCGAACTCAGGCACGGGGCCAAACCACCTGCCGTCAAAATGCCAACCTTCTTCACTTGCTTGCTCATTGTCTCTCCTTAAAATTTGACTGCTCCGAAGAAAAAGAAGGCACACAGTATAAAAAAGGGGGTGTTGTTATACAAGAAAAGTCAGTTCCGATTTCGCAGAGCGCAGAGAAAGGGGGCGGTGGCCGTCGCACCCCACATCTAGCCTTCTGCCTTTCCCGTCTCCCCCGCTCCTCTGGCGTAACGCCCCTCGGCCCGGCGCTGCGCGGCGCGCTTGCTGATCCACGTGTCCTCGCGGAGTTCGAGGCCGAGCTTGGCAATCAGCGTCTTCAGATAGTCGAGATGCGGACAGGGCGGCCCGTGGTAGCTCTCGCGGGTGATGCAGGTGGAGAGGTGCACCACGATCTGCGCCTTGTCGATGTTCTCCTTGGCCAAGGCTTTCGCGGCGAGGTTGCCGAGCTTGCGGTGCAGGCCCCGTCCGCAGCAGCCGCCGCAGGTCAGGTAGAGCGTGCGGTACGGACGATCGGCCGGATAGTCCGCAAAGCCGCCCGAGCGCTCGTGAAAGGCCTTTTCGCAGAAGTAGCCCGAGCAACGCTCCATCACGATATCGCACTGCACGACGACGATGTAGGTCTTGTCCATTCAAAGCTCCTAACGGTGGCTGGCGACCGGCTTGGGCGGAACGCGCAGCGACGGGTCGCGGCTGTAGGCCGGCCGGAATGTTTGCCACGTGTGGGGACTGCTCCGCGGGATCTGCGCCTGGATGTCGCGATACTCCACTTCCGAGATCAACGGGTCGACGCGCGTGGTTCGGAACTGGTGCGGCACGCCCGACGACGCGATCAGCGCCATGCTGTCCTGGACGGCCTCCACGTCACAGCCGGGCACTCCCGTCAGCGCCACGTACTTGTTCCAGGGGGCTTTGATGTCCATCGCGATGTAATCCAGCAGGCGCTCCTTCAGCAGCCGGCGCAGCACGTCCGGGCGCGAGCCGTTCGTATCGAGTTTGACGTCCAGTCCGAGGGCCTTCAGCTGGCGCAGGAAGCGCGGCAGCGCGGGCTGCAACGTGGGCTCGCCCCCCGACACGACCACGCCGCTCACACGGTTGCTCCGCTCGGCGAGCACCGCCAGGACCTGCGCCTCACTGACGCGGTTCACCGGGTCGGGCGCAAGGGGCAACAGGTGTCCGTTATGGCACCACGGGCATCTGAAATTACACCCCTGCGTGAAGACCACCGCCGCCACACGCCCGGGATAATCGCACAGGCTGAGCGGCAGGAACCCCGCGAGAATCATCGCGCGGCCGCCTCGGCCACACGGTAGGTCTTGCGCTGGCTGAACTCGTGCTGCTTGCCCTCGTTCCATTGCTGGATGGGCCGAATGTACCCCACGACGCGGGAATAGACCTCGGTTTTCTTGCCGCAGCGCGGACACGCGTAGACCTCCCCCGCCAGATAGCCGTGCTCTTCGCAGATGCTGAACGTCGGCGTCAGCGTGAAATACGGCAGGCGATAGTTCTGGCAGACCATGCGCACGAACGCCTTGACGGCCTGCGGGTCGCTCACCGCCTCGCCGATGAAGGTGTGGACGACCGTGCCGCCGGTGTACTTGGTCTGGATCTCGTCCTGCAGGTCCAGCACATGGACGATGTCGTCGCTGTAATTCACGGGCAGCTGCGTCGAGTTGGAATAGAAGGGCTCGCCGCCGTCGCCGGCGGTGACAATCTCCGGGTAGAGCTTTTTGTCGAGCCGGGCGAGGCGATACGTCGTGCCCTCGGCCGGCGTGGCCTCGAGGTTGTAGAAGTTGCCGGTCTGCTCCTGGTAGTCGGCCAGGCGGGCCCGCATGAAATCCATGACCCGCAGGGCGAATTGCCGCCCCTCCCCGGTGCCGATGTCCTTGCCGAAGAGGTTGAGGCACGCCTCGTTGAGCCCCACCAGGCCGATGGTCGAGAAGTGGTTCTGCCAGTAGGTGCCGAAGCGCTGATACACCTGCCTCAAGTAAAACTTGGTGTAGGGATAGAGGTCCTCGGCCGTGAACGTCTCCAGCACCTTGCGCTTGATCTCCAGGCTGTTTCGCGCGATGGACATCAGGCTGTCCAGGCGCGCGAGAAAGTCCGCCTCGTCCTTCGCCAGAAAGCCCAGCCGCGGCATGTTGATGGTGACTACGCCGATCGAGCCGGTCTGAGGATTCGCGCCGAAGAGCCCGCCGCCGCGCTTGTTCAGTTCGCGCTTGTCGAGGCGCAGGCGGCAGCACATGGAGCGCGCGTCGTCCGGGCTCATGTCGGAGTTGACGAAGTTCGCGAAGTACGGGATGCCGTATTTGCCGGTCACCTCCCACAGCTTCTCAAGGCCGGGACGCTCCCAGTCGAAATCCTTGGAGACGTTATACGTCGGGATCGGGAACGTGAAGACACGGCCTTTGGCATCGCCCTGCGTCATGACCTCCAGGAACGCGTTGTTGATCATGTCCATCTCGGCCTGGAAATCCGCATAGGTCTCGGGCATCGGCTGGCCGCCGACAATCACGTTTTCGTTCGCCAGCGTCGAAGGCGGGATCAGGTCCATGGTCACGTTCGTGAACGGCGTCTGGAACCCCACGCGCGTCGGCACGTTGACGTTGAAGATGAATTCCTGCAGCGCCTGCTTGACCTCTTTGGGGCCGAGCTTGTCGTAGCGCACGAACGGCGCGAGCAGCGTGTCGAAACTGGAGAAAGCCTGCGCGCCCGCGGCCTCGCCCTGGAGCGTGTAGAAGAAGTTGACGATCTGGCCCAACGCGGTGCGGAAATGCTTGGCAGGCAAACTCTCGGCTTTACCCGACACGCCCTTGAAGCCGCTGCGCAACAGGTCCTGCAGATCCCAGCCCACGCAGTAGACGCTGAGCAGCCCCAAGTCGTGCAGGTGCAGCGCGCCGTTGTCGTGCGCCTCGCGCACCTCGGACGGGTAGATCTTGTTGAGCCAGTAGACCTTGCTCACCTCGCTGGAAATGTAGTTGTTCAGCCCCTGCAGCGAGTACGCCATGTTGGAATTCTCGCGCACGCGCCAATCTGACTTGCCGAGGTAGCTGTCGATCAGATCGACGTCGGCCTTGCGCACCATCTCGCGGATGCGCGCGTGCTGCTCGCGGTAGATGATATAGGCCTTGGCGGTCCGGCGGTAAGGCGAGGCCAGCAGCACTTCCTCGACGATATCCTGCACGTTCTCGACCGTCACCTCCAGGGTGTCCCGCAGCGCATGGATGAGGGTCATCACCTTGAGCGCGAGCTTCTTGGCCTCGTCGGCCGCAAACTCGCCCGTCGCCTCCCCAGCCTTCTGAATCGCCGAAACAATTTTCTTGGGCTCAAAAACCTCAACCCGCCCGTCACGCTTGTGAATCCGAATAATCAGGTCCGGCTGTATAAAATCGCTCATAATGCCCCACTTTAACAAGAACCGCCTACGCTCCGTTTCCCGACGTTTTCAGCCGTCTTGGAAACCCTTACGAGATAACGATTGCTTACTATATGTAGGTTAAAATGATAATGCAACCACAAAATGTTGTGTTTTGTGCCGGAGACAGTTCCCGTGGAAAAAGATGTGTTTTTTTCATTCACCCGACCGCCCGAACGTGCTACGCTAACAAGAAATACTTTGAACGCCTTCCGCCGCAGGGGGAAGCAAGAGGAGAGAACCATGGCCCTTTACGAATACGCACACGATTTGGATACGCCCGTGCATCCCGTCAGCGCGCCCGATTACATGCCCGTCGAGCAGTTGCGGGCGCTCCAGCTCCACCGTCTACAGGGGCTCGTCAAGCGTGTCTACGAGAATGTCCCGCTGACGCGCAAACGCATGGACGAACGCGGCGTGCGCCCGGAGCACATCAAAACCCTCAAGGACATCGCCCGGTTGCCCTTCATGATGAAGACCGACTTGCGCGACGAATATCCGTTCGGCCTTTTCGCCAGCCCGATGAACGACATCGTGCGCTTCCACTGTTCCAGCGGCACCACCGGCAAGCCCATTGTGATCGGCAACACCCAGAATGACATCCTGGTCTGGCAGAACGGCTGCATGCGTGCGCTCGCCATGTGCGGCGTCCGCAGCTCAGACGTCATGCAGGTCGCCTACGGTTACGGGCTCTTCACCGGCGGCCTCGGCCTGCATTACGGCGGCGAGGGCCTGGGCTGCGCCGTGCTGCCCATCTCCGGAGGGAATACCGACCGCCAACTCATGCTCATGAAAGATCTGGGCGTCACGGTCATCGCGTGCACGCCGAGCTACTTCCTGCACCTGATCGACGAGGGCATGAAAAAAGGCATTGACTTCAAGACCGAGATGAAACTCAAGCATGGCATCTTCGGAGCCGAACCTTGGACCGAAGAGATGCGGAACAAGATCGAGAGCCTGACCGGCATCACGGCCCATGACATCTACGGTCTCACGGAAATATCCGGCCCCGGCGTGGCCAACGACTGTCCGCACCGCCGCGGCCTGCACGTCTTCGAGGACCACTTCTACCCCGAGATCGTCGACCCCGACACGCTGGAACCGCTGCCTGACGGCGAGAAGGGCGAACTGGTCTTCACCACACTCACGCGCACCGGCACGCCGATGCTGCGCTACCGCACACGCGACCTTTCGCGCATCTACACCGGCGCCTGCCCCTGCGGCCGCACGATCCGGGCCATCGAACGCATCAGCGCCCGCAGCGACGACATGCTCATCATCCGCGGCGTCAACGTCTTCCCGTCGCAGATCGAGGCGGGACTCATGTCGATCGACTCGGTCCTGCCCCACTACCTCATCGTGGTGGCCAAGGACGGAGACCTCGACACCCTCGAGCTCAGAGTCGAAGTCACGAAAGAGACCTTCAGCGACGACATCAAGACGATGGAGCGCCTGCGCCAGCGGATAGGTCAAGCCGTTCAGCGCATCATCAACATCAGCGCCAAAATCACGCTGGTTGAGCCGCACACGCTGCCGCGCAGCGAAGGGAAACTTTGCCGCGTCTCGGACCTGCGCAAAAAAGCTTAATCGACGAAAGGCACCGCACCATGAAAATCCAACAAATCTCCCTGTTCCTCGAGAACAAGCCGGGCCATCTGAACGCCATCTGCCGCACGCTGGCGGACGCGCGGATCAACATCGTGACCCTTTCCCTGGCCGACACCCAGCAATTCGGCATCGTCCGTCTGATCGTGGAGGAGTGGCAGAAGGCCAAGGACGTGCTCGAGAAAGCCGGCTACGTGGTCAACGTCCGCGAGGTGGTCGCCGCCGCCGTCGCGGACAAACCCGGCGGCATGGCCGAGATCCTTGACGTCATTGGCAAAGCCGGCGTCAACATCGAATACATGTACGCCTTCGCTTTCCGGCATGGCGCAGAGGCCGTGCTGGTCTTCCGCTTCGACAACCCGGACCGCGCGATCGAGGCGCTCAAAGCCGCTGGACGCGACGTTCTCGATGCCGTCACTCTTTTCACAGAGGCGAAGTGAAGCCCGACATGAACACGACACCGATCATCGAGAATCGTATCTGGCAGCCCGAATTCGAATGTATGCCGCGGCCCCAGCTGCGCGCCCTCCAGGCTGAACGGCTGCGCGCCGCCGTGGCCCGCGCCGCGAAAAACCCCTTCTATAAAGAGCAGTTCGGCAAGCTCGGAATCACCCCCGACAAGATCAAAAGCGCCGACGACGTGCGCCGGCTCCCCTTCACCGTCAAGACCGACCTGCGCGACCATTATCCGCTCGGTTTCATGGTCGTGCCGCGCAGCGAGGTGGCACGGTATCAGGGCACCAGCGGCACCACCGGCAAGCCCACGTGGACCGCCTACACGGAAAATGACGTGGAGCACTGGCGCGACCTCTCCGCCAGGTTCCTCGTCTCCGGCGGACTGCGCCCCGAGCACACCGTCCAAATCTCTTTCGGGTTCGGACTTTTCACCGGCGGCTTCGGACTCCACTACGGCATCGAACGCGTCGGCGCGGCGATCATTCCGCTCTCCAGCGGCAACTCCGAGCGCCAGCTCATGTGTATGCAGGACCTGCGCCCGGAAATCCTCATCTGTACGCCCTCCTATGCGCTCAAGCTCATGGACGACATCCTGAACAACGGCGTGCCCCGCGAGTCGATCGCGCTCGAGCACGCCCACTTCGGCGGCGAGCCGTGGACCGAGGACATGCGCACGCGCATCGAGAGCGGTCTCGGCATCCGCTGCTGGAACAACTACGGCCTGGCCGAGGTACAAGGCTGCGGTGTCAGCGGCGAATGCGCCTACCGCAACGGCATGCACCTGCAGGAAGATCACTTCATCGTCGAAACGATCGACCCCAAGACGCTCGAGCCTCTGCCCGACGGAGAGAAGGGTGAGCTGGTGATCACCCCGCTTTGCCGCGAGGCTTTCCCCGTCATCCGCTACCGCACGCGCGACATCGGCTTCATCTACAACGACGGCGACTGCCCCTGCGGTCGCACCACGCGCCGCATGAGCCGAATCCTCGGCCGCACCGACGACATGCTGATCATCCGCGGCGTCAACGTCTTCCCGTCGCAGATCGAAGCCGCGCTGATGCGCATCGAGGCGGTCGCCCCGCACTACATGATCGAGGTCACCCGCCCCGCCGCGCTGGACGAGGTCACCGTCCACATCGAGATGCAGCCGGGCATGTTCTCCGACAGTATGCGGGAAATGCAAAGCATCCGAGACCACATCGCCGCATCGATCTACGGCGTCACAGGGCTGCACATGCACATCAACCTCGTGGGGCCGAACACGCTGGAACGGTTTGAAGGCAAATCCCGCCGGGTCAAAGACCACCGCAAACTGGTGGATTGAAACCGCGGCCTGCGTGACGCTGACGCTCCACCGACCAGGGCACCGAACGTTCAATGACGAGAACAGAAAAGAGAACACCAATGAACAGAATCTGCACCGCCGCAGGGCTCGCGCTGATCACGAGCGCCCTCATCATCCCAGGCTGCAAGAAAGCGGAGGAGGCGCAAGCCGACGCGCAAAAAAAAGCGTCCGCCGCGGAACAACCGGCCGGAAACACCGGCACCGGAATGCGCAGTGAATCCGCCCGCCAGTTCGACAAAGACGGCGACGGCAAGCTTAGCGCCGAAGAACACAAGGCCATGATTGAAAAAATCCGGGCCGACCGGCAGAAGGTATACGACAAAAACGGCGACGGCAAGCTCGACGATGCCGAAAAGGCCGCGGCGACGACCGCCCAGACCGCCCGCATCGAGCAGCTCCGGAAGGCCCGTGAAAAGGCCTTCGACAAGAACGGCGACGGCAAGCTCGACGACGCCGAGAAAGCGTCGATGAAGGACGCGCAGTCCGTCCGGATGGAGCAGTTCAGGAAAGCCAGGGAAAAGGCCTTCGACAAGAACGGCGACGGCAAGCTCGACGAGCAAGAACGCGCGCAGATGATCCAGGAATTCCAAAAGAACCGTCCGGACCTCGCCGCCCACATGCAGAGCATGCTCAAGCAATTCGACAAGAACGGCGACGGCAAACTCGACGAGCAAGAGCGCCGCACGCTCCTGGAAGAACGGACGAAATTCATGGGGCAACAGGTGCCGCAAGGCGGCGCTCCTGCGGTGCCGCAGGCCAGCGCGCCCGCCGCGGCGAGTGTGACGCAAGCGCCCGCGGCCAAATAGCGGAACTCAGCCCGCAGAGATTTCTTCGCCGCGCGCGAGCACGAAAGCCGCTCCACCCCCGTGTGATGGAGCGGCTTTTTTTATTTATTCCCTCTTGCGCGAACGCTTTGTTTCTTTGTATAGTAACGCCCATTCGTTCTTGCACGTAGAAACATCGCTTCGCAGGACAGCTCGGGCTGCCGAGTCACTGCAAAACCAGGGGAGGGCAAATGATCGTCGGAATTCAGGATCCATGGGTGGCGGTAGCGTACCTGCTTTCAATCACGGGGTCCGCCGTGTGCGTGGCCTACGGCATCGCCTACTGGAACCGCGGCGATGAGCCGGTGAAGCCGGAAGACGTGCAGTGGGCTAAAGAGGAGAAAGAGGAGATCGAAGTTTCCCTCTGATCGACACCACTCAACCAAGGAATCTCTGACATGGACCTCTTCACCCTGATCGTTCTGCTCGTCTATCTTTTCGCCATCGGGTACCTGGGATACCAAGGCTACCGACAAACCAAGACCGCCTCGGACTATCTGGTCGCGGGACGCAACGCCAACCCGGTGGTCATGGCCCTCTCGTATGGCGCGACGTTCATCAGCACCTCCGCCATCGTCGGGTTCGGCGGCGCCGCCGCCAACTTCGGGATGGGCGTGCTTTGGCTCACCGTCCTGAACATCTTCATGGGCATCTTCATCGCCTTTGTCGTATTCGGAAACCCGACGCGCCGCATGGGGCACCACCTCGACGCCCACACCTTTCCCGAGCTGATGGGCAAGCGTTACAACAGCCGGCTCGTGCAGATCGTCTGCGCGCTCATCATCTTCAGCTTCATGCCGCTCTACGCCATGGCGGTCATCATCGGCGGCGCCGAGTTCATCGGCCCCGTTTTCCATATCTCCTACGACGCCGCGCTCTACCTTTTCGCCGTCATGGTTGCCGCCTACGTGATCGCCGGGGGCATCAAGGGCGTGATGCTGACGGACGCCCTGCAGGGCGCGATCATGCTGGTCGGCATGCTCTTTCTGCTTGTGGTCACCTATCGTCAACTAGGAGGTTTCACCGCGGCCCATCAGGCGCTCACGGATCTCGCCCCGCAGGTTCCTAAAGCCCTTGCCGCGATCGGCCACCAAGGCTGGACCTGCATGCCCGAATTCGGCTGGGCCCGCCCCGGCGCCACGGGCACGGACGCCACCCGCTTCAACCTCTGGTGGATCATGATCTCGACCATTGTCATGGGCGTGGGCATCGGCGTGCTGGCGCAACCTCAGCTCATCGTCCGCTTCATGACCGTCAAATCCAAGCAGGCGCTCAACCGCGGCGTCGCGGCCGGAGGCGTGTTCATCCTATTAATGACCGGCGTGGCGTTCGTGGTTGGCGCACTGTCCAACGTCTACTTCGCGGACCGCGAACAGATCCATTGCCGGATCGTGTCCGAGCACGCCTTGCTCGATCCGGGGGCTGACGGTAAAAGCCCATTGGCGCTCGTTACGCCCAGTGCCGCGCCGGAGGTCCTTGCCCGCGCCAAAGCCTTCATCGCCTACCGTCTTCCGGACGACAAAGAAGACCAGCCGGTGAACTACCTGATCAAAACGCCAGCGCTCTCCTTCACGCGCGGCGCGGATGGCGCGACGGACGTAATCAAGCCGGGGCTGATCGCCATCGCCCGCACGGTCACGCTCGGGACCACACTGCAGGGTAACAGCGACACGATCATACCGCGTTTCGTGAACAGCGCGTTCCCAAAATGGTTTGGCGTGGTCTTCCTGATGACGCTCCTGTCAGCGGCGATGAGCACCCTCTCCAGCCAGTTCCACACCATGGGTACGGCGGTCGGGCGCGACATCTGCGAGCCCTTCTCCCGCGGCAACTCCGCGCGCACCATCTTCATCACCCGGTGCGGCATCGTCATCGGCATCATCACCGCCATCGTGCTCGGGAAGATGGTGCGAGGCAACATCATCGCGCTGGCCACGGCCATCTTTTTCGGCATCTGCGCGGCCGCGTTCCTGCCCTCTTTTCTGGCCGCGCTCTTTTGGAAACGCATGACGGGGCCGGCCGCACTGGCCTCCATTGTGGCCGGTTTCGTGTCCAGCGCCTTCTGGTCGGTCTTCATCAACGCAAAAACCGCAGCCGGACTGGGCATCTGCAAGGCGCTCTTCGGGCAACCGACGCTGCTTTCGAACGCGTTCAGCCCAACCTGGTCCGTCGTGGATCCGATCCTGGTCGCGCTGCCGATCTCCGCGCTGACCGCCGTGGTCGCAGCGTTCCTCACGAAGCCGATGCCCACCGAACATGTGGCCTACGTCTTTGGCGGCCCGAAGCAGCCGACGGAGTGAGTCGCCCGGCATTCGCGCCCCTTCCCCGGGGATGCAAAAAAGCGCGGATCGTTACCGCACGCCTTGGGCGGCCGTAACGATGGCGCGCAACTGCGTCACCTGCGCCGCGTCGAACGTGCCGACGGGGCTGGACTTGGCGTCGTAATTCGGCCCGAGGTCGAACGTCACGCAGCCGCCTTTGGCGGTCACCGAGCGAACCCATGCCGCCCACGGCTCGTCCGCATACCGCGTATCGCGGCGGCCCCACGTCTTGCCGAGAAACGTGAGCACGTGCCACTGCGAACCCTCCAGCCAACGGCCTTCGCACGTGTGAGCGAATGGCTCGTTGAGTTCGCCCGCAGTATAGTCCTCCGCGGCCGTCGCGCGTTTGAGGCTCACCCCGGCGTTGAACGTCACCAACGCTTTCGCATTGCCGTGTTTGGCGGCCTCGGCGTAGGTCTTCGCGATCTCGCCGTTGAAGCCCACCCACTGATAGCCGCCGTCGAACCACCAGCCCGACACGTGATCGCCGTACCGGTCCGACCACTCGCGGATCACCTGCGCCCACTTTTTCGCGAAGGCCAGATCGATTTTGCGGTCCGTATTCAGCGGCGTTTCCGGCAAGCCGAACGCCTTGACCGCCTGCACGTCGCGGTTGGGCGTCTGGCACGGCAGATAAAGCAACAAGCGGATGTTGTGCGGCTTGAGCGCCACGGCGAGCTCCATCGGCAAGTCACGCTTTGCGCACCGTTCGCCCGCCCTGTAACCGGTCACGGCGTCGTACGCCGTATTGGGCGCATTCATGCAACCCGAGTTCTGCCCCAGCGTGAACACGAAATAGCGGACGCCCGAGTCGGCCAGCTGCCGGGCCACGGCCTGCACATCAAACGCGTCGACGGCTGCGATATTGTTTGGCCCCGGCAAGAAATGCATGAAGGCCCCCACCTTCGCCTCCGGCATCCAGTCGGCCGCCGGATTGTTATCGCCGGCCGACACCGCAACAGCCGCAAAGACGCCGACCGCCCCACACAGATTTCTGATCGTCCGCATCCCCCCCCCCCTTTATGAAAAAGAACAAGGGCCGCGGCCCAGACCGCGTCCCTTGTCTTTTGCCTGTTGCGGCGATCCGCTCAACGGTCGAACTGCGCGTCAAACGCGATCGAGCTCGGCGCGAAATCCACGCCATGCACAAAATCGCAGGCCTCCTGCGCGCCGTGGCAGCGGTCCATGCGGGAGTCTTCCCACTCGACTGAGAGCGGGCCCTGATACTTGATGTCGTTGAGCGCGACGATGATTTCCTCGAAGTTGATATCTCCGTGGCCCAGCGAACGGAAGTCCCAGTAGCGGCGCGGATCTGCGAAATCGGTGTGTCCGCCGAAAACGCCCACCGAGCCGTCGCCGTGGCCCCACCACGCGTCCTTCATGTGGACGTGGAAGATGCGGTCAGGGAAGGTCCGGATGAACTTCACGTAATCGACGCCCTGATAGCCGAGGTGCGACGGATCAAAGTTGAAGCCGAATGCGGGGTGTCCGTCCAAGGCCTCGATGGCGCGCTGCGCCGAGGCAATGTCAAACGCGATTTCCGTCGGGTGGACTTCCAGCGCAAACTTGATGCCGTTTTCCGCATAGAGGTCGAGAATCGGCTTCCAGACCTTGGCAAACTCCTTATACCCGTTCGCGATCTGGTTCGGCAGGCAGGGAGGGAACGAGTAGAGCAGATGCCAGATCGGCGAGCCGGTGAACCCGTTGACCACTTTGACGCCGAGGTTCTTTGCGGCCTTGGCGGCCTTCTTCTGCATGTCGATCGCCCACTTTTTGGCGGCCTTGGGATCGCCTTTCACCGAAGCCGGCGCAAACGAGTAGTGGCGCTCATCGATGTTGTCGCAAACCAGTTGGCCAGAAAGGTGGTTGGAGATGGCCCAGCACCCGAGCCCGTTCTGCTCCAGAACCGCACGCTTGTCATCGCAATAGGACTTGCTTTTCGAAGCCTTGTCCAAATCGATATGATCGCCCCAGCAGCAGAGCTCGAGGCCGTCGTAACCGAATTCGGCCATCATCTCGCACACCTTGGTGAACGGCAGATCCGCCCACTGCCCCGTGAACATCGTCACTTTTCTTGACATCTCGCATCCTCCTTTACGTTCCGCAATAAAGGCCATCCCATTGGGCCTCATTCTGAAAACGACAGCTTACATGGCCGTTAAAATACCCCGTTCAACGTCACACTTCAACTCAAATCCGAGCGGCGGCGAGCGTCTCATTTCCTTTCGCGGATGACCTGCGCCTCGAACACCAGGAAGTCCGCGCCGCTCCGCCACGCGTCGGGCGGCAGCCCCGCCTTCATCGCCAGATGCGTCAGCGTCTCCTCGATGCCCCACCCCTGTTCCGGCGCCACCTGCGGCAGAAACACCGCGCTGCGCCCGCCCTTGCTCAGCACCATGCCGTGCCGGCCGACCACGATCTCCTTCCAAGACGCGACCGGCTTCGGCGGGGTCAGCATCGAAATTTCGATGTCGATTGCGTCAAGCTCATCGGGGGCCAGCGGCGGAAAGCGAGGATCGTGAAACGCCGCGTTGAGCGCCTGCTCACGCACCACTTTCCAGACCTCGCGCCGCGGCACGATCTCGCCGATGCACCCCCGCAGCTCGCCCTGCTTGTGCAGGGTCACAAAGCCGCCACGCACCGCTTTCATGCCCTCCGTCACGTCTTCAGGCGCAGCCGCGGCGGCGGACTTCGCGCCGGTTTTCAATGCCCGCGTAATCGTCTCGCGGGCCAAAGTCAGCAGCCGTTCGCAGTCCGTCTCCGGGATTTTCCCGTCGGCGGACGACGCCGTCACGGAGGACCGGGCTGAAGGCGCCCACGTCCCCGTCACCAGCGCGCCGATATAACTGACGGAGCTGTGCGTGTCGTGCAGCATCTGGCCCGAGGTCTCGTACGCGGTGCGTTCGACGCTGGCATCTTCCGGCAACATCGCGAGCAGGAAAGCCAACGGGTCGCGCCCGCACACGGTCGCGCCGGTTTCATCGAGCCGTTTCATGAATCCCGCCACGTCTTTGCGGATAAAGAGTTCGAAAATTCCCAGATCGAGGTTTTCGAGGTTTTTGAACACGTCCTTATCGAACGGCACATAGCCGAAATTCGCGCCGAAATGCGTGAAGTCGGAACTCGCCACAAACAGCGTCCGCTCGTCCAGCAGCTCTTTGAGCACCGCCGCGGCCGACACCAGGCTTGCCGCGTCGAACTGGCCGCAGACCATGCAGACCACCGGGATGTTGGTGGCGAGACACGCCTGAATGAGAGGCAGCTGGATCTGGTCGCTGTGCTCGCGCGCATGGGCCGCAGGCTGGTGCGTGACGAAGGGCAATTTGCGCGCACGCGCCACGAACTCGGTATCGGCCCGCAGTTCGCCCAGCGGCGTCGCGAAATGGGTCGCGTCCGGCACGCTGATCTGGTTGTGCATCGCGACGTAATGGCTCGGTCCCATGACGACAATGCGGCTGTAACGCTTCGGGTCGATCCGCAGGTAGACGCCGGCCGCGACGTGTCCCGAGTAGCGGTATCCCGCATGCGGCACGACCGCCGCACAAACGTTCTTTTTGCGGATCACCGTAATGCCCTTGCTCCGCTCGGCGATCTCGTCGCGCAACGCGCGTTCGCTGTCTTGAAACCACTGTCCCGCCAGCGGCGAAACCATGACTTTTTTCGTCATACCGACCTCCTCCTGCGCGGTTTTTTCCGCTGAACAGCCCACGGCCCCGCAGACGCATGCCAGCAAAACTCGGGAAGCTCCACGCATATTCACCTACCCCGACCAGAGCGCCATCTGACGGACAGAGGCGTCGTCCAGTCGTTTGAAAGACACGCTTTTCCTACGCCCCTCCAGGCAGACGGCCGCCAGCGCCAGCAGAAACCCGCGCCGGGACACAACGCCACTGGCCGCGCCACCCGTCATGACCAGACCCCATACAGTTTCCTGCCGCAGACCGGGCACGCGCCGCCAGCGGTCACCCGATTCGATTTGACCACGTATCGCTGCCGCTCCACCACGCGCTCACCGCACGAGGCGCAGAAGGTGTCATCGCCGTCCGGAACTTCCGCGTTGCCGACATAGATGTGTTTGAGCCCCGCCAGGCGCGCCCGATCGCGGGCGCGCAACAGCGACTCGATGGGGGACGGCGGCAGATGTGTCATGCGGAAACAGGGGAAAAACCTCGAAAAATGCAACGGCACCTCGGGGCCGGCTTGATCGCGCATCCACTCGCAGAGCTTGTCAAACATCGCGTCCGTGTCGTTCAGCGTCGGGATGACGAGATTGGTGACCTCCACGTGCACGCCCGCAGCCTTCATCATCAGAACGGTCTGCAGGACAGGGGCTAGACTGCCGTCGCACACCTCGCGGTAAAAGTCATCGTCGAACCCTTTGATGTCGACATTCGCGGCGTCCACATAAGGCAAAAGTGCCGACAGCGGCTTCTCGTTGATGTATCCGTTCGTCACCAACACATTGCGTAGCCCGGCCTCACGCGCGGCGATGCAACAGTCGCGCGTATACTCGTAGCAGACCAGCGGCTCATTGTACGTGTAGGCGACATGGGCGCACCCGTGTTTCTTGGCCTGCACTGGAACCTGGGCGGGAGAAAGATCGTAAGCCGGCATGTCTTCCGGATTCGCCTGGGAAATATCGGCGTTCTGACAATTCTTGCAGTGGAGATTGCAGCCGGCCGAACCGATCGAAAGAATCATGGCGCCCGGGAAGAAATGGAAAAGGGGCTTTTTCTCCATCGGGTCGACGTGGACCGCGCAGGGATGTCCATAAGTCGACGCAACAAGCTTCCCGTCCAGATTCATCCGAACGCGGCACTCTCCGCTATATCCCGGCGGTATCCGGCACTTTTTCGGACAGACACCACAGCGGACCACCCTTTTTTCCTGATCAGGCATAACGGTCCCCTTTTGTGGTTTCAGTATAGCGCGTCCCTCGCCGTCTGGCAAACCGTCCGACACTGACGCGGCTCACCCCTTTCCGCCGGCATACGTCTGGAAAACCAGCAGGGGGCCGCCCTCGAAAACGAGCCGGACATCCCCCCCACACGCCTCGTTCAGCGCCGCACGCCACCAGCGGTTAAAGCGCACCCCGTCCAACGGGTACTTCAATCCTTCAGCATAGACGGTCACCGCGGGATCGAACGAGAAGACCGAAACCTGCTGGCCGGGAAAAGACGGCAGCTTCGAAGAGCCGGGAAGCGGCGTGAACCAACCGGTGTCGGTCAGCATCTGCACGGAGGCGTCGATCGCGAAGTCGACCAGCAGGGAGAGGTTGCTCAGCGTGTGGTCTTCGCGCAAGCCGGTCGCGCCCACAATGCTCACGTCGCGCCACCCCTTAGACAGGCAGAACCGGAACGCCTTGCACAGGTCGTTGGTCTCTTGTTCTTCCACCCGCACCAGCCGATCGCCGTAACGGCCGCTCAGCGAGTGGTCCAAGCTGTCGCAATCGCCCACGATCCAATCCGGCTCGCGCCCCGTCGCCACCAACTTGTTGGCCGCGCCGTCGCAGCACACGATCCGTTCCGCTGCGCGCAACGCCTCCAGCGGCACCGCGCCTGTCGGGAACAGGCCGTTCGCGAGGATCGCCGTCTTGCCAAAGAAAGGATTCATGCCGCAACCTTACACCGCCGCCTGGCACGCGTCAAACGGTTTGTTCCCCTCCCGTCCTGAGTGCCGCTTTCATTGCTGAATCACCCTCAGCCGGAAAAATCTCGCCGGATGCTGCACGGCGGGGACGATCTCGACCGACAGGACCTCAACCGCCGGATCGGCCGTCGCCTGCGGCTCCAGCAGTCGCACCGACAAGCCGTCCACCTCGAACGCGTTCCGCCAAGACGACGGCGCCGCCCTCAAATCGTCGGCCGTGACCACCACGTAATCAACGCAGCTGTCCCCTGCGGCCCGCTTGCGGAAGGAATAGATGAGCGCGCCATCCGCACGGCCGAGCTGCGGCAGATACGGCGCGGACGGCGTGTCGCGGTCCAGCCCCAACGCATACCGCATCAGGTTCTCCATCCCGTCTGCGCCTTTCGCCAGCGGACCGCACACGGCCGCGTCCGTCCTCTCAGCCAACGTGAAATTCGCCGCGCACCACGCCGCGTAGCCGTGCGATGGACGCGAGATCATGAGCAGTCTTCCGCCGCCGGCAGCGGGGACCGTCCCGATGTTGAGCGCAACCGGACAGGCCGCGTAGGCCGAGTCTTCGAACATCACGTCGCCGTTCACATCCGGCACATAGAAACGCCACTCCGCCAGAGCCACAAACCTCGTAAAATCGGCCTCTGACGCGGTCGCAAACCCGCCCAGCGAGTATCCGTCTTCTGGCGGCAGCGCGTCGAGATAAACCGAGATCCGGTTCTCTCCGTCCAGCACCTTCGCGAAGGGCGCTTCGCTGAACATCAGCGCCAGCACGTCATTGCCATTCGTCACGGCGCCCGCCGCAGTGAAACGGAACGCGAAGTCCACGCCGCCGCCGACGCTCTGCGCCGAAAGTCGGCCCGGCGCCAGATGTCCCGGAGAAACGCATCCCGTTCCCGTCACGCGGCCCACGTGGCCGGTACCGCACAGCCACGCGCTGCCGCCCGCGATCACCACATCCGCGCCGCGCATGTCGGCGTCAACCTGCAAGACGCCGTTGTCGATTGTGACGGCACCTTCCATGTCGTGCGCGTCGTCCGCGATCACCAGACTCCCGCTGCCGCTCTTGAGCAAGGGGGCCGCGCCGGCCAGGCCGCCCGCCAGCGTCAGCGTATTACAGGCCGACGGGTTTCCGCCCGCGTCGTCCACATGCACGCACGAGGAGCCCGCGACGAACAGCGGCGAGAGCAGGACCGCGCGGCTGGTCTGGCCGCCGGGATCATACCGCACACCGCCCTTGGCGCCCGCCCCCGACGCGCCGTCGAATCCGGCGCGGCCCTGACTCGCGAGCGTCACCGCGCCGCCGAATGCATATTCGCGCGCCAGCTCGCCGGCCGCCGTCCCGGAAGTCATCCGCAGCTGCCCCCCCGCCTCAACGGCCACACCCGAGCAGCCGACCGGCGCCGCGGGCTGCGTCAGGCTCAGCACCCCCTCTCGGATCAGCGTCCTCCCGGTGTAGGCCTTCCCCTCGCCCGTCATCGAACAAACTCCCGGGCCTTCTTTCAACAGCCCGCCCGGCCCGTCCCACCCAGCCTGCAGGCGCAGCGCGCCATAATCCGCATCTCCGACCGTGTTGCTGACGATCAGCCGCAGATCGGTCGCCAGCACAACGCCGCGCGTCATTTCCACCGACGCAAAGCCCGCCTCGTTTCCGAGAACGGTCAGGCTCGCGGCATTGGTGCCGCCATCGAAGGTTAGCGCACATCCCGGCAAGGCGTCTTTCTTGTTCCGGATGCGGTTGCTGAACGTACCGTTGTCGATCACGACATGTCCGACCGTGACCGGCTCAGACGCCACACACACGTTGCGACGAGGCAAGCCGTCGGCGTCCAATTCGGCCGGTGCCGGAATCACGGCTACCGCACCCGGCCAATTCGGGAACACGCCCGTGCTCCAGGAGGCGTCGGAATCCCAATCCCCCTCGCCTGACGGCAAAAAAACGGCGTGCCCCGCCAACACCGCCGGATCAGGCTCGAAAAGCGCGGTCATCGTCAGCAGCGCGTTGGTGAGCGCGACCGAGACGAGCGCGTTCGTGTCGCCGCTCTCCGACCATCGCACGAAACGGCAACCGGCGCGGGGCACGGCCCGCACCGCAACCGGGATTTCGCGGAAATACTGCCCCCGCCAGGGATAGGGCGCAGCCGGGTTCTTCACCCCCAGCGTGTCCGCATCCACCGTCACCGAGTTCACCTGCACAACGCCTTGCGCGATATCCGACGAAGCCACGCACACCTCGGCGGTCGTCAGCCCGAACCGCGAACACATGCGCCGCCACTCCCAGCCGTGACGGTCCCGGGCGTACACGCAGACGTTTTCGATCTGGTTCGTCCACGCCTGAACCGAAGTGATCGCGCCGGGCCAGCGGTCGACATGTCCCTGCATCTCGGGCCGTATCGCATCGCGCATCCGTTCCGCCAGCGCGCGCGTCCGCCACGGCAGATAGGTCGTGTTGAGCTGATCGGCATAGCGCGACAGCATTTCGTTTCGGAAACCCGCGTTCTCCAGAAGGCGGCGGAACAGGCGCGTGGCCGCCTCGCACACGCGTCCGCTGCCGGTCGTTGAAGTCGTCCACGCCCACATGTCCGTACTCGGCGGATCGGCGTCCCACCCCGCGAACCCGAAATCCATGTCGAACATCAGCCAGCGCCAGCGTTTGTCGTGCCCGTGCGGAGCGGCGGACGCAACGGCCGCCGTACGCGTGCGCCAGAACTCGATGTTGTTGCCGGGCCAGTCTTTGTTGACCACAAACATGTTGGCCAGCATGTAGTCCATGTAGTTCGCCACGTCCACCTGTCCGGTCACGACCGCGTAGGAAACGTCGTTGGACAGCGTGTTCGTTGAGAGCCACGTCAGCAGCGCGTTGAAGTCTGCCACGGAGCCCTCCTCCGCGACCGCCACCGAAGAGCCGTATGGGAATCCGATGATGTCCACGTTCTCGGGGTCGGTTCCGTAGACACGCTCGAGATACCGCGCGTCGTAGCGTTCACGGATATTGTGGACACCCCAGAATTCGCCGTTCAGAAACACGACCGACGGCCGGTAGGCCTGCGTGTCGTGCCGCAGATGCTTGCACAGCTCTTGGCCGAACGCGTCGCGCATCAGGGATTTCGCCCAGTCGTTGCCGCCGTTGCGCAACAGCAACCGCTTATATGAGCCGTACTGCGGCTGGTCGGAGAAAACCGGATAATCGAGCGACGACGCGCCGTACTCCGACCGCGCATAGAGCCGCAGCGTTTTCTGAGCCATGCCGCTCGAATACCCGCCGTGAATGCGGAACCCCATGAGCTGGCCCGCAACACGTGCCCGATCCACGAACAGCTCGACGCTCAGGGGATATTCCCAGTCATTCGCGTTCGCGCTGCCGGGGTTGCCGTAGATGCCCGTCGCGCCGAAGATGTGCGCGTAGTCCGAAGCCAGCGAAACCACCGGCAGCGTAAAGTTCGCGGTCTGCGGTCCGACGAACCACGTGCCGCCGGACAGCGGCGAGTCCAGCCAATCGGATCTGACCGCGACGGCGCGCACGACGCGAGCCTTCGGTTGGCTCACCGTGGGCTTAACATAAGAGCTCCCGGTGTTGATCAGGCACAGCGCATTCGTCTCCAGGCTGCGGTTGGTCAGCGTCAGCGGCCCCGTATAACGTAGCGCGTTGGTGGTCGGCGTCGAGCCGTCCAGCGTGTAGAAGATCGTCGCGTCCGGCGTCGGCGTGCTGAACGCCACCGACACCGTGTCCGCATAGAAGCCCGGAGCGACAGACGGACTCACGGCGGCGACCACGCCCGCGTACGACACGTCCGTGCTGTTCGCCGTGCCCGGCGTGGGCGACGGCAGGACGCGCCACGCGTCGCCGCCGTCGGGCGAGCGTCCCGCGGAGCAATCCGGCGGCATCACCGGCACCGCCACGTGGTCGGCGACCGCTCCGCCCGGCGCAGTCAGGTAGAGGTCGCAGCCTCCTGCGCTGACCTTGAAATTCGTGTGCAGCGCCGAATCCGTGCCGCCCTGAAGGCGCAGCCCGAGAGCAAAGAACGCGTCCGACGTGGACGGCTTCGATTGATGCAGACTCGCCGCGCAAACGTTTATCCCGGGATGGAGCAGGGATAAAAACAGTGCCCTGTCCAGCGTGTTGGTCAGCCAGGCCCCCTGATAATCCACATTGTAGCCGTCGCCGGAATAATTCGTGTAACACACGTCGCCGGGCGGCATCTTGAAACGGAAAACCTCGGTCCCATTGATGTGCAACACGACGCCGTCGTCGAAATAATGCCGCAAGATCACATCCCCCGCCTGCGCTGCATCGGGCACATCGGACAGCACGAATGAGGTCCGGAAAAAATACGCGGGATGGAATAAACCGGCCGAATTCGTCGCCAGCAAAGTTCCCTCGACCATCGCCCCGCTCCGCGTCGAGCCGAAGCGGGCCGTGCCGGCCGGCCACGCCGAATCGTCGTAGGCCGCGGCCGGCCACGTGCCCACGGGAACCGTTCCCTTGTCCCAGTATTTCCACGCGGCGCCCTCGGCGATCAGCACGCCGCTGTTCTCCAGCACGGAAACAGGTTTACGGTCCTTCTTGGAAGCCCACACCAACAGATGGTCGCCTGCCGTGAGGACAAGATAAGGCAACGTCCAACGGAATGGGACGGCGGCGTCATCCGACAACCCCCAACCGTCGAGCGAAACGGCGTCCGGGCCGGTATTAACCAATTCGATCCAGTCCGAATAGTCGCCGTCCTCGTCGGCGATCAGCGACCGGTTTGACGCCACGACCTCGTTGATGCGTACGGCGCCCTGGGCCGAGATCCCCGCAAAGACCGCGCCCATGCAACACCACCGCACACAGAAATGGAAAGTTTTCCACATAATTGCAATTCGTCATTTTTGACAACATCACTATACTGAAAAACGGCTTGCCAACCAACCGAATAACCTCAGACACCACGGTTTCAAGAAACCCCATGTCATAATCCCGCTTCCCCCCCTTGACAGGGACGGGGGTTTCTCCGTATAGTGTCTGCCTTTCCTGCGGTGCGTCTAAGGAGACAATCCCCGCTGCGGGTCATCTGGCCTTTCCGGCCCGATTTCGCTTTACAGCAAGCGGGGGTATTATCTATAGTGTGCGCCGGAAAGTTAACAAAAGAAAAGAAAACGCGGAACAAGGACCGCAAAGCAGACTATGAGCCAGATCGATAAGACAGCAATTCGGAAGCAATTCCAACGTCACGAGCGTGACACCGGTTCAAGCGAGGTTCAGATCGCCGTTCTCACAAAAGAGATCGAAATGCTCACCGAGCATCTCAAGGCCAACAAGAAGGATCACAGTTCCCGCTACGGGCTGATCCGCAAGGTAAACACTCGCCGCAGTCTGCTTGACTACCTCAAGCGTGAAGATGAGGCCATTTACCAAAAGGTCATCAAGGATCTCAGCCTCCGCCGTTAAACGCGTGCGTGACCGGCTACGTGGCCAGACAGCCGCGTAGCCCTGTTTTTGCTCCGCTCCGGCGGAAACCTTCTAGCGGACCTCACCACTCGTATGAGTGAGCCATCTTTCCTGGCACATGAGCTTTCCGGTCCTTGTCTGCTGAAAGGTTGAGCAGAATGAATGACACGACTTCGGTCTCCATCAATGTCGGTGGAGCCCAGATGACTATTGAGACCGGACTCCTTGCCCGTCAGGCCGCCGGCGCTACTGTCTGCCGTTTGGGCGACTCTCTGGTGTTTTCCGCCGTAACCAACACCGACAAGCCGCGCGAAGGCATCGACTTTTTCCCGTTGCAGGTCGAGTACCGCGAAAAGTACTATGCGGCCGGGCGTTTCCCCGGAGGGTTCTTCAAACGCGAGTCCCGCCCGAGCGAGAAGGAAATCCTGACCGCCCGCATCATTGACCGCCCCATCCGCCCGCTCTTCCCCGACGGCTACATCAACGATGTCCAAGTCAACAACATGGTCCTCTCTGCGGACTGTGTGAACGACACCGACGTGTTGGCCGTCAACGCCTCGTCCGCCGCCCTGCACATCTCCGACGTCCCCTTCATGGGCCCGATCGGCTGCGTGCGCGTCGGCCGCATCAACGGCGAGTTCGTCATCAACCCCACCCATGCGCAGCGCAAAGAGAGCGACTTGGACCTGATCTACGCCGGCACGCGCGAGCGTTTCCTGATGATGGAAGGCGGCGCCGCTGAAATCTCGGAAGAGGATTTTCTCGCCGCCATGAAGCGTGGCCACGAGGAAATCGTCAAAATCGTCGACGCCCAGCACGAGCTGCGCAAAATGCTCGGCAAGGCCCCCAAGATCGTCGAGGACAAAGCCCCCAACGCCGAGAAGATGGCGTTCCTCTATGAGAACGGCGGCGAAGCCCTGCGCAAAGCCCTGCTGATCGCGGACAAGCTCGAGCGCCAGAACGCGGTCAAGGCCATCAAGGACGACCTGCAGGCCAAAACCATCGCGAAGTGGCCCGAAGAGGTGACGGCAGCCTCCTTCGTCACGCTGTTCGACACGATGGAAATCGACACCGTGCGCAAGAACATCCTCGAGGACGGCAAGCGCATCGACGGCCGCGGCGCCGAAGACATCCGTAAGCTCTACGCGCAGATCGGCGTGATGCCGCGCGCCCACGGTTCGGCCATCTTCGAGCGCGGCGAAACCTCGGCCCTCGGCTCGATCACGCTCGGAACCAAAAAGGACGCGCAGGAGCTCGACGCCATCACCGGCGGCGAAACCAGCAAATCATTCTTCCTGCACTATAACTTCCCGCCCTACAGCGTCGGCGAGGTCGGCAGGCTCGGCGCCACCGGCCGCCGCGAGATCGGCCACGGCGCCCTCGCCGAACGGTCGCTCGCGCAGGTCGTGCCTCAGGACTACCCGTACAGCATCCGCGTGGTTTCGGACATCATGGGGTCGAACGGCTCCTCCTCCATGGCCTCCATCTGCGTCGGCACGCTGGCCATGATGGACGCGGGCATCCCGATCAAGGCGCCCGTGGCGGGCGTCTCGGTCGGCCTGTTCACGAGCAAGGACGAGAGCCAGAAGATCCTCGTCACCGACATCCTCGGCTCGGAAGACCACTGCGGCGACATGGATTTCAAGGTGGCCGGCACCCGCAAGGGCATCACCGGTTTCCAGGTCGACCTGAAGCTCCGCGGCCTCACGTGGGACGTGGTCGAGGCCGCCCTCGCCCGCGCCAAACAGGGTCGCACCCAGATCCTCGACTTCATGGAGTCGGTCATGCCGGCCCCGCGTGCAGAGCTCTCCGCCCATGCGCCGCGCATCACGGTAATGATGATTCCTGTGGACAAGATCGGCGCGCTGATCGGCCCCGGCGGTTCCAATATTCGCCGCGTATGCGAGATCTCCGGCGCCCAGATCGACATCCAGGACGACGGCTCGGTCAGCATCTTCGCCAACAACGCCGAGTCGCTGGCCATCGCCCAAAACGAGGTTGCGTCCCTCACGGCTGAAGCCGAAGAAGGCAAGCTCTACGAGGGCACCGTCACCGGCATCAAGGAGTTCGGCTGCTTCGTCGAGATCATGCCCGGCAAGGACGGCCTCTGCCACATCAGCGAGCTCGCGGACCGCCGCATCGGCTCGGTCGAAGACGTCTGCAAGATCGGCGACAAGATGTGGGTCAAGTGCATCGGCATCGACGACCGCGGCCGCATCAAGCTCAGCCGCCGCGAAGCGATGCGCGACCTGGACCAGCAGAAGCAGAACGGCTAACCCGTTCCAAACAAAGAACAAAGAAAGCCCGCGACGCCTGTCGCGGGCTTTCTTTTTTGAAGCGCGTAACGCCGATTAGTCTCGTATGCCCTCAGTAAGACTTGCCACACAACCCCACTTCACATGGAAGCAATGTGGCCACATGATACACGCGATATTCGCAAACTTGACAGCCACAACCAACAGCAGACACGTCACCGGCGACAGTTTGACAATCATGCTGCCACATGTTTATTAGCCGCCCATTGGCATTCTTTAACATTAATGGTAGAATGTCTATGTATTTGGAAAGTCCATCTGCATCAAACACCGGGGAAGGTGCAAGGGACCGGGAAACAGAGAGGAAGAAATGTCGGAACTGATTTTATATACGAGCGCCGACGGGACCGTTCGGCTGGACGTACAGCTTGAGAAGGAAAACATTTTGCTGTCACTGAACCAGTTGGCGGATCTGTTCGACCGCGACAAGTCCGTCATTTCACGGCATTTGCGGAACATCTACAAAGAAGGCGAACTGGACCGCCAAGCAACCGTTGCAAAAAATGCAACAGTTCAAAGTGAGGCCGGACGCTCGGTCGTGCGCAACATCGAGTACTACAACCTAGACGCCGTCATTTCCGTCGGCTAACCGTTTAACAGGGAGACAATATGGATAAGCAGAATAGAGACAAAACACTTAGACTTCTCGACGATAGCGTTCTTGACTTGAAGAATAGCGATATTATGGACGCGTTCAATCACAAGGTATACGCGGACATCCTTGCAAAAATATTCGATCCAATGTCTGGAAATAAATATGGCATCACCTTGGCACTAACCGCCGGCAACAAGGCGGACTCAGCATCGGCATCCGATCCACAAGCTAGCTTTCCTGTCTTTCGCCAAGACATTTGATGTGAACAGAGTACGCAGAACAATCTCGATCAAGAACGCACTTGCCCCCACCGCCACGACATGTCATAGTTACCCCGTCAGCAAGAGGCACTTTCTGACAAGTTCGAAGCTTATTGTTGATCGTCCAACGTTGGACGGTGAGAGTTGAGGATTCTTCCCTCCCTATGCTTACCCGCCCTCCCTCTGCCCCCATCCGCGTGCTCGGCATCGACACCTCGCTGCGCTCGACCGGCGTCGGCATTCTCGACGCCGCGGGCTCGCGCATGGTGTCGGTCTATTACGGCACAGTCAAAAACCCTGCCGGACGACCCCTTTCCGCCTGCCTGCTCCACCTGCAGGACGAGATCGCCAAACTCATCCAGACGCACGAGCCGCAGGCCGTCGCCATCGAAGGCATCTTCTACGCGAAGAACGTCAAGACCATGCTGATCCTCTCGCACGCGCGGGGCGCGATCATCGCCCAGTGCGCACGCATGGGACTGCCGGTCTACGAGTACGAGCCGCGCCGCGTCAAAATGGCGGTCGCCGGTTACGGCGGCGCGGAGAAAGCGCAGATCCAGAAGATGGCCAAGACGCTGCTCGGCCTGCACGAGGAGCCGCAAAACGATGCGGCCGACGCCCTCGCGCTCGCCATCACGCACCTGCACAACCGCACCGCGCTGGCCGCCCTCTCGGCCGAGCCGATCTGATTAGTGTTCTCGATTGAATCGAGATAATCGAAGGACTCGAACAAATCGGTTTCGTCGATACTCTCGCGTCCGTCACCCCTCCGCTCAGACTCCGGTGAGGCCGTAGACCCGCCGGGCGTTCCGCCAGAAGACCTTGTCCAGGGCGGATTGCCCTTTGCCTGCAAAGAAATCCGTCGCGATCCTCTGCACGGTGGCGAGCGGCGCGTAGCGTCCGCTGACCGGCCAGTTGCTACCGTAGAGCAGGCGGTCGGCGCCGAAGAGCCCCCACAGGACATCGAGGACCGGCGCGTAACAGGTCGGATCCACAGGCGCGTCGCCCGCGGTCCGCTTCGTGCCTTCGACGAGCCCCGACACCTTCATGAACACGTTCGGGCGGTCCGCCAACCGCTTCATGAGTTCACCCCACGCCGCCGGCGGCGGCGCGCCCGTGACCGGCGCGTTGGCCACGTGGTTGACGATCAGGCGCAGATCCGGCACGGCCTGCGCGAGCGGCACGGCCTGCTCCACCCACACGGTCGGCGAGTGGACGTCGAAACAAAGCCCGCGGTCGGCGATATCCCGCATGTCCCTGAGGAATGCGCGGTCCTTAAGGCCCGCCTCAAGCGACCCGTCGCGGATGCGGACCCCGCGGAACAGCGGGTTGGCGGCGAACCGTTTCAGGTGCCCCGCGAAGGCGTCCGTGCCGATCGGCAGGTTCCCGACCAGCCCGAGGATCAGCGGATCGCGCGCCGCGAGATCGAGGATCCACTGGTTGTCCTCCACCCAGGGGCTGGCCTCGACGACCACCACGCCGTCGACGCGCTGCGGCACGGGCAGCGCGCGGTAGTCGTCCGGCAGTGTTCTCCGGCAGAGCAGCGCGTCGCTCTTCGGCGGCCACGGAATCCCTTGAGGCCGAGACGGGTCGTAAAAGTGCACATGCGTGTCGATGACCTTGGCAGGCCGGACGTTATCATACTGAGGTGCGGAGCAGCATCCTCCGCACAAGGATGCCGCCGCGGCCGTTGCGGACCGGAGGAATGCGCGCCGTGAGTTCTTCATAATGTTGACAATCTTATCAAACCGTGCCACGCTCTGAGCATGAAAAAATCTTTGGACAGCCTCGTTTCGCTCTTGGACGAAACGCTCGGGATCGCGGCCTTCCGCGACGCCTCGAACAACGGCCTGCAGATCGCCAACGACGGCTCGCTCACCAAAGTCATCACCGGCGTCGACGCCAGCCTGCGCCTGCTCAAGGAAGCGGCTGCGCGCGGCGCGGACTGCGTGGTCTGCCACCACGGGTTGAGCTGGGGTGACTCGCTCAAACGCATCACCGGGCTCAACCACCGGCTCGTCTCTTACGCCATCCATCACAACATCGCGGTTTATGCGGCCCACCTGCCGCTCGACGCGCACCCGCGTTTCGGCAACAACGCGCAGCTCTGCAAAGCGCTGGGGCTGTCGCGCCTGAAGCCCGCCTTCACTTACCACGGCGAAACCATCGGCTTCACGGCCGCCTATGCGAAAGCCGTTCCTTTTGAAACGTTTTGCGGGCGCGTGCGTACGCGGGTGAACCCCGACTGCCGCATTCTGGACTTCGGCGCGAAAAGCGTGAAGACGGTCGGCGTGGTCTCCGGCGGAGCGTCCGACATGATTGACCAGGCCGCGGGGCTCGGCGTGGACGTTTACCTCACGGGCGAGCCCAGTCTGCAAGGCTACAACCTCGCCGAACACCTCAACCAGAACGTCGTCTTCGCGGGGCACTACGCCACAGAAACGTTCGGCGTGCAGGCGCTCGCCCAGCTGATCAGCCGGAGGCTGCGCCTACACGCCGAATTCGTGGACTTCAAGATCGGCTATTAAGCCGTTGTCGGCGCGACGGCCTGGCAAGGCTTCGCGCAGTGCGAGCAGCCGTGTGTACAGCCGTCGGGACGCGAAACATCCTCGCCCGTCCAACAGTAGGTGCAGAGCTTCTCTCTCGGCAAACCGATCGCCTCGACCAGATCGTCGAGACGCTGATAGGCGAGCGACGACAACCCGAGACGCTGGCGGATGCGGCCGACCATCTCTTTGTAAGGCGCGCCGTCCGGATCGAGATATTTCGCGACATCGGCATTCTCGCCTTCGATCTCGCGGATGAAGCGGCGCGTCGCCAGATCCATCTCGCTCTTGGAGCGGGAGAAATTCAGGAAGCGGCACTGATACAGGAGCGGCGGGCAGGCGATCCGCATGTGGATCTCCTTGGCCCCGTCGTCGTACAGACGCTTCACCTGGTCGCGCAACTGGGTGCCGCGCACGATCGAATCGTCGCAGAAAATCAGGCGCTTGCCCTGGATCAGCCCCGGCACCGGAATCAGCTTCATCTGAGCGATCAGCTCGCGCGCCTTCTGGTCTGGCGGCATGAAGCTGCGGGGCCACGTCGGCGTGTACTTCACGAAGGGGCGCGCGTAGCGGATGCCCGCCTCCACCGCATAGCCGAGCGCATGCGCCACGCCGGAGTCCGGCACGCCGCCCACCGAGTCGGCATCCACCGGATTGCGCCGGGCCAGCGCGCCGCCGCAGCGGTAGCGGGACATCTCCACATTGCGTCCCTCATACGCTGAAGCCGGATATCCGAAATACACCCACAGGAACGAGCAGATCGCCTGTTTGTCGCCCGGCTGCAGCAACGTCTCCACACCTTCCGGCGAGCACCGCACCATCTCGCCCGGCCCCAGCTCGCGGTTCACCACGTAGCCGAGATTCGGGAAGCAGCACGATTCCATCGCCACCGCGGTGGCCCCATCTTTCTGCGCCACGATCACCGGCGTACGTCCGTAACGGTCGCGCACCGCAAACAGCTCGCCATCGCTGTTCAGGATCAGCATGGAACAGGAGCCCTCGATCTTCTCCTGCGCATAGCGCACGCCTTCCGCCAAAGTCGACTGGGAGTTGATCAGCGTGGCGACCAGCTCGGTGGGATTGACCCCGCCGCGGCTCATCTCGGAGAATTGGACCGAATGCGTGGTGTACAGCTCCTTCACCAGCGCGTTCAGGTTGGTCACCACACCCACCGACACGATCGCGTAAACGCCCAGATGCGAGGAGATGATGAGCGGCTGATCCTCGTTGTCGCTGATGATGCCGATGCCGCACTTCCCTTGGAAACGCCTGAAATCGTTCTCGAATTTTGTCCGAAACTGCGAATTAGAGATATCGTGAATGGCCCGCTGAAATCCTTTTTCAGACAACACCGCCATGCCGCCACGCATGGTGCCGAGATGGGAATGATAATCCGTTCCGAAAAAAAGGTCCGCAACGCAGTCCTCCGTCGCGACCGCTCCAAAAAAACCACCCATGACAACCTCCAACAGAATTGTTCACTCAAAAATGTCCGACAAAATCGTCCGGTGAATACAATACTGTTTTAGGAGGTGTCCGCCAAACCAAAAGGGAAAAAATCGGGGCGCGGCCGATTTTGAACCCGCCGCGCCCCGTTCCGTCCCGATTCATCCGCCCGCCGAACGGACGTCTACGCGCGAACGCCCTCGTCGAGCAACACGTTCAACGCCTGCAGGTAGGCTAATATGCTGGCCTCGATCACATCGGTCGAAATGCCGCGCCCATGGAAAACGCGCGCGCCGTCGCGCACGCGCACCGTCGCCTCGCACTGCGCATCCGTTCCGCCCGTGATGGCGTTCAGCTGGAAGCTCTCCAGCGAAACCTTCACCCCCAAAAGCTGATTGATCGCCTTGAAAGAGGCGTTGATCGGCCCGTCGCTCGCCGCGACTTGCTCGATCAGCTTGCCGTCGCGCACCAGCCGGATCGTGCTGACCGGCGTGATGGCGTTGCTCGCCGTCACGTTGAAGCGGTCGAGCTTGACGCGCTCGACGATCATGGTTTGGAGGCCATGAGCCAGCGCCTCCAAATCGGCATCGCTCACCGTTTTCTTGCGGTCGGCCAAGTCCTTGAATTTCGCGAACAGCTCATTGACCTGCGCCGACTCCATGTGGAAACCCAACTCCTGCAGACGGGTTTCGAAGGCATGGCGCCCCGAGTGCTTGCCCAGCACCATCTTGTTGCGCGGCAGGCCGATCGACTCGGGCGTCATGATCTCGTAGGTCAGCGGGTTCGCCAGCACGCCGTGCTGATGGATGCCCGCCTCGTGCGCGAAGGCGTTCTCGCCCACGATCGCCTTGTTCGCCTGAACCTTGCTTCCCGTCACGTTGATCACACAGCGGCTGGTCGCATAGATCTTGGTCGTGTCGATATTCGTCTCCGCCCGGAAGAACTCGCGGCGCGTGTGCAGCGCCATAACGATCTCTTCCAGCGAGGTGTTGCCCGCCCGTTCGCCGATCCCGTTGACCGTGCACTCGATCTGGTCCGCGCCGGCGCGCACGGCGGCCAGCGAGTTGGCGACCGCCAACCCCAAGTCATTGTGGCAGTGGACCGAGAGACGCGCCTGAGCGATGTTCGGCACGTGTTCGCGGATGTCCGTGATCAACTGCCCGAACTGTTCCGGCACGGCATAGCCGACGGTGTCGGGAATATTCACCGTCTTCGCGCCCGCCGCGATCACGCCTTCGACGATGCGGTAAATGAACGGACGCTCGCTGCGCGAACAATCTTCCAGCGAAAACTCCACATCGCCGCAGAGGTTACGGGCATATTTCACCATGGCCACCGCTTGGTCATACACCGCGTCCGGCGTCATCTTCAGCTTGTACTCCATATGGATCGGAGACGTGGCGATGAACGTGTGGATGCGCGGATGCGCGGCGCCGCGCACCGCCTCCCATGCGCTATCGATGTCCTTTGGCAAAGCGCGGCAGAGGCTGGCCACCGAGGCGTTCTTCACAATCCCCGCGATCGCTTTCACGGATTCGAAATCGCCGGAAGAGGCAATGGCGAAACCGGCCTCGATGACATCCACGCGCAGCGCCTCAAGGTGCTCGGCCACCAACAGCTTGTCACGCAGGTTCATGGTGCAGCCCGGCGACTGCTCGCCATCGCGCAGCGTGGTATCGAACACATAAATGCGCCGCATGTCTTGGGTCTCGTTCATTGCGTTTACCTCGTTGTGCCGCCCGAGCGCGGACGGCGTTGTTCTCGTTTCGGATGGTCGTCTTCGTCGGAACGCCTGTGGCTCATCGCATCACCTCCGGGGAAAACAAAAACTCCCGCGGAATCTGTTCGATGTCCCACGGGAGTTCTGTCCTTGCGTTTGTGCTTCTGAACCTACACGACAAGAATCCCGTGGCCGCTAAGCAGCCAAAGGCCGGTAAGTCGAAGCGCAAACACTTGATAGGCACAATTCATCGTTTTCAGTATTTCATAATTCGGCAACGGGACGCAAGCGGTTTCCGCGACCGCCCCGATTTTTCGCGCGGCCTTGACTTGGCAACCTTTTTTTGTTCATATCTCGATGTGAGTAAATGATATGCCATTCTGTGTTGACGATCCTTCTATTGGCAACGCCGAACGATTTGCGGCCACGGGCCAACGCCTCACCGTCCATCAAAAAGAAAAAACTCAACTCCAACCCGGGATCCCCCATGTCGACCAAGCACGCCCCAGCACGTTTCTGCCTGGAAGTCTCGCCCGCGCCCTGCGTGCTGGTCCTCTTCGGCGGCACCGGCGATCTCACCCGCCGCAAGCTCATTCCCTCGCTGTTCCAGCTCCATGCGCGCGATCTGTTGCACGCCACCTCACGCATCGTCGGATGCGGGCGTTCCAAGCACGACGCAGAATCGTTCCGCGAACTGGTCGCCAGCGCGCTGCCGCAGGCTCCGGCGCACCTGCGCGAAACCTTTCTGGCGCGCTTCAGCTATGTGCGCGTCGAGGACGACCCCGATTCGTTCACCCGGCTCGCCGCCCATCTCGGCGCCCTCGACGCCCTCGAAACGCCGGCCCCCTTCAACCGGCTCTACTACCTGGCCCTGCCCCCTGATTCATGCCAACCGGTCACCGCACGACTCGCGGAAGCGGGCCTGCTTGACGAGTCCGCCGCCCTCGGCGCCTGGCGGCATCTGATACTGGAGAAGCCGTTCGGCACCGACACGTCCTCGGCGGCCGCGCTGAACAGGTTCCTGGGACGCTATGTCCGCGAGGATCAGCTTTTCCGCATCGACCATTACCTCGGCAAGGAGACGGTCCAGAACCTGCTGATCCTGCGTTTCGCCAACATTCTCTTCGACCCGGTCTGGAACGCACGGCACGTGGACCACGTCCAGATCACGGTCGCCGAGACGCTCGGCATCGAACATCGCGCCAGCTATTACGAGCAGACGGGGCTCCTGCGCGACATGTTTCAGAACCACCTGCTCGAAATGCTCGCTCTGACCGCCATGGAGGCCCCGTCCGAATTCTCCGCCGACGCGATCCACAAGGAAAAACTCGCGCTGATCCGCGCCATCCGCGCTTTCCCTGCCGACGCCCTTCACACCTGCATCGTGAGGGGGCAGTATGCCGCCGGCAACGGTCTCGCCGCCTATCGGGCAGAGCCCGGAGTAGGGCCGGAATCCGCCGTCGAAACCTACGTGGCGGCGAAACTCTGGATCGACACCCCGCGCTGGCGCGGCGTTCCTTTCTACCTGCGGTCCGGCAAACGCCTCGCGGCACGGTCCAGCACGATCACGCTGGTCTTCAAGCCCACGCGACACGCCCTCTTCGGCGCCTGCGAACCGGATGTCCTCATTCTGAAAGTGCATCCCGACGAAGGCATGAGCCTGAATCTCCAAGCCAAACGGCCCGGACCGAAACTGTGTCTGGGTGAGCTGCCGCTGGCCTTCAACTATGCGGACCTTGGCGCCGAGCTCGACGCGCCCGACGCCTACGCGCGGCTGCTGCTCGACGCCATGCTGCACGACCACACGCTGTTCGTGCGCAACGAAACGATCGCCGCGGCTTGGCGGCTTTTCACGCCCGTCCTGCAAACCTGGCTCGACACCCCGGACGCGTGCCCGCTCCAGCCCTATCCCGCAGGCTCAGACGGCCCGGACGCCGCCTCGGACCTGCTCGCCCGCGACGGACGCGCGTGGTGGCCCGTGTGACGTGACGCGGCCGAAGCCTCACTTCGTGAAGATTTTGGTTTTCGCCTGGCCCCCCTTCATGGGGAAAATGCCGATCATCTCGGGGTCCACACAAAAAACCGCCAGGTTATCTTTAAAGTTTTTACCGAAGGAGGGGAACGACTCCAGCACCTTGGCCTTCACCGCCTCGTCCTTGCACAGCGCCGCCACGCCCTTATACCTCAGATAGGCGCTGCCGTCGGCCGCCGTCCGCGAAACCTCGATCTTCGGATTCTTCAGCAGTTGCCCGTACACCTCCTTCGTCGCCGAGGTCACGAACAGCAACTTGTTGTCCAGAACAAACGTATACTTGATCGGACGGACCCGGGCGCCGTCGCCGTCGCGCGTCGCCAGATAGAAATGGCCGGCCTTCTCCAAGAACGCCGCCACGTCCTGCATGAAGACGTCCTGCTTGTCAGCGCCGTCCTTCAAGAGCACATAACTCTTCACCTCCAAAGTCTCCGTCTGTTTCGGCGCCTCCTGACAAACGCCGACTAACGCCGGAACCACCAACGACAGCAACATTTTCCGCATGAAAACCTCCTTTTATGAATAATTGTCGGGAACAGTTTAAACCTGTTTTTTTAGAATGCAATCCGTAAAAACGGGCAGGCCTTGGGCGCAGGAACGCCGCGCGCCACCCCGCCGAATCCGGGTTTGACACCACCGGCGCTTTGGATTAGTCTATGCGCCACTCATCGATCATTAGGAGCACATCATGGAAGTGATTATTTGTCAGAGCGCCGAAGAAGCCAGTCAGCTGGCGGGAGCGCGCATAAACAACGCCGTCCGCAACAATCCCGCAACCGTTCTCGGCCTCGCGACCGGCAGTACCCCCCTGTTGCTTTACAAGGAGTTGATCAAGGCCTGTCAGTCCGGCCTCGATTTTAGCCGCGTCCGCACCTTCAACCTCGACGAGTACTACGGCATCTCGCCCGAGCACCCGCAGTCGTACCGCAAGTTCATGAACGACCATCTGTTCACGAAACTGAACATCGACCTGAAGAACACGCGTGTCCCGGACGGCCTCACCCGCGACGTGCCGGCCCACTGCGCCGCCTACGAGGCCGCGATGAAGGCCGCGGGGGGCATCGACATCCAAGTGTTGGGCATCGGCAGCGACGGCCACATCGGCTTCAACGAGCCGTCTTCCTCGCTGGCCTCGCGCACGCGCCTCGTCACCCTCACGCAGCAGACCGTCAGCGACAATGCCCGCTTTTTCGCGACCGCCGACGAGGTGCCGCGCTACGCCCTGTCCATGGGCGTCGGCACGATCCTTGAATCCAAGAAATGCCTCATGCTCTGCTTCGGCGCGAACAAGGCCAAAGCCGTCAAAGGCGCGATCGAAGGCGGAATCTCGCAGTTCAACCCCGCCTCGGCGCTCCAGATGCATCCCGACACGACGGTCTATCTGGATGAGGCCGCCGCCGCGGACCTGCAGTTGAAGGACTACTACCGCTGGGCCGCCGCCAATCAGCCTCTGTAAAAAACCGGCCAGGGAGGCCTCCCCGGAGCGTCTTCTTCACGTCCGGGGATGCCCGTCCCGCCTTTCAATCAGACAGCCGCCACACGGGAAAGAAGCGGTTTTGGCTCACACCTCCAGCGTCCACGGGCCGCGCATGTTCGGCACAAGCAATTTGTCCGCCTCGGCGTCGCCCACGAAACGGTCTTTCGGCGCGTCCCATTTCAGGCTCGACCGCCCCAGACGCATGCCGACGTGCGCCAGCACCGCCGGCATCACCGACGAAAATCCCGCGGTGACCGGCGAAATGTTCTGCCCGCCGGTGTAGATGTTTTCGATGAAGTTCTTCTCCTGCTGTCCGCTGCGGATCAGCTTGATCTCGTCGTCGCGGATTTTCTCGCGGATCAGCTCAGGAGGGGTGGTCTCGAGTTTGCCGTTCGTGACATAGATCTCCTTGCCGCCTTCGCCGAAGAAGTGGCACCCGTACTTGTACTGCGACGAGACGAACACGCGCACGCCGTCGGCGTAGACGATCTCGAAGGTGAAAGGCTCCGCCAAGGTGTTGTAGAGGTCGGTGAGCGGCGGCAACCTCCCCGTGATGTTCTCGATGGCAACCGGAGCGACCCCGTCCTTGTCCAGCGCCCACTGCATGATGTCGAGCTGGTGTGCCGCAAAATCGGTCAGCATGCCGCACGAATAGTCGAGGTTGTAGCGCCACTGCATCGGATGGTGGATTTTCGGCGTGAACTTGCGCAGCGGCGCAGGGCCCAGCCACATGTCGAAATCCACATACGGCGGCGGCGTCTCCAAAGGCGTCTCGCTCAACTGCTCCGGCGTCTTGCCGAAGGTGGCATGGCCCTTGTTCAGGCCCACCTCCACGCGCTGCAGCTTGCCGATCCGGCCGTTCCGCACGAACTCGCACGCCATGCGGAAGTAGTCGTTCGAGCGCGACTGCGCGCCGGTCTGGAAGGTGATCCCGGCTTTCTTCACCGCATTCACCATGGCGCGTCCCTCCGTCACGGTCAGGTAGAGTGGCTTCTGCCCGTAGATGTGTTTGCCGCATTTCGCGGCCCAGACTGTATGCAGCGCATGCCAGTGATCCGGCGTGCTGATGCACACCGCGTCAAGATCCTTGTCGTCCAGCATCTCGCGGAAGTCCCGGAACACCTTGCAGCCGTTGTAATGCGCGTTGCCGGTCTTCTCCCCGTAAAAGCCGTTCACCTTCCGCCGCCCCGGCTCGCGGCCGCCCACGCGCTCCGCTTTATAGCCGTAGAGGGGGCCTTCGGAAACGGGATCGCACACGGACACGACCTGCACGCGGTCGTTGTTGAGGAAGTTGCCGATGTTGTCCTGCGCCATGGTGCCGTAGCCCAGAATGCCGACATTGATCCGCTCCGACGGCGGCGGACGGCGAGCCCCGCCTCGAAGGCACACACACCCCGAGGAAAGAATCGCCGGCATGGCCAACAAAGAGCCCGTTCCGGCCATAAAATGACGACGTGATATCTCCTGCTTTTTCATCAGTCCTCCTTTACGGTAATGCGCCACATACCCGCCGCTTCGCGGATCTTGCGCGCGAGTTTTTCTTTGCGCCCCAATCGGAAATCGGCATCACTTCTTTTCGCCGAACACAAAATCGTCGAGATAGTAGGCCACCTTCGCCTTTGCGGTCGAGCAGAACCCCAGCCACTCCATCGACTGAAACGCGGGGCTGGACAAAAGCAAATCCTTCACCTCGACATCGGGCTTGCCCGACTGCGACACCTTGACCGACCACAGCCCCGTCGCGAGCGGCCCGACCGCCGCGCTCACGGTCACCTGCACCCAGGTGTCCGCCGGGATTTCCGCGATCAGCCGATCGCCGCCTTTCAACGAGCCGTCCGCCTGCGCGACGCGTGTCCGCGCACGGATCTTGCCGCCGCTGAACACAAGACACGGTCCGGTCTTGTATTCGTTGCCTCCGCCCTCCGGATAGTCGCGCCACTCCGTGAAAAACTCGGCATCCGCCGGAGCCCGCACCGCGAACCGGCTTTCCACCATGGCGTTGGTGAAGTCACAGGAAAACGTGAAATGAGGATTGTAGGCGTAGGCGAGGCCCGGCGCGTCCTGTACTTTGAGCGACTGCTTGCCGGAGAACGCCGTGTCGGCCGTGACGGCGACGCTGTCCCCCTTCTTCTCCACATGCGTGCTCACATTCGGAAAGGGCGCATTGAGCGGCAAGCCGTCGAAATCCTCTTCCACACGCCGGACCACGAACCGCTCCGGCTGCGGCGCAAACTGGACTTCCGGATAAGTTCGGCTTGCCGCGAGTTTGCGCCATGCCCGAGATCCGTAGACGCCGGCCCGCGTATAGTCGAAGGGCTGGAAGCCCGCCTTCACGGCGGGCGAACGCCAACGAAAGCGGAAATCACCTTTCGCGGCGTCCCTGAAGCGCGGATCGGCGATCTGCGAGCGCGTGTCCTGCCCGGCCTTCTGCCAATCCTCCCACGCGCCGCAGTTGAACGCGTTGCTTGCGATGCCGTTCGGATTCCAATAGGTGTTCGCGTTCACCACCACATCCGTGACTGTGCCGGCCGCCCCGGCATGGCCGCGCCAGAAGGCCGCCGTGTCGTTGTCCCAATACACGATGTTGTTGGTAAAAAAGAAAGCGGTATGGGGTTCGATGCGCGACCGCTGGATCTGCCCGTTCATGCTGAAGGCCAAGATGTTGTTGCGGAAGACGTTTTCCTGCCCGTAATGCTGGTGGACACATCCGGTCTTCACATGGTGGATCAGGTTGTTTTCATACACCATCTTCGCGCTTCCCTCGTCCGTGTAGAGGCCCCAGCCTCCGCGGCCGGTGTAGTCGTACGAATAAACGTCGTGGATGTGGTTGTTCGTGATCGCCGTGCCGTCGGAACGACCGAGCGTGTAAATGCCGCCCATATCGCTCAGCACGCCCCAGCCGATGTGGTGAATATGGTTGAAGGCCAGCGTGTTGCGGTGTGTCGCCGTCTCCCGGTAGCCCCACGTCCACCCCATCGAAATGCCGGTGTAGAAGAAATCGCCGATGTCGTTGTGCGTCACCTGCACATCGCTCGCATGTCCGATCCAAACGCCCGTCGCGCCGGGAAACACGCGCCCGCCCTCCTGCAAAATGTTGTTGTCGACCACGATCTTGCCGGTCAGCTTGTCCGGCAGCTCCTCTTTTCCCCACTTGGAATCGCCGATCCGGACGGCGCCGCCGCCGATGTCGTACACGTGGCTCCGCTCCAGCACGCTCTCGCGGCACCCTTTGCGGAACCAGACGCCATGCGGACCGACATGCGCGAACACGCAGTCGCGGAACGCCACCTGGCGCACGCCGTCCAGCTCGACAGCGGCGGGCTGCGACACCGCCGCCTGGCCGTCGCCTTGTCCACGCTCCGGGAGCTGATAGGACGCATACATAAAGGACAGACCCTCGAACGAAAGCCGCGAGATCCATTTGTCCGCCAAAGCGTCGCCGGTGAAGCGCAGGAACGCCGTCGTGACGGGCGCAACCGCTTCGGTTTTCCCGGGCGTCTCGCCGGGCAGGGGCAGATAGCTCAGCAGGCCCGCTTCATCGAGATACCATTCGCCGGCCTCGTCCAGCGCCTCTCTGAAATTTTCGAGCTGGTACCGCGGCAGATAGCTTTTCCAATAGAAGAAGGCCCACGGCGTACTGGGCGTCACCACCACACGTCCGCGGTCGAGATCGACCGCCTGCACGCGCGCCTGGCTCACTTCCCATGAGTGAAAAACCCGCACCACCACATTCGACAGCGCCTCGCGGCTTTTGCCCGCCAACGGCGCGATGTCGTTTTTGTCCGCGATGAACGCGCGGTGCGACAGGTCCGCGACCTTGCCGGTCAGCGGGTCGGTGCCATACGGAGACGGGGCCTGCATGTAATAATAAAACCGGTTCGGCGACCGCGCCCGCGTGGCGCGCCGCCCGTTGATATAAAGCTGCTCGAAGCGGAACGGCGGATCGACCCGTGTCGACCACACGCCATCGGCGCCGACGTCGAATTTCGGCAGGCGTTTCCCGCCGAAGAATACCGGCTTCGCGCCCTTTGCCGCGACATAGCTCACCGGTGCGTCGGCCGTGCCCGAGTCCTCGGGGCCAAACACCACCGGCTCCGTCACGCTATACTCACCGTCAGCGAACACCACGTTGACCGGCCCGTTGAGACTGGCCTGCGCCCTCATCTGCCTGACGCGATCACGCGCGCCCTGCAGCGTCGCCAGCGGCTGCCGGCCGTCGCCGGCCGCCGCGTCGCTGCCGGTCGGCGCCACATACAGCGTCGTCGCGCAGGCCTGCCCCACGGCCAAAAAAAACGTCCCCATCCAACACATCACCGCACGAGTCCATGTTTCCATCACGTCCCCCCTCTTCTTATGATGGGGTCATTTATATCACACTAGAGGGGTTGTCGACCAGACCTTCACAGGCCAAAAGGTCCAGACGGCCGACGCCGCCCGCGAAATCCGAACGCGCCCGGACGGGACGGGCTTTCGCACCGCCTCCCCATTTTATCGGCTTGCATACCGACCCGCAGGTATGTATATTATGCGCTCCATTCAAACCCCAAGGAGGCGGATATGGCCAGAAAAACCAAGGCTGAAGCGGAAAAGACGCGCCAGAGAATTCTGAAGGCGGCGCTCGACCTGTTCGTTGAAAAGGGGTATGAACGGACGACCTTTGAAGATGTGGCAAACCGCATCCAGCTGACAAAAGGCGCGGTCTACTGGCATTTCACGAACAAACCCGACCTGTTTGCGGCACTCGTTGCCGACATGACCGAAAAGCATGACAAACAGCTTGCCCGCTTGCTGACCGACCCCATCTCGCTGGATGGGCTGATCACGCACTTCGTCGAACGTGCGCATTTGATCGTGAGCAAATCGATCAATCGCAAGTATTTTCTGATGATGCTCAGCATGGACTGGCCCGCGGCGAAATTCATTCCCATCAAACGCCGCATCCGCGAGATCGGATCAAGTCCTTTTGTAACCATCGAACGCACTTTAATTGCCTTGCAGAAAAATGGCGCGATACGTCCGGACGCCGACATCGCCACCGCCACCGCGTCACTCAGCGCCATGTGGCTGGGCGTGATGAAATTGCAGATCGACCAATGCCTTGAAGTTGATTGGTCGAAAGCCATCAGCTTGGGGTTCAGCGCGATCATCGACACCATTAAGGCATAACTAATTTAGCGAAAACAGAAAGACGAAAGAATGACTACACCTCAATCAATGTATGGTTTCGGAGCACGCTGCGCGGTTTTTGCGCCCGTTTTCTGCGGGCTTCTGCTGACAGGCTGCAATCGTCAACAACAGACTGCCCCCCCGCCCGTCCCGGAAGTCGCCGTCATCACGGTCACGCAGAAGCCGGTGCTGCTGACCACCGAGTTGCCGGGGCGCACCACGCCCTATTGCATTGCGGAGATCAGGCCCCAGGTCAGCGGTCTCATCCTGAAACGGCTTTTCAAGGAAGGCTCCGACGTCAAGGCCGGGCAGACGCTTTACGAGATCGACCCCGCGCCGTTCAAAGCGGCGGTCAACAGCGCCGCGGCGAGTCTTGAAGCCTCGCGGAAAGCCGCCGACCAGGCGCAGGCCGCGCTAAATGCTGGCCTTGCGGGCGTTGAACGGCAGAAGGCGACCGTCGCCTTCGCACGCTCAAACCGCAAACGTTTCGAGGAGCTGTTCACGGAAAAAGCCGTCTCCGCCAGCGACTGCGAACAAGCCGTGACCACAGCCCATGAGGCCGACGCCACGCTCAAGGTCTCCGAAGCCCAAGTCCAGAATTACCGGGAAGCCATCGCCGCAGCCGAAGCGGCCATCCATCAAGCCGAGGCCGCGCTCGAGACGGCCCGGATCAATCTGGGGTACACGAAGATCACCGCCCCCGTTTCCGGACGCATCGGGACTTCGGCGGTGACGGACGGTGCCATCGTGACGGCCTACCAGCCCACCGCTTTAGCGACGATCCAGCAACTGGACCCCATCTATGTGGATGTTCCCCAGTCCACCGTCGAGCAACTCCGTCTCAAGCGCCGGTTGGAGGGCGGCCGCATGAACCGCAACGGAACGGACGTGAGCAAAGTGCAACTGATCCTGGAGGACAATTCGCCATACCCGCAGGAGGGAACGCTCCAGTTCAGCGACGTGTCGGTGGACACGACCACCGGTTCGGTCATTCTGCGGATGGTTTTTCCGAATCCAGACGGGACGCTCCTGCCGGGCATGTTCGTTCGGACGCTCATCAAAGAGGGCATCAACGAAAAGGCCATGCTGATTCCCCAGCAGACGGTGTCGCGCGACACCAAGGGCAACCCCGTGACTCTGCTCGTGAACGCCGATGGAAAAGTCGAGCAACGCCAGCTCGCGCTCGACCGGGAGATCGGCAACGACTGGCTGGTGGCGACCGGGATAGCGCCCGGCGACAAAGTGATCGCGGAAGGTTTGCAGCAGGTGCGCCCCGGTGTGGCGGTGCGCGTCGTACCGTTTGAGGGCGGCACCCCGGGCTCCGAGCACGCTGCGCAAGCGGTTCAGGCTTCGAAGTAGCTTTTTACGGAGACTCATCATGTTGTCGAAATTTTTTCTGGAACGCCCGGTCTTCGCCTGGGTCATCGCCATCGTTTTGATGGTGGGCGGAGGCCTTGCGATCGTCAAGCTGCCCATTTCCCAATACCCCCCCATCGCACCGCCGACCATCGCGCTTTCGGCCATGTATCCGGGCGCCTCGGCCGAAACGGTTGAGAACAGCGTGACGCAGATCATCGAGCAGAAGATGACCGGTTTCGACAAACTGTTGTATTTGAGCGCGACAAGCGATTCGTCTGGCGCAGCCCGCCTGGAGCTGACCTTTGCCCCTGGGACCGATCCCGATCTGGCGCAGGCCGAGGTGCAGAACAAGCTGCAGCAGGCCATGGCCAGCTTGCCGGAAGTGGTGCAGAACCAAGGCATTGACGTCAAGAAAAGCACGGCCAACTACCTGATGGTCGTGGGTCTGATCTCCGAAGACGGTAGCATGGACGGGCATGATTTGCGCGACTACGCCAAATCCAGCCTCGAAAAGGTTCTCGCCCGCGTCCATGGCGTCGGCGAAGTCGAGGTTTTCGGCGGACAGTACGCCATGCGCATCTGGCTGAATCCAGACCAACTGACCAAATACAACATGACGTTCCAGGACGTGATCGCCGCGCTGAAGTCCTACAATGTGGAAATTTCAGCAGGCCAGTTCGGCGGCGCGCCGGCCGTGAAGGGTCAGCGGCTGAACGCCTCCATCATCGTGCAAAGCATGCTCAAGACGCCCGACGAGTTTGCGGCCATCCCGCTCCGCACCAACCCGGACGGCTCCATCGTGCGGATCAGCGACGTGGGACGCACGGAACTCGGCACCGAAGCCTACGATGTCGAGGCGTTCCAAGACGGAAAGCCCTCCTCCGCGCTCGCGATTCGCCAGGCGGCGGGCGCAAACGCGCTGGATACCGCCAACGCCGTCCGCGCAAAAATGAAAGAGATGAGCGCTTATTTCCCTCCCGGCGTAAAGGTCGTTTATCCCTACGACACCACGCCCTTCATCACGGTGGCCATCAAGGAGGTGGTCAAAACCCTCTTCGAGGCGATTCTGCTGGTGTTCCTCGTGATGTACGTATTCATGGGCAACATGCGCGCAACCCTGATTCCGACCATCGCCGTGCCGGTGGTGCTGCTGGGCACCTTCGCCTTTCTGGGCCTGTTCGGCTTCTCCATCAACATGCTGACCATGTTCGCGATGGTGCTGGCCATCGGACTGCTCGTGGACGACGCCATCGTGGTGGTGGAGAACGTGGAGCGCATCATGAGCGAGGAAGGGCTTTCGCCCATGGAAGCTACGCGCAAGTCCATGGACCAGATCACCAGCGCGCTGATCGGCATCGGCCTGGTACTCTCGGCGGTGTTTGGACCGATGGCGTTCTTCCCCGGATCCACCGGCGTCATCTACCGCCAGTTCTCCGTCACGATCGTCACCTCAATGATGCTGTCAGTCGTGGTCGCCTTGGTCCTCACGCCCGTGCTATGCGCCACCTTCCTGAAACCGGTGAAAAAGGGGCATGAGGCGGCCGAAAGCGGCGTTGCGTTCATGCGCCCCTTCTTCCGCTGGTTCGACCGCATGTTCTCGCGAATCCGGGACAGGTATGTGCGGGTGGTCGGAAACACGCTTTCCCGCAAGTTCCGCTACCTTGTCGCGTTTCTGGTAATCGTCGCCGCAATGGGCTATCTGTTCAAACGGATGCCCACCGGCTATCTGCCGGATGAAGACCAGGGCATTCTGATGGTCCAGGCCATGCTGCCGGCCAACTCGACGCTGGAGCAGACCAAGGAAATCATGGACCAGGTGAAGGACCAATTCCTTGAAAACGACAAGCAGGCGGTCGAGTCCTGCATGACGGTCTCCGGCGTCAGTTTCGCCGGCCACGGCCAGAACGCGGCGCTTTCGTTCGTGAAGCTGCGCGATTGGGATCTCCGCAAGAGCGAGAATCTGAAGGCCGACAGAGTGGCCGGACGCGCCATGATGGCGTTCCAAAAAATCCGCAACGCCATGGTCTTCGCCTTTGCGCCGCCGGCGGTCATGGAGTTAGGCACGGCCAAAGGTTTTGACTTCCAGTTACTAGACCGCGGCGGGTTAGGACATCAGGCGCTGATCGACGCCCGCAACCAGCTTCTTGTCATGGCGGCCCAACACCCCGATCTGGCCAAAGTGCGCCCGAATGGGCTGGAAGACACGCCGGAATACCGGGTGGACGTGGACTGGGCCAAGGCCGGCTCGCTGGGCGTCCCCATCGACCTGATCCACAATACCATCTCAGCGGCCTGTGGCAGCGCCTACGTCAACGACTTCATCCAGGGCGGACGCGTGAAACGTGTCTACGTCCAAGCCGACGCCCCTTACCGCATGTTACCAAAGGACCTTGAGAAACTCTATGTGCGCAACACCGCGGGCAAGATGGTGCCTTTCTCCTCCTTTGCGACGGGCCACTGGGCCTATGGTTCCCCCCAGTTGGAACGCTACAACGGATTCCCCTCCATCAACATCCTGGGCGAACCGGCGCCGGGGCGCAGTTCCGGCGATGCGATGCGCGCCATGGAGAGTTTCGTGAAGAAACTGCCCAACGGCTTCGGCTTCGACTGGAACGGATTGTCCTATCAGGAGCGGCAGGGCGGCGCCCAGGCCGGCGCGCTCTACGCCTTCTCCGTCCTGGTCATCTTCCTCTGTCTGGCGGCGCTTTACGAGAGCTGGCCCATCCCGATCTCCATCCTGCTCGCGCTGCCCTTGGGCGCCATCGGCGGCGTGATCGGCTCGTCCCTCCGCGGCTTGCCGAACGACATCTATTTCCAGATCGGCCTGCTGACGACGCTCGGCCTGACCACCAAGAATGCCATTCTGATCGTCCAGTTTGCGAAAGCCCGCGTGGAAGAGGGCATGGGCATGCTGGAGGCGACGCTGGAAGCCGCGAAGCTACGGTTCCGCCCCATCCTCATGACCTCGCTAGCCTTCGGTATCGGCGTGATGCCGATGGCGATCGCAAACGGCGCAGGTGCCGGTGCCCAGAAGGCCATCGGTACCGCCGTTGTGGGTGGCGTCGTCACCTCCACGCTTCTGGTGACCTTGTTTGCGCCGCTTTTCTATGTGCTGATCGAAAAAGCCTTCGGCAAACGCAGCAAGAAGCTTCAAAACAAGGCTGCAGTAGCTCAGCCGACCGGGAATCAATGACATGAACAAAACCATCGTCCTTCTTTTGTTCGCCGCCGCCGGCCTCCCTATCGGATGCACGCTGGCCCCGAAATACACCCGTCCAGCCCCCCCCGTTCCAACGGGGTGGCCAACCGGGGCGGCCTATGCTGAAACGGCGGTCGCGACAAACGCCGTCCTCGCCCCTGACTTGGGATGGCAGACGTTTTTCACGGATGAAAAGCTGCGCCATGTTATCGGCACGGCGCTCACGAACAACATGGACCTGCGCGCCGCCGCCCTGAACGTTGAAATGGCCCGCGCGCAATACGGCATCCAGCGCGCCACCCTTTGGCCGACGATCAGCGCGACCGGCAGCCAAAGCAAGCAACGGACCCCCGCAGACCTCTCAAACTCCGGCGAACGCCAGACCACCACGCGATACGATGCCAATCTCGGCGCGGCCGCATGGGAGCTCGACTTTTTTGGCCGCGTCCGCAGCCTCAAAGATAGCGCTCTGCACGACTACATGGCCACGGAAGAGGCCCGCCGCAGCGTGCAGATCCTGCTGGTCGCCTCCGTCGCCGACGCCTATCTGGCGATGGCCGCAGACCGCGAAAGCCTCCGTCTGGCAGAAACCACGCTCAAGGCGCAGGAGGCCTCTTACAAGCTGATCAAGCGCCGCTACGACATCGGGCTCGTGACCGAACTCGACCTCTACCGCGCGCAAACCCAAGTCGACGCCGCCCGCGGCGACGTCGCCTCGTTCAAGCAGCAAGCGGCACAGGACGAGAACGCGCTCATCCTACTGGCCGGAGCAACGGTGCCAGAGGAATGGCTGCCAACGCGGCTAGATGACGTCACGCCGCCCCAGGACATTCAGGCGGGATTGGTATCAGAAGTGCTTCTGCGCCGCCCCGACGTGGCGCAGTCCGAGAATCTGCTCAAGGCCGCCTACGCCGACATCGGCGCCGCACGGGCATCGTTCTTCCCGCGCATCTCTTTGACCGCCGCGTACGGCACCGCCAGCAGCGAGCTTTCCGGCCTTTTCAAAGGCGGATCGGGGGCCTGGTCGTTCGCCCCGCAGATCGTCGCGCCGATCTTCGACCCGCGCACCTGGTCGGCATACAAGGTCGCCAAGGCACAGCAGGACATCGCAGTGGCCCAATACGGCAAATCCATCCAGAGCGCGTTCCGGGAAGTGGCCGACGCCCTCGCCGTGCGCGGCACCGTCAGCGAGCAGGTGTCGTCGCAGCAATCGCTGGTCCATGCCGTCGCCGAAGCCTACCGTCTCTCCTCTGCACGTTACGACAAAGGGATCGACAGCTACCTGAGCGTGCTGGACGCGCAACGGTCGCTCTACAGCGCACAGCAGGGACTCGTCTCCCTGCGCTTGGCAAAACTCGTCAATCAGGTACGGCTTTTCGCGGTGCTCGGGGGCGGAACCGAAACCGAAAAGAAAAACGACGCGGCCGCGGCGCCGCTGCTCAAAGACCTCTGACACATTCAATTTGCGTTAGCAGGGATTCCGGCACGGGGAGAGAAGAGGGGGGGGGAATGACAAAAACATATCCAGACCATCAGAGGGAAGCCGCTCAGAGCCGCCGCGTGAAGCCATCCGATTTGAGGTCGATGGTTTTCAGCGCGTTGGGGACAGCCCTCTTCTGCGGAATTTTCACGACGGCCTGCAGCCGACCGGCCGTTACGGCTACGGCCCTTTCCGCACCCGAAGTGGCGGTCTTGACCGTCGTCCCGCGTCCGCTCGCGCTGACGACCGAATTGCCGGGACGCACAGCCCCCTATCGCATCGCGGAAATCCGGCCCCAGGTCAGCGGACTCCTCCTGAAGAGACTCTTTCAAGAAGGATCCGACGTCAGGGCAGGCCAGACGCTCTACGAGATTGATCCCGCGCCATTCAAGGCGGCGTTGGACAATGCCGCGGCGAATCTCGCCGCCACGCGGCGAGCAGCCGACCGGGCACGGTCCGCACTGAGCGCCAGCAAGGCCGGCGTGGAAAAGCAACAGGCGACGGTTGCTTTTGCGAACGCAAACCGGAAGCGGTTCGAAGAGCTGTTCAAAGAAAAAGCCGTCTCCGCCAGCGATTGCGAAGCGGCCGTAACGGCAGCCAATGTAGCCGTAGCGGGCCTCAAGGCCGCCGAAGCCCAAGTGCAGAGCGACCGCGATGCGGAGGCGGAAGCCGAGGCGGCCATACTGCAGGCCGAAGCCGCCCTTGCGACAGCCCGAATCAACCTGGGGTACACGCGGATCACGGCCCCCATCTCCGGCCGCGTCGGCACGTCCTCCGTGACCGACGGAGCCATCGTGACGGCTTATCAGTCGGATCCGCTCGCAACCATTCAACAGCTGGACCCCATCTATGTCGACGCGCCCCAATCCACCGTTGAGCTGCAGCGCCTGCAGCAGCGTCTCGAAAACGGGCAGATGCGCAGCGACGCGGCAGCGGCCAACCGCGTGCACCTCCTGATGGACGATGGCGCACCCTATCCGCAGGAGGGAACGCTCCAATTCCGCGATGTGTCGGTGAACCCCACCACCGGCTCTGTGATCCTGCGGATGGTCTTTCCAAATCCGAACGGCAAGCTTCTGCCGAACATGTTCGTCCGCGCGTTGGTGAGCGAGGGCGTCAACGAACAGGCGATCCTGATCCCGCAGCAGACGGTGACCCGCAACCCGAGAGGCGAGCCCGTCACGCTGGTCGTCGACCCACAAGGAAAAGTCCAACAACGCACACTCGCGCTCGGCCGGGCGCTCAACGACCAGTGGCTGGTCTCTTCGGGCCTCCAGGCCGGCGACCGGGTGATCGCCGAAGGAATGCAGAAAGTGAAACCCGGCACTGCAGTGACTGTCGTTGCCTTCGAACCCGCCCCGACGCTCGCGACGAAACCGGCGAACGCGGCCCAACCGGCTTTAGGTTCAAACTAATCATCGGAGACGCAACATGCTCTCGCGATTCTTCCTAAACCGTCCGGTCTTCGCCTGGGTCATCGCCATTCTGATCATGGTGCTCGGCGGGTTGGCGATCCACTCCCTCCCCATCTCTCAATATCCCCCCATCGCCCCGCCCTCCATCCGCGTGGGCTGCCTTTACCCGGGAGCCTCGGCGGAAACGGTCGAGAACAGCGTGACGCAGATCATCGAGCAACAGATGACGGGCTTGGACAAATTGCTGTACATGTCCAGCACCAGCGACGCGGCTGGCATCTCCGCCATCACGTTGACCTTCGCCCCGGGAACCGATCCCGATCTGGCCTGGGCCAAGGTGCAGAACAAGCTCCAGCTCGCGATGGCGCGGCTACCCGACGTGGTGCAGCGCCGGGGCGTCAACGTCCGCAAATCCACCAAGAATTATCTGATGATCGTGGGGCTGATTTCCGAAGACGGCAGCATGAACGACATCGATTTGCGAGACTACGCCCTCTCCACGGTGCAGCAGGTGCTGGCGCGCGTGCCGGGCATCGGCGAAGTGGAGGGCTTCGGCGGCGAATATGCGATGCGCATCTGGCTCAACCCCGATAGGCTGACAAGCTTCAACCTGACGGTGGAAGACGTCACCAAGGCGCTTCAGACCTACAACGTCGAGATCTCTGGCGGCCAGTTCGGCGGCGCTCCGGCGGAGGACGCGCAGCGCCTCAATGCCCCCATCCTCGTCCGCAGCCTGCTCAGAACGCCCGAGGAGTTTGCCGACATTCTCATCCGCATCAATTCTGACGGTTCCAGCGTGCGGATCAAGGACGTCGCGAGAACGGAATTGGGAAGCGACCTCTCCGACAGCATCACGACCTTCAACGGCCAGCCGGCGGCCGCCTTGTCCATCCGGCAGGAGCCCGGCGCCAACGCGCTGGAAACGGCCGCCGCCATCAAAGCGAAGATGGACGAGTTGAGCCGCTATTTCCCGCCGGGAGTGAAAGTCATCTATCCCTACGACACCACGCCTTTCACCCAAGTTGCGATCGAAGAAGTGGTCAAGACCCTGTTCGAGGCGGTCGCGCTGGTTTTTCTGGTCATGTACCTGTTCATGGGGAACCTAAGGGCGACTCTCATCCCGACCATCGCCGTGCCCGTGGTGCTGCTGGGCACCTTTGCGGTTCTGGGACTGGCCGGCTTTTCGATCAACATGCTGACCATGTTCGCCATGGTGCTGGCCATCGGCCTGCTGGTGGACGACGCCATCGTCGTGGTGGAGAACGTTGAACGGATCATGAGCGAAAAGGGCCTTTCGCCGAAAGAGGCGACCGCCCTATCCATGGACCAGATCACGCCCGCCCTGATCGGCATCGGGCTCGTACTCGCCGCGGTCTTCGGCCCCATGGCGTTTTTCTCCGGTTCGACGGGCGTCATTTACCGTCAGTTCTCCGTGACGGTCGTCGCGGCCATGCTCCTTTCCGTCGTGGTGGCCCTGATCCTGACGCCGGTGCTCTGCGCCACGATTCTCAAACCCGTTCCCCAAGGGCACGAAGCGGCGGAAAACGGGGTCCGGTTCCTGCGTCCCTTTTTCCGGCTGTTCGACCGCTGCTTTCTTGGCGTCCGCAACCGATACCTGAGGCTGGTCGGCCATGCTCTGGCTCACGCCTTCCGCTACATCCTTCTTTTTCTGCTGATCGTAGCGGCCATGGCGTTCCTCTTCATGCGTCTGCCGAAGGGCTACCTCCCCGACGAAGACCAAGGCGTCCTGATGCTCCAAGCCACGCTGCCGGCGGGATCCACACTGGCCCAGACCCAAGCTGTCATGGCGAAAGTCAGAGGCTATTTTCTTGAAGAAGAGAAAGACGCGGTCGAGTCCTGCATGACAACGGCGGGACAGAACCAGTCCGGACGGGGACAGAACATCGGCATGGGGTTCATCAAGCTCAAGGACTGGAAACTTCGCACCCGCCCGGAGCAGAAAGCCGACGCGGTGGTCAACCGGGCGATACGCGCCTTTTCAAAAATCCGCACCGCTATGGTGTACGTCTTTGCGCCGCCGGCCGTTCTGGAACTGGGCAACGCGAAAGGCGTCGATTTCCAGTTGCAAGACCGGCGGGGATTGGGGCACACGGGCCTGATGGAAGCCCGCAGCCAGCTCATCGAAATGGCGGCACGGGATTCCCGGCTGAGCAGGATACGCTTCAACGGGCTGGAGGACGTCCCCGAATACCGCATCGACGTCGATTACGAAAAGGCCGGCACGCTGGGGATCCCCGCCGCCTCCATCCACAACACCATCTCGACGGCTTTCGGCGGCTCTTACGTGAACGATTTCATCAAAGACGGGCGGATCAAACACGTGGACATCCAAGCCGATGCGCCGTTCCGCATGCTTCCCGAGAACCTGGACAAGCTCTACGTGCGCAACACGGAGGGCTTGATGGTGCCCTATTCCACGTTCGCCTCCGGGCACTGGATCATCGGCTCTCCGAGGCTGGAGCGCTACAATGCCTTCCCGTCCCTCAACATCCAAGCCGAGCCGGCGCCGGGAAGGAGTTCCGGCGAGGCGATGCAGGCCATGGAGGATGCCGCCCAGCAGCTGCCTCGCCAGATCGGATTCGACTGGACAGGCCTTTCCTATCAGGAGCGGCAGGCAGGCACCCAGACCGGGCCCCTTTTCGCCTTCTCAGTCTTGGTGATCTTCCTGTGCCTCGCGGCCCTTTACGAAAGCTGGACCGTTCCCGTCTCGATCCTGCTGGTCCTGCCGCTCGGGATCATCGGCGGCGTCATCGCCTCAGACCTGCGGGGGCTGCACAACGACGTCTACTTCCAGATCGGGCTGCTGACCACGATGGGGCTGACCGTCAAGAACGCCATCCTGATCGTCCAGTTCGCCAAAGCCCGCGTCGAACAGGGCATGGGGTTGATCGAAGCCGCGATGGAGGGATCCAAGCTGCGTTTCCGCCCGATCGTGATGACCTCGTTGGCTTTCGGCTTCGGGGTGCTTCCCATGACACTGACCACGGGAGCCGGCGCAGGCGCGCAACACGCGATCGGAACCGGCGTTCTGGGCGGAATGATCACGGCCACATTCCTCGTGATCCTCTTTGCTCCCCTGTTCTACGTGCAGGTCCAAAAGACCTTCGGCAAACGCACGCCGACAAAAACGGAATGATGGCGCACGGGGACAGCGGAAGATTGGCGGAGCCCGCAGGCGTGATCTGGGCCGTTTCCCGACAAGCCGCCCATCGCCTCACACCTGGTCGGGCACCACATAAGGCGCGCGGTATTCGCGGGTCAGCAGAGCATTGGCTTCGGCATCGTTTGGAAAACGCATCGTTGCAGGGTCGAAGGCGAGCGTACGCCCCAAGCGGTACGCGATGTTCCCGAGATGGATCACGGCGCAGGAATAGAACCCATCCTCGATTCCCTTGTTGAACGCCGCAGGGTCGGGCGCGCGGATCGCATTCACGAAATTCTCGTAGTGGTTGCCCGTGCCGGAGCCGGTTTCGCCAGGTTCGCGCTTCTCTCCCATGAAAGTCCGCCACTCGTTCACGTCTTTGGCCATATAGCCCTTTGACCCGAAGAAGAGGTTGCCGGTCACATTGCCCCCGCTCGTGGCCATGTAGCCGTTGCCCTGCGAGGCGCCCTTGAGCCACAGGCCGTCCTCGCCGTTCGCGATCCAGTGGCGCACCTCGAACTGCAGCATTTTCTTCTTGTCGCCGCCGCCCGCGGGATTGGGAAACTCGAACATCGCCATCAGCACATTGGGCGTTTCCTGCACATCGTCGAACATGAAATGTCCGCCCATGGCCGTGACCTTGGTCGGCAGCGTCACGCCCAGGCCCCAGCGCGCAATGTCCATCTCATGCACGCCCTGGTTGCCCATGTCGCCGCAGCCGTAGTCCCAGTTCCAGTGCCAGTTGTAGTGGAACCGGTTCTTGTTGAAGGGCCGCTTCGGCGCGGGGCCGAGCCACAGGTCGTAATCCACGCCCGCAGGCACCGGCTCGTCGGGATAACGGCCGATCGTGTTACGCCACTTGTAGCAGAGGCCCTTGGCCATATAGACCTCCCCGAGACCGCCCGCATGCAGAAATTTGGCCATCGTCTGCGCACACGGGTTGCTGCGTTGCTCCGCGCCGTCCTGCACCAGCACCTTGTACTTCTTGGCGGCCTCGACCAGCTTCTGGCCCTCGTAAACGTTGTGGCAGCAGGGCTTCTCCACCGAGACGTGCTTGCCGGCCTGGATCGCCCAGATCGCCGCCAACGTATGCCAATGGTTCGGGGTCACGACCGAGACGGCATCGATCTCTTTGTCCTCATACAGCTTGCGCAGATCGGTATAGGTCTTCGGCGTCTTCAGCCCTTTGTCCGCGAAATGTTTCCGAATGACCGGGGCGAACTGATTCGCATCCACATCGCACAGTGCCGCAACCTCGACGTTCGGCAGCGCGGTGTAGGCCTTAATGTGACTCTGCCCCATGCCATGGACCCCAACAACCGCCACGCGCACCCGGTCGTTCGCGCCGGCCCACGCCCGGCTCGTCCCCCACAGCATCGCGCCCCCCGTCGCCGCCATAAACTGACGTCTGTTCATAGTCTGCCTCCATGAGCGTTTTCAGCCGACAAACCCTACCGCGAAGCAACCGAATCCACGGTTTGCGATCGAGTGTATGTTGCGACTCGCAAACACGCAAGCCGATAACGCGTTTTTATTGTGCCGCTCCGCCAAATCGGCTATCTTAATGGCAATTACGGTACAAATGAACCGTCCGCTTGTAAGTGTTGATTGACATGGCGTGCGTGGACGGTAGAGGGGATCACCCCATGCGAAAAACAGCCTTACCACCGAAAATCAACCTGGCGCTCACCTCTTTTTTCAGCGCCGACGACATCCTGATCCATCAGGAAGAAGTCTCGCGCAACCAGCTGATTCGACAGCTCCTGACCCACTTGGCCAACGGCCACGGGATTATGGAGGTGGATTCCTATTACAACGCCATCATCGAACGCGAGAACGCCAGCGACACCGTGGTGTCGAACGGCATCGCCATCCCGCACGCCCGTCTGGACGATCTCCAGCGGCCTTACGTCGGTGTCGCGACCTCGGCCAAGGGCATCTCGTTCTCCGAAGATCATCCGCCCGTCCACCTGATCCTGCTGGTCCTCATCCCCCGCAACCAGCCCGGGCTCTATCTGCAGATTCTGCGCGCCCTGGCCAACATCTTGCGCGACCGCGACGCGGCCCGCTCGGTTTCGCAGCTGGCGACCGCCGAGGAAGTCATGCGTTTCTTCGAGCGCGGCGGCATGGTCCTGCCGGATTACGTCTGCGCGGCCGACATCATGGACGACGAGTTCATCTCCCTCCGCGACAACGACAACCTCAAGACCTGCATCGACTGCTTCATCGCCAAACAGATCAACGAGATCCCGGTCCTGGACCGCGACGGCGACATGGTGGGAATCGTCCGGGCCGGCGTCCTGCTCAAAGTGTGCCTACCGGAATACCTGCTCTGGATGTCGGACCTCTCCCCAATCGTCAACTTTGAGCCCTTCACGGCCATTCTCCACAACGAGCAGAGCACTTGGCTGTCCGAAATTCTCCTTGAAGATTTCGCCTCCGTCCAAATGAAAGCGCCGGCGGTCTCCGTGGCCGGAGAAATGACCCGTCACAACGCGTCACGCTGCTACGTTCTCAACGGCAAAAAGCTGATGGGCGTCATTAACCTGCCCCTTTTCTTGAACAAAGTCTTCAGGGAGTGACCTGTTATGTATAGCGAACCCGTCGTCAAGACCCCCCCTCTTCGCGCGCTCGGAAAAATCGGCTTCATGGCCGGCATCACGGCTCTTGCGGGCTGGGGCGCCAATCGGTTCGGCATCGCGCCGACGCTGCTTCCCATAGTCGCCGTGTGCACGTTCGTTTCCGTGATCTGCACCACGCTTTTCTTCCCGACCCACCGGGTGGCCACCGCGTTTCTCGGCGTCGCCGTGCTCATCGGCACGCACGCCATGACCCTCCACGGCATGCTGCGTTCCACCGAGCTGAACATCATCCTCTTCCTCATCGGCATGATGATCATCGTCGGCGCACTCAAAGACCTCGGCTTCCTCACATGGATCATCCAGTCCATCATCAACAAGAAAAAGATGACGGGGACGACGTTCACGATCATCCTCTGCGCGCTGTCGGCCCTGCTCTCAAGCCTCATCGGCGAGATCTCCTCGATCGTCGTCGTGCTGGCCCTCGTCTTCCAGGTCTGCGACACGCTCAAAGTCCGCGCCACGCCGTTCGTGCTGATCGCCGTTCTCTGCACGAACATCGGTTCGGCCGCAACAATGCTCGGCAATCCGGTCGGCATCTTCATCGGCAACCGAGCGGGCTTCACGTTCAGCCAGTTCGTGCTGGGGGCCGTGCCGATCGCGCTCGCCTCGCTGCTCGCCACCATGGCCGTTGTGCTGGTCTGGTACCGCAAGAGCATCGCCGAAGTCTCGCTCAAAATGGAGGAGCACCGCAAGATCCACCAAGGCCTGGGGCCCCTGGTCCGCATCCCCCACCGTCGCGGCTTCTTCGTGCTGATGACGACCGTTCTGATCATCGCGTTCCACCACCAGATCGAAAACATTCTGGGGCTCACCGGCGCCGAGAACACCAACGCGTTCCTCATCATCACGCCGCTCATCATCGCCGGACTGCTCATGGTCTACCGTCCTCAGCGGGCGCGCCACTACGTCGAGCACGAAGTCGAATGGTGGACGCTGCTTTTCTTCATGCTGCTCTTCGCCGTCGCGGGCGGCCTGCAGGAGCAGGGCGTCACGAACAACCTGGCCGATAAACTCGCCGAGTTCACCACGGGCGGCCCGAAAGCCTTGGTTCCTTTCGTCATCGGCATCACGTCGGTCGGTTCGGCCTTCGTCGACAACATCGTTTTTGTTGCGGCCTTTAACCCGGTCATCCAATCGCTGATGGAGCACGCGTCCGACTACTCGGTCCTCTGGTGGGCGCTGCTCTTCGGGGCCTGTTTCGGCGGCAACATCACCGTGGTGGGGTCGACCGCCAACATCGTGGCGCTCGGCCTGCTCGAGAAACGCGGCCACGCCCACATCGCCTTCTTCGAGTGGCTCAAGATCGGGCTGTTCATCGGCGTGCTTACCGGCGCGATCACATGGGGCATGCTGAACGTCATGGAAATGCCCCGTCCGCTTTACGCCCCGTCTCCCGTCAAGGCCGTGACCGCGCACGGAGCACCTCTCGCGCCGTCGCAGGCCCAATGAGTTCATGCGGCCAATAAACATAACCAAGGCCATGCTCGTCAAATGGGGCGGCGAGTCGGTTTATGTCCAAGCCGAACAGCTCGTCCGCCGCGGCGCCGTGCTGAAGGCCGACATGAAGGGGGACCTGATCGAAGGCGTCATCGCCCGCGAGTCCGCGTCCGAAATCCACACCCGGCTGCGCATCCGCGAGAACGGCACCATTGAGAGCCTATGCCCCTGCTATACCAACCGCAACCAGGGCCTCGTTTGCCCCCACGTCGTCGCGCTGGGCATCGCCCTCATGCTGCGGCATGCCGACCCCTTGCGGGAGCAGAAATATCAGGAGGACCAGCGCCGCTCCCGCCGCCTGACGGAGGTGGACCCCGCCACCTACCTCCAGCGCAGCCCGCATGGCGTTCCGGCCAGCCTCGCGCTCACGCTCCCCCCCTCTTGGGCCTCCGACTTCTGGAAAGGCTCCATCGCCGTCAGCCTCCTGGTCCTGACGGAGGGCGACGCCCGTCCGGCTGAAACCGTGCCGCGCGGCACCCGCCTCGCCCTCTCGCCCGCAGACGACAACCTGCTGTGCGTGCTGGAAGACATCTGCGAGGGGCCGCCGCAGGGGCGCTTCGAGGTGACCGCCGCGGACTTCCTCAACATCCTCGCCGTTGCCTCTCAGACCCGTCTGACCGTGGCAGGAAAAAGCACGCTGACGGTCGAGACGGTTCCCGTGCAAACGTCGCTGCGGGTCGACCTCGATCAGCACACCGGCGAACTCCTGATTTACCCGTTCACGAAACTGCCCTTCGCGCGCGCCGGAGAACTGCCGGTGTTCTTGGCCAACGGCCGGCAAGGCCGCATTTATGCCAACGGGCACATCTGGCCCATGAAGAACGTGCTGCCGGTTCCATACCACAGCATTTACCAGAAGGACGAGATCGTACCGCGCGAACGGGTCATTAACTTTCTCCGCCGCGACCTGCCGTGCCTCCGCGCCCTCATTCCGGTCGAATTCGAGCTGCAGCCCGACCTCTTCGTCGCACACCCCGGCAAGCCGGTCTTCCATCTTGAGCTGCACGGCAGCCGGGCCTCGCTGCGCGCCACGCTCACCGCCTCCTACGGCCCCCATCGGTTCCCGTCCGGCGTCCCCGACACGCAGGCCGAATTCGCGCTCCCCGACCCCGAGGACATCCTCGCCTACCACACCCGCAACCTGCCCGCCGAAAAGGCCGCCGTCTCCCTTCTGCTGCATCACGGCTTTACCGACGAGGGCACCTCCTACACGCTGGTCGGCACGCGGGAGGTGCTCAATTTTCTCGGCAGCAGCTACCCCGCGCTGGTCCGCAACGGCTGGAAAATCGTTTTTTCCGAAAAGTTGATCCAGATCGTGGAAAGCTTTCCGGTCGTCACGCCGGTCGTGCAGGTCGCCGAGAAAAACGGCGGATGGTTCGACGTCGGCTTCACCTTCGACCTGCCGGGCCGCGGCGCGCTTCCGCCGGCCGACATCCAGCGGGCCATTAACCGCGGCGACTCTTTCCTCGAGCGCGACGGGCAGACTCTGCTCATTGACGGCGAAGCCGTCGAATCCATGCGCACGATCTTCAGCGACTGCCAGAGCCGCGAGAGCAACGTCCCCGGCCATTTCCTCATGCCGTCGGTCTATGCACCGTTCGTGCAAGCCTCGCTCAACGCCCTCGACGGCATCGACGTCGAAGACCCGCCGGACTGGCGCGAAAAAGCCTCTCAGCGCAACCGCGCCGGCAGCGCCCGCCTCGCGCCCGTGCCGTTGGGCAAACTCGAGAACACCTTGCGCCCCTACCAGAAAGAGGGCGTCTACTGGCTCCGATTTCTCGAATCCTCTGGGCTCAACGGACTGCTCGCCGACGAGATGGGCCTCGGCAAAACGCTCCAGACCCTCACCTGGCTCAGCCTAAAGCGCTCCGACGCCCAGGCCCACGGCAAGCCCGCGCTGGTGGTCTGTCCCACCAGTTTGGTCGAGAACTGGAACCGCGAGGCTGAGACCTTCGTCCCGGACATGCGCCGGCTGATGATCAGCGGCCCCGACCGCGAGGCGCTCTTCGCCAAAATACCGGAGAGCGATCTGGTCATCACCTCCTACGCGCTCCTGCGCCGCGACCTGGACGCCTACCGCGCCGTCCAGTTCTCCGTGGCCGTGCTGGACGAGGCGCAGCACATCAAGAACCGCTCCACCCAGAACGCCGTCGCCGCCAAGCAGATCAACGCCGTCGGCAAGCTGGTGCTCACCGGCACGCCCGTCGAAAACAGCGTGGCCGACCTGTGGTCCATCATGGATTTCCTGATGCCCCAATATCTCGGCGACTACGAGCAATTCCGCGGCGGATATGAGCTGCCCATCGCAGCTGGCGACCGCGAGGGCGAGATCGCCCAAGCCAAACTTCGCCGCAAGATCCACCCCTTCCTGTTGCGCCGTCTCAAGAAAGACGTGGCCAAAGACCTGCCCGACAAGATCAGCAAGGTCTCCTTCTGCCCTCTCACCCTTGACCAGCAGCGCGTCTACAACGACGTGCTCGCCGAATCGCGGCGCACCATCGGCGACCTCGTCAAGGCCAAGGGCTTCGACCGCTCGCGCTTCGAAATCCTCGCGATCCTCATGCGCCTGCGCCAGGTGTGTTGCCACCTCGACCTGCTCAAGGAGCATCACAAGCCCGGCGCCTACGGCGAGCCCTCGGCCAAGCTCGACGTCTTCTTTGAACTTCTCGACGAAGCCATGGACGGCGGCCACCGCATTCTGGTCTTCAGCCAGTTCGTCTCCATGCTCAAACTGCTGCGTGCGGAACTCGACCAGCGCGGCATGAGCTACTGCTACCTCGACGGCTCGACTCAGGACCGCCTGGAGCAGTGCCAGCGTTTCAACCTGCAGCCCGACATACCGGTCTTCCTCATCAGCCTCAAGGCGGGAGGCACGGGGCTCAACCTCACGGGCGCGGACATGGTGGTGCACTTCGACCCCTGGTGGAACCCGGCGGTCGAGGATCAGGCCACCGACCGCGCCCACCGCATCGGTCAGAAACGCACGGTTTACAGCATCAAGCTCATCGCGGAGCACACCGTCGAAGAAAAGGTGCTCGCGATGCAGCAGAAAAAGCAGGCCGTCATCGACGCCACCATCGGGGCCACCGACGAAACGGTCATGCAGAAACTCTCCTTCGACGACATCCGCGAGTTGATCGGACTGTAAATGAAATCCATCGAGCGTCTCGGCCGCCACACGATCGGGCAGCTTCTGAAGGAGTTCTCGGTCCCCGCGATCATCGGCACGGTCGTCAACGCGCTCTACAACCTGGTCGACCGGCTGTACATCGGCCAGGGGTGTGGTCTGGACGCCATCGCCGGCGTTGCGCTCGCGTTCCCGTTCATGGTCATTCTCATCGCTTTCGGCACGCTGATCGGCGTCGGCTCCGGCGCCTTGCTCTCGCTCAAGCTGGGCGAAGGCAATCGGAACGAAGCCGAAAAAGTGCTGGGGCAATGTGTGGCGGTCAAGGTCCTCTTCGGGCTGACCCTGCCCTTCATCGGGCTGTATTACCTGGATGAACTGCTCGCGCTTTTCGGCGGCACGCCGGAAGCCATCCCATACGCCCGCGACTACCTGCGGATTGTGCTTTTCGGCAACGTCTTCGAGCATCTCAGCTTCGGCCTGAGCAACCTCATGCAAGCCGAAGGCAACGTCAAACAGTCGATGCGCTGCATGGTCTTGGGCGCGGTCCTCAACATCCTCCTCGACCCGGTCTTCATTTTCGGCCTCGACATGGGCGTGCGCGGCGCGGCGTGGGCGACCAACCTCGCCATGTTCTGTTCCGCCGTCTATGCGTTCCATCACTATCTGACGAAAAACAGCGTCGTCCGGCTGCGTCTGGTCCACATCCGCATCTATCCGCGCATGCTGCTGCGCGTTTTTGGCATCGGGTTCTCGCCTTTCTCGATCCAGCTCATGGGCGGGCTGGTCAACATCACCTTCAACAGGGCCTTTCTGAAGTGGGCCGCCACCACTCAAGCCGCGACCGTGGAAATCGCGGCGATGGGCATCGCCAACAGCGTGTTCTTCCTGTTCCTTATGCCGATCTTCGGTCTGACACATGGCTTGCAGCCCATCATCGGATACAATTACGGCGCGAGGCTGTATGGCCGGGTCAGCGAGGCCTACCGCCTCGGCATGAAGATCGCGACCGCGCTTTGCTTTCTGGTCACAGGCACAGTCCTGATCTTCGCGTGGCCCATCGTGCGCTGTTTCACCCACGACCCGGCCTTGCTGGACGTCGGCACGCGCGGGCTCCGCATCTTCTGTGGCGCTTTCACCGTCATCGGCATGCCGATCATCACCATCGCCTACTTCCAGGCGGTGGGTCGCCCCGCGCTGGGCATTCTCCTCAGCCTGCTCCGACAGATCCTCGTGATGGTGCCCCTGATCATCCTGCTGCCATACTGCTGGGGCACGGCCGGCATCTGGCTGGCCGGCCCCGTCTCGGACCTCCTCTCCTCAGCCGTCACCGCCTTTGCCGTCGCCGCAGAACTGCGGCACCTCCGCTGCCTGAAAGAAGACGTGGGCTGAGCTTCCGTCCGCCGCCTGCCGGTTTTCGGCCTTTCACGTGGAGGGGCAAATTTGCTATCCTTGGCGGCATGGAACAAGGGGGTTGCGGACAGAACCGCGCGGCCGCCTTTTCAACCCCAGACGCGTCCGGATTTCCTGTCATGCCAAAGCCTTTCGCCCATCTTCACCTCCATACCAAGTACAGCCTGCTCGACGGAGCCTGCCACATCAAGCCGCTCGTTCTCCGGGCCAAAGAACTGGGCATGACCGCGATCGCCATCACCGACCACGGCGTCATGTACGGCACTATCGAATTCTACGACACCTGCAAAGCCGAGGGGATCAAGCCCATCATCGGCTGTGAGATCTATATCCTCGCCAAAGAGCACCGTTCGAACCGCGACCACAACGTCCCTTACCACCACCTGGTGCTGCTGGCCAAAGACGAAGAGGGCTATCTCAACCTTGCCCAGATCAACACCATCGCCCACACCGAGGGCTTCTACTACAAGCCGCGCATCGACAAGGAAACCCTCCGCGCCCACTCCGGCGGGCTCATCGCTTTGGCAGCCTGCCTGCAGGGCGAGGTCAACGTCCACCTTCAGGAGCGGCATCTCGACGAGGCCGAAAAAGTCGCTCGGGAGTACATGGACATTTTCGGACCCGACAACTTCTACCTCGAGATGCAGGATCACGGCATCCCGGAGCAAAAAGTCGTCAACGAAGGGGTGCGCGAACTTTGCAAGAGGACCGGTCTGAAAGCGGTCATCACCAACGACGTCCACTATCTGCACCAGAGCCACGCCGAAGCGCACGAGGTCATGCTGTGCATCCAGACCTCCACCACCATGAGCGACCCCAAGCGCATGCGGTACGCCTCCAACGAGTTCTATTTCAAGTCCCGCGAAGAGCTGGAAAAGCGTTTTCCCAATGACGCCGGGGCCTTCGACCTTACCCAGGAGATCGCCGACCGCTGCAACGTCACGCTCTCGTTCTCAGACGGCAAAGCCGAAAGCCTGCACTTCCCGACCTTCGAGGTGCCGGAAGGTTTCACCGACGGCCTCAGCTACCTCGTCCATCTCGGCAAAGAGGGACTCCGACGCCACTACGGGTTCGATTACGACCGCCCGGAAAACGAGGAGCAGAAGAAGCTGATCGAGCGCTTCGACTACGAGGTCGGCATCATCCAGAAGACCGGCTTCATCAATTATTTTCTCGTGGTCTCGGACTTCGTCAAGTGGTCCCGCAGCCACGGCGTTCCGGTGGGTCCCGGCCGCGGCTCGGGCGCAGGCTCGCTGCTCGCCTACTCGCTGGACATCACCCAGCTCGACCCCATCCGCTTCGACCTGATTTTCGAGCGCTTTCTGAACCCCGAGCGCGTCTCACCGCCCGATTTCGATATCGACTTTTGCCAGGCGCGCCGCGAGCGCACCATCGAATACGTGAAGCAGAAGTATGGCAAAAACCGCGTCGCACAGATCGTCACCTTCGGCCAGCTCGGCGCCAAGACGGTCATCCGCGACATTGCCCGCGTGCTGGAGATCCCGCTCAGCAAGTCGGCCGAATTCTGCAAGATGATCCCGGAAGACCCGAAGATCACGCTCGCCAAGGCCAAAACCGAGAACCCGCAATTCGCCGCCGCCTGCAACGTGGACCCCGACCTGCGCCGCATCATGCAGTACGCCGAAGTGCTCGAAGGCCTCTACCGCAACACCGGCGTCCACGCGGCCGGCGTGGTGATCGGCGACAAGCCGCTCATCGACCTCGTGCCGCTCGCGCGCGACAAGGACGGCTCGCCCGTCACCCAGTACGCCAAGGAACCGGTCGAGAGATGCGGCCTGCTGAAGATGGACTTCCTCGGCCTCAAAACGCTCACCGTGCTTCAGGAGGCGGTCGACCTCGTCAAGCTCGTCCACAACGAGGACGTCGTGCTCGAAACCCTGCCGCTGGACGACGCCAAGACGTTCGACCTCTTCCAGCGCGCAGATACGGTGGGCGTGTTCCAGCTCGAATCCGGAGGCATGCGCCGAATCCTGACCGACCTCCACCCCACCTGCATCGAGGAAATCATCGCTATTCTGGCGCTCTATCGCCCGGGCCCGATGGATATGATCCCCTCGTTCGTGAAGCGCAAAAAGGGGCAGGAAAAGATCATTTACGACCATCCGAAGCTGGAGCCGATCCTGAAGGAGACCTATGGCATCATGGTCTATCAGGAACAGGTCCAGCGCGCGGCGCAGGCGCTGGCGGGTTACTCGCTCGGCAAAGCCGACATGCTCCGCCGCGCCATGGGCAAGAAGAAGCTCGAGGTCATGATCAAAGAGCGGGCGGGCTTCGTCGAAGGCTGCCTGAAGACGAACAGCATTCCGGCGGACCAGGCGGGGCTGATTTTCGACAACATCGAGAAGTTCGCGGGGTACGGCTTCAACAAAGCACACGCCGCCGCCTACGGGATCGTCACCTATCAGACCGCCTACATGAAGGCGCACTACCCCGCCGAATTCATGTGCGCCCAGATCTCCTCGGAAATCGGCAACTTCGACAAGCTCCCGGGCTTCGTCGCCGAAGCCGAAGAGATGGGGCTCAAGGTGCTGCCGCCCGACGTGAACCGCAGCCTCGACCGCTTCGCGCCGGAAGACGGCAACGTCCGCTACGGCCTCGCCGGCATCAAGAGCGTGGGCGAAGGCGCGGCCGAAGCCATCGTCAAAGAGCGCAAAGAGCGCGGCCCCTTCAAGAGCTTCACAGAGTTCTGCGAGCGCGTGGACCCCGCCGCCGTCAACAAGCGCGTGCTGGAGGCGCTGATCAAATGCGGGGCCATGGACAGCTTCGGCCTGCACCGCGCACGCCTGCTCAACAACATTGACTTCGCTTTCTCGCGGGCCGCTGAAAAGCAGCGCGAGAAAGAGAGCGGCCAGAGCAATCTCTTCGACATGCTCGGTGCGGCCGACACGGGCTCGGCCGACCCCGACCATCTGCCCGACTGCCCGCAATGGATGGAGAAGGAAAACCTGACCTACGAGCGCGAGCTGCTCGGCATTTACATGACCGGCCATCCGCTCAACCGCTACCGTCGCATCATCAAAGACATCCAGACCTTCTCGCTTTCGAAGGTCGCCGACGCGCCGGACAACAAGGACATCCGCGTGGCCGGCATGGCCGCATCGGTGTCGCGCCGCATCAGCAAGCAGACAAAAGAGCCCTGGGCGATCATCGTGCTCGACAGCGGCGAGACCAACATCGAGGTCCTGGTTTTCTCCGAAGCGTTCAAGAAGTTCGAGGGTGCTTGCGTGGCCGACCAGCCCGTACTCGTCTGCGGCACGCTCTCGAAGCGCGACGACCAGCCCAAAATCATCGCCCGCGAAGTCTACCCGCTCATGGACGCGCCGCGCCACTTCGGCGAAAAAGTCATCGCCGCAATCAAGGTCGAAGGCGGCCAGTCGCTCAAACGTGCCGACGGCCTGCGGCAACTGGTCGACAAGTACCCCGGCACCGTGCCTCTGCTGATCTGCCTGATTTACCCCGACAAGAAGCGCATTCTGATCAAGCCCGACAAAACGTTCACGATCGATCCTTCCTCAGAATTCCTCGCCGATGCGGAAACCGTACTCGGCAGGAACAGCGTAAAAATCGTGGCCAAGAAAGACATCTACAAGGAGCCGCGTCCCGAACGCCGCTGGAGCCGTGACCGCGCGGCGGGGTGAGTCCCCTGAAAGTGACTGCTAATTCTGTCTCTGGGCATCGACTGCACGCGTATCGTTCGGGCTTACTCCAATAAGGTTATTGATACGGATACAGCCATGTCGGACAAGATAATATGAGCCCATAACACTCGGGAGCAAACACAATGCCGTACAAACACTGTTCTGAAGAGTTTGACGTTTCATTCAAGAAAGCACAGGGGCTTAAATGGTTGCCATGGGTCGGAACCTCATTTGCGCACCGAGCATCCGAGAACAAGCTCCTCGTCGTGGGAGAGTCGCATTATTATCAAAATGACGAAAAATTTAACAAGCAACAAAAAGCAGAGTACACCCGCGCTGTTGTTAGCGAGGCACTGATAGACAAAAAGTGGTCTACGAGAACGCTGGACACCATTCCGAGACTTCTCTTCGGCACGGACAAGCTTGATCGAGAGCGCTTCTGGGGAGACACCGCCTACTACGTTTTCGTCCAACGAGGCATGAATACCGTTAAGGAGCGTCCGAGCATGAAGGACTTCACCTTTGGGTGGGGTACTTTTCTCGACGTTGCACGTACAGTGATGCCCAGCCATTGTCTTTTCATAGGAGTTGAAGCATTCAACCAATTCAATGAGGTCATGACGCACGCACCTATCCAACACGCGAAAGTTCAGCGGGGCGATAAAATCAGCGGAGCCTACGCGCGGCATGCCTCTGTATTATTAGACAATCACAGGCTTTCGCTCATAGGCGTTCAACATCTCGGCGCACGTTGTAGCTGGCAAAAGTGGAGAAATTATCTTCTGCGCAAACATAAAGACCTTACTGATTTCTTGGAGGCTGGGCAATACACTGACACGACAAAAACCTGGCAAGGCGACACAGAGAGCCTGCTCCGGTGCAAGTGAAAACCGCTGATTTTTCGTGTAGACAAAACGCCCCGCGTCCTTCGTGAGAGGTTTCGTGCGCCCGCCGGAGCGAACAGCCGCGAAACGAGGCGGGACCGACGCTGGCTCGTGAGGCGATGGCATTACGGCAGTGGCCGCGGCGGCCCGCCAAAACAAAGGACAAAATACCGAAATGCACGGTTGACAATCGCATCGGGTTTTTATTATAGTACCCCCCGTTTTCCTGTACTGGGGGATTAGCTCAGTTGGTTAGAGCACTTGCTTGACATGCAAGGGGTCGGTGGTTCGAGTCCACTATCTCCCACCAAAACCGGACGGACGAAACCTCGAAAACCCCAACGTTTTCGGGGTTTTTGTTTCTATGGAGCCGCGAACCAGGTGGTGCCCCACTTCACATTTCCAGCCGAGCTGCCGATCACCGCGCACGCCGACGCCATCTCCGACGCGCTCCGTCAGCACCAAACCGTCATCGTCTGCGGCGACACTGGCTCGGGCAAGACCACGCAGCTTCCAAAGATTGCGCTCAAAGCGGGACGCGGCCGTCACGGTCTCATCGGCTGCACGCAGCCGCGCCGGCTGGCCGCGCTCGCCATGGCGCGCCGCGTGGCCGAGGAGTTCGGGCAGGAGCCCGGCGGGTTCGTCGGCTACCAGCACCGCTTCGATAAAAAGCTCTCGTCCGACACCGTCATCAAATTCATGACCGACGGCATCCTGCTCGCCGAAACGCGCCGCGACCGGCTCTTCCGCGCCTACGACACGCTCATCATCGACGAGGCGCACGAGCGCTCGCTCAACATCGACTTCCTGCTCGGCATCCTCAAGCGTGTCCTTCCCCGCCGCCCCGAACTCAAGCTCCTCATCAGCTCGGCCACCCTCGACGTCGAGCGTTTCTCCGCCTTCTTCGACCAGGCCCCGATCGTCTCCGTGCCGGGCCGACTCTATCCCATCGAAACGCGCTGGCGTCCAGCCCAAGAGGACGACGACCCCGATTTGCCGCGCCAGATCGCCAACGCCTGTGACGAGCTCATCGCCGAAGGCCCCGGCGACATTCTCGTCTTTCTGCCCGGCGAGCGCGACATCCGCGACGCCGCCGAGACCCTCGCCGGCCGCCGCCTGCCCCACACGGAAATCATTCCCTTGCTCGCCTCGCTTCCTGCGGGCGAACAGCAGCGCGCTTTCAAGCTCTCCTCCAACCGGCGCATCATCCTCTCAACCAACGTCGCCGAGACCTCGGTCACCCTGCCCGGAATCCGCTACGTGATCGATTCCGGGCTCGTGCGCCTCAGCCGCTACAACCCCCGCACGCAGGTGCAGCGCCTTCAGATCGAGCCCGTCTCGCAGGCCAGCGCCAACCAGCGCAAAGGCCGCTGCGGCCGCATCGCGCCCGGCATCTGCCTCCGCCTCTACGGCGAGGACGACTTCAAGAAGCGCGATGATTTCACGTCGCCCGAAATTCTGCGGGCCAGCCTCGCGGGCGTGATCCTCACCATGCTCGACCTGAAGCTCGGCGAGATCGAAACCTTCCCCTTCATCGATCCGCCGACCACCGCCATGATCCGCGAGGGATACCGCGAACTCGACATGATCGGCGCGATCGAAGAGGGCCCCGCGCCGAATGACGCCGCCGAACGGGCGGGCGGCCGGCCGCCCCACCTGACCCACCTCGGCCGGCAGCTCGCGCGCCTGCCGCTCGAGCCGGCGCTCGCCCGCATCCTTTTCGCCGCGCATCACGAGAAAGCCCTCGCCGACGCCCTCATCGTCGTGGCCGCGCTGGAGTGCGACGACCCCCGCCGGCGCCCCCTCGAAAAGCAGGCCGAAGCCGACAAGCTTAACGCCCGTTTCCTCTCTCCGCTCTCCGACTTCGCCGCCATCGTCCGGCTCTGGCGCTGGTACCGCGACCAGACGGCCAACGCTTCGCAATCCGCCACGCGCCGCCTCTGCAAAGACAACTTCCTTTCCTTCCCGCGCATGCGCGACTGGATCGACCTGCGCGAGCAGCTCGAACGCCTCTGCAAAGAACTGCAGCTGGAGGTCACCTCCGCCACCGGCGGCGACACCGGCCTGCACCGCGCCCTGCTCACGGGCCTGCTCGGCAACATCGGCAAGCGGGACCCCGAATGCAACGACTACCGCGGCACGCGCGGCATCCGTTTCGCGATCTTCCCCGGCTCGGGACTCGCCAAACTCAAAGAACAGAAGCCCGACCCCAAAACGCCGCGCCACGGCCAGAAAACCATCACCCGCGACTGGATCGTGACCGGCGAACTCGTCGAGACCTCGCGCCTCTACGCCCGCACCGCCGCCTGCATCGACCCCGAATGGATCGAGCCCGTCGCCAAAAGGCTCTGCAAATACAGCTACCACTCGGCCGCTTGGGATCCGGCGCGCGGGTTCGTGCGCGTCAAGGAACGGGTCACGCTCTTCGGCCTCGTCCTGACCGAGGGCCGCACACGCGACTACAGCCGGATCAACCCCGCCGAGGCGCGCGACATTTTCATCCGCGAAGGACTCGTCTCCGGCGCCTACCCCGCGCCGCCACCCCCGTTTCTGACCGCGAATCTCGCGCGGATCCGCATTCTGCTCGACGCCGAAGAAAAAACCCGTCAGCACGGCGCGCTGTTCGACCCCGAGCACGCATTCGCCTTCTATGCCGCGCGTCTGCCGCCGGCCGTCTGCAGCGCGTCCGACCTGCGCCAGTGGCTCAAAGCGCAACCGCCCGGAACGGCCGCCGCGCTCGAAATGCGCGAAACCGACCTGCCGCCCGTTCGCGACCTCGCGCTCGAATTCCCGGACGCGGTCACGCTCGGCGGCAACCGTCTGTCGCTCAGCTACCGTCACGCGCAGGGCGAGCCCGACGACGGCATCACGTGCACCGTGCCGGCCCCGCTTCTGCCGCTGGTCGCGGCCTGGCGCAGCGACTGGCTCGTGCCCGGCATGCTGGACGAGAAGCTGCGGTGGATGGTCAACGTGCTGCCCACCAAGTTCCGCCGCCTGCTCCAGCCGGTCGACGAAACGCTCGCCATGTGCCGCACCCGCATGACGCCCGGACGGGGCGCGCTGACGGAGGCCTTCTCGGACGCGCTTTATGCCGCGCGCGGGGTGCGCGTGCCGCCAGAAACATGGAAAGAGGACGCCCACCCCGACCATCTGCGCATGCGGTTCGTCGCGGTGGACGAGAACGGCCGCGAACTGGGCAACGGACGCAACGTCGCGCCGCTGGTCAAGCTGTTTGCCGGCCGCGCCGCGGAGGCGGCGGCCGCCGAACGCGCCACGAGTCCGTGGCACAAGGACAACCTGACGCGCTGGGACTTCGGCCCGCTTCCGGCACAGGTCGACGTGGGCAAAGCCGGCTGGCCGATCATCCATTATCCGGCGCTCGCCGATGCGGCGACATCGGTCTCGCTCCGTCTTTTCGCCGACCCGGCCGAAGCCGCAGCAAGTCATGAGAAAGGCGTCGGCCGTCTTTTCGCGCTGACGCTCGGCAAAGAATGGAAGCGCTTCGTGCAGCCGGTCTCCCTGCCGCGCGCCGTCGCGCTCTACGTCAAGCAAGCAGAGATGAGTGCCGAAACGCTCGGCGAGGAGATCGGGCGCGCCACGCTGCGCGAAACGTTCACGGAAGGCAAGCCCGTCATCCGTGACGAGAAAGCTTTTCAGGACAGGCTGGTCTCCGAGAAGGTGCGTCTCAACGGTGTCCACACCGTCCGCACGCGGCTCGTCGTCGCGGTCCTGCACGCGGCCGGGGAGGTGGAAGGCCTGCTGCTCAACACACTGCTGCAGCAGGCCACGCTCGACGACCTCTCAGAGCAGCTCGCGTGGCTGATCTTCCCCGGATTCGCCGAGTCGGTCACGACCGTGCAGCTCCAGAGCGTGCCGCGCTATCTCGAAGCCTGCCGCGTCCGCATCCAGCGGGCGCAGACCAACCCCGCGGGCGACTTGCGCAAGCTCGCCGAAATCCAGCCCCTGTGGCAGCGCTATGTTCGGCACGTCTCGCTCGCCGAGCCGCCGCGCCACGACCGCACTCTGCTCGCGCAATACCGCTGGCTGGTCGAAGAGCTCCGCGTCTCGCTTTTCGCGCAGGAGCTCCGCACCCCTGTCCCCGTTTCCGCGAAGCGCCTCGACGCGCTGTGGCAGAAGGTCCTGCTGCCCTAGCGCGGTGTGAGGACGAAGCCCCGGATTTCGCGCGGCTGAAGGTCGCCGAGGCACACGCCCCGGTCTTGCGCCAGACAGACAGGGTTCTCTCCCTCGGGCGTGAGCGTCGACAACCGCCACGGGCCGCGCGATTTCAGCCAGCGCTGCGGCTCTATTTGGAAATCGAACTTCTGCGGGACCCCGCTGGTGTTGACCACAAAGACCGCCAGCCGCCCGCGATCATCGCGCCAGACCGTGCCCATCACCGCCGGCAGCCGCGCCGTATGCGGCTGGGTCCGGTGCCATTGGTGCGTCACCTCCGGCACGTTGTTCAGAGGCCGGATCTCGTCGACGAACTGGCCGTAGACCATGAAGTCTTTCGCCGCAAGCCGGCAGCGGCAGAGCGCGTGCTGGAACCGCTGTTTCTCGCGGTGCGGCTCGCGCAGGATCCAGTCGCCGTTCCATCCCAGCTGGCATCCCCACAGGAAATCTCGCGCCTGCGCCGCACAGAAGGCGTCGAGCGAATCCTGCGCCGCCTGCGGGCTGGTGAAATACACCGTGTATCCGGAATACACGGCGGGCAGGAGCGGCACATCCTCCTGATGCCGCGGATTCCACGCGAGATACGCGTCGATCGTGTCCATGTAGGGCTCTGCCGTGTTCTCCGTAGTCAATACGGCACCGGCCCGCGACGCCTCCGCTCTAATCGGGGTCAACATCGTGCGATAGCCGTCCGTCCAATGGCGGCCGCCGCCCGTCGGGTGCCCGTGCGACGCGTCATGGCAGGCGGCCGGGGCGGCCGCGCCGATCTGGTCGAGATAAACGGCATTCACGCCGCACTCGGAGATCAGACGGTGGCAGATCTCGGCCACCTTGGACTGCCACAGCGGCGCGGCTGGACACATCGGCACGAGGTTGCGGCCCGACCCGTAGGTCTCAACATAGTTCGTTCCAGCAGGCTGTTTGCAGGCCGCGGGGAACGCCGCCGGGAAACTCGGGATGTCCTGATCCCACAGCCGCGCGTTGATGTAAGGCATGACCGTCTGGCCGCTGCGCGTCATGGCGAGCGTCGCCTCCGCCACGCCTTCCTTAGCCGGAAAATATTCGGGATAGCTGTTGTCGAACGGGATCTGATGCCAAGAGTACCAGTGGACGCCGACCGGCACATCCGGATAGAGCCGCGCCGTCTCGGCCATGAGGTTCGTGACGCCGGCGGGCGCGCCGCCCAACAGCATCCAGAAGCCGAGATCCGCCAGCCGCCGCGGATAGTCGTCGCGCTGCCGGATCGGCCCCTTGGCCGCCCACGCCTGCCGCGTCGCCCACGCGCGGTAGAGCCGCGCCGCCTCCCACCAGTCCCCGCGGTAGGCCGCGATCACTGCCGGGTAGTCCGGCGCGCCCGCCGCGCCCGGCACGCCCGCGTTTTCAGCCAGCAGTCTGAAGCTCACGTCCTGTTCCCGGGTCACCACGAGTCGCTTGGTCCGAGACGCGCCGTCGTGCGCCGCCAGGTACAACCCGGCCTCGCCGAGGTTGAACGCGCACATCTGCAGCGGGCAGCGCGCCGACGGATAGCCGCCCTCATAGCTATTCCGATGGCGCCGCAGCAAGGAGCCGCCCCAGTTCCCGTACGGCAGCAGCGCATCCCCCACCCCCGGCTGAACAACGCCGCGCAAGAGGGGATACGAGGTTTCCCATAAACCGTATCGGCGGCTGCGGTTCGCGACCCTGATTCGCCACGCGCTCGCGCCCTCGCCGGGGTCAAGCCGCACCTCCGCGCGCACATCCACCACCCCAGGCTCGCCCGGCAGGTCGAGCCCCTGCCACACGAACGCGAGGCCTCGCCGCGAGCGCTCCGCAAAACGCCGCGGCGCCGGCGAGCGGTCGTTGAGCTCTACCGACTCCTGTTTCCCCGAGGCGTCCGGCGGAGCCTTAAAAGTCAGCGACCACAAGCCCGCAGCATCTTCGCGCGTCCGGACGAACCGCGCGTCTTCCGCCAACCGGTTCTCGATGCCGAGGCAAGCGAACCCGTTTTCCGCCGTGTCGAAGACCATGCGCAGCGCGTCGTTCTTGAGTTCGAACGCGCCGTTCAGCGCTTCCCGCTCGACCGGTACCCAGGGTTTGCCGTCCCTGAAAAGCCGGATCTCCGGCGACCGCTCGCGCCCCAGCCACTGCCCATACCACGCGGCCTCCTTCGCCGGGCCGAAGTAGAGCCCGCCGTCGAAACGGTGGCTCGGTCCCTCCCACGTCGCGTGACCGCTGCGGATGTAGTAGACGAACTGGTCCGAAGCGTCCCAGCAGACCGCACCATCGAACCCCGCGCCGCAGGCGTCATCCCCGTCGCTCATGACGGCCCACTGCGGCCCCGTGATCGACCGGCTCCGCGTGCCTTTGGCCTGCATCGGATAAGTTGCGGCCGCATCGCCCGCCACGAACTGGGAATAGCGTCGCTCCTGCCGCGTGAGATGCAGGAAATGCAGTTCGCGCCAGGGCCCGTCGTCCTCGCGCTCGTACCGAGCCGAAACCTCTACCACCGGCGAAAAAGCCGTATAGGTGTAGCGATATACCGCCTGGGGATTTCCTGGCGTATCCGCGGCCTTTTTCCCGAATCCCGTACGCGCCTCCAGCGTCACGCGCAGCGGGCTCTGATAAACCACGCGCGTTTCCGCGTCGGCGCAGTCGCGGGCGCAGTACTGCGCGAGCCTGCCGTCACCGCCCTGCGGGCGCACGATGCGGTCGAGAAAATAGAGCTGCAGATCGGCGTGGCCCGACTGCGCGTAGGTAATGTCATAAGGGAAACCGCCCCCGCCCCGCGCCGGATGTTTCAGACGAAAGAACCCGTTCTCGACCGCGATGGCATCCGCCTCCGCCGTCACGCGCAAATCGCTTGCCGGCGCGGACACGGTTGTTTCCGGCACCCATGCGAAACGCCGCACCGCGCCCGGCGCGGTCTTGCCGGAGAGCATCCAAAACAAGACGGGGGCTTCCCCGCTCGCATCCACGCCGCACGGGACAGGCACTGCCCTGCCGTCCGCCGTCTCGACCAGCGTGTACGACACGCAGGAGGCAGCCCATTCGCGCGTCACCGGCTGACTCACCACCGCGTTGTCCCTCTCGCTTGACCCGTTACGGACCTCCACGGTGTAGTCCGCGCCCCAGAGACGGACGGTGAACAGCACGAGACACGCCAGCCGCCATGGACATGGACTCATAGCATTTCCTCCACATCAGCCAATTCAGGATGCCCCCTAAAAAAACGTGTCAAGGGGACAAGGAGCCGGTTCTTCTCAGACTGTCGTCCGCTTCACGGCAGGCTGAGTTTTTTTTCGACCAGGGCCTCGGTGAGCGCAACACCCTCAGGCGTCAACATGCCGTTCCGAACAAACGGCGACCCGGAGCCCTCAGTCTGGAAGGCCGTAAACAGGTCCACCGTCTCCACGCCGTGCGCATCCGCAACCCGCACGACCATTTCCGCATAGGCTCTGGCCTCCGCCGCATGGACGCAGGGTGCGTCGCCCGGCACGCAGCCACACCCGGGCAGCACATCGAAAGCCGGCGGCACCATCAGCAGCACGCGCGGCCTTCCGCTGGCCGGGCTGGACAGGAGTCCGGTCATGGCCGAGAGACGTCGCTCGAACCCCGCCGAGTCGCCCTCGCGGCTCACCCCCAGGAACGACGGGGCATAAACCACCACCGAGGCGGGCAGCACGCCTTCGAGCGCGGCAAACGGAAGCAGCAATGACATGCCCGATGCCGCTTCGTTCTGCTCCACAGATTGCAGATCCACCACCCGCCAGCCTTTGTCAGCCGGCGTCTGGCCCTCGTAAACGAAACCGTCCAACAGCACGACGCCGTTGGTTCCGCCCCGTGCGGAAGGCACCGGGGGATCGCCCCGAGACGCTTTGGAGGCCAGCAGGACCACAAACTCGGCTCCGGCCTTGAGCGTCTCGCCCGACACCGCGTCCGGCAACACGTCATACGGTTCCCGCACGAAACGCGTGGCACCCCTGTTGATCTCCACGCCGTTATGACGCAGCGACCAAGACAGCCGGGCCAGGCCGCCCGCATCCATCTCGTCCAGATAAACGCGGGCCCAGCCCTTATCTGTGACCAGCGCGTCAACACGGTTCGTCCGCTCGCCCGACGTCCGCTGGATCTCGGAAACCAGTTCATACACCAAGCCGTCAGACGCCGAGGTGCGCACGCGGATGATCGGGTGGACCCGGTCGTCGGGATAGCAGACGGCCGGAACCCCCGTCATCCTCGAGGTCACCTCGAATTCCGACCACACGGGGCCGCCGTACGTCAACGCAGTTTCGAAAGAGGCCTCCTCGCCGGTCGCGGCGACCGCCAGCAGCTTGAGCTGGGACGGCAGGGCTGAAGCGCGCAACGTTGCGGACACCGTCTCGCCTTCGCCGGCCCGGCGCCCCTCTACCTGCCATCGCGCAACATGGTTGGTGCCCCAGCACGAGGTCCTGTCCGTGAACCTGAACGGCACGAACACCTCGTTGACGCCGATGAAGCGGTATGCGGCGCCGCTCGCCGCCACCGCGAACGGATGCACGCGGCGGTCGAACCACTCCCAGCGGCCCTCGCGCAAATCGCCGCCCGTCAACATCACCATGTTGGTGGCCACGCCGGGCTCCCCTGCCCGCTTCCAAGCCAGCCCCGTATCAATCTCCTGACGGCAAACCGTCCGCACCTGCACTTGGCGCAACCCGGCTTTGAGCGGCGTTTCCTGACCCGTCGTCCATTTGTCATAGGGCTGGTTGGCCGCATGTTCGAGAACCGTCTGGCCGTCCACCTGCAGCCACGCCGGCGCGACGCCCGCCAACCCGAACAGGTATTTCCCGTCCGACGACACCAGCAGCCACGTCTGCAAATCCACGAGATGGTTCTTGCGCTCCCAGTTTCCCCGATACCAGTCCTTGAAGGTTGTCCCAAGCTTGCCGGGATCGCTGACCGCGAACCACTCGGGTTGACCGTCGCAGCGGGTCTCCAGCGTCTGCACGTCCGCCAGCGTCGAGGGAAAATCCATGCCCGCCGTGCGCCGCGCGCAGCCCCGCAACGGCGTGGGGTCCGCCACCGACGACGGCCCGGCGACGACCGCCGCCGCCCCCGGCACAGGGTAGACCTTGATCATCTGCGAGCGCTTGGCGCCCCGTGCATCGACCAGCAGCGTCACCGCGCTCTCGTCTGTCCAGACAACCCGCGGCGCGACTTCGTTTGTGGCAATGAAAACCCGCACGGCCGCCACCGGTTTCTCGGCCACCTTTGAGGGTATCCGTACCAGAAAGAAATCGTCATACGCCTTCTCGACCATGAGGCGACAGGGCGCTTCGGCCACATTCCACGCGGGCCTTGCCTTCAGCGTCTGCGCCGAACCGGGAAGGACGGCGCAAACGGCCATTCCGAAAATCAACCTCGCCAAGCCCCTGCGTTGCGCACAACGCAGAGCGCCCCCCCTCCCGATCGGCCCGATGTGTACTCCAGTATTCATGTCTCTTTTCACGTCCGTCAAAATCCGTTGCGCTTTCCGCGCTTTCCGTTCAAAAATCCGGCCTTCATCCTTGCAGACCCCGCGCCGCTTTTGGCATGATTTCTGCGAAACAAAACAGAATGGTACTAAAACCCATAGCCAAACGGAAGCGGCGCGATCCCCTGAGATCCATTCTTTTCTGTGCATTTCTTCCGCAGGCATCATGCCAAACGCGTTCGGGATTCACGCTTCTCGAGTTGCTGGTCGTCGTCGGGCTCATCGGAATCCTCGGGGCGGCGCTGGCGGTTTCCGTTCAGTCGGGTTACAAACAGGCCCGCCAGACCAATTGCAAGTCCAACCTGAGGCAGTTCGGCGTGGCCCTCACCATTTACCGCGGCGAGCACGACAACCGGACGCCGGACTGGCTCTCCAACCTCTACCCCGACTATGTGGACGACCGCAGCATGTACGTCTGCCGCGCCGACAAGAACGACGGCACCGACACCCCCCGTCCTAAAGAACTCGTGTCCCTCATCAAAGGCAGCAACGCGACCGATTCCTCGCCATACTGGGATAACGAGCGCAACTCCGACTCAACCCGCAACGACGCCATTGAGAGTTGCAGTTACCTGTACGAATTTTCCAATGCAAGGACCTCGTGGCGCGTGCCGGGCCACACCGGGACGGGCGACTACCGGATGCGGGACTACAAAATGGACCAAATGACGTACGGGGATGATTCAAACACGATCGACGGGCAAATCATGCCGTACAGCGCCTCACGCATCCCGATCATCCGCTGTTACCATCATTGGCGAGACTTGAAAATTTATGGCTATTCCGATTCAAGCGCAAAAAGCGGGGGACGCGCAACACGACAGTATGTCACCATCAACGTGGCTTACGCGGGAAACGTCTTCGTCGGTCCAACCTGGTGGGAAGGCACCCTCTACCCCGGAGAATCACGGCAATAAACGCATGGCGCGCGCGTTAGTCCATTAACTGTATTTTCGTCGCACAACCCCGTAACACCTCAACACCGATTATGAAAAACACCTCATACCCGACCACCCGATTCATGATGGCCTCCATGTTGGCCATCCTCGCCGGCTGCACCAGCCCCAAGGCCCCCGACCCCGAGCCGGTCCCGCCGCCGCCGAAAGCGCCCGAGGTGACCGCCGCTGAACAGCTTTTCGATGGCGGACACATTCAAGACTCGATCTTCGCCTGCATCGACATCTCGAAGAAGAATCCCGAGGCCGTCGGTCTGAAAGACCTTCAGCAGCGCATCACCAAGAAGCTCGCGGAGGAACGGCTCGCCGAAGCCGACAAACGGTCGGAGCCGACGGTCGCGCTTCACACCGCCGACGCCAAAAACTTTGCGGTCTCGCCAGACACCTTTCACCAGAAGAAGCATGTCGTCGGCGACCAGTCCTCGCTGCGTTCCGCGCCTACCGCCATGCAGAAAGCGCTTCAAAGCCCAATCAGCGTTCATCTCGTCAACGCCGACATCAACGCCATCATCGCCCAGATCGGTCAATCGCAGAACATCAACCTCATCGCCGACAGCGAGATCAGCCCCAAAGCCCTCACGATCCACGCGGAAAACACCCCGCTCATCGAAGTGCTCGAATATCTCGGCCGGAATCTGAACGTCACCTTCTCTGTGGGCAACAACCTCATTTGGGTGACGCCTCGGGAGGAAGCCACAACCGGCGTTCCCATGGAGACGCGCGTTTACCGCCTGCGGAAGGGCATGGTCGGCTCAGAGTTGGGCAAAACCCCTCACGGCGTTTCACTCTTCAAAGGCCCGGAAGAACGCGGCAAATCAAGCGATGGCCTGCAATCCCAGAAGGACAAGGAAGGCGAGAATAATGCCGGCAAGGTCGGATTGCTGGAGTCGATCGAGCGTTTCGTGCCGCAACCCGAGGGTTCGGATTTCCTGTTCAACGACAAGGTCCATGCCCTGATCGTCAAGAACACGCGCGAGAACCTCGACCTGGTTGAGAACCTCATCGAAGCCATGGACATCCGGCCCCTTCAGATCCTGATCGAGGCCCGCTTCGTGACCACCTCTATCTCCGACATGCGCAAGCTCGGCATCGAATGGCTGATCGACAACCGCGGCGCGTCAAAATACGACTCCGGATCGGTATCGGACTCCGACCCTTGGCTCAGGGGAAGGTCTAAGGAAACGACAGAATCGAGCTCGTCCGATTCGAGCGCCTCGACCACCTCGAGCACGACTCCGATCGGAGCCGTCCGCAGCGATGTCTTAATGGGGTCATTCGCAAGTGTGACTGATGCCGGCACCGGCGGCGGATCCCTGACCTATCAGACCTTGCTGGGAGACACGGCCTTGAAAGCCGTGCTCAACGCTCTTGAGAAGTCAGGGGAAAGCCGCACCATCGTCGTCCCGCGCGTGACCACCCTCAACAACCGCGAAGCGCGCTTCCGCGTCGGCGAGGATTCCTCCTACTTCGAAGAGGTCGACACCAACATCATGACCAGCGGCGGAAACAACGACGACAATTCGCGCGACAACGTGACCTACGATTACAATCAGCCCACCATCGTCGAGACCGGCTATTCGCTCATCGTCACGCCCAGTGTCGGCGCGGACCTCTCGGCCATCAACCTGGTCTTGCGCCCCGAAATCAGCTCTATCAAAGAATGGAAAAGATACCAGCTCAGCAGTCTCGACAACACCAAAAACGAAGGTTCGAGCAGCGAGGAGCCGGCGATCGAGGTCCCGATTCTCTCGCGGCAATACATCGAGACGGAAGCCGTCGTGCGCAGCGGCGAGACCGTCGTACTCGGCGGTCTGGCCGACACCAGCAAATCTGAAGATGAATCGGGGACACCGTGGCTTTCCACGTTGCCCGTCATCGGCTATCTTTTCAAGACGGAAACGAAGACCGAGACGACCAAAAACATCCTCATTTTCGTGACCGCGACGCTCATTAGCGACGAGGGCGAAGAATTGATCCCGCTGAACAATGCCGAGCGCTATGGGCTCGCGGTGCCGAAAAACGCCAAGATTCCCAACATCCTGAAAGAGGCCGCAGCCGCTGGAGGGCCGCAAGCCGCGCCGAAAACGGCGGAGCCCGTACCTGCCGCGGCGGCGCCCGCGGCCGTGCCCGCGGCAGCCCAGAAACCATAAGTTGCTTGCTCCTTATCCGGCGAACACGAGCCCGCCGTTGCCGGTTTAAACCCGCCCGTTTCAGACCTCTTTCATCCGCTAAGGTACTATGGCCAAAATGAAACAGATGATCGCCATCGACGTCGGCGCGCGCTCCGTGCGCGCCGTGTGGGTGAGCCTTCGCAACAACCAGCCGTTTGTCACGCGTGCGGAAACCTTCGCACTGCCGATGGACGAGGAAAACCCGCACAAACTCATCGGCGCGTGGGTTGATTCGGTCGGCATCGCCAAACACTTCTGCGCCGTGGCCCTCCCCGGCTCTCAGACCGTGTTCCAAAGCGGGCGAATCATGCAGAATGATCCGCGGACGCCCGAGCAGGTCGCCGCCATGGACATTGCGCAGTTCAACGAGATGGCCGGCGACGTCATGACGCATGACGTTTTTGCCTTCGAGCCCCCCTTTGAACTGGGCGTCCGGCACTACATCATGTCCATGGCTCGCCCGGCTTCCATCGCGGCCGCGGTCCAAGAGGCCCATCTCAACCACGTCCTCCCGGCGGACTTGATCGCCGGCCCCGTCGCCCTGTATAATGCCTTGGAGAGCTTGGCGGGAGACCACGAAACGCCTTGGTGCTACGTGAACATCGGGCACACCCAGACCGAGGTCTGCGTCGGGCTGACGAACGGGCTGCTCTTCGCGCGCTCCATCCCGATCGGCGGCAAGCTCTTCACCGATGCCGTGGCCCAGGCCACAGGGCTTCCTGCCGTCCAGGCGGAGGTCCGCAAGCACGTCGACTGCGGCCTGCGCGAGACCGACGCCTGTTTCGAGGCCCTCCGCACAGCCGCCGACCGCTGGGTGTCGCAGTTCAACGCCTGCATGGGCGTTTACCGCAGCCAGTTCCAAGACCGCAAGTATACGGTCAGCCGCATCGTGATTACCGGCGGCGGCGCACAGCTCAAAGGGCTCAAAGAACACCTCTCCGAAAAACTCTTTCTGCCGGTCATCCACTCGACCGAATTGCGGGGCGTTTCCGACGCCTACCGCCCCTATGCGGGCACCTACGATCTCGCCTTCGGCCTGGCGATTTCCGCCATGCAGGCCGGCGTCACGCACCTGTCGCTCCTGCCGGGAGACCTAAAGGACGAGGTCGTCTTTCGCGCGAAGAAACCTTGGTGGATCGCGGCGGCCATCCTGCTGACAGCCTCCATGGGCCTCTATAGCGGAACGGGCGTCTACCTGCTCAAACGCGACGGCGCGCAGCTCGACACCGAGCGCGAGCAACTCCGTCGGCGTGAGCAGATCGACAAGCGCATCCAGGAAATCAAAGGCCTCGGCGCTCAGATGCTGACGAACTCCGTGCCGCTTTCCGGATTGCTGATGAACGGCCCGCTCGCCCGCGAAGTGCTTTCGCTCGTCGCCTCGACGGTCGATCCCAACGACTGGATCACCCTTTTCTGCGACGAGAAGATTTACAACCCGACAGAACAGGACGTGGACGCCAAAGCCACGACCCCGCAGGCCGCCGTTAAGAATCCCTTCTCGCTCTTCCGCACGATCCGGGCGACGGCGGTCGCGCCCTCCGCGCCCTCCAGCAAGCAGGAGCCGCCGCCCAAAAAGGAGCTCCTCGACCCCTTGGGGTCCGTGTTCATCGTGGAGGGCTACACGCCCAACCCCAGTCTGGTCAGCGTGCGCGAAATGATCGAGCGTCTCAAGACGTCTCCCGAAATCGTCCGCGTCGATCTCCGAAGCGACGACCAGGTGCTCGCGCCGACAGGCATCCCGGAGCTGGAAGAGGAGAAGGTCCCAAAATTCCGGCGGTTTGTGATTGAAATCGAGGTGAAACGTCCATGAAGATGCCCTCCCTCCAGTTTTTGAAGACTGAGCGGATGCAGGTGGTGCTGATCCTGCTCTTCGTTGTGATCAGCGCCTTCCTGACCGTGCGGTTCGTCCTGATCCCCCAGCGCGAGTTGGCGGAGAACAACCGCATGGTGCGCCAGCAGCTCGAAAGCAGCCGGTACGCCAATTTCTCGCTCACCAACATGCAGGCCATCGCCAATCACGAATCGGCCAATCTGGTCACGCTTTCCAACGAGTGGTCGCGCATCGCCGAGCGTCTGGCGGCCTTCCCCAACCAGACAGTGGTGCGCAACACCGAGGTCAACCGCATCGATTACAAGGTGCAGCTCTACGAGATCCGCCAGCGGCTGCAGGCCCGGTCGGGCGAGCTGAAGATCCAGCTCATCCCCACCGAGCTCGGCCTCGACGAGACGGTCGCCAGCGGCGACGCCATCCGCGTCCGCATGCAGCAGCTCAAAGCGGTCGAGAAACTCGCCGACCTCACGCTGGACCGCCAAATCCAGCGGCTCGTCGAAATCTACCCGCTCTCCCCGGTCGAGCACAAAGACAAAAAAGGACGCAAGATCTTTGAGGAATACCCCGTGCGCATCGAGTGCGATGTGGATTTCGAGCACCTCTACACCTTCTTCCAATCCGTGTTTGAGGAGAACCAGATCTTCACCTTCCGCAACCTGCGCATCGAGTCCGGCCCCACGTTCGACTCCAAGTTGCGCGTGAAGGCCGTCCTCTCCGCCCTTCTGTTCGAATGACCGGCTGGGCACTCTTGAAAAGCAAAGGATTTATGACATGGACCAGCTCTGGAAATGGATCATGCATCTCAATGCCAAGGCGTTCTGCCTCATGGCCGCGGCGCTTTTCTTCGGGACGGCCGCATGGTGCGGTTTTAAATACCTGACGCCGGTTGAACCGTTCAAGGACGGCGGCACAAAACTGCCCGACCTCGTGCCGGCATGGGAGATCGGAACGCTCGCGTTTGTCTCCAACCAGCTCGCCGCAGAAAGCCTCTCCATCCCCGTCGACCCGTTCCGCCCGACGCTCGAGGCCATCTTCACGAATGAAACGGAGCGGGCGGCTTTCCTCAAGGCACTCAAAGCCGCCCAGGCCGCGGCGGGGCTCACCGGCGTCGCGTCCGCGACCAACAAGAAAGAGGACCCTTTCGCCCACCTCCGCAAAAAGGACAAAGACGCGGTGCCCGGCGCCTTGACCGGCCCCGACGGACGCCCCATGGTCATACCCAAGCTCTCTTTCCTGGGCTTCATCCAGCGCCCCGACGGCACACAGGCCGCCATGTTTCACGACTCGGTCGCAAACTCGACGCTGTTCTATGATGCGGGCAAGCAGGCCGTTCACGGTGTAGAGATCATGAGCGCCAACGTCCGCGAGGCCGAGATCCGTTTCCCCGACGGCACCACCCGCAAGCTGGCGATCGGCGGCAATGTCGAACTCGCCGCCGAGCCTGACACGACGCCCCCCGCCAAAAAAGTTATTCCCGTAAAACCCGGCGCGGCAGCACCGGCCAAACCGGGCGCGCCGCAACAGAAAGCCGTCCCCCAGAAGGGAATCCCGCAGAAGGCCGTGCCCCGGCAACTGGCCGGACAGCCGCAGAAACCCGGACAGCAGAAGCTGGCGCTTCAGAAAAAAGCGCAACAGAAGGCCCTGCAACAGAAAGCGGCGAAGCAGAAAGCCCAGCCGTAACATGCCCGTAACCCGTATCCTTAACCCGATTTCTTCTTATGTCTTCTGACCGTCAAATCCGCTACAACACCGACGAACTGGTCGTCGAGGTTACCCAGAAACTCGTTGACCACGGCCTGCTCACGCTCGACAAACTCGGCGAGCTGCAGGGGCGTGCGGCCCTCACCCTGCAGGGCGTCGACCGTCTGCTAATCCAAGAGGCCATCGTCAACGAAACCGACCTGCTCAAGGCCTTCTCGGAAGCCAGCGGCATCCCCTTTCACAACATCGGCGATTTCAAGATCGAGCAGGAGGCCATCGAAAAGGTCTCCGCCAAAGTCGCGCTGCGGCACCGCATCGTGCCACTCACCTTCCAGAACGGCATTCTCCTGCTGGCCGCCAGCCGCGTGCCCAACCTGACCACCGTTGACGGGCTGCGCATGGTACTCGACGCCGGCATCGATTTCGTGCTCTGCCCCGACAGCGATGTCGCTATGTCGCTCACCCATTTCTACGGGTTGGGCGCGGAGACCATCGACCAGCTCATCGCCGAAGCCGAAGCCATGCCCAAGGAGAACGACGAGGCCGACATCTCCGTCCATACGCAGGAAACGGGCATGGTGCGCTTCATCAACCTCATCATCGCCGAAGCGATCCGCATGGACTGCACGGACATCCACATCGAGCCCTTCGAGAAATCGCTGCGCCTGCGCTACCGCATCGACGGCATCCTGCAGGAGATTCCCCTGCCCAAAGGCGTCGACCGGCTCCGCAACGCGGTCAGCTCCTCGGTCAAGATCATGGCGGCCATGGATATCGCCGAGCACCGCAAGCCGCACGACGGCCGCATCAAAGTGCGGTGCGGCAGCAACGACTACGACCTGCGCGTCTCCGTGCTGCCCACCGGCTGGGGCGAAACCTGCTGCCTGCGCATCCTCAACCGCGGCACGATGAAGATCGATCTCGACACGCTGGGTCTCTCGCCTTTCCAGCTCCCCAAAATCGCCAAACTGACCGAGCTGCCGCACGGTGTCATCCTCATGACCGGCCCGACCGGTTCCGGAAAAACCACCACGCTCTACGCGCTGCTTGCCCGCCTCAACCAGTCCGGCACGAAAATCATCACGGTGGAGGATCCCGTCGAATACCAGATGCAGGGCATCAGCCAAGTCCAAGTCCACAGCAAGATCGGGCTCACCTTCGCCACGGTCCTGCGCTCCATCCTGCGCCATGACCCGGACGTGATCCTGATCGGCGAAATCCGCGATTCGGAAACCGCCGACATCGCGGTGCGATCCTCCCTCACCGGACATCTGGTGCTCAGCACGCTGCACACCAACGACGCGCCCAGCGCGGTCACCCGTCTCATCGACATGGGTGTCGAGCCCTACCTGATCTCCTCCTGCGTGGAAGGCATCGTGGCACAGCGTCTCGTGCGCCGCGTTTGCCGCAACTGCAAAGAGCCCTACAGCGCCCCCGACGCCATCCGCAACGAGATCGCGATGTTCTATCCCGACCGCGTCAGCGAAGCCGAATTCATCCACGGCCACGGGTGTCCCTCGTGCGGATTCACCGGCTATCGCGGCCGCAGCGCGATCAACGAGGTGATGATCATGTCCGACCCTCTCCGCGCCCTTGTGGTTGCGCGCGAGCCCGCGAACATCATCAAAGAGCTGGCCATGAAAGAGGGCATGGTGACCCTGCGTCAGGACGGCTGGCTGCGCGTGGTCGAAGGCCGCACCTCGGTCGAAGAGGTTCTGCGCGTCGCCGGCCGAATGGAGGAGTGACCGTGAAACGATCCTCGGCCCGCATCGTCCCCCGTCAACGGCCCGCATCGCCCGTTGACGGCCGTCAGAGGCCGTTGCCCGCCGTCGTCCTTTCCCGCCCGCGCGCGGGCATGACGATGATTGAACTCTGCATCGTGATCGGCATCGTTTCGGTCCTAATCGCGCTGGTCTTAGGTCTGGGCCGGCATGTCAACGAGGCCGTTAAGCTCCGCCGGGCGCAAGCCGACCTCGGCGAATGGCACGAGGCTCTGAACACGTGGTTTCTTAAATACGGCATGTACCCTGACCCCATCCCCGTCAAAAACAGCGTCGTTGAATCCAATGTCTTCTGGCTGGCCACAACCGACGCCACCGCCCAATACCGCGTCAACACTCAAATCCCGCCCTTTTGCTCGCTATTGTCAAAGCCGCTGCACACCCTCGACCCGTGGGGTACACCTTACGTCTACCAATCCTTCACCAATTCCTATATGCTTTTTTCGTGCGGCCCCAACAGAGTCCACAAGGAAGGTCCCGATTACATCCCGCGCCAGTCGCCGACAAGCCTGGCAGACCCCAACAGTGACGATATCTACTTCGAGCCTTAACCTATGCGTGACCAATTCCATAAGCCCGACCACACCGCAGCCCTAATGCGCTTCTCCGCTCATGGGCGCCGCATGGCGTTCACCTTGATCGAGATGCTCATCGTGATCTCGATCATCAGCGTGCTGTTGGGCATGCTGTACGGCTCGCTCGAACGGGCCCGCAAGTTCAGCCGCAGGGTCATCGCCTTTACAGAGGTGAAAAACATCGAAGCCGCGCTGAAACAATATTATGCCCATTACCACGGCTGGCCCCCCGAGTCCTTCCTCAACGCCGTGACGCGTCTCACGTCAGGCGAGGACGAGGGTTTCGCGATCGACGCGGACGCGGCCAGAATGCTCCAGGGCACACTGACCGATGCCGCTGCGGACGACTTGCGAAACGCCAACCCCGACCGGATCCCCTTCATCGAATTCTCCCGTTTCAGCACGCAAAGCGGCTCTTTGAACGTGCCCGTCAACCCTTTTCGGATCACGTCCGCTTCTATCGAAACGCGCCAATACAAGGTGCTGTTCGACATGAACAACGACAACCAGATCACCATCACCGACACGTCGGTCGCGGGCTACAGCACGAACGTGTTTAAGAACGTCGTGGTCTGGACTGTCATTCCGGGGATCTCCAAGGCAACAGGCAACGACAGCGGAACAGAGACCGTCCGAGACGAGGTCCTGGGAAGTTGGGACGCTTTTAGCGCGAAATGACTATGCTGACCTCAGCCCACATAGCGCCCGGAGGCCGCAACGGGAACGCTTCCACAAGACGTCCGGGGGCCGGACGCCGCCATACGCGTCGCCGCGTTTCCGCGTTCACCATCATTGAGCTTGTCATGGTGATCGGCATGCTCTCCGCCCTGCTCGCCATCGTGTTCCCGGTCTTCCGCAAGGCCCGCGACGCCGCCATGCGCACGCAGGCCAGGAACGAAGCGACCGCCCTCGCCCAAGCGGTGCTCCAATACAACAACGTGTATGGTTATTGGCCGGGCACCGTCAAGGCGTCGGGCGCGAATCTGGCCATAAACGAGGACCTCAACCTCTCCGCCGAAACCATCGGCAGACCGATCGTCTCTCGGTACAGCAACACCACGTTTGAGGTGACGGTCACCCTTTCGGGCAATGCGGAAACGCGCTATGTGGACGACAACACCCTCTACCGCTCCCTGCTCCCCTTCGATGCCACAAGAGCTGGGGCGCAGAACATGAACCCGCTCAACCCCCAGCGCATCCGTTTCATCGACATGTCGGGCGAACTGAAGCCGGACAAAGTGTCGATGCCCGACCCTTGGGGAAACCAATACGTTGTCGTCATGGGACTCAATCCCTCCACCTACTATCCGCTCCTTCTCAAAAACACGGACCCCGCTCTGAACCAACGCCTTTCCGTCTCGAACCTGACCGCCTTCGCGCTCTCGTGCGGACCGGACCGGAAGTCGCTGATATTCAGTGCGGGGATCACCAACGCGGTTGCGGGAGGGGCCTACTGATGAGAAGATGTTCGGGCTTCACCCTTTTCGAACTGTTAGCCGTCATCACCATCATCGGCATCGTTCTTGCCATTTCGCTCGGTTCCTACACCGGCTGGGGCGATGCCCATGCCGTCCGCGGCAGCGCCGAGGTCATCGAAGCCGCCCTCTCGCAGGCGCAGGATTACGCGGCGACGCACCATGCGCCGGTAAGCTTTGAATACCAGACCGCCATCACCAACACGCTCAAGAAAACGGCGACTTTCCAGCTCCTCAAGGAAGCCCGTCTCGAAGTCGCGACCAACTGGAACAACACGGTCACGGCGGAAGGATTCCCGCAACTTATCGGGACCGTCCAAAAACTTCCCGGCAACGTCTGGCTGGTCCGGCGCATCCCGGTGCAAAACAACATCGATGACGGAATCGGCCGTCTCGTTTTCTCCCCGAGCGGCAAAGTCTATTCGTCTTCCGGCACGCCGGTCATGTATGCCGTCTCGCGCAAAACGCGCAACGACAACAAACCGAACATCATCTATCAAATCGAGGTGTCGCCCGCCAACGGCGCCGTCGCCGTAACCAAACGCGACCCCGAGGATTTCTAACCGTGATCGCCACCGAACATAAATCAGGCTTCACGCTGATCGAGACCGCCTTGGCGTTGCTCGCCATCAGCCTCGGCCTGCTGGGCATATTCGGCCTGGCCCGGCATGGCCTGAAATCCGGCGGCGATGCCGAGCACGGGCCCCGTTGCGCCATGTTGGCCGACACCGTCTTCGAGACGCTCAAAGCCAAGAACAGCGAACTCGCCGCCAGAAAATACACCCTCGCCGAATGGCGAAACTACTGGGTCAACGCCAAAACCTTCTATCTTCCCCCCATGCCGGAAATATCGGGCGGCACGACCGGTATCCGCATCGATCTTGGCACTCACGAGATGGACGACTTCCTGCCGACAAGCGGGCTCACCCCCTCCATCAAATGGAACCCTGTCTACACCTTGGACCTTTTGGCAAACACAGCAGCCGCCGAGTGGAACGAAATCATCGTCGGGTTGACGCTCCGCCCCGGCGTGCTCCAGAGCGGCGCCGAAGCCCAGACCTTCACGACCGTGCTCTCCTACGCGGGAGGTCAGCCATGATTTCGCTCTATTCACATCGTCGTCGCGGTCGCCTTCGTTTGGTCTGCCGTTCCTCCCGCGCCGGGCTGACCGTCCTCGAACTGGTCTCCGCTTTGGCGCTCATGGTCATCATCCTCGGCATGCTGCTCGTCACGCTGAACACGGCCACCGACATGTGGACGCACTCGGCAGACAAAAACCGCGCCCGGCAGAAGGTGCGGCACGCGCTCGATCAGATGGCGACCGATCTCGCGGGTGCCTTCGCGTCCTCCCCGTCCGGAACCTCCTCGACCTCCGGTTCCGCACAAGAGCCGTTGTTCATCGCGGAAGGGAACGACACCCAAATCGGCCTCTATTTCATCAGAACGCTTTCCCCCGCGGAACTGACCGCCGCAAAACAGCTTTCGCTGGAACTGGTCGCCTACAGTTGGACCACGAACGGCCTGTCGCGCTATACCCGCCCGGTTGCGGCGGCAACGCCGCCCTCCGAACCGCCCGACCTAAGTGCCCAGCTCCTTGCTTTCAAAAACGCGGTGAGCCTCACCCGAACGCCCTCTAACGTGCTCGCTTCCGCCATCGTCGACTTTGAACCCCGCCTTTATCAGCCTTTAACCACGGCCAACGCGGTATCGGATACGGAACAGGTCCCGCTTGCGTTGAACAACAACACCGTAAATCTTGACGATTTACCCGACTTCGTCGACCTCCTCGTCGCGTACGTAAATCCGGCGGACTGGACGTCCGCCGGATTTAGCGCGACCAACTACATGACCCGTCGGGTGACCCTTCCTGCCGCCCAGGCCTCGAGGCTGCCATGAAGACCGTTAACACACAAAAGCGGATGAACGCCCGCCCCTTGGCAAGCGGGGACATCGCCCCTGCCATTGCGCCGTGCTTGACGTTCGGCGCTATGCCGCCTAAAGGTCACGCGACGTCCCGCCGGGGTGCCACCCTTCTCGTGACGCTCGGCGTCCTGACCGTCCTCAGCGTGATGGTCACGACCTTCCTGCTTACGGCACGTCACCAACGGCTCTCCGCCAAACATTTCCATGACAAGACGGTCGCGCGGCAAGCACTCGACATCGCGCTCATCCGCGCCATGCAGTTTGCGGATGAGGCCATGATCGCCTCCAATTATGTCGGCACGTCTGAGGCCCAAACGAACACGTCTCGCCGCGTTTACCCGCTCGGCCGCTGGTACAGCGATGAGTACGAGATGCGAAACGAAATCTCCGCGAATCAAGTCCGCTATCAGGACCAGGACATTCTGCTTGTGCCCGTCACCAACAACCCCTCTTCCTTCCCCACGAATGCGCTGACGGTCGACCTCCTGACACAAGAAGTCCGGCGTCTGCTGCCCCCCGCGATCACCAACCGCTTGGGCGGGACGGCCACCCCTCTGCGCAGCGGCTGGCTCACCGATTCCGAGAGCGGGTTCCGCGTCTCCTTCGCCGTCCTCAACTGCTCCGGATTCGTCGACGCGCACTGCTATTCAAACGACATCCCGGTTGCCACGACGCAACGCGTCCCCCGCGTCTATTTCAGCCAGCAGGACCTCATGAACGACGAACAGGGTGTCGCAAAAGATTTCACGCCCGCCTCGAGCGACGCCAATGAAATGCCCTTCACCTCCTTGTCCTATGATCCCAACCCGAGCGTCATGCCTCTGGAATGGAACGGCGTCAACACGGCCTCAAACCTCGGCACTCGCGCCTTCACCCCGTTCCCAAAATTCAACATCAACTCCATCTCCAACAACTTCCTGTCGTTTTCCGGCATTTCCGAAAAGAGCCGGCTGGTCGTCATGCCCGACCGCTGGTTCCGGAACGTGACCGGCCTTCTGTACAGTGCCACCATCACCAACCTGCAAGACAAATCGTCATATGGCAGCCGCGACGCCTATTTCGGGGATATCACCAAAGCCGCGTGGAACATCGTCAACTATATGACGCCCTCCCGCATCCCCACCGTTTTCGACAACACCATCCTGTCACAAACCAACTACCCCAGCCGGCTTGACTACGCCATCGAAGCCGTGCCGCTGATCAACGAGGTCGAACTCAAAAACATTCTTCCCGGCGACAGATCGCAGTCATATAGCGCCGCCGAGTCCATATATCACCCGCAGCTTGAGACCATCGAGACCAATCTGTTGGCGATCTTCACCCCGCGGTTGCAACCTGGCCAAACACTCACCATCGAATGGTCCAACATCTATGCGTTCGATGTGGAACTCTGCTATCCCTTCGCCCCCGTCCTTGTGCCCGGAACAGGCCCGACGGACCCGTCCTACGAGAAAACGCACTTGTGGATGGATGCAACCACCAAGTCGCCCGACCTCTTCACGCCGACCCGTTCGCCGTACGGATGGCTTAACGACGATCTGGACGAGGACGGCTACGACTCTTTGGGAGAAGTCCTTTTCGGCGAATGGAATGACGTCTATGTGGCGAACTCTTCCCCTACGAACGCGGGGTATGTGACCGTCACAAACGATGTGGTTTGGGAAGTCATCCAGACCAATGCCGTCCTGATGACCTATGTCGAAAACCCGGAAGCTTTTGACGACGCAACAAACAAGACCGAAATCGCCAACGCCTTCAGTGCGTTGTGGTTGCTCACCTACACGAACATCACCCAGTCCGTCACAACCAACCAGCCTTATTCCGAAGTTCTCCAAACGACAACCGAGCCTTACACGAACAGGATCACCCAGGCGGTGCAGTCCAACGATGTTGACGCCGTCACCACGATTCTCGACACGCCATACCGCAATGTTGACCTGAGCGACGGGAACGCGTGGGCCAGCTATTTCCGCGACCTTTTCAACAAAACGTCCGCCTCGCAATTCTCCGAATACGAGCAACACGAAATCGAGAAAGCCGATTTTGATGGAGCAGACTATCACGTCTACAACTGCACCAATCAACTGATCTGTTTCCCGTATGTGGTCACCAATGAGACAGCGAATGGCGGCGAACCAAAATCCATCGTCATTCGGTTTTCCATGCTTGAAGGCGAAGCCACAAACAACAAAGACGACAACACGCCGACCACCGGCTGTGCGGCATGGTTGCGTCCGATGGTCACCGTCAGCGAGATCGATCTCGCCGTCATGGGGTTGCCAGGCATCCCCGAGACTGTCGACGAGGCCTTGCTGATCCGCAATGGCAACGCGTCCACAGGCTACTACAAACGCTGGGACAAGCCCGGATCCATCAGCATCGACGACCCCCGCGACAACGCCTGGTCGGACAGATGGTCAGAGCAAGACGCAACGATGGGCGATGAGAACACCGTTGATTCCAGTGCGTATACTGCGAAAGCCGCCGAACAACCTTTCATCCATTACGACCGGCCTTTCCTTTCGATCGGCGAGTTGGGGTATATCAATGTGGAGCTGTCCAATCGTTTTTCAGAGATATACGGTATGGAACTTCCAAAGCACCCCTCAGGACTGGAAGTCCGCCGCGACACCATCGATCTTTCGACCCGCTCGGGCGCCTCGCTCATCGACAAGTTCACCACGGGCGCCGTCGCCTCGCCGGCGCGGGGGCTGATCCAAGCCAACACGCTCTACGGAGAGGTCATCCAACGCATTCTGAACAAAACGACGGTCGGCGAACCGCTCAACGCCAACGGCGACACGGACGAACGATTCGAGCTCGGCGACAACAATTCAGTCAGCTGGGCAGGCCATTGGACGAACGCCCTCTACAAAGTCTACAGCGAGCCCCCCTTGGACCCCGAGGTCAGCGGCATGCCGGGATGGACCTGTTTCGCCGACATGCTTCCGGATCTGGGCACCAACGCCGCCGCGCTCGGCTGGGCAAAAAAGGATGACCTACATGACAAAACCGAAGACGTCCTGCGCGGCATCATCGACAAGGTGTCGTTCCGCCAGAACATCTTCGTGATCGTCGTGGCGGCGCAGGCGCTCTCGCCCGCTTCCACCGAAACGCAGCCCATCGTGCTCGCCGACCAGCGCGCCGCCGTCACCGTCATCCGCGACGCCTACACCGGCCGCTGGACGGTCCACTCCTGGACCTGGCTCACCGAATAAGCGCCCGTCCGCCTCCGCTCAGGCGTCCTTCTCCGACAGCGCCTCGACCGCCTTGCCGCAGTGCGGGCAGGTGCCTTTGGTGTTCCACGGAAAAAGCTTGCCGCAGGCTGTGCACGTCCAGCGCGTCTTCTGCTCCGCGGCCGCAGCCTCGAGCCCGTCGGTCTTGACTTTGGCGCAGGTGCGCCGCGCGGCCTGACGGTAGAGCGGCTTCTCGTGGTGCTTCCGCAATTTCTCACAGGTCTCGAAGCTTTCGCACAACCCGCAGTTCGCGACCTTCTTCTCTTTGGCGCAGTTGAAGACCTCGCACTTCGACGTCATCGAAGGGTGCGTGCACCCCTTGCATTTCTTGCCGTCCTTGTTGCCCTTCAGGTGAAGTTCGCACGCCGTGCAGTAAATGCCGCAGTAGGCGATGTCGAAGCTTTTCTTCGCAGCCGCTTTGACCCCGGCCGCGCCCCCTTGCGCGGAGAGTTCCTTCAGGCTCTTCGCGTTGCGGCTGGACGGTTCCGCCGCGCCCGCCATTCCCGCGCATCCCGCACACACGCAACACGCCATAAAAGACCGCCGAGTCGCACCGCATCCCTCTCGCATAAGACCTCCGTAGTGTTTAACGCGTAAACGTAATCCTTTTAACGCGCGGGGACAAGCACTGTTTCGCCTTTTATCCTTAAATACTTTTTTTGCCGGCCATTGACACCTTTGGAAAAAAACATTACACTGTTATTTATCAATTGCGAAACGGCTGATTTTTTTCATCGTCTCTTGGACACTGGGTTTCGGCTTGTCGTGATGGAGGAGCTGCCTGAAAAAGGGCGGCAAGTGCTTTTTGAAAAGTTTGAATGCTCGAAGCCCGGTCGTGTCTGACGATTCTCCGTAGTGCTCTACTATGGTCCAGCGTCGCAAGGATCTTCCTGTCTTTTCTTGCGTTTCAAACACAAACCCCCTTGGGGACTGTCTAGTGTTCGCACCGTGCGAGCCGGACGGTATTTAGGCGAAGTTGCCTACGAAATCGGATAAGGCCATGGGATCCGGTTACGCCAGACACAGAACACGACATGGCGCGAGTGAAGTACAGAAGGATAGAGACATGGACATCTATGTTGGCAATCTTGCCTATTCGACGAATGATGAGTCCCTGAGAAGCGCGTTTGCGGCGTACGGCGAGGTTGCCTCTGCGCGTGTCGTTTCGGACCGCATGACGGGCCGTTCCAAGGGTTTCGGCTTTGTCGAGATGCCTGACCGCACCCAAGCCCAGGCGGCGATCGACGGTCTCAACGGCCAAGAGCTGGATGGCCGTACCCTCCGCGTGAACGAGTCGCAGCCCAAGCCCCGCGAAGAGCGTGGCGGTGGCGCCGGCGGCTTCCGTGGCGGAGCCGGCGGTGGCGGCGGATTCGGAGGCGGCCGTGGCGGCGCTGGCGGCCGTGGCGGCGCTGGCGGCCGTGGCGGCGAGCGTCGCGAGTCCCGCTGGTAGTTCCTCTGTGCCACGCGTGTGGCACATTCGACTGAAAAAAGCCGTTCCTTTACAGGAGCGGCTTTTTTGTTTTTCCGGCGCCGCCGCGGCGGCGGCTATTTCGTGATCTTTTCGACCCGCACGTCGTCGATCCAGACCCGCCCCCGGTTGCCGTTGAGCCCCGCCTCGGCACACACCTCGCGCACGCCGTCCGGCACGGTCATCTCGACCGAGTACTCTCTCCACGCGCTGTCGCCGAAAGGCAGGCTGACGGTCTGATAGTCGTTCCGCCCCGGCGCGGCGACACTCCACCGCAGGCAAGCGCTCTTCCATCCGACATCGGCTTTCTCCACGCCCGCGCCCTTCATGCGGGCGGTCAGTCGCCACGTGGACGAGACCGGAAACGACGTCACCGGCAACGCCTGGCGAACAAGCCGGTATTCCTTGCCGTCCCCTTCGACCGTCACGCAGCGGCTGCCGCCTTCGGATACGGCCTCGGCACCGTTGGGGAAGTGCCACGCCGCCGAGCGGCTTTTGCCGGGCGTCGGCAACGGAAGCCCCGACCGCGCCAGCACCCGGCTCGCGCACTCGTTCTGCTCGAAGTCCCCGTCGCGCAGCAGGCTCTCTGGTTCCCGCCGCGCAAGGGGCAGCGCCTCGTCCCTCGCCGCGACCTCCTCCGCGCCACACGACACGCTCAGGCTAACACCATTCCAAAAACCGACGCCACCGCTTCCGGCCTTGCCGTCCAGCCACGCCAGATGCAGATCGCCGCCATGCATGAACAGGTTTGCCGGTTTCGCGCCGAACCACACGGCATCGCTCAGACGCACCAACACGCCGTTTGTGCCCTCGATGCGGACCACGTTCGGCATCCGCTGTGGCTCCGTGCTGGCCCCCGTCTGCGCATAGCGGACCTTGCCGTCGCCACGCATCCCCGAGAGAAAATCACCCGCCGCGTCGGCAAACGTCACGCGCGTTGCCCCCTCGACGCGCTGCAGATAGGCAAGGTAGGCACCTCCTCCCGACGGTGCAACCGTCGGGCTGAAGGCCATCGTCTGCCGGAACGAGGGCCCGTCATCGAACGTGTAAGCGCTGTAAAAACGGACCGGCGCCCACATCTTGTCAAACCGCTGAAAGCCACGCATCTCGCCGCTGAAGGCGAACCGGACGCCAGCGCCGGAACGTTCGATCCGCACGTAGGCCTCCACATCGTTCTCTTGGGCGTACCGCTCATTCTCGGCGCTGAAGCCGCGGTCCGTATACAGGCTGCCCATGCCCGCCACCTGACGCCACGTCCCGTCTTGACGGCGCCACAGTTCCGCCAGCGCGCCGGTGCGGCTGATCCTCGCACGGTAATGCGCGTTCTCGAAAGTCCACCCGCCGCCGGCCGCCGCCAGCCGCGCATCGCCCAAGCCGGTCCGCGGCCGCACCGCCGTCTCGTCCATGGCGCCGAGATGAAACACCAGTTCATCGCCGCCCGCAGCCACGCCCGGCTCATCGTCTCGCCACGTCATCAGAACCTTCATGCCGCACTCCGCGCCCACGCGGTCCAGCACCTGCACGGCTGCGGGCAGCCGCGCGGGGTCGAAGCTGAACGCCGACACCACGCCCGCGACCGATGCGCCGACCCATGCGCTCCGGGCCGAGAGCCCGAACGGATGCAGACGCGAGTCCCAGACCACGGACGTTCCCTGCGGCAGCCGATAGATCGGGCCCACCTTGCCGTCGAATTGCGGGTGGCGCACGCGGAAGGGGCTCTCGAACAGTCCTTCAGCCGTGTTGGCCAGCCACCTCTCCGCGACCGGCAAGTCGAACGCCACGGCCGCACCCTGCGGCACGCCGCCCTGCCACGCCGCACGCACCGCGATGCCATCGTCCGACGTCATGTAGCGCACCGTCAGCGTATGGGTTCCCGCCCTGCGCGTCACCTCGACGGCATCACCCGTCTGCCGGCACGTCACCTCCGGCGTCAGCCGCGCCAAAGCCTCGGGCAAAACCAGATCCATGCCCGCGGCCAACGTCCGGCGCCCCGACTGCCAGACCGTGGCCAGCCCCGTAGCCGGATCGATCTGCAGCGTGCCGCTGCCGGATTTCAGCTTCAGCGACGCGACGCGCGGCGGCAGCTTCACATCCGCCCCGCGCGCATCTCTTGCGACCAACTCGGGCAACGCCTTGCTGCCGAAGCGCAGCACCGTATAGCCGAAGGCCGGCAAGGCGATGTGCGCCACGCCATCCCTGAACGCGACCCTCTCGCCGCTCATCAGATCGCGGGCCCAGCCGGCAGAGCGCAGCGCCGCCGGCAGCGCTTCCGGCGGCACCGCCACACGGCCGCTCACCGTATAGCCGTTCATATTCACCAGCACCACGGACGCCCGGTCCGCACCCTTCGGGCGCGTATCCCACGCATAGTCGCCATGCCATGCCGCGCCGTCCTCGGCAGGTAACCGGCCCGTACGCAGGCAGGCGAAAACGCCCTCGGGCGCGCTCACGCCAAGATAATCCGCCGCCCCGCCGTTCAGTTCCGCCACCCTGTTCCGCACATGGAAGATCGTCCGGTAAGCCTCGTAATTCCCGTCCTCCATCTCATGGTACACCATCGGGATGCCGTGTATCCACGCGATCAGCGCCACCAGCGACCGCTGCGCATCCGCGCCGTACCACAACCCCGAGCGCAGGCTGTCGTGGCTCTCCACGTGCCGCATGCGCACGAGGTCCGGAATCTCCGCATACTGCTGTTCGTGCAGCCAGCGCTGCAACCGGGGTACGAACACGTTGGCGGGCGACTTGCGGAACTCGTGCAGCACCGAATAGCACAGCGAAAAATCGTACGTCGAGTCGCTCACCGCGCCGTGGATGCTCTCCCCCGCCTCGGCCAAATTCGCGCCGTCGGGCCGGACGGCCTTCACGGCCCTGCGCAGCGCCCGCTGCATCGCGAGGCCGCCCTGCGCCTGCGCGTGGCTGGCCCGCGCATACGGGATGTCCGGATTCCAGTTCGGGATCTTGCTGCCGCTCACCGCGTCGATGCGAAACCCGTCGAGGGCGTATTCGCGCGTATAGAACGACACCACGTTGCTCATGTAGTCAAGCCACGTGGGCCAATTGAAATCGAAGCACCAATAGGAGAGTGTGGAGCCGTCCTCGTTCTGCGCCAGCCATTCGGGATGCTCCTTGGCGCGGGGATAATGGTTGCACCCGCCATGCGGCACGCAGTCCTGCCACACGCGCATCCCGAGGCCGTGGGCCCGGGCCGTCAGCGCCCTGTAGTCCTCGGGCGCGCCGAGGCCCTCTTGGAAGGCGTAGTAATCGCGCGGCGAATAGATCGACTTGTCTTCGAGCGGCATCAGCCAGATCGCGTTGCACCCGAGGCCGCGGATGTGTGGCAGGAACTCTGTCGCGGCCTTGAATCCGCCGAGATCCCGACAGTCCGAGCCGATCGTCCCGCCCGGGTGGAAAGAGTAGAGGATCACACGCTGGAGCCAATCGGGACGGCCCTCGGGCGGCACCTGCTTGACGAAACGGAACCACTCGCCCATGCGGCGCAACGCGGTCTCGGCGTCGTTCGGCTGCAGCCAAAGCCAAGCGTCGCCGACTTTCTGCGGCACACCTTGGCGCACATGGCCGAGCGTGTTGAACGACTGGGTGACGCGGATCTGGCCCAGTTCCTCCTGCACGCCCGAGCTGCCGCGATCCCCGTAGTCGACTAGCTCATCCGACATCCACACCGCCGACCAGCCGTTCCCGGTTTCGCCGATCACCGGATACGGGCTGCGCCAGTTGCCGGTCTTGCGGTTCACGGTGAGTTCCTTTACGCCGACCCGTAGCGGCGGATAATGGGCGGGAATGAAGTAGCTGCCCTTCTCCCCCAGCGGCAGCACGCCGCCCTGAAACCAGAAGCCCTTGATCTTGGTGGCCGCCGCGCCGTGCCACGTGATTTCAAACCAGCGCCGGAGCATCCGTTGCTCGGGAAACAGTTGGAGACAGGCGTCCACGGACCACTCGCCAGCCCTCATGCGGCTTCTGACCGTATCCGGCGCTACACGCTCCACGCCGCGGCCCTCGATCTTCAACCCGCCGCCAGTCACCCACGTCTTGTCCTGCAGAATATCGAAGACCTGCCGGACCTCGGCGGGACGCACCACGGCATGACCGTCGCACAAGACCTCGCCCGCCCAGCCGGTCTGCCCGTCCAACCGGACGGCGAAACGCTCCGTCCCGAAAATCTTGCCCTGCGGCGTGTCGTGCAACGGCACCTCCAGCGGCTGCGCCTCCAACACGATGCCAGCAATCCAGCCCATCACCCAGAAAAAACGCATATCGCATTCCCCTTTTAATATGAGTGACGAGTTTAACCTGTCGTCCCCGTACCGGTCAAGGGCACCGGAGAACAGGGCAAAGATCCAGATTTTCCGCACACAAAAAACATATTCATTTTGAAACAGGAATCGTGCTAAAGTATACCTCACAATTACTCATTCTTTCATATTTGAACAATGTTCGAGGCAAGGGGGAATGGCAAATGACGGGACGGCAGTACTTGGACAAACGTGTAGCGGCGATGGCCGTAATACTCGGGATCAGTCTGGGAACTTGGTTGTTTTTCTTAAGCCGGTCAAAAGCCGGGGATGTCTCGCCGAACGTCATGGCCATCCCGCTGGACGGCATCCTGTTGTGCACGATCTACCACATGTTCATGATCCGGTGTCCGCGTTGCGGGAAATCCCTCGGCCACCTGACGAGCTCACTGTGTGACTTCAGCCTGTTTCGCTTTCCCAAACGCGTCCGGTTCTGCCCGCACTGCACCATCGATTTCGAAGACGAGCTGCAAACGCGGCGCTAATGCGGCGGACTAAAACACGGGTAGAATGCCGGTGCGACGGGACAAAGGATCAACCGCTGGAGGCCACTTATGAACTGGATCGAAAGCTATTTCCGGCTAAGCGAAAACGGCACCACCGCGCGCGTGGAAATGTTGGCCGGGATCACGACATTCCTGACCATGGCCTATATCATCTTCGTGCAGCCGGCCGTATTGTCGGGGCAGATGTTCGGCCTGCAGACGGGCATGGACCTCGGTGCCCTGACGGTCGCCACCTGCCTCTCCGCCGCCATCGCCACGGCGATCATGGGGCTTTATGCGCGGTATCCCATCGCCCTGGCCCCCGGCATGGGGGAAAACTTCTTTTTCGTTTTCACGGTCGTCGGCGCGGCGGCGTCCGCCGGTTTTCCTGACCCCTGGCGGGTCGCGCTGGGGGTGGTTTTCATTTCCGGGCTTCTGTTCTTTCTCCTGTATGCGCTCGGCATCCGCGAGAAAATATTCGACGCGCTCAGCCCAAGCCTCAAAAACGGCATCGCTGCCGGGATCGGGATCTTCATCGCGTTCATCGGCCTGCAAAACGCCGGCGTAATCGTCAAAGCGCCGGGCACCCTTGTGACGCTCAACACGCGTTTCGCATCGCCGGACATGATGCTGTTCGGCGCAGGGCTCCTGCTCACGCTGACCCTGCTGGCCCGCCGCGTACGCGGGGCGATCCTCTGGGGCATTCTGGCCGTAACGGCTGTCGCCGTGCTGGCGCGCTGGGCCCTGCCCCACGTACCGGCCTTAGCCGGCATCACCGCCGTGGCCGAATCGAAACTGATGACGCAGTTCAGCCCGTCTGCCGCGGTGGTCTCACTGCCGCCGTCGCTGGCCCCAACTTTTTGCAAGATGGACTTGCTCCACGCCCTGAAGCCGGTCATGTGGCCGTTCATCCTCATCATTCTTTTCATGGACGTCTTCGATACGGTCGGCACGCTGGTCGGGGTTGGCGAGCAAGCCGGATTCATCAAGGACAACAAGTTGCCCGGCGCCAAGCGGGCGATGCTCGCCGACCAAACGGGAACGTTGGTGGGAGCCGTGTTGGGAACGAGTACCGTCACCAGCTTCATCGAAAGCACGGCCGGTGTGGAGGCCGGCGGACGTACCGGGTTGACGGCTCTGACGACAGCGGCGTGCTTTCTCGTCGCGCCTTTCTTCGCGCCGCTGATCGTCACCGTCGGCAGCTACACGCCGATCACCGCTCCGGCGCTGGTCGTGGTGGGAGCCATGATGGTGCGCAACGTCCACAAGATCGATTGGAGCGATTTCAGCGAGCTGGCGCCCGCCTTTCTGGTCATGATCGGCATTCCACTGTGCTATTCGATTTCCGACGGGCTGGCGCTCGGGTTCATCGCGTACCCGCTCATCAAGCTGTTCTCCGGACGAGGTCGCGAGGTGGCGCCGGCGATGTATGTGATCGCCGTGGCGCTCATCGGCTATTTTGCCATCCGGGCAACGCTCTGACAGACCGCAGGGCAGGCGGCTTTCCGCACGAATCCTTAAGGATAACCGGGAACACCCCGGATGAAACCATCCATGAAACGGCACATCTCCCTCTTATCATCTTTCTGTTGCGGGCAGACGCTGATCTTCGTTCTTCTGATTATCGCGCCCCGAATTCTGCATGCTGTGGCCGAACCGCAACAGTCCGGCAGCAACACGCTCGTCGTCGTAAGCGACGACGACTATCCGCCTTACATTTTCCGCGATGCGAACGGGAAGGTGCGTGGCATCATTCCGGACCAATGGTCGCTGTGGGAGCAGAAAACGGGGGTGCGCATCGAGCTGAAAGCGATGGATTGGACCGAGGCAAAACGCTGCATGCGTGAAGGCCGGGCAGACGCTATCGACACGATATTCTTTAGCGACGAGCGAGCCAAGCTTTTCGCCTTTACCCGCCCCTACGCCAAAATCGAAGTGCCCATCTACGTGCACAAGGCGCTCGGCGGCATCAGCGACATCGCGTCACTGAAAGGCTTTACCATCGGCGTCAAAGCCGACGACAGCGTCGCCGACTATCTGGCCCGGCAGGGCATCGACAGCCTGAAGACCTACCCCAGCTACGAGGCCGTCATCCTGGCCGCAAAAAAGCTGGAGATCAAGGTTTTCTCCGTTGACCAGCCCGCGGCGATCTACTACCTCTACAAACATGGCGTCTCAAATGAATTCCGTCAATCGTTCGTGCTCTACACAGGGGAATTCCATCGGGCCGTCCCGAAACAGCGTCCCGAGCTCTTGCGATTCATCCAAAACGGGTTCGACCGGATCTCGCGTCGCGAGTACCGCGCCATCGACCGCAAGTGGCTGGGGACGCCTTTGCTGTCCACCGGTTTCCTCCGCCAATGGACGCGCTGGTTCATCGCCGGGATTGCCGCGATCCTGTCCTTGATCATGGGCAATGTGCTCCTTGGGCGCCGCGTGCGCGCCAAGACCGCCGAACTGCGGGCGGCGCTCGAAGAAATCCGCCAGAGCCTAGCCGCGCGACAAACGTCGGAGGAAGCCCTGCGGGCCTCCCGTGAATATCTGGCCACCGTTCTGGACTCGATCAACGATGCCGTATTCGTCCACGACGTCGTGACCGGTTCAATCGTCGACGTCAACCGCCGCATGTGCGAGATGTATGGGTGTCCCTCGCGCGAGCATGCGCTGTCAACCGGGATGGAATCACTTTGCTCCGGCATCCCGCCTTATTCGATGGAAGAAGGGCTGAAATGGATGCGGAAAGCGCTCGCGGAGGGCCCGCAGCTCTTCGAGTGGCAGGCCAAGCATTGCGCGGGACACCTTTTCTGGGTCGAGGTGAATATCCGCAAAGTGAAAATCGGCGCCGACGACCGGCTGCTCGTCACTGTACGCGACATCACGGAACGCAAACAAGCGGAAGAGGCGTTGCAGGAGAACCATGAGCTGTTCAGGCTGTTCTTGCGCCATTCGCCCGTCTATGCGTTCATCAAAGAAGTCACGCCCTCGGAGAGCCGGACGCTGATGGCCAGCGACAATTACCAACAGATGCTCGGAATGCCGGTGTCGGAGATGTTGGGAAAAACCATGGAGAAACTGTTTCCCCCGGACTTCGCCGCAAAAATCACCGCAGACGACTGGGCCGTCGTGTCGAAAGGCGAGATGCTGAAGGTGGACGAGGATATGAACGGCCGCCACTACACCACGATCAAGTTCCCGATTGTCAGAAAAGGAAAGACTCTGCTGGCAGGGTACACCATCGACATCACCGACCGCAAAAACGCCGACGCTGAGCGGGAGCGTCTTATCCGCGCCATCGAGCAGTCCTCCGAGACGATCGTCATCACGGATGCCGCCGGCATGATCCTGTATGTGAACCCCGAGTTCACCAAGTCGACGGGCTACGCCCGCGAAGAGGCTCTGGGACAGAACGCACGCATCCTTCAAAGCGGCATGCACGAAAAGGTATTTTACCGCCAGCTATGGGAACGCCTGAGAAGCGGCAAAACCTGGGGCGGCAAGATCGTCAACAAACGCAAAGACGGCTCGCTTTTCATCGAGCAGGCCAACATCGCGCCGGTGCGCGACGAAGCCGGCAGCATCGTCAACTTCGTGGCCGTCAAGCGCGACATCACCCAGCAGCTCCGCACAGAGGAGGAAAAGACGGCCCTGCAAGAACAGCTGATGCACGCACAGAAAATAGAATCCATCGGCCGGCTCGCCGGCGGCGTGGCGCACGACTTCAACAACATGCTGCAAGCCATTCTCGGCTACACCGAAATGGCCCTCGAACAAGTGCCTCAAGGACAGCCCCTGCGCGACGACCTCGCGGAGATCAAAAAGGCCGCTCAGCGGTCATCCGACCTGACCCGCCAGCTCCAAACCTTCGCGCGTAAGCAACCGGTCTCGCCCGTCCCGCTGGACATCAACGCGGCCGTTGAGAACATGTCCGGCATGCTCAGCCGCCTCATCGGCGAAAACATCCGTCTGGAGTGGAAGCCCGACCCTTGTCTGGGGTCCGTGATGATGGATCCCGGGCAGATGGATCAGATTGTGGCAAACTTGTGCGTCAACGCGCGCGACGCCGTCGGAGCATCCGGCCGCATTACCGTCGCAACCGCCAACGTCGAGGTCTCGTCCGACGAAGCCCGCCAGCTCGACGGCATCAGTCCCGGCGCTTACGTCAAGCTCTCCATCAGCGACGATGGCCCCGGCATGCCGCCCGACGTGCGGGCCCGGATTTTCGAACCGTTCTTCACCACAAAGCCGATTGGCCAAGGGACGGGACTGGGGCTCTCGATCGTGTACGGCAGCGTCAAACAGAATAGCGGGGCCATTCGCGTCGACAGCGCCCCCGGAAAAGGCACTGCCTTTCAGATCTACCTGCCCCGCCACACCGCCGGCGGCCAAGCTGCACCGGAAGCCGGACCGGCGGACGATGGAACGCCGATGTCCGCCGCCCACGAAACCATTCTGCTCGTCGACGACGAGGAAAACATCTTGCGCCCGACACGCAGGATTCTCGAAAGCTTGGGCTATCGGGTGTTCGCGACCGGCTCGCCCAAAAAAGCGCTGCGGCTGTTCGAAGAGCACCTCGGCCAGATCGACCTGCTGATCACAGACGTGATCATGCCTGGAATGAACGGGCATGAGATGGTCCTGCAGATGCTGAAACGGCAACCGGCCCTGAAATACCTTTTTATTTCGGGGCACACCGCCAACATCCTCGAAGACCAAGGGCTGACAGGCCTCGACCGGATCTGCCTGCAGAAGCCCTTCTCCCGGAAAATCCTCGCACAGAAGGCGAGAGACCTCCTGACGAAGCGATAACCGCGCCCAGGCCTCCGGAGGCCGTGCACCCGCGCGGCTCGGCGCCTGCAGCCTGCGCCTCAGCCGCCGACGCCCAGGTCGACGACCGCGACTTTGCCTTGCGAGAACGGCCCGGGATTCAGCACCACGGTCCGTCCCACCCGCGTGCGCGAACCCGCTTCATGGATATGCCCGGTGAGGCAGTAGGCGGGCTGCATCTCGTCGATGAAGGCGCGCAACGCGCGGGAACCCACGTGCCGACCGCCGGGCAGCAAATCCGCCGCCGTATCAAAGGGCGGCTGGTGCGAAACGAGAATCAGACGGGCGCAATCCCCGCCGCAGGAGGCACGTATCTCCCGCAGAAAGGCGGTTCCTTCGTCCTCGGAATATTCGTTGGGCGTCCGTCCCGGGCAGGGCAGCGACCCGCCCACGCCCGCCAGAAGCCATTCGCCGAAACGCACGACGCGCCCGTGCAAATTATGGCATCCGTCGAGATGTCCGTCGACGGACATCGCATCGCAGTTGCCGGTCACAAAATAACACGGCAACCCTTCCGTGCGGATGGCATCCGCCACCGTCTGGACGCGCAGATGATCGCCGAACGTCGTGAAATCGCCGCAGACAATCAGCGCATCCGCACCCCCACACGCGCCGCGCAAAACGGCAACATTTTCCACGCAGTCGTGCAGATCCGAAATGACAACCAACTTCATATCCGCCACATTCTGTTCCCGGGCTTGCCGCCCGCTACGGTTTCAGGCCCTCTTTGGTCAACGTACGGAACATTTCCCCTGAGGTTTTGCATGACAGCAGCGCCTTAAGCGTCTGCTCTTCGTGTAACACCGACAATGCCGACCCCATGAACTCCATATAGGGCGCAGCGCTCGCGGACGGGCAGAGTGTCAGGATGATCACCCGCGACGGCAATTCGTCCAACGCATGGAAATCGACGCCCTCCGACGACAGCCCGACCGCGCAGATCAGCCGCGCGACCGAATCGGTCCGGGCGTGGGGGCAGGCGATGCCGTGCCGCAGCCCCGTCGACATGGCGTCCTCGCGTTTGAGCGCGCAGGCTAGCGCCGTGTCAGGATCCTTGACCCACCCCATATGCGCCAAGACCTCGATCAGCTCCCCGATCACCTCTTCGCGGGTCCTTCCCTTCAGCCCCGGAATCATCGCGTCCTGCGACACATATCGCGCCAGCGTCTGTCGCCGGTTTTTGCTGGTCAGCTCCGCGTCGGTCAACTCCCGGTGCAGTTCCGCGCCCAGCGGCTTGCGAAGCTCTTCCAGCGTCTGCTCGAATTCGACGATCACTTCGATCATCATCAGCCGGATCAGCGGTTCGGCATCCGGCGGGGCCTCGAACGAAATGGTGTTGCCGACGTGCCGGATGCTGATCACCATCTCATCTTTGCGGGCCTGATAGAGTCCCTCGCTGAGGTTGAGCGCGTGCGCAAAGAACCCTTCCTGATTGAGGCTGTGCAGAATCGAATGGATCAGCAGCCCAGAGACCTCTTCGTTGGGGAAGGTATAGATGACCGGCGGCGCATCGGCTGCGATGGGCTTCCCCTTGCCGGCACGCAGTCCGTCGCCCTTCCGGTTGAACGCCGCCACCAGCAACGGCGGCGCGGCCATCGTGGTCAGCAGCGTCATCAGCACGGCGACGCCGAACACCTCTTTCGAAAGGAACCCCGCAGACAAACCGATGCCGGCGATGATCAGCGCGACTTCGCCGCGCGGGACCATGCCCACGCCGACGCGCAGCGCCCCGCGGGCATTGAACCCGCACAGCAATGTCGGCAGCCCGCAACCGATCAGCTTCGCCACCACCGCCGTCACCGTATAAATCAGGCCGAAAAGCAGGATGCGCGGCTCCATCAGCAGTTGCAAGTCCACCATCATGCCCATCACCACAAAGAAAACGGGGACCAGCAGCCCGAATACAGGCTGCAAGTGTTCCCGCACCATATGGCTGATGTCCGTGCGCGACAGCGAAAGCCCCATGACGTAGCTGCCGATGATCATGCTGAGCTTCGCCTTCTCGAAGAGGCCGGACACGATCAGCGCCAACCCCAGCGCCAGAATCGCGATCTCGTTGTGCCCGCCGAAACCCTTCAGGAAAATGCCGATTTTCCGCGCCGAAAGAAGGCCCAACACGGTTGCCGCCAACCAGATGCCGATCGACTGTACAGCGATGAGTCCGATGCCGCCCCAATCGATATGGTTGGAGGCAGAAGCTCCCGCCGAGGCGAGGATCCCCATGCCGATCGCCAGCATGATGATGCCCAACACGTCGTCGATCACGGCACCGGCCAAGATCGTGACGCCCTCCGGCGAATCCATCTTCTTCTTCTCCGAGAGGATACGGGCGGTAATGCTCACCGACGTAGCGGTCGACATCACGCCCAGAAAAACGCAGGCCGGGGTCACCACCGTATAGTTGCCAGGAAGGACAGACGGCAGCAGCCACACGCCCAGCAGATCGCCGCTCAGGAACGAGGCCAGAACGCCGCCCAACCCGACGAGGCTGCCCACCACCGAATATCGCAGGAAGAGCCGGAGATCGGTTTCAAGCCCGACCAGAAACAGCAGGATCACCGCGGCCAACATGCAGATGCCGTAAAGCTCCGGCGAAACCACGAAGCGCAACTCATGCCCCCCGTCGGCCAGTTTCAGGAAGAACTCGGGAAAGAGCCCCTGAGGGAAGCCGGGAAGCGTGAAACGACCCAGCGCATACGGCCCGATCACGATGCCGGCACACAGCTCCCCCAGCACGCCCGGCATCCGCATCCGGTCGAACACCATGTTGCCGAGCCGGGCCGCAAACAGCATCGCGCCCAACTGCAGAACCAGCATCATCATGCGGTGCGCCATCGACACGGCCAACGCGCCGGTCCCGTCTGCCTCAGTGGCCATCGACGTCCATGCGATCGCCGCGAAACACGCAGCCATCGCCAAGGTGAACCGCGATTTGCCGACCTGGTCACAGAACATACTTCGTCCCCCTCGACTCCGCATGGGGCCGACACGAGAGGGTCACTTGAAGACCGCCGAACGTAAGCCCACTTTTCATTGGGTTACGTTTTACACCACCGCTCCTGCCCAGTCAAGAAGAACGAAATTTATTGCATGACAAAGTAACGCAAATAGATGTAGCCCGTACAGAGCACCAGGCTGAGAACCATCAGCGGAAAACCGAGCCGGGTGAATTCCCAGAACGAGAAAGCGTGGTTGTTGCGCTTCGCGATTTGCGAGATCACCACGTTGGCCGACGCGCCGACGATCGTGCCGTTGCCTCCCAGGCAGGCACCCAACGCCAGCGACCAGAACAGCGGGTTCGCAATGTGTTGGGCGACGGCGGCTTCCTGGCCCTCGAGCCCCATCTGTTTCGCGAAAACCGGCGTCATGCTCTGCACCAGCGGGATCATCGCCATCACCAGCGGAATGTTATCCACGATCGCCGAAGCGAGCGCGCTGAACCACAGGATCGCCAGCGCGGTCGCCAACAGGTTGCCGCCCGTCATATGCAGCAGCTGTTCGCCCATCATCTCGAACACCCCGTTATGCTCCAGCCCGAAAATCAGCATGAAGAGGCCGACGAAAAAGAAGATCGTGTTCCACTCGACATACCCGAGCACCTCATGCGCCTCGCGCTTGTTGACCAGCGCCATCGCGACGCCGCCGGCCAAGGCCAACAGCCCCGGCTCAATATTGATCAGACGGCCCACGAAGAGGCCAAAGATCACCAAGCCGAAGACGACCAGCGACCGCCTCAGCTCCATGGGCTGCAGGATCGCCAACGCCGGCTTGGCGCGCCGGATGCGGTCCCGTCCCGCCTCGCTTGAGCGCATGGCCTGATAATACAGGCGCCCGACCAGAGCCAGACTGACCGCCAGAACGATCAGGATCGCGGGGGTCAGATTGCAGATGAACGCGTTGAACGACAGATGCGCCTTCGCGCCGATCAGAATGTTCGGGGGATCACCCACCAGCGTCGCCGTGCCGCCGATATTTGAAAAGATCGCCTCGAGAATCAACAGCGGCTTGGTCGGAATTTCCAAAATCTGGGTCACCAGAATCGTCAGCGGGGCCACGAGGATGATGGTCGTCACATTGTCCAGAAAGGCCGAAACGACCGCCGTCATCAGCAGGAACAGGCACATGATGACCACCCCGTTGCCGCGCGCCAGCCGCGCCAGATGGATGGCCAGCCACTCGAAGACGCCGGTCTGCGCCATCACGCCGACGATCACCATCATGCCCAAAAGCAGGAAGATGACGTTCATGTCGATCGCGGTGAGCGCGCGCTCATAGGGGACCGCGCGCGACACGATCATCACGACCGCCCCCATCAGCGCAGCCAACGTTTTATCGACCTTCTCCGAAGCGATCAGAACATAGGTCACGATGAAAACAAGAATCGCAGTGAGCATAAGGCACCTACCAATTGAGCACGTTGTTCAACACCGAGGCGCGGTCCACCGTGCCGACCCACACGTTACCGGCCTCCACGACATACACCTGCGTGCGGCGTTTGACCGCCAAAGCGAAAACGATCTCCAGCAGGGTCGCCTCGGGCGGCATCCGGCAAAGGTCAGTGCCCATGAGTTGTTCGGCCACCGAGTGGGCCTCGCGCTCGAAATATTTCTCGAACGGGTCAAACTCGCTGATAAAGCTCACGCTCTTGAGATGCTGAAAAAACTCCGGCAGGCCGAACTGGAAGAGGCTGTCGCTGGTGATCTCTCCGGCCAACTCGCCCGCCGCGCCGACCACCGCGACCGCATCCAGCCGCTCCGCATGCATCAGGGACGTCACCTCGCGCAGCGGCATTTTGAGCGCGACACGCGGCCCCGGAGGCACCATGATGTCGCGCGCCGTCACCGGGATATCCAACGACAGATCCCCCGCAGAGAACAGCGCCAAGACCGCTTCGCTGCTCTTCGCGGCAATCAGGTCGGCCCGGATCTCTTCGTTCCTGAAGAACTGCGCTACGCGCGCCATGACTTTCAGCGTCACCATCGGCGCTTCCTGCGGCACCACGATCATGCAGACGACCGAGACGTCTTGCCCCGGGCCGAAACAGATCGGCCGTTTGAGAATCGCCAGCGCCATGCCGATCCCGTTGAAGCCCTTGATGCGAGCGTGGGGGAAGGCCAACCCGTTTCCCATCACCGTCGGGCGCTGCGCCTCCCGTCCGAAAATCGCAGCGCGCAAACACGCTTTGCTGATTTGCGGATTCAGCCGCTGAACACGCGATGCCGACAGCACGTCGACCATGCGTTCCAGCAGGCGCTGCTTGTCCGTCTCTTCACAACCGACCAGAATCTGACCGGGCTCGAGATGGTTCGTTAATTGCATGACAGCCCTTTCCGTTGACCAACACAACGCATTTCTTCAACCGTCGCTACGTATTTCATTCACACGCCACACAACGCGCCGCCGGAACCGAGTCCATAGCGCAAAAAGGGCGGGATTGTACTCTTTGCCGCAAACCGCGTCAACTGGGCAAGGCGGCCGGGCAACGGGCAACAAAAAACCGCCGAAACTGATGTTCCGGCGGCAGGCCTAGTTTCGCGAGAATGGTTGGACCAGCGGGATTCGAACCCGCGACCCCAACATTAAAAGTGTCGTGCTCTACCAACTGAGCTATGGTCCAAAAGCGCGAAAAGTCGTGATAGTTAACCAAATAATTCGGCATGTGTCAATTGACCTCCTCAAAGAATCACCGTATACTTCCCACGCATTCGCAAGAGAAAGGCGGAGCGAGATGTCCTTCATCGAGAAAATCATATCCAATCCCAAAGAGTTCACACTCAAAGTCGAGACTTTGGGCGAATGCAAAATCGAATCTCCGATCCGCAACCGCGACTTCATCGACGACGACGAGAGGATCCTCGTCACCGAAAACGTCAAGAACCTCCAGCGGGCCACCGAACACCTCGGCGTCACGCCGTCCTTCGAACGCGCCGGGCCGCACCAGAAAATCTTCCACGACCCGTCCTGGAGCCGCGTCGGCATCGTGACCGCGGGAGGGCTCTGCCCGGGCCTGAACCACGTCATCAAAGGGCTGGTCGAGATCCTCATGTTCGACTACGGGATCAAGAACATCTACGGCATCCGCTACGGCTATGCAGGGCTGATTCCCCGCTACGGCTACAAGCCGATCATGCTGGACACAGACAACGTCGACACCATCCACGAGCACGGCGGCACAATGCTCGGCTCCTCGCGCGGGCAGCAGGACACCGGCGAAATCGTCGACACGCTCGCCCGCATGAACATCAATCTCCTGTTCTGCATCGGGGGCGACGGCTCGCTGAGGTGCGCGCGCGATGTCGCCGACGAATGCAAGCGGCGCAAGCTCGCGATCAGCGTCATCGGCATCCCGAAGACCATCGACAACGACCTGCATTTCGTGGGCCGCAGTTTCGGCTTCGAAACGGCCGTCGCCGAAGCCACGCAGATCATCCAGGCCGCCCACACCGAAGCCAAAGGCACCTTCAACGGCATCGGGCTCGTCAAGCTCATGGGCCGCGACTCGGGCTTCATCGCCGCCTACGCCACGCTGGCGAATCCGGTCGTAAACTTCTGTCTGATCCCGGAGCTGGATTTCGAAATGGACGGGCCCCACGGATTGCTGTCCGCGCTCTCCTACCGGTTTGACCGGTTCAAAGACCACGCCGTGATCGTCGTCGCGGAAGGCGCGGGGCAACGCCACATCGCGGGCCAGCCCGAGCACAAAGACGCGTCCGGCAACGTCTTGAAAAAAGACATCGGCGAATATCTGAAGCTGCGCATCACGGACCATTTCAAAAAGGCGAACCGCGAGGCTTCGGTCAAGTATTTCGATCCGAGCTACACGATCCGCAGCGTACCCGCCAAGGGCACGGACGCGATCCGCTGCTACATGCTGGCCCGAAACGCCGTCCACGCCGCCATGGCCGGAAGGACCAACTGCGTTGTCGGCAACCAGGACGATTGGTACACGCTGGTGCCGATCAGGCTTGCGACGATCGAGCGTCAGAAGGTCAATCTCAACAGCGACCTGTGGCGGGCGGTGCTGGACGCCACCGGGCAGACCCTCTACTTCGGCGGCGGCACAAACGGCAACAGCAACTGCGGAGCGGTTCCATGAGCGATTTGAACGACACGCCTTCCAAACGCTGCGCCGTAGTCGGCATCGTCGGCCGCACCAACTCGGGAAAATCCACACTGCTCAACCGCATGGTGGGCGAAAAGGTCAGCATCGTCAGCCCGGTGGTGCAGACAACGCGCAACACGATCCGGGGCATTCTGACCGAGGGCAAGGGCCAGCTCGTTTTCATCGATACGCCCGGCCTCCACAAATCGGAAAGCACGCTCGGCACGCTGATGAACCGCATGGCGCGGCAGGCCTCGGCGGGCGTGGACATTCTGCTCGTGGTATTCGACGCCAGCAGCCGCCCACACCTCGAGGACGACGGCTGGATGCGCCGCGCGCTCAACGCCGAACAGCCGGTGGTATTCGCGCTCAACAAGAGCGACCAGTCGCCTTTCTACGAAGCGGCCTTCAAAGAGTTGTGGCAATCCATTCAGGCCGAAAAGCAATGCCAGCGCGACGTCACGTGGACGAAGACGTCGGCCATCCACCCCGCCGGCGCGGTGGATCTGGTAGACTTGCTCTACAGGCTCGCCCAGCCCTCTGACACGTATCTCTTTCCAGAAGACATCGTCACCGACTACCCTCGAAAACTGGCGATCGCGGACGTGATCCGCGAGAAGTTCCTCGCCCGGCTGCACGACGAACTGCCGCACGAGCTCGGCGTCAAAGTGGAAAAAATCGACGAAACCGACACCGCATGGACCGTTTCGGCCACGATCTACGTCAACCGCGCCTCGCAGAAGGGGATCGTGATCGGCCCGAAAGGACGAACCCTCAAGTACGTCAGGCAGTGCGCGGAGCCGGAGCTTTCCGACATCTTCGGAGTGAAAGTCAGCGTCGAACTGTGGGTCAAAGTCGAGAAAGAGTGGATGAAAAATTTCTGGTTGCTGCAGCAGATGGGATATGCCGGAGAACGGTAACCTTTTTTACTGTTTCGCCCAAAAAAAATGTCTCACCCCTTGCCACCGCGCTCCGAATCAGATATTATAAATGATCTTTTTCAACTGTAGCCGTATTGAAACAAGGTGAAGATTATGCCGGTGATTCTGGGTTTGCCCAAAGGAAGTTTGCAGGAAGCGACCTTCAACATGATGAAGAAGGCCGGATTCAGCGTGCAGGCGGGATCGCGCTCGTATGTGCCGAGCGTGGACGACCCCGAGCTGCAATGCCGTCTCATCCGGCCGCAGGAGATTTCGCGTTACGTCGAACTCGGCTTGCTCGACGCGGGCATCACCGGTTACGACTGGATCTACGAAAACAATTCCGACGTTCAGGAAGTCTGCGAGATGTGCTATTCCAAAGCCACCTCGCGCCCCGTGCGCTGGGTGCTCGCGGTGCCGAATGACTCTGCGATCCAGAGCGTGAAAGACCTGCAGGGCAAACGCGTCGCCACCGAGGCGGTCGGGCTCACCCGCCGCTACCTCGCCCAGCACGGCGTGGAAGCCGAAGTCGAGTTCTCGTGGGGCGCCACCGAGGTGAAAGCCCCGGAACTGGTTGACGCCATCGTCGAATTGACCGAGACCGGCTCGTCGCTGCGGGCCAACAATCTGCGCATCGTGGACACGGTCCTCACCTCCACCACGCGTCTCATCGTCAACAAGAAGGCGTGGGCGAATCCCGCGAAGCGCGCCAAGGTCGAGCAGCTCGCGCTATTGCTGCAGGGCGCGCTCGCCGCCGAATCGCGCGTGCTGATCAAGCTCAACGTGCCCGCCGACAAACTCGATGCCGTCTCCGAAATCCTTCCCTCGCTGCACGCCCCGACGGTCAACAAGCTGAACGACGCAGCGTGGTTCGCCGTCGAGTCCGTGGTCGAAGAGAAGATCGTGCGTGACATCGTCCCGCCTCTGCGCGCCGCCGGCGCGACGGGCATCATCGAATTGCCGTTGAATAAAGTCATCTTTTGAACAAAACAAGCATGACCGTCCAACGTCGGACAGGCATGCCACTTCCAGGAGAATGAACGTGGGTTCCATCAAGAAAAAACGCCGTGCGAAAATGTCCAAGCATAAGTACCGTAAACGCCTGAAGGCTCAGCGCCACAAGAACAAGTAAGCTCGCACGGGCGTTGCGACTGTCCCGCAAGCGGGGTTGGAAACGACACTTGCGGGACAGCTCCTTTTTGGAATTCCGGTCCTGTTTCCTTACGGAGGCAAGGCCGGTTCTCGTCACCAGCAGGAGAGACAAAATGAAACCGATGGGGTCAGAAGTTAAGTTCCGACCGGTCGGGATGTGTTTTGTTTTGTCGTTTTCTTTTTTTGCGGCGCTGCTTTCGGGGTGCGTATTTCCGAGCGCCGACGGAAAAGTTTCCGCATTCTCCCTTTCCGACGCCGAGGCGCGGCAGGCCGGCGCCCTTGCGCTCTATTCCCAGGGGCTTCTGCTTGAGAGCGGCGAGGGGAGCGACACCAACACCGCCAAGGCCGCCGCATGCGAGGCCTTCCGCCAAGCCGTGCAGCTCGACCCCGACGGCCGAAAACCGCTCGCGGCGCTGATCAGCTGCCTTGCGGACCTCGAACGTTACAGCGAGGCGCTGGACGCGCTGGAAAGCTATCTGCTGCGCCACCCGGACGACACGGAAATGAGTTTCGAAGCCGCCCGCATGGCCGATGCCGGCGGACGCCCCGCCGACGCGGCCCGCCACTGCGCGATCCTGCTGGAGCGCCAGCCCGAGGAGCGCGAGCTCGCCCAGGCGCTGGCCAGGCTCTACTTCCAGTCCGATCAAGTCAGGCGGGCCCTGGATGTCATCCGCGGGCAACACGACCGGTTTCACGATAAGCTCAGCATGGCGCTTCCGGTCCAGTGGGCGATCCACTACACCCGCGAGGGCAAATATCCCGAACGCGCGCTCGCCTGCATCGGCCTCGCGATGTCCCAGCGCACGAACGCCGCGGAGCGCGCCGCGCTGACGACGCTGTCTGCCGAGAGCCGGCTCCAGCTCGGGCAGACCAACGCCGCGATGGCGACGCTGCTCCAGGCCTACCGCGAGAACCCCACGGTGAACACCGCCATTCTGCGGCTCGGCGCGCTCTGGGCCGACCAGCCTGACGCCACCAACCGGCTCGCCCGCCAGGCGCAGCGGGAGCGCGACGCCCACGCCACGCTGCTGATCCTGGCCGCCACGCAACAGGCGCTCGACGACAACGCCGCGGCCGCCGCCACGCTTAAAGCCGTCTACGCGCGCCGCATGCGGGCGGGCTTCTTTCCCGACGAGGCGTTCTACCTCTGGCTAGGCGCCTTGCTCGAAAACCTCAAGTCCTACGACGAGGCCGACCGGCTCTTCCGCGACGCCCTGGCCGCACATCCCTCTTCTCACGAAATCAAAAATTTCCTCGCCTACATGTGGGCCGAAAAGAGCGCGCACCTCGACGAGGCTGACCGGCTGATCAACGAGGCCCTTTCGGCCGATCCCGACAACGCCGCCTACCTCGACACCAAAGGGTGGGTTCTGTTCAAGAAATCCCGCGCCTTCGATGCGCTCCAGTACCTGCTGAAGGCCGCCGAGCGAGACAAAGAGGAGCCCGTCATCCTCGACCACGCGGGCGATGCGCTCAACGCCGTAGGCCGCGAAAGCGAGGCCGTCGCCTTCTGGACCCGCAGCTACCGGTTCGCCCCGGAGCCGGCCGTCGCCGAGAAACTCCGCAAGCACGGCGTCGATCCCTCAAAAACACCTTGAGCCGGACCGCTGGATGGTCCGCACGTCCCGCATCTGTGCACAGATGCTCCACCACGGTTGATTTGCCATGTCACCTTTCTACCACATCCCCTATTATCCGGCCTTCGACCGGATGACGCCAGAAAACGCCACGCCCGCCTTCGGGCAGCTGCTTGCGGAGGCGCGCGCCGCCGTCGACGCGCTCGAGCAAAACATCGTTCCTTCGTGGTCAGGACTGATGCGCCCGCTGCATGACGCCTGCCATCCGCTCTACGACGCTTGGGGCCTCCTCTCTCACATGCTCTCCGTGATGAACAGCGAGGCTTGGCGCCGCGTCCAGGAATCCGTCCAGCCCGACATTGTCGCCTTCTCCCTGCGCGTGGGGCAGAGCCGCGCCTTCTACGACGGGTTCCGCGCGCTCCGCGACGCCGACCAGGCCGCCCCCTGCCTGACGCCGGTCCAGCGCCGCATTCTCGCGAAAACCATCCAGAGCGCAGAGCAGTCCGGCGTCGGCCTGGCCCCGGAGCAACAGGTGCGCTTCAACGCCATCCAGATGGAACTCGCCCGCCTCTCCACCGCCTTCCGCAACAATCTGCTCGACGCGACCAAAGCCTATTCCTTGATCCTCCGCACGCCCGGAGAGGCGGAGGGGCTGCCGCCGGCCCTGCTCGCGGCCACGGCGCAAGCGGCAAAAGAGGCCGGCGAGCCCGCGACGCCGGAGCACGGGCCCTGGAAGATCACACTCGACGCCGCGGTCTATCTGCCCTTCATGATGCACAGCCGGAACCGGACCGCGCGCGAGCACCTTTACCGCGCCTTCGCCACGCGGGCCGCCTCCGGCGCCTTGGACAACACGCCGCTGATCGAGCAGCTCCTTGCCTTGCGGCGCGAACTGGCCGGCCTTCTGGGCTATCCCCACTTCGCAGCCCTCAGCCTCTCGAATAAAACCGCGAAAACCGTAGAGGCCGTCGACACGCTCGTCGCGCGACTGGCCGACGCCTCGCGCGATGCGGGCCGGTGCGAGGCCGCCGACCTGCAGGCCTTCGCCCGCGCCAACGGCTTCACGGAGGACCCGCTGCAGCCCTGGGACATCACCTACTGGGCGGAGCGGCAACGCGAACACCTGTACGACTACAGCGACGAGGAGCTGAGCCGCTATTTTCTCTTCCCGCGCGTGCTGGAGGGCCTCTTCAGCCTCGCCGAACGCCTGTTCGGCATCGCCATCACGCCCGCCGACGGCGAGGCGCCCACGTGGCACCCTGACGTGCGTTTCTTCCGCGTCGCCGATCAGAACGGCACCCCGCTCGCCTGTTTTTTCCTCGACCCCTACAGCCGGCCGGAAACGAAAAGCGGCGGCGCGTGGATGAACGATTTCCGGACACGCGACCGCCGGCCGGACGGCTCGCTGCAGCTTCCCATGGCCCTGCTGGTCTGCAACCAGAGCGCGCCCGTGGGCAACGCTCCGCCCGTGATGCGGTTCCAGGAGGTCAACACCCTCTTCCACGAATTCGGCCACGCGCTCCAGCACATGCTCACCACCGTCGATGAACCCGACGCCTCGGGCGTCAACGGCATCGAATGGGACGCGATCGAAATCGCCAGCCAGTTCATGGAGAACTGGTGCTACGACCGCGGCACGCTCAAGGGTTTGAGCCGCCACGCCGAAACCGGCGAGCCCTTGCCCGACGCGCTGTTCGACAAAATCGTGGCCGCCAAGAATTACCGGGCCGCCACCGCCATGCTGCGGCAGCTCTTTTTCGCCGCCACGGACATGGACCTCTACGCCCGCTACCCGCGCCCTGAATGGCCCGACGCCGACGCCGTCAAACGGGCCGACGCCGCCAAGTATTCGCCCACGCCGCTCCTCGCCGAGGACCGTTTCCTGTGCTCCTTCAGCCACATTTTCGGCGGCGGATACGCGGCCGGCTATTACAGCTACAAATGGTCGGAGGTTGTCTCCGCCGACGCCTTCGCCGCCTTCGAGGAAGCCGGGCTCGCCGACGACGCGGCCGTCCGCGCCACGGGCCGACGGTTCCGCGACACACTCCTCGCCCTCGGCGGCGGCGCCGACCCGGCCGAGGTCTTTCTGCTCTTCCGCGGCAAAGGACCCTCCGCCGACGCGCTCCTGCGCCACTCCGGACTTTGCCGGATGGACGGCGGGCCCACCCCCCCGAACGAACCATGAACCCGAGCGTATTTTTCAGACGTTTTCACGGCCTGATCGAAGCCGCCGCCTTTCTCGGCGCGCTCTTCACCCTCGCCGGGCTGCTCGGCCGCTACGTGTGGTTTTTCGAAATCTTCACCCACTTCAAGCCCCACCTCGCCTTCTGTTTTCTCGCCTATGCAGGGTTCGAACTCGCCGCCCGCCGCCACCGTCATGCGGTGGCCAGCCTCCTCCTCGTGGCCGTCAACGCGCTCCCCGTGCTCCTGCTTTCCTTGCCGAGCGAGACCCACGCCGTCCCGTTGGCCGCCGCGCCCGCCCGGCTCCGCATCCTGCAGGCCAACATCCTCACCAGCAACACCAATTCGGCGGCCCTGCTTGCGCTCGTCACCCGCGAAGACCCGGATGTGGTGGTGCTGCAGGAGCCCGACGTGTGGTGGCTGCGCCAGCTCGCGCCGCTCACCAACAGCCACCCCGTTTTCGCTACGTTGCCGCGCGACGACAATTTCGGCGCGGCCATCTACTGCAAAACCAACGCGCTCGCCGCCGAGATTTTCCTGCTGAGCGACCCCGAGGGCGCGCCTTCCTCGCTCGCGCGCATCGCCGTCGGCGGCAGGACCGTCACGGTCGTCGGGACCCACACGTTGGCCCCGTACAACGGCACCATGTGGCGCGGACGCAACGCGTTCTCGCTCGAGCTCGCCCAAACCCTCCGCAAAGTCGAGGGGCCGCTGGTCGTCACCGGCGACTTCAACAACACCCCGTGGTCAGCGCATTTCCGTGCCTTCCTCAAAGCCAGCGGCCTGCATGACAGCGCGCAGGGGCGCGGCCCGCAGCCCACCTGGCCCACGGCCACCAGCCCGCTGGTGCGCATTCCGCTCGACCACTGCTTTCACAGCGACGGCGTGCGCATCCTCGACAAACGCACCGGTCCCGACATCGGGTCCGACCACCTCCCCCTCCTTCTCGACATCGCGTTCTGATCCCGAGCCCGCCCCATTTTCAGGGAACAGCCACTTCGTTCTTGCCCGATTCGCCGATTCCCGCCATTATTACCTCATGCGATATTCACTCTTCTTTTCGCTCCTGTTGGGCGTCGCCGTCATCTGCGGATGCCAAGGCATCATGAATCCCTTTTTCAAAGTCAAGGATTCCGGCCTGAACTGGATTTCCATCCGGCACTACAACTACCGCACCACGCCCGTCCAACGCGTGAACGTGCGGATTGACGGAAACGGCATTGTCACGGTCCGCGATGGCACCAGCAAGCTCGTCTCCAACCCCTTCGCGAAGAAAACGGAGGATTCGAGCTGGAACGACTGGTCCGAGACGCGCATCACCCTTCCGCACGAGGAGGTCGTCCCTCTGTTCCAGATGCTGGTTGACCAGGGGCTGTTCAAAGACCGCCGCAAGGGGGACAGCGTCAACACGAACGAAGCGATTTTTGTCTCGGCCAACATCGAATGTAAGACGTGCGGATCCGAGGATGACGTCTTCGGCAGCGACCCCGAACTGGCCGAAAGCCTGAAAAACGTGGTACTGATGTTCTATCACCCCCAGCCCAAGCGCCGGCGCTCAACAGGGACCCCATGACACCCCGACACCTCTGTGTTTCCGGCAGGGCCGCACTCGCGGTTCTAGCTCTCTCTTGGGCCCGCGACATCCGGGCGGAGCGCCTTTTTGTCGGCATCTTGGAAGTGGACAGCTACCAGAGCGTCATCTATGGCGCATCCGCTTTCAGCCGTGTGGCCGACTTGCCGCTCGCCCTCGATCTGGTCCAGACGACATTGGCAAAGAACCTGTCGCTGCCGTCCTTCGCGGGCGTCTCGGCGACGGAACCGCTGCACATCGTGCAGACCCTCGATCCGGCCCTGCCGGTGGCCGCGGACAACCCCGCCAACGTCGCGCTGATCCCGCTGGCGGACGACGGCACCGCCACGCGCGAGGCGTTTGCCGCTGCCTACCGGACGCAGACGCCGCTGGAAACGGGCACCCTCTTCGAAACCCCCTCCGACACGAACCTTCCACCCCGCGTCGCGATCGCGGTCGCCGACCGACACCTGTTCACTTCCGTCTCGCGCGATGCGCTCGCCTGGGCCTGGCAAAACCGGGCGAAACTGATCGGCGCCCCGCCCCAAAACCTTCCCGGAACCTTCCGCGTGCTGGTCAACCCGCAGCGGCTCGCGGACCTGTTGGGCTCGCGGGGCGAGAAGGCCTCCGCGTTTATCAACGCCGACAAGCTGATCCGCGACTTCGACTCGCTCGCCTTCTCCCTCACGCTGGACGGCCAGGCCCTGGCCTTCGCTGTGCGGGGAAGCCCCAAGAAGGAATCCGCGCTCGGCGCGCTCACAACAGCCTGGCGCCAACCCTCGGCCCGGCTCTGGAACGGTTCGCCAGACGACGCCTTTTTCATGTCGCTCACGGCCAGCGGCAGCCCGGGCCTCTGGGCCCCCTACCTCGGCGCAGCCCGCTCCCGCCTGTTCGACCCGCTTTCCGGCCTAGCCCCGCGAACGGCGTTTACCGGTGAGAAGCTGACCTATCTGGCACCCAACCGGAACAGGCAAGGTCTCTGTTTCGTGCAAATCGAACCGGTCACGAACGCCGCGCCCGTCCGCGATGCGATCGGAAAGCTTCACACCGCAGAAAAGAACGGCGACCTCCTTCTGACGCCGAAGCCGCCGCGCCGCATCGCCGATACGCCGGTCGCGACTTACGCGCTCATGCTCCAGCCTCCCGCGACCGGTTCCGACGGCAAGCCGGCCGATCCGTCCATCCTGTTCACGCTGCTCTCGCTTTTCCTCAAACAGGCCGTGCTGGAAACCGCCGTGGCCGACGGGCACCTCATCACCGTCATCGGGTCGCCGCAATCGATCGATGGCGAGCTGCCGGCCCTCGCCTTCCGCGAAAAGACGCTCACCCTGCAGCGCAAAATCAGCGCGCAGGATCCGGCCTTGAACACGAATTTGACGGCCAGCGCTTCGCTTCAAATCGCAAGTCTTTTGCGATACGTCGTGTCGATCATGCCCGATGTGAAACCCGAGCAGATACGCCTGCTACCGACCGGCGGCGACGGCGCGACATTCGGCATCAGCCTGACGGACGAACGCACGCTGACGGCCTCCCTGCGCTTTCAGTCCAATGAGATCGCGGCCCTGCAGCGCATCAACCGCGACGGGCGCGAAGTGCTGCAGGAGCTCTTCTTCCAGATGTTCGCGAAACAGATGATGAGGCAGTCCGCGCCGCCGGAAAAGAAATAACGTCTCGTTACGCGGCCAGGCCGGCGGCGGTCACGGCTTCACGACGCCTTCCAGCGCGTCGGCCACGCGGGCGGCAGCATCGGGCACGGCCAAGGTCTTCACCGCCTGGCTCATGCGCGTGAGCAGGTGCGGGTTGTCCTTCTTGTTCTGCACGTACCGCATGAGCGAGCGCCCCGACAGTTCCTGCTGAATGCCTTCGTCGGCGCCGCCGCTCCGGACCAGCGCGACCGCATTCAGGTGCTGGTGGTTGCGCACGGCGGTCGGCAGCGGGATCAGCAGCGCCGGCTTGCCCAGCAGGCACAGCTCGAAACAGGTGGAGGCGCCCGCGCGACAAATCACGAGGTCCGCCGACGCATAGGCCTTCCCCATCTCCGGCAAGAACGCGCACACCCGCGCCCGGATGCCGGCGGCCTCGTAAGCGGCCTTGACGCGCGCCTCGTCGGCAGCCCCGCACTGGTGGATCACGAAAAAGTCGTCGCCCACGGCCTGCTTGAGCAGACACATGGCCTGCGACGCCAGTTCGTTCACGCGCCGGGCCCCTTGGCTACCGCCGGTCACAAACACGGTGAAGAGTCCCTCGGTTATCTCCGTGAAGCGGGGCTGTCCCGCCAAGTCGCCGCGCACCGGGAGTCCGGTGCAAAGCACCTTGCGGCCCGGCAACCATTTGGCCGTCTCCCCAAAGCTCACCGCCGTCAGCACGGCGTAGCGCGAAAGGAATTCCACCGCCTTGCCGGGCACCGCATTCGCCTCGTGCAGCACCACCGGCACATGGCGCAAGCGCGCGGCCAGCACCGGCGGCAGGCTGGAGTAACTGCCCATGGCCAGCAAAGCGTCGGGTTTCAGACGTCGCAACCCCTTCAGGCTCGTGTAGAAGGCGCGGCCCAAATACGGCAGATTCCGCGGGGAGAGCGGCCTGGCACCGGTCGAAAACACGGGGCCGTCCCAGCTGCTCAGCGTGGCGCCCTCAATGTCGCGCCCGGAAAACCAGACCTCCACGGCGTGGCCTCGCCGCTTCAGCTCGTTCGCCACCGCCAAGCCGGGGAACACATGCCCGCCGGTACCGCCGCACGCCACAACAAATGTTTTCCGCTCCATCTCACGCACCCTCCCGTTTCCGCCGGTGGCGGAAGTCCCCCGCCATCTCGAGAAGCTCAGACCGGCTGATGAGCGCCATCAGCGCGCCGTAAACCGCAGCGGCAAGAACCACGGTCACCCCCATCGACAAAACCTGGGCCAGCTTGATGTGGTATCCGCCGCCGATCAGAAACCGGTAGGCCCCCGCATAGGCGGGGACGGCGGCACCCGCCATGGCCAACGCCGCGAAGACCGCCTTGGCCACGGGACGCAGGACCGCCGACACCCGCGGCGCACCGATCCGACGGCGGAGAAGGACGGCCAGCATGAGGCCGTTCACCGCGCTGGCCAGAACCGTCGCTCCGGCAATGCCGACATGCTTCCAGCCGTGCGGCAGCAAAACGACGCTGGCGATGTTCAGCGTGACGTTCAGCACCAGGCCGAACAGGCTCACCCGCACGGGCGTGCGCAGATCCTGCATGCCGTAAAAAGCGGGGATCAGCGCCTTCTGCAAGCTGAAGACGAGAAGGCCGGGCGCATACGCGGCCAGCGCGCGCGCGCTCAGCAGCGCCGACTCGTGGTCGAAACGGCCGCCCTTGATGCCGTAGATCAGCTCAATGACCGGCAAAGCCAGGAACGCCAGCGCGGCCGAGCACGGGGCCATGATCACCGCGAGGTTGCGGATCGCCCGCTCCAGCGTATCGCGCATCACCGCGAAATCGCCGCGCGAAGCCTGGCGGGAAAACGTGGGCAGCAGCACCGTCATGAACGCCGTGCCGAACATGCCGAGCGGCAGATACACGATGCGCTCGGCGTACTCCAGCGCGGCCGGTGCTGCGGGATCCGCCCAGAACGCGAGGAACTTGTCGACGCACACGTTAATCTGGATCAGCCCCATCCCCAACGCGGCCGGCCCCATCAGCGTCAGCACGCGGCGCAGCTTCGCGTCCTGCAGCAGCCCCGCGAAGCAGAGCCGGAAACGGAAGCCGTGCTTGGCCAGTTCGGGCAGTTGAAACAGGATCTGCGCCACGCCCGCAAGCAGGATGGCCCAGCTCAGCACGAGAATCTGGGTGGCGGGCGCGTCGCGCAGAAACGGACAGACCGCAAACAGCGTGGCGATCCAGATGAGGTTCAGCAGAAACGGCGTCAGCGACGACACGGCGAAGCGGCCCAGCGTGTTCAGCATGCCGGAGACCAACGCCGCGACGCAGATGAGCAGCGCGTACGGCAGCATGATACGCAACATGGGGAGCGGGATCAGCCAGCGGCTGTCCGGCGGCAGCACGCAGGCGAGCGGATACGTGGCCAGAATGCCCGCCACAGTCACCACGCCCAGCACGGCGGCCAGCAGGCTGATGACGCGCACGGCGAAGCGGTGCGCGCACTCGGGCCCCTCTTTCTCCAGCGTCTCGCTGAACACCGGCACGAACGCGCTCGACAGCGCACCCTCGCCAAACAGGCGGCGGAAGAGGTTGGGCACGATGAACGCGATGTCGAAGGCGGACTTGAGGGCCGACGTGCCGAAGAAATAGGCCATCACGACTTCGCGCACCAGCCCCAAGACCCGGCTGATCGCGGTCATGATGCTGACCACGGAGACCGAACGCAACACACGCGGCGGGGAAGAGTCTTCTGTCTGTGTCGGGGATCGGCTCACGGCAAATCACGCTTTCGTGGCGGCGGGAATTTTCGGCAGCTGGCCGTTCCGGTTCTTGCGGAAGCAAATGTGCTCCACCGCCTCATGGAAGTTTTCGGCGCCGTTGATCAAATCGATGTCCACCCGCAGATAGAAGACCGGCACGGGCGTCTTTTCCAACAGCGGAAAACGGACCGCGTCTTTCTCGGTGGTCAGCAGCGCGTCGGCGTGAAGGTCGGCCGACTTGTTCAAGGCGTCGATGATCTCCTGCGCGTGATACCGGTGATGGTCCGCGTAGCGCTCGCAATAGATCACCTTCGCGCCCATCAGCCGCAGCGAATTCTCGAAGCTCTGCGGCACCGCGATGCCCGACAGCGTGGTGACCGTGCGTCCTTTGAGCCACTCCAGCGGCACGTGCTCCGCCGTGTAGACGTTCTGCAGGTAACGCGGCTTGTGGCGGCACTCGATGATTTCCGCCGTCGGATTCAGCTCGCGGATACGCGCCCGCAAGGCGTCGGAGTTCCCGTCCGATTTGGTGATGAAAATAAAATCAGCCCGCTTCAGGTTGCGGATCGGTTCGCGCAGCACGCCGCGCGGCAGCATGTTGGCGTTGCCGAACGGATTGGTCTTGTCGACCAGCACGATTTCCAGCCGGTGGCGCAGTTTCTGGTACTGGAAACCGTCATCGAGGATCAGCGTGTCGCACCCGAAACGTTTCACCGCGTAGCGCCCGCTCTTCACGCGGTTCTTATCGACGAGGACCGCCACGCCCGGCAGGTTGCTCGCCAGCATGTAAGGCTCGTCGCCCCCCATCTCGCTGTCGAGCAGCATCCGCTTGCCGTCGCTCACCACGCGCGGCGGCTCGATCGTCTCGCGGAATACCCGCTGGTACCACGGCAGCTCTTTTTTGCGGTAGCCGCGGCTGAGGACAGCCACCTTGCGGCCCGACTTCTGCAACTCTCGCGCAAAGATCTCCACCACCGGCGTCTTTCCCGTGCCGCCCGCAGTAATGTTCCCCACGCTGATCACCTGGCAGCCCAGCGGGTACCGCCTGAAAATCCCGACGTTGTACAGGAAAAGGCGAAGCAGCACGACACCGGTGAAAACCAGGGAAACGCCTTTCAGCAGACACAGCAGCGCGCGGATCGGCCACGGATGTCCCTGATCGGCGCCGGGCTGCTGGATGATGCGGACCAGATAATGTTCGATCCGCTCGATTCGTTTGATTTTCGCTTTACGCATAACGTCCGGTGACAGACAAGAAAGTGACTATGATAGGCGATTGCCGGTGCAATGACAATCTCACAGGATGCAAAAATCCGTCTCGTTTTCTGATCGGGGCGTGCTAAAATGAAGCGTTTCAATTCGGAGCTCTGCGGGGAATGACGCGTGGGGTGCCGAGCCGGAAGGAAACTCATGATCACACGGAACGACGACATGGCGACGGAGCTGCGCGAAAACATGCGCGGCGGCACGGGAACGGTCAAACTGCAGCACTGGTTCAAACCCGAGGCGTTCGGAGCGAAGATCAGGCTCTGCACCCGCATGACCCTCGCGCCCGGCTGTTCAATCGGCAGCCACACCCACGAAAACGAAGACGAGATTTATCTGGTCCTCTCCGGCAGCGGGCGGATCGAGGAAAACGGCCAGTGGGTGCCGATCGGTCCCGGCGACGCCATCCTCACGGGCAAAGGCGGCACGCACGGCGTCGAGAACAACGGCACCGTGCCGCTGGTGATCGCAGCCATCATCGTGCTCTACTGACGCGCGGCACGTTCCCATCGGACGGCCCACACCGGAATTCCCTATGAGCCTTCTACCCTCTCCGCTTCTCCTTCCGCAACAGACGATCGCCAAAGCCGGCGCCGTGCTGGGGCTCACTCAAGCCGCAGCCGCTTACGGACGGAACGGCATACTCGTGCACGGCCAGTCGCTGCGGCGCTCCGGCTTGCTCGACGCCATCTTTGCGGACCCGCCTTTCGGCGTATCGGTCCGCGGCTGGTGCCACGCGGGTGACGAGCCGACCGTCGGCGCGGTGGACGCCCTGCGCGCCGAGCTGCGTGCGAACCGGCCCGACTGGGTGGCCGCGGTCGGCGGCGGCAGCGTGATCGATCTCGCCAAGGCCGCGGCCGGGCTGGTGGACGCTCCCGAGAAAACGGCGTTCTACCAGGTGAATCCCAAGGAGACACCTCCCGCCGGCCTGCCGCTGATCGCCGCGCCAAGCACCGCGGGCACAGGTTCGGAAGCCACCGTCGTCTCGGTGCTGACCGATCCCGAGCACACGCTCAAGCAGTCCATCCGCCACCCCTCTTACATGCCCAAGCTGGTGATTCTCGACCCGACCCTGCTCAGAAGCTGCCCGCCTGCGCACATCGCCGCCGCCGGGCTAGACGCCTTCATCCAAGCCTACGAGTCCTACACAAGCCGGCACGCCACCCCCTTCACGCGATCGCTTTCCGAAGTAGCGCTGGTGCGCATCGCCCGCACGCTGCTGCCCCTCTACCAGGGGGACAGCGACGCGGCTGCCGACATGTTGGAGGCCAGCTATCTGGCCGGCATCGCCCTCTCGCACGCGCGGCTCGGCGTGATCCACGGCCTCGCCCATCCGCTCGGCGTGCGCTTTCACGCGGCCCACGGCCTGGTCTGCGCCTGCTGCCTGCCCGCATGCCTCGCCTTCAACCGCGACGCCATCCGGAACGATCTGGCGGACATCAAGGTCCGGCACGGTCTAGACATCGAGGAACAAGTCGGGGCGTGGCTGTCGGCCATGCGGCTGGAGAACCCCCTGTCCGGCCAGACCGTGGCCGACCGCGACGCGTTCATCCGCGAAACCCTGGCGTCCGGGTCGACCGCCGCCAACCCGCGCCCCGTCACGGCAGACGACGTTTCCGCCCTGCTCGACGCGCTCCTCGTCTAGCAGCATGACATCCCGCCGCCATCTCCGCCGCTTGGCAGCAGCCCGGCCACCGATTTTCGGAGCTTAGCGCACGCGGATGCGGAGCGTCGCCTCCGGCAGCCGCACGCTGTCGCTGCGCACGGTCAGGACGCCCGTGCCGGACTCGCCCGGACGCCCCCGCAAGACCACTTGGCAGAGACCGTTGTAGGCGTGCTGAAACGGCATCTGGAAACCGGTCAGGTCCGTCGCGTCGCCGTTGCAGACGCCCGCGATCTCGACGGGGCCCGACACCGCGAAGCGAAGCAGCGGCATGGCCCGCGGCACCAGCACGCCGTGCGCGTCGAGCACCCGGATCGTCACGTAGCTGAGATCCGCGCCGTCGCCCGCGATCGGATCGCGGTCCGCCTTGACCTCCAGCCGCGACGGAGCGCCCGCCGTCCGCTGCACATTCTCGGCCCACTTCTGACCCTTGCGGTAAGCCGTCACGCGCACCTCGCCTGGCGAGTACACCACCCCGTTCCATTGCAGGCGACACTCGTCCGGCCCTTTTTTCTTCCGACCCAGCGAACGGCCGTTCACGAACAATTCGGCTTCGTCGCCGCTCGTGTAAACGTGGACGGGGAGCTTTTGTCCTTCGCGGTCCGGCCACGTCCAGTGCGGCAGGATATGCGCCATTTTCAGATCGGGACGCCACTGCGCCTGATAGGCGTAGAAGCGGTCCTTCGGAAAACCGCACAAGTCAACGATCCCGTAGTAGGAACTGCGGGCGGGCGACTGCCCCGGATACTTGGCCAGGAACTCAGCCCACCGCGACCGGTCGGCCTCGCTCTGCCACTTCATGGACGGCGGCATCCGCTCGTAAGGCGACGGCTCGCCGAGGTAATCGAAGCCCGTCCAAACGAATTCGCCGAAAACCTGCGGATTGCGCGCCTGCCACATGAACTCCACGTCCGGCGCGCAGTTGTTCGGGCGCTGTGAAAAAACGTCATAGCCGCTCACCTGAAAATTGAAATAGCCTTCCGGAAACGGCATCGGCGGCGTCGCAAATTCCTCCGGCACCGGAAAAAAGAACTCGCCGCGCGAGCTGACCATCGAGACCGTTTCGCTGCCGATGAGTCCCCGGGCCGGATTGTTTTTCGCAAATTCCCCGTACAGCTGCGGCAGGTAGTTCGCGCCGAAAATGTCGGCCACCTCCTGCATGCCGTTCGTCATCGTCTCCGCGCGCCAGTTGCCCAGCACCGTCGGGCGGGTCGGATCCTCGCGGTGCGCGATTTCCGTCAGCCGTTTTCCGATGCGCACGCCGTTCAGAGGATCGGTCTGCTCGTTGACCTCGTTGCCGATCGACCACATGACCACGGACGGGTGATTGCGGTCGCGGCGGATCAGATCGGACAGGTCGCGCTCATGCCAGGCTTTGAAGAAGCGCGAATAGTCGTCGCGCGTCTTGGCTTTTTCCCACATGTCGAACGCCTCGTCCATCACGAGAAATCCCATGCGGTCGGCCAGGTCCAGCAGCTCCGGCGCAGGCGGATTATGCGAGGTGCGGAGCGCGTCGCACCCCATTGCACGCAGAATTTCCAGCTGCCTCTCGAGCGCGCGACGGTGCACAGCCGCCCCCAGCGCGCCTAGGTCGTGGTGCATGCACACGCCTTTGATCTTCCGGCGCTTGCCGTTCAGGAAAAACCCGTTCAGGGGATCGAACTTCAGCGTGCGGATGCCGAACGTCTGCGGATAGACGTCGAGCGTCCGTCCGCCCGAGCGAACCGTCACGTCGAGGCGGTAGAGGTAGGGCGCGTCGGTATCCCACAAGCGCGCGCGCTTCAGCTCAGCCGCGAGCGTCACCCGTCCGGAGCCCGAAACGGTCAACGGCACAGACGGCACCGTGGCGACGCTTCTGCTTCCCGCGGCCGATCCGCCGAGGTCCAGATCGTAAAGGGCTGCCGAAACTTCGACGGGCACCTGCCCCGTGGCGCTGCTTTCGAGCGTCACGTCCGCCGCGACGCGCGCCCCAGGCCCGTCGGTTTCAGTCCGCACGCAGACGCCCCAGTGCGCCACACGCACCGGGGCGGTCTTCACCAGCCACACGTTGCGATAGAGACCTCCGCCCGGGTACCAACGCGCGCTCAGACGTTTGTTGTCCAGCCGTACCGCCAGCGTATTCGGCAACCCGGCGCGGCGCAGATGCGGCGTCAGCTCCACGCGGAAAGAGGCGTACCCGTAAGGCCGCCCGCCCAGCGGCACGCCGTTCAGCCAGACGGTCGAATCCGACATCGCACCGTCGATGTCGAGAAAAACGCAGCGGCCCTCATCCTCTTCGGGCAGCGCAAAGCGTTTGCGGTACCACCCGACGCCGAAGTAGGGCAACCGCCCCTGCGAGCCGTCCACATCCATACGGAAAGGCGATTCCACGCCCCAATCGTGCGGCAGCCGGATGCTCCGCCAAGACGCGTCGTCGAACGTCTCGCTTTGGGCGGCAGGCTCTTCGGTCACCGTCCCGTCCGGCTGCTCGCCGAACTTTGCGAACCGCCACCCGTCGTTAAAAGAAATGACGTCCCGCTGCCCCAGAGCCGCCGACACGCCGAAACCGGCCACCAAAAAGAGGAGAACGCTCTTTTTTAATATCATGCGGCCAGCATACCAAAAAGCGCATTCGGCGGAACATGCGAAAAACACCGCGCCTCGCATTCGGCGGGAGGATATGGTACAAAACTGGCGATGCTTTACCTGCTCACAGCCTCCGCCATATGGAGCTTTTCCTTCGGTTTGATCGGCAACCTGCTTGCAGGCCTTCCGCCCGCCTGGCTCGCCGCGGTCCGGCTCGCCATCGCCGCCGCGGTTTTCCTGCCTTTCATCCGACGCGTCCCGATCAAAACCGGCGCGGCGCTGATCGGAATCGGCATCGTCCAGTTCGGACTCATGTCGCTGGCCTACATGAACAGCTTCCGTTATCTCAAATCCCACGAGGTCGCGCTTTTCACCGTCATGACGCCCGTCTACGTCGCCGTCTTCAACGATGTGCTGAAGCGGAAGTTCCACGGCACCAATCTCCTCGCCGCCCTGCTTGCGGTGTGCGGCGCAGGCGTAATCCTCTGGAAGGGGGTTTCCTCGGACGCGCCCTTGATCGGCTTTTTGCTGGTCGAAAGCTCCAACCTCTGTTTCGCTCTCGGGCAGCTCGCCTACCGCGAGGTGTTCGCGCGCAGCGCGGGCGCACCGGCCGACCGGCACGTCTTTTTCTGGCTCTATCTGGGGGGGCTCATGGCCCTCGCGCCACTCGGCCTGCGCGACGCGCTCGCGGCCGCGCCGCATCCGACAGCGGCACAGCTCGCCGCGCTGCTCTACCTCGGCGTGGTCGTTTCCGGCGCCAGCTACTTCCTGTGGAACAGCGGCGCGCGGCGCGTGACGGCCGGCGTGCTTGCGGTCATGAACAACCTCAAGATTCCGCTGGGCGTGGCGGTCTCGCTCCTGGTCTTCGGCGAACGCGCCAGCCTTCCCGGACTGCTGGCGGGCGGCGTTCTCATCTGCGCCGCGCTCATTCCGGTCCTGTTGAAAAAGAGCTGAAACTCCCGCATTGTTCCTCCCGGCCTTTTTTACTAAACTCCCCCCATGACCGTCGCCCTACATCAACGCTTCACGCCACAGCCCTAACCCGCGCCCTTCCATGGATCGCCTTTCGTATCTCATCCGCCGCCTGCTGCTCGTGATCCCCACCTTTCTGGGCATCACGGTCGTCTGCTTCGCGCTCACGCGGTTTTTGCCCGGCGGCCCCGTCGACATCCAGCTCATGAAGATGCGCAACATGGGCGGCGCGGGCGACCGGGCCGCGGCCAACGTGGCGCAGGTCACCGAGGAATACCGCCAAGAGCTCAACAGGCAGTTCGGTTTCGACCGCCCCCTCCACGTGCAGTATTTCGACTGGCTGATCGCCCAGCGCATGGGCATGCGCATCGCTTCGTACGACTATCCCAACCGCTCCGCGTGGCAGCTCATCTCGTCCCGCATCCCGGTCTCGCTCTGGTTCGGCATCACCAGTTTCGTGCTGAGCTATCTCATCTGCATTCCCCTCGGCATCGCCAAGGCCCTGCGTCACCGGCAAGCCTTCGATGCGGCCTCCAGCTTCGTGGTTTTTGCCGGGTACGCCATCCCCGCCTTCGCCCTCGGCATGGTGCTCAAGATGCTTTTCTGCGGCACGGTTGAAGGCCTTGGCGACCTCTTTCCGCTCGGCGGCTTCGAGTCCGACTTCGCGGGTGCCGTCCCGCCGGGCCAGCGCCTCGCCGACCGCGCCTGGCACATGGCGATCCCCGTCGCCTGTTACGTCGCCGGGAACTTCGCCGTGCTCACGCTCATCATGAAAAACTCATTGCTCGACCAGATCGCCAGTGACTACGTGCGGACCGTGCTCGCCAAAGGCGCCACACGCCGGCGCGCCATCTGGGGCCACGCCTTCCGCAACGCGCTCATCCCGATCGCCACCGGCTTCGGCTCGATCCTCGGCGTGCTCTTCGCCGGCTCCATCATCATCGAAAGCATCTTTGAGATCCCCGGCATGGGCCGTTTAAGCTGGGACGCGCTCATCGGGCGCGACTACGCGGTCTTCCTGGCGCTGCTCGCCCTCACCTCCGTCATGCAGCTCGTCGGCAACCTGCTCTCCGATTTCTGCTACCTGCTCATCGATCCGCGCATCCATTTCGGCAAATCATGAACCCCTTTTCCGTCATACGCCTCTCGCCGCTGACGCAAAAGCGCCTGCAGAACTTTCTGCGGATCCGGCGCGCGCGCGTGTCGCTTGTGCTGCTCACCGCACTCTTCGGCGTCAGTCTCGTTTCGGAGCTGCTCTGCAACAGCCGCCCGCTCTATTTGCGCGTCAACGGCAAAACCTTTTTTCCGTTTGTCCAGAACCTCACGCAAAGGGATCTCCTCGGCGAGGGCACCGACGCCACGCGCGTGAACTACCCGGCCTTCACCGCGTCGGACGCGTTCCGTTCCGATCCGCGCAACCGCGTGATCTGGGCGCCGGTCCCTTACAGTCCCGGCGACGTGACCGACGCCGCCACCCTGCGAGACTACCGCACCGTCAAGGTGTCGGTCGTGCCCGAAGTCCATGCGGGCCGCATCAACCTGCGGCCCGACCAGACCGTGATCAGGCCTGAAAGCGTCGCGCCCTTCTTTCCGGACGTTCCGCGCGTGGAGGGCCAAAGCCTCGGCAAGCACTGGACCCTGCCCGACGACTTCCGCGCCGCGCTGGCCGAACGGTTCGCGGGGCGCGCCGCACCCTCGCAGGTCTTCACGCTCACGCACGCGTTGCAGCCGGGCCTCACCGCGCGCGTGACCCTGCCCGAAGTCCACGCCTCCGCAACGCCGCCCGCCTCGGCGCGTCTGATGTTTCGGCAACCCGCACCGCCCGACCTTCCGCTGCAGCTCCGCTTCCGCCGCAGTGCGGAGGGCACCGTTTATCCCGTCACCGAACACGTCTGGCGGAAGGTTCCGGACGTCCACCGGCCAGACGTCCAGAGGCTCGTGGCCGACGCCTTCCGCGGCACCGCCCCGACCGCGCGGATCGCGTGGAAAACGCGCCACGCCGACGTGGCGTGCGCCCTGGGCGAGATCGCGTGGCCCTATCCGCCGGTCAAAGGCCACTGGATGGGCATCGACGCCGCCGGCCGCGATGTGCTTGCGCGCGTGCTCTACGGCCTGCGCATCGCCATGATCTTCGGCCTGCTGCTGGCCTTCTGGGCCATGTTGTTCGGTCTGGGCATCGGTGCGGTGCAGGGCTATTTCGGGGGTTGGGTCGACATCGCCGGCCAGCGTCTCACGGAGATCTGGAGCGCCCTGCCCTTCCTCTACGTCATGATTTTCATCGGCTCGGCGCTCGGCCGGAGTTTCCTGATCCTGCTGGTCTGCTACAGCCTCTTCAACTGGATCGGGATCTCCTACTACATGCGCGCCGAGTTCCTGCGCCTGCGTTCCCGCACGTTCGTCGAGGCGGCGCGCTGTCAGGGGCTCTCTTCCGCCCGCATCATCTTCAGCCACATCCTGTCGAACGCGCTGACCCCGCTCATCACCCTTTTCCCGTTCAGCCTCATCGGCGCGATCGGCTCGCTCGCCGCGCTCGACTTCCTCGGCTTTGGCCTGCCGCCGCTCACGCCGAGCTGGGGCGAGCTGCTCCAGCAGGCGCAGCAGTTCCGCTGGGCCTGGTGGCTGATCCTCTTCCCCTCCCTCGCGCTCTTCACGGTGATGCTGCTGACCGTCCTGATCGGCGAAGGGCTGCGCGACGCCTTTGACCCTCGCCAGCAGACGAAAATGGAATGATCCCAACACGACAACGCTCAACGCGCAACGTTCTATTTCCAGGGAACACCGACACGTGAATGTTAAACGTTGAGAGTCGAGAGTTTTTATGCTCTTGGAAATCTCAGATCTCCACATCCAGTTCGAAGCCGAAGGGCACGTGACCCGCGCCGTAGAAGGCGTCTCGCTCAGCCTCGACCGCGGACAGGTGCTCGGGCTCGTGGGCGAATCCGGCTGCGGCAAATCCGCCACCGCCATGAGTGTCCCGCGCCTCCTGCCGATGCCGCCGGCGCGCATCACGCAGGGGCGCGCGCTGTTTGACGGCCTGGATTTGCTCCGGCTGCCGCTGCCGGAACTGCGCAAGATCCGCGGCGCAAAAATCGGCGTGGTGTTTCAGGACGCGATGACGTCGCTCTCGCCGCTGCACCGCATCGGCCCGCAGCTTGAAGAGGTGATCTACCTGCACCGCGCCGTATCGTCCGCCGCGGCCCGCGAAGCCGCCTTGGAATGGCTCGGCCGCGTGGGAATCCCCGCGCCCGCCCAATGCGCCCGCGCCTATCCCCACGAACTCTCCGGCGGCATGCAGCAGCGCGTCATGATCGCCATGGGGCTCATCCTCGAGCCCGACCTGATCATCGCCGACGAACCCACCACCGCGCTGGATGTCACCATCCAGGCGCAGGTGCTCGGCCTCATGCGGAAATTGTTCCGCAAGAACTCGGGGCTGCTGCTGATCACGCACGACATGGGCGTGGTCTCGCAGATGGCGACGCGTATCGCCGTCATGTACGCAGGGCAGATCGTCGAGCAGGCCGAGGCCGCGGACTTTTTCGCCAGCCCCCTCCACCCCTACTCGATCGCCCTGCTCGAAGCCATGCCCTCCGCCGCCACACGCGGCAAGCGCCTCAAGGCCATTCCCGGCCAAGTGCCGTCCGCCGGGAATTTTCCGCCCGGATGCCGCTTCCACGACCGCTGCCCCGTGGCCCGGCCCGACTGTGCCGTGACCGCGCCCGAACTGCGCCCCTGCGGCGACCGCCTCGTCCGCTGCCCCTACGCGGTCCAGCGGCCTTGAGCAGTGAAATTTGCGCGTTGATCCGGCAACGGCGTTACGTCCGCAAGAACGCCTTCAGCACAAGCCACATAAAGAGGCCGGCCACCACGATCACCGGCACGGCCACCAGCCATTTCATCCCGCACTGACGCGCCGCAAGGCCATCCCGCCGGCGCATGGCGACAAACGCGAGGCCGCCCGCTTGCGCCAACACGGCCAGGCCCAACAGCGTCCACCGGAAAGCGCAATAGCCGCCATCGAAACTCCCCAGAAACAGGCTTATCCAGAGAACGGCCGCCGCATAGTGAAACAGCCCGAATCCGAGGCCGGTCTGCGGGGACAATCGGCGCGCGCCGTGCCGCGCGGTCCCATAATACGCCACCAATAACAACACATAGATCGCCGCGAGAAGTCCGGCAACGGGCCGCGCGACGCGCGCCAACGCCGCGAAATCGCGCCGCACCCGCTGTCCGGCGCCACCGCCGGACAGCCGTGCGATCCGGGCGCTCACCTCCGCGTACGCCTGTTCACCAGGCACAACCTTGCGGGTGGGCGTCAAATACTTCAGCGGCTTGGCCACGGCCTGCCCCCGCGCGTCCACCGACGCGTCAAACGTCTGCCCGCGGTAGACCGCCTTATACGACACATACTTCTCGCGTGCCCTGAAAACCGCGCCGCCTTTGAGGATCAACGCGAACGCCCGGTTGCCGAACGGCGCCTCCCATTCCGGATCGAAGCGCAGCGACTTGTCCCAATCCTTGTCGGTCACTTTGGCCGCCAGCGACGAGGCGTCGATGTTCCGCGTGATCAGGACCGGAACGACATCGTCCAGAGCTTCCGCAACGTTCATCGCGATCGTCCACATATTGTTATCAGGCCTCAGTTTCCCGCTCGTGCAAGGCGGCACGCCTGCTCCCGCCAACCGCGTGTAGTCGAAGTTTTCCGCGAGCGGCGACCAATCGGCCGTTCCCGCGTTCTCTTCGTCATAGATGCACTTGAAATAGTCCGTGCTGTTGGAGAAGTTGAAGCACTCCACCTCGTGCGGGCCGTTGTTCGTGACCGGCGGGTTCTCCGAAGGCCACACCGGCGACAGTCCCAGCGGCTCGCGTTCGCAATTGGCGCCCGTTATGGCCACGTAGATTTCTCTGCCGCAGACGCCGACCGGAGTCATATCACAAGCCGTAAGTTTATTGCCAATAGCCGGAATCAGCGCCAGCACAAACAGCATGACGACCGCCGTCGCCGCCGCCAGTTCGATCACGTTGAAACCGTATCGGGAATCCTGACCCATGCTCGATTTACTCCGTTTTTCACTGGTGACAACTGGATCCGCTGCTCTCGCATGCCCCGGGAAATGCGTCTTCATTTCTTTCGCCTCACCACCACAACCGTCAACACCGCTATGGCTATGATCAGCAACGCCGCGGCTAGGATGGTGCTGAAAAATTCCGCAAAAAGAATCAAGAGCAGTCCTCCGGCTGGCACACTACAGACAATCAGCGGCGCGGAGATCATCCACTTCACCCCGCGCTGACGTGCAGCGCGGTCATTCCGCCGGCATGCCAAGACAAAGACGATGCCTGAGAGGAGCGTCAAGACGGCCAACACCAAAAGAGTCCAACGAAATTTCGGCCCGCTCCCATGAATGCAGCCACCCAATAAAGAAATCCAAAACACCACCGTTGCCCAATGAAAGAGTCCGACTCCGATGCCATAACGCGTCACGTTAAACCCAAAGGCCCCGGCGACCAAGAGGTAAACAATTCCAAGGCAGGCACCCACGGGCAGGATGATGCGCAACGAGTCCCCGAAATCCCGCTTGACCCGTTCCCCAAAAACGCCAGACAGACGACCGGCTCGCTGGGCTCCTTCGGCGTAAGTTCGCTCTCCGGGCACGACCGTGCGGGTGGGCGTCAGATACTTCAGCGGCTTGGCGACCGGCTGACCATCCACGTCGACCGTGGCATCGAAAGTCCGCTTGCTATAGACCGTGCCGTACGAACTGTACTTGGCTCGGCACTTGAATATCGAGCCCCCTTTCCGGATCAGCAGGAAGGCTTGATCGCCATACGGAGTCTCCCATTCTGGATCGAAGCGCAGCGTTTTGTCCCATTCTCTCTCCGTGACCTTGGCCGCCAGCGATGAGGCGTCGATGTTCCTCGTGATGAGCACAGGGACCACATCTTCCATCTCATCCCGAACGTTCATCGCCACGGTCCACAGGTTGTTCGCCGCCGTGAATTTCCCTTTGGTGTAGGCTGGCACCCCTGCGCCCGCCAGTTTCGTGTAGTCGAGGCCGGCGACAAAAGGGTTCCAGCTCTCCTTGCCCAGGTTCTCCCCATCGAACAGACAGTTGAAATAATCCGTGCTATTACTGAAAACAACGGAGGCGATATCGTTCACCGCGTTTGTCAGCGGGATACCCTCGGACGGCCATACCGGCGGCAAGCCCAACGGCTCGCGTTCCGTATTGGCACCGGTAATGGCCACATAGATATCCCGTCCGCGAGAACCGACTGCGGACATGTTCGCGCCCATAACCGCATTCGATGTCGCTGGCAACAGCGCCAACCCCAACAGCACGACAACCACCGTCATCACTGCCAGCGCAATCACGTTGAAACCGCATCGGGAATCAGCACGCATCACGATCTCCGTTTTCCAACCATATTGTTTGACAGTATGTCGCACGGCAGGTTTTAATGCAAGGGTACAAACGTTCAAGATTTGTCTCTTTTCCTCATGTTTCACCAAAACAAGGCGTCTTCATATGCCCATAAAACTCTCTGCCTGCGCACTTCTGCTGGTCCTCGGCTGTGCCGCTTTTACCGGCGATTCCGCCCCGGTTCCTCGCGAACGCATCCTGGCCGACCTCGTGAAACGCGCGGATGACACCTACAGGAAGGCCGGACGCCCCAACGCCAGCTACGGCTGCCGCGAACTCTTCACGGCCATGCTGGCCTATGCCGCAGCCGGCACAAACCTGACGCGCGTGGCCGAACTTCTGACCGTCGCGGAACAGATGCAGAACCGCGATCCGGACCACAAGGCCTTCGGCAACTTCCGCTGGTACGCGCGCGACGCGGAGGTCATGGATTTCAACGCCGTAGATTTCTGCATGCAACACGGCGCGCTGCTCTGGCGTTTCCACCGCGAAGCCCTTGATCCCGCGACGCGCGAGCGTCTGCGCGTGATGCTTCGCCGCGGCCTGACGGGGCTCGTCAACCACCGGCCCAGCACCACGTACACCAACATTGCGCTGTTGAACGCCTCAGACCTCATTCTGCTCGGCGAAGTGCTCGGCGACGCCCAGGCCGTGGCCGAAGGCGAACGCCGCCTCGATCTCTTCATCAAGACGCTGTGGGAAGAGGGCACGCACGAATACGTCAGCCCCACCTATTACGGCGTGGACGTCGAGTCCATGATGCTGCTGGAAACGCTCTCGGAAAAGGCCGCGACACGCAGCCTCGCCGAAACGCTGCTCCGGTTTTTCTGGACCGACATCGCCCTCAACTGGTTCGACCCCTCGCAGCGCTTGGCCGGCGCGCACAGCCGCACCTACGACTACGTGTACGGTTTCGGCGAACTCGACCAGATCCTTTCCGCCTGCGGGTGGCTGCCGCTTGCCGGAAAATTCGGCTTCACCACCTTCACGCCGCTCTATGCGCGCTGGCAGCCCTCGCCCGAACTCCGGGAGCTCGGCACCGCGGCTTATCCGCGCCTGGTCGAACAGACCTGGGGCGCAGAGCCCTTCTGCAGCCGCACACATTACGTCTGCCGCGACGTCACCCTCGGCACCGCCTGGAAGGCCTATCACGGCCGCATGGACATCACGCTCAGCGCCGACCTGCCCGGCACGCGCGAGGAACGCCTGCCGCGCATGTCGTTCATACCCGACGGACGCGGCGACCCCTACGGCAAGCTCCGCGTTTTCGATGGCAAGACGCACTCAAAAGCTTTTCATCTCAGCCCCTGGTGGGCCGCCGTGCAAGACCGGGAGGACGCACTGGGCGTCGCCGTCTACCGCGACGCGGACTTCAAGGACGCGACCGGCACGCTGGAGTCTCACCTGCTCTTCAGCAAAAAACTGGACGGCCTCTGGATCAACGAGACGCGCGTCGCGTTCGATGGTAAAACCAACAGCGTGATCGGCGTCCCGCGCGACGCCGCCGTGTTCCTGCGGCAGGGCACCGCCGTCATCGGCATCCGCGTGCCGTGGACGCGCGGACAAGACGGCGCGGCCAGTCCGGTCAGCCTCGTGGACGACCGCAATGCGTTCGGCGCTGCGCGGCTGACCGTCTCACACGCGTGGCTGAGTCCGTCAAACGCCTCCTCGCGCGTTTGCGCGGGCGCGGCTTTCTGGCTGCGGATCGGAAGCGGCATCGAAAACGGCGACGCGTTTTCGGCCTTCCGCAAGGACTTTGTTGCGGCGGCTGCCGAGGCCCGCATTCTGCCGGACGGCCTCAGCCTTCAGGTGGCCGGCATTCGTCAACCGCTCCGCATCACCGCGAAAGCACCTTTCGACCGCGACCCGGTCACGTCGCCCGCGCCGCCGCGGACCGTGCTCGGCCTGGACGGCAAGGATCTCGGGCGCCAGATCCTCGAGCAGAGCCCCGTGATTCGGGCATACCTGAAAACACGGCGGCCGTCAGCCCGCATCATCGTCGCGCCCGGACATCCGACCGTGTGGGAAGCGGAGCAGGGGAGTTTCACAGTCCCCTTCGAGGCGGCAACCCATGACGACGCTGCTTCGGGCGGCGCATATCTCTGGGTGCCGGAAACCGACGGACGCAGCGGCGGTGGAAGCGGCGGACGCGCAACGTACACGCTCCATGTGGCCGCCGCGGGACGTCACACGCTCTCAGGGCGCGTGCTCACGCCGACGCCGGAAGACGATTCGTTCTTCGTCTCCATCCGCTCGGAAGCGGGCGAAATGCTGTTTCCCGAGACCGTCTGGTCGCCGGGCGTTTTCAAAACGTGGACGTGGCGCGACATCCCCCTATCCAATCAACGCGGCTCCGTCGCGTTTGACCTGCCGCAGGGCGACGTCACGCTGACCCTGCGTCCGCGCGAAGCCGGCTCCAGGATCGATCAGTTCCGGATAACGCCGCTCGATCCCTGAGGTCCTCTAGACCGCGTGATGGTGCGGCGCGAAGGCGGACAATCCATAGATCTCGTGCCGGATGGTCTCCGCCACCTGTTCGCGGGACTCACGATCCAACGCCATCGGCCAAGACATCAGGTTGGAAGGTCCGGTCGTCTTGCCCTCGTAAGGCGGCAACGTGACGGATTCCCCGCAATAGTGAAATCCCAGCCGAGTATAGAAGGCTACGCGGCGCGCGGCGTCTAGGTCGAATCCGAAAGGTTCCACATCCAGAAGAATCGGCCCCTGGACATGTCGCTGCAGCAACCGGATCACGCGGCGGCCATAGCCGCCGGAACGGTGCGCGGAGGAAACCGCGAAATGCTCGATGAAACAGAAGCCGGGCAAGTCCCAATAACCCAGCGCGCCCAGCACGTCGTTGTCGAGCCGGATGGCCGAAAACCGGTAACGCGGATGAGACATCACACGCATCTGCTCGAAACGCGACCGCCGCTCGAAATCGGCGAAGGCCTCATTATAGACGGCCCAAGCCTGATCGAACGCCGCGTCCTGTTTGCCAAGATGTGAAGAAAGCCACAGCCCCTCTTTTTCAATGACGGGGAGCGCTTTAAAAGCGAACCGATTAAAATCCGTCGACGCGTCCGCACCCATCCTCTGGGCGGATCCGACGAGGAAATCTTTTCGATACGAGCTTTCGGTCAGAACCGGATCAGCGAAGAACTTCGCGTTGTTAGACGTCAGGCCATTGCGGCCTGTCGAAGAGAAGACCCGTTCGGGTCTTTCGCATTGTGCAATATTCATAGGCTCGCCGCCTCGCAAGCGATGCGACGATGTGCCAACTCACTTCTCATCGTGTCGGTTTGAATCCGGCCAAAGCCGGAACCCGCAATCGGCGTCATCGGTCTACGACCTTGAAAAGACGCCTTCCAGTTGCATCACGATGTCAATAGCGTACGAAATCGTTCCCCGGTTTGACAAGCAGGAAAAAATTGATCCGATAACGCGAAAGGGAAGCTTGCCTAAAAACAACATACTATCTAAACTGGCGACCGTATTGAGTTCTAAATTTCCGGTCGTTTCGTCCGCCCTAAGCGGGCATCGCAACGGTCGACAAAAAGGGAGAAAAGACACATGACGAAGAAACGCTTGTTGGCACTCGCGGGATGCGTCGGCATCGCCGGTGCCGTTTCTGCCGATGAAATCCTTTTCAAGTCGGGCGACCGGCTGACCGGCACCGTCAAAGCCGTGGTGGGCGGGAAGATGACGTTCGACTCGAAAGTCGCCGGTCCGCTGACGCTCAAGATGGACGACATCAAAACCTTTGCGACCGACGAGCCGATCGAGATCGCCATGGCGGACGGCACGATTCACAAGCAGAAAGCGGTCGTGTCCGACGAAGGATACGTCAGCATCGTCCCGGGCGGCGCCGCGCAGCCCCAATCGATCCCGCTCGCCGGCGTAGCCAAGATCAATCCGGAGAAGCCGCGCTGGAAAGGTGCCGTGATCGCCGGTGCCACCCTGGTCCGCGGCAACACCGAGAGCTCCACGGCCAGCCTCACCGCCGACGCCACCCGCCGCACGGACGTCGACCGCATCACGCTCGGCGCGGGCTATTATTTCTCCAACCAGCGCGACAACGGCACGGGTGAAAACAGCACGAGCGCCGAGAACTGGTTCCTCAAGGGGCAATACGACTACTTCTTCTCGAAGAAGTTCTATGGCTACGGCGGCATGAAGTACGAAAAGGACCGGATCGCCGATCTGGACATGCGACTGACACCCGGCATCGGCGGCGGCTACCAATGGGTCGAGGGTCCGGACCTCAACTTCTCGACAGAAGGCGGCGGCGCATGGGTCTACGAGAAATACACCGATCCCGCCGAAACCCGCACCTACATGGCCGGCCGTCTGGCCTACCACGTCGACAAATCCTTCAACAGCTACGTGAAGGCGTTCCACAACCTGGAATACATCCCGAGCTTCGAACGCGTCGACACCTTCCTGGTCAACACGGACGTGGGCCTGCGCGCGGCGTTGACCTCCGCCTTGGCGCTCGAAGCCAAAGCCCAGCTGGCATACAACTCCCAGCCGGCGGAAGGCCGCGACAAGCGCGACACGCGCTACATCCTCGGCCTCGGCTGGACCTTCTAACGTCCCGACGACGGGTCGTTGATCCGAAAAAGGACGAGCCCTCCAGGGGAGGCTCGTCCTTTTTTCACCCCTCTGCCCTCAGGCTGACCGCCTTATTTGCTTTCCCCCGGACCGGCCCGCAGCACTTCGGTCGCGTGCAGCGCGTAGACGCCGCGCAAATCTTTCGCGTATTCCCGCAGCACGCGCTCGCCCAGACCGTCACAGTCGCCGCACCGGTAAAGCGCCCGCGCCAGCGCGATTTCCCTCAGGCACAGGTTGCGCTCAATGCCGCTGCCGGAGCCGTATCCGCTGGCCGGGGTCATCGCCGCAACATCCGTCAGCGCAAAGCCGCCGATGCCGGGCCTGCGCAGCAGTTCCGACAGCGGCCGTGCGGCCGCCGGATCGCCGAGCGCCTCCAGCGCCAGCGTCACAGCCCGGAAACGGCCAAACGCCGAGCGCCCGTCCATCTTCTCCACAACCGCCAGCAGCGGCGCCAGCGCCCGCTTGTCGCGCGTCCGCCCCAGCGCCACGATATAGCTGTCCGATTCGTCCATACGCCGCCCGAACGCGGCCTCGTCCTTCAGGTTCAGGTTGAGCGCCGGCATGCGCCCGGACACCACATCCGCCAGTGTTTCCACTCCCGTCGGGTCGCCCAAAATACCGAGCACATGCGCATAAACCAGTTTGGCGGACGGGGCCGTCGCTTCCTGATAAGCCTGACGCATCTGCGGCAACGCCTCTTCCGCTTGCGCCAAAACCAGGCTGACGTCCCTGTAGCCATCACCCAGATGCTTGACGGCCAGCGCGAGCCGCTCGCGGCCCACCACGGCGCTGTCCTTCCACTTCAGCACCTCCGGCAGCAAATTGCCCTTCTCGACCAAATGCCGCTGCAACGCCTTCACGTCAATGGACCGGAAGGTCTTGCCCTCGCGCGCGGCGGTCGCGCCGGCCACGCCAGCCGCGTAGCCCATGTTCTGGATGTCCGGCTGCATCCGCATGATCGGCATCGCGTCGCGGTGCGCGCTGATGCCGAGCCCGATGACGGCCAGCCCTTCGACCCCCTTGGGCAACAGGGCGCCGTAAGGGACATTGGCCTCGCAGATCTTCTTGCCCGTCGGCTCACTGACGTAACAAATATCGGCGATCGAGTAACCGTGGCTGTCGAAGTTGCTGCGCGCCTGCACCACCGTGTCGGGGAACGTCCGTCCGTTCAACAGGTCCAGCGGCGTCACCCAGCAGTCGCCCACGATCCGCTGCCGCTCACGACTCTCGACGAGTTGCGACACGTCCCACGCCTTGCCCGCCCCGGCGCGTCCGCGCACGCCGAAAAGCCACAGGTCCGCCGCATCGCTGTCGTTCACGTAACCGAAGTCCGAATTGATGTAGCTGGCGCCCAACTTGCGGGGCGACAATCCGACGCCCTGCAGGGCGATCTCGTCAGCGCCCTGGAACACGCAGGCCGCGCCGGCCGCGGCCGCGACGTCCGCGTTGCCGGTCGCGTCCACCACGCTCTTGGCCAGCACCGCGCCGCGGCCGCCAGGCGTCGCCACAACCACGCCGACCACACGGCTCCCCTCCACCAGCGCGCCGCACCCCAGCGCGCCGAACCACACGTCCGCTCCGGCCTTGCGATTCTCGCGCCGCCACCATTCGCTTTTGCCGACCACATGGACCGCCGCGCCCAGTTCCGCCACGCCCTTGTCGTGTTCGGCCGTGAACCCGCACACGTTGCCGTACCAATACTTGCCGATCATTCCCAGCGTGCCGACGCCCCCCAGGCCGTATAAGTGTTCGATCACCAGCGCCTTCGCGCCCTGCCGGCCCGCCGCGATGCCTGCGGGCGCACCGCCGGTGCCGCCGCCGACCACGACGACGTCATACTCGCCCAAAACCGGCAGCGACGCGCGTTCCGCGCGCACAACCGGCAAACCGCTCAGGTAGGGACGCGGCCCCGCCAGCGCCTCGCGCACCTCGCCCCTCACGTCCGCCAGGCCCGCATCGCCCCTCCGCGCCACGCCTTCCGGCGCGGGCAGAGTCCGGGCCTCGGCCGCGGCCGCCGCCCCGATGCGTTCGCCGGCCGCCATCAGCGCCAGCGGCCGCAGCAGCTGCGCCGCCGCCTCGCGCGGCATGTCCGCACATCCGCCCAGCACGTAGACCCGCCGCACACCCACCGGACGGAAACAGCCGAGGTCCAGCTTTTCCGCCCCGGGCCAGGACGCCTTCAAAGGCACCGCGCCGGCCATCGGATCCGGCGGCACTTGGAAGAGAGAATCCGCGCCCTCCAGCAGCGTCTTCACGAAGGTGCGGTCCCGCGCCACCTGTTCCGCCTCGGCGAACGCGCGGAACGTCCCGTCTGCCATCCCGATCCGCAGGACGCATTCATACGCCTTGCCCGCCACGCTCTTGACGGAGTCATTGCGCGATCCGCCGGTGATCGGCACGTCATACTCGCCGGGCAGGGTTTTCACGTCCATCTCTTTCGAGAATGGCGGTTCGCCCGCGATCAGCACGCGCGTGAACCGATGGGGTCCTGACGGATAAGGCTGAAACTTCGCGCCCGCCAGCCGCGCCACCAGCCCGCGCTCGGTCGCATCGACGACCACCTTGGCCCTCACCGCCTGCCGCCCGCTGCGGTTGGCCAAGACGATGCCCGCCACCTCGCCGGCCTGATCGCGCAACACATCCGTCGCATACGAGCCGGTCAGGAATTTCACCCCGCCCGCCAGCAGCGCCCGGTCCAAAACCTGCTTCACCTTCAGCGGCGTCGGCACCGCCACGCTTCCCACCCCCGTCTCGGTCCGCAAGACCAACTCGCCCAAAAGGAGCCGTTTCGCGCCCTCCTTCTTGCGCACCGCGACCTTGACGTGACGCACCGCCCGGTTCAGCGGCGCGGAGTACCGCACGCTTCCGGACCCGTCCGGCTCTGCGCGGATCAACGAGATGGCCTTGCTCCACCCTTTTCCGTCCGAACTCACCGACATGCGCATCGCCCCGACCTCAAAATCACCGGGCCGCGCAAAGGCGATCATGTCCACGGCGTCCACCGTTTTCAGACGGCCGAGGTCAGCCAAAACCGCGACATCGCCAGCGAACTCGACGCTTTGGGACTGGACGTCCTGCCACTGCCCATCGCAGAGCATATCGCCCGCATCCTTGTGTTTGCCCCCGCTCGGCTGGTCCGTCTTGTAGCTGAACGGCAGCGCCGTCTCGCTTTGCACGAACAGGGCCTTCGCCAGCGGCGACGTCGGCACCTCCCCCTCCTCCAGCCACAGCCGCAGCGAGCCCGCCACATCGTCGCCCAGATACGGACGCGGCGCGGCCAGGAAAACTTTCGCCCCCGTCTTCGCCGCGGCCTCCGCCGCCGCCACCGCGCCGCACGTCCCGCCCACCACCACGACATCGGCGTCCTGCAAAACCGGAATTTCGCGCGCCGACTCCACAACGGCCGCCGCCCGCGCGAGTCCGCTCATTCCCAGCACCACTGCCAGCCACCGACCACCCATGTGCACCTCCCGCATCCGCCCCGCCGCAACGGAATTATATTTCCGCCGTTCACACCACAACTTGGCGTTGCAACTTTTTCACATTTACCTCCCGCTTTCAAGCGGATTCGAAGCCTTCGCAGCGACAGCGCGAAGCGCAAAATGAAACGCACGCGTCGGAAAGAAAGGCGGCTCCGACTGAGGAAGCGGAGGTGGCCCGGGGACCCGGGGCGTCCGGAGGACGCTCCGGGCGGGCCTCCGTAGCAGCCCCCATGG
>Ga0209098_1000018_pt1 | contig 183901 bp, 180 predicted proteins | sample AD_JPNHW1_MetaG_FD_184429 | JGI IMG/M metagenome (GOLD analysis project Ga0209098, IMG submission 184429) | Active sludge microbial communities of municipal wastewater-treating anaerobic digesters from Japan - AD_JPNHW1_MetaG (SPAdes) (version 2) | ecosystem: Engineered > Bioreactor >... | reverse complement strand
AGGTCCCTGGTTCTCCTTCATCAAGGTTGCATACTACATATTTTACCGGTGCATCCTGGGGTACGAAGCTCCATTTCATACCGGCATTAAATCCTGCCCCTCCTCTGCCTCGCAAACCTGATTTCTTTACTTCATCTATCAGGGCTTTCTTCTCCATTGCTCTGGCTTTTTCCAAACCTTTGTAGCCGCCGACTTTTATATAATCCGCTGCACTCTCGGGATCTATCTGGTCGGCATATTCCAACAGTACGCGCTGTTCTTCCAAGTTCTTCACCTCCTTTACCTATTTATACGCACTTAATATTGCGGGTATCTGCTCGGGGTTAACATTGAATACTGGTTCTGAATTAATTGTTACGACTGGGGTGGCCTGACATTGTCCTATACATTCTGTCAGTTCCAGGGTGAACTTGCCGTCGGAGGTAGTTTCACCGATTCCTATTCCCAAATAGTTCTGGATTGCTTTGATCACTGCGTCTGCTCCTGCTACATGACAAGGGGCGCTCTCGCACATGCGGATAATGTATCTGCCTCTCTTTTCTACTGATAAATATGAATAAAATGTTGCTACTCCGTATGCTTTTGCCTCTGACATGCCAAATGCTTTTGCTGCTTCTCTTAAAGCGTCCTGCGGTATATAGTTGTACTCGCTCTGGATTGCATGAAAAGCTTCTATTATACCGCCTTTTCTCCCCTGCTGGCTGACAATCAGATCTTTGTAATTTGCCATTTCTTCACCTCCTTTTCTTTAACTTGTTATAATAAAACAAAACCCACTGCAGGAAAAACTAGCATTTTAAAACAGCTGATTCCAATTTTTATTCAGAACAGCCGTAAAGCAAATTCTCCTTTCCGCAATGGGAGGTAAATTCGTTTCCAAACTTGCCCAATGATTGGCTACCATAACAAAAAAGTTTTAGGTAAGCAATTCGGAGACATCATTTGTAATTTTCATCAGGCTAAATAATATGCTAACTGCTAATATCTTTGCTGAAAACATTATTTTTTGCATCTTCAAATAAAATTTTAATGTGAATATTTACACTTATATTAATATAATTCAATGTAAGTAAGTTCCCTCCTGCTTCGCTTTCTCAATTATAATCAATATTTATGACATGTATAATTTGTTGTCAAATTTCTGGCTAAAGCAAGCAAATATACAAATTAATACTAAAATATTATTATCCTCATTATATACTTTTAACTTCTGTCATTAATCTCGCTGCTATTTTTTTTATTTGAGTAATTACTTGTTCCTCGTTTAAGGTTTTTATCTGACGATTTTCCATAATAATATTGCCATCGATTATTACGGTATCTACATCACTTGCCCGACCAGCGTATACCAAATTTGCAACTAAGTCATAACGCGGTATTTGATGGGCTGCGTCCAAATCAATAATAATCATATCCGCTTTATAACCTTTTTGCAGTCTGCCAATCTGTTTACTTAATCCCAGGGCCTGCGCCCCGTTGACCGTTGCCATTTCCAGTGCTTTATAAGCTGGCAATACTGTGGGATCCATGCTGTTGACTTTGTGCAGCAGCGCGCAGGTGCGCATTTCCTGCAGCATATCCAGATCATTGTTACTGGAAGCCCCGTCAGTACCTAAGGCTACCGGTATTCCTGCCGACAGCAGCTTGGGCACCGGAGCAATGCCGCTGGCCAGCTTCATATTGCTTTCCGGATTATGTGCTACTGAAGCGCCGCTTTCTGCCAGTATGGCTATATCATTTTCGCTCATGTGGACACAATGAGCAGCCAATACATGATTTTTAAATAACCCCGCATCTTTTAATAATTCCACCGGCGTTTTACCGTATTGCCTGATTATATCGTTTACTTCGCCAAGTGTTTCCGCAACATGAATATGGATGCCTACATCCAGTTCACCGGCCAGATCAGCAACTCTTTGAAGGTATTCCGGCGGGCAGGTATAAGGGGCATGCGGACCCAGCATAACGGTAATCCTGCCGTCACCATGATTATGCCATTTGCTTACCAGATCTCTGCTGTCAGCAATAGCCTGTTCACTTTCCGGACCTATGCCAATCATCCCGCGGGACAGACAGGCACGTATACCAGTCTTGTCCACTGCCTGTGCTACTTCGTCCATACAAAAGTACATATCGGCAAAAGTTGTAGTTCCCGATTTGATCATCTCTGCGATGGCCAGCATAGTCCCCCAGTAAATATCCTCCGCAGTCAGCTTATCCTCCAACGGCCAAATCTTTGTTTCCAACCATTCCTTGAGCGGCAGGTCATCAGCATAACCCCGCAGCAGGGTCATGGCTGCATGGGTATGAGTATTGATAAAACCGGGCAGGACAACCTGATTTTTTCCTTTTATGACCAAATCGTAACCGGTGGGTTCCGTCTCCCCGCTGCCAATATCAGCGATGATATTGTCCTCAATAATTATAAAACCTTTTTCAATAACTTGAGTTCCGCCGTCCATAGGGATTATACAAAAGTCTTGCAGTAATGTTTTCATTCTTCTCCCCCTTTACCTCTTTAAAGCCAGATGCTGTTCAATATTTTCTTTATATGGAGGTCTTATAACCCCGCTCTCGGTAATTATCCCGGCTATCATTTGCTGAGGTGTCACATCGAAAGCCGGGTTAAAAACTTTAACCTCCGGTACGGTAAGATTTATACCTCTTAATTGCCTGATTTCCTGGTGTGCGCGTTCCTCAATCGGTATCTGGCTGCCTCTTTCTATGCTTAAATCAATAGTTGAATGGGGTGCTGCAATATAAAAAGGGATATTATGATAATAAGCCAGGACGGCCAAGGTATAAGTGCCTATTTTATTGGCAGTATCGCCATTAGCAGCAATCCGGTCAGCACCGGCAATAACTGCATCGACCAGTTTGAGCTGCATAATATAGCCGGCCATGCTGTCAGTAATAAGGGTAACCGGAATTTCATCCTGCATAAGCTCCCAGACTGTCAGGCGTGCTCCCTGCAAGACCGGCCTGGTCTCACAAGCCCACACCTGACTGATTTTGCTTTTTTGCCGCGCGGTTTTGATTACTCCCAGAGCAGTTCCGTACCCCCCGGTTGCCAGCGCTCCGGCGTTGCAAATAGTCAATACCCGGCTGTCTGCTTTCAGCAGTTCTTCGCCAAAACTGCCGATTGCTTTATTAATACTTATATCTTCGGCCAGAATATTCTCAGCTGTTGTAATTAAAGCTGCTTGCAAACTTCTTATATCGGTTTGATCATGTTGGCGATAGACCATCTCCATCTTATTTAAAGCCCAGAATAAGTTTACTGCAGTCGGGCGGGTGGCAGCCAGTAAGTTTTTGCACTTTAGAAAATAATCCTCCAGTTGCTCCGGGGAGCCGCTGTAATTATTTACAGCCAAAGCCAGGCCGAAAGCGGCTGCAATACCTATCAATGGTGCTCCTCTTACTTTAAGTTCTTTTATTGCTGCAGCAATTTCTTCTGCTGTCCGATATTCCTCATAAACCACTTCATCCGGCAGTCGGTTTTGATTCAGTATTTCTACAGCTGGTCCGGTAAATATCAGAGGTGCAATCATTTATTCATACCTGTTTCAGACAAAATATTGGAACAGGTGCAGCTTTTTGCGGCGGATATTTTTTTGATTCCTGCCATAATCAGGTGTCTTACGTCTGCGATTCTTAACTTCATCATTTCCACCACTTCACTATGGGTTAAAATTGAAGCAGATATACCAGCAGCAAAATTGGTTATTATTGAAATATTGGCATAACACATACCCAACTCCCGGGCCAGGCATACTTCCGGCACACTGGTCATGCCAATCAAATGTCCTCCCAGCATTTTAAACATCTTTATCTCAGCAGCTGTTTCAAAGCGCGGGCCTTCAGTGCACACGTATATTCCGCCATTGGTAATTTTAAGTCCCATTTCCTGCCCGGCAATCATCAATGCCTGCCTCAGTTCGGGACAATAAGGAACCGTCATGTCACAATGAACTACACCGCGAACTCCACCTTCATAAAAAGTATGCTGACGATTTTTGGTGAAATCTAAAAACTGATCTGCCAGTGCAAACATTCCCGGTTTGAATTCAAAATTCAGTGAACCAACCGCGGTAGTGGCAATAATGTTTTTAACTCCCACCTGATTTAAGGCCATAATATTGGCCCGATAGTTAATTAAATGGGGCGGCACACCATGGTCAGAACCATGCCGGGGGATGAACGCTACTTCAATGCCCTGATAAAATCCAGTCAATACTTTTACCTGACCGTAAACCGTATCGACTGCTATTTCTCTGGTATCATCCAGCAAATCAGGATCGTAAACCCCTGTCCCGCCTATAATCGCAGTTTCCAATCATGCAACCTCCTTTATTCCCCGAATAATGCTTCTGCAAATACTGCTGCCGAAAACTCCCGCAGATCATCCATAGTTTCGCCTACCCCTACATATTTCACCGGCAGTTTTAACTCATCAGCTATGGCTAATACAATGCCTCCTTTGGCGGTTCCATCCAATTTGGTCAATATAATACCTGATATGCCCGTAGCTTCCTGAAAAAGCCGGGCCTGACTTATAGCATTCTGCCCGGTGGCAGCATCAAGTACCAATAATACTTCACTTTCGTTTTCCGGCATTTCTCTTTCAATGATCTTTTTAACTTTCCCTATTTCTTTCATTAAATTAGTTTTATTCTGCAGCCTTCCGGCGGTATCTATTATCAATATATCACTTTTCCTGGCCTTGGCAGCAGCAATAGCATCAAAGACAACTGCCCCCGGATCAGAGCCTTCCTGATGTTTTATCAACTCAACTCCGGCCCGGTCAGCCCAGGTCTGCAGCTGATCAATGGCAGCGGCACGGTAGGTATCGGCGGCAGCCAAAAGCACTTTTTGTTTTTCATTTTTATATTTATGAGCCATTTTAGCAATGGAAGTTGTCTTGCCTGCCCCATTCACACCAACTACCAGAATAATATGCGGTTTGGCTGTCAATACTGTTTCCGCTTCGTTTTCTGCCAGCATTTTTTCAACTTCTGACCGTAATAAAGCAATAACTTCTGTGGCCTCTTTTATGCCTTCTTTCTTCACCTGACTGCGAATATTTTTTATCAGGCCCAGGGTGGTTTTTACTCCTACATCTGCCTGAATAAGGATATCCTCGAGTTCCTCCCAGAAATCATCATCGATATCGCCTGTTCTTCTAACTAATCCTTCAATTTTATCGGTAAGATTTTTCCGGGTTTTACTTAAGCCTGCCTTTATCTTATCTAACCAGCTGCGTTTGCTTTTTTCTTCAACATCAGCAGGAATTAGCCCGGCTTTATCGTCTTCAACTGCAGCTTCCGGTTCAGCTATTGTCTCTGCGGACGTTGTTGCTTGACTATCCGCCTGTCCATCTTTTTTTCTCCCTTTAAACTTGTCCAGCCATGCCATTTTTTTATCAATCCTTTATAATATGATTTATCCCGCCAGATTTTCAGCTTCCTCTAAATTAAGTGTCAGTATAGAAGAAATCCCTTTTTCCGGCATGGTAACTCCGTATATATTTTCCCCTGCCGCAATAGTAGTCTGCCTATGGGTAATAACAATAAACTGCATTTTATCAGACATCTTATTCAAAAAGCTGGCAAATCGCAGCAGATTTGTTTCGTCCAGTGATGCATCGATCTCATCCAACAGACTGAACGGCGCCGGTCTTAAACCTAACAAGGCAAATATAAAGGCAATACAGGTAAGAGCCCTTTCTCCCCCTGACAGCAAATCAAGCGGCTGCATTTTTTTACCTGGCATTTTTACTTCTATTTCTACACCTGCTTCTAATTTTTCATTATAGGAGTCCAGTTTTAATAAAGCTTCCCCTCCCCCGAATATTTCTTTGAAAGTTGCTTTGAAGCTTTCATTAGCCAGCAGGAGAAAATGAGCAAAGTCCTTCGTCATTATTTTTTCAGTTTCCTCCAAAAGTCTATGCAATGAGTCACGCGCCTGCACTAAATCCTGATGCTGTTGTTTTTGAAAATCATAACGGGCGGATATTTCCTGGTATTCTCCTAATGCCGTAAGGTCAACCGGCCACATACTTTCCATCTCTATTTTAAGATCGTCCATCTCTTTTATGAGGTTTTTTACATCAGTGCTTTTATAAACGGCCTCAGGCTGTGTTGCTGATAATAATTCCTGATATTTTTCCTGCCAGTTTTTGCGCATATTATCTGTCTCTGTTTCCAGTCTGGCAATACTAAGTTCCAAATTCCGCTGGTTGCTTTCAGCCTGAATAAGTTGTTGGCGCATAGGAATCAATTCCCGTCGATGTTGTTCGCTCTTCTGCTTTAAACCTTCTGAGCTTTTCAGGTTCCGGGAGATCTTTTCGCCCACTTCCTGTAAAAGACTGCTAACCTGACCGATTGTTTGTTCTCTGACAGCAATTGCTTCATATTCAGCAGTTATTTCTTTTTGCATGCGCTCTTTTATCTGATCTGCTGCTTGCAGTGACTGTTGGTATGACTGTTTGACCTGCTCAAACTGTGCAATATTCTTAGCACTGTTTTCCAGTTCTTTTCTTTTCATCTCCAACTGCTCTTTATAGGATTTTAATCTTACTTTGCCAACTTCCAGGTCGCGTGTATCAGTTTCAAGTTTCTGTTTGAGCATTTCCAATTCTTCGGAAAGAGCGGCACTCTCAGCCTGAAATAACCGTTTTTCTTCCTGCCAGGTCAAATTGCTTTCTTGCAGTCGCACTATTTCTTTATCAATGTGCCCTAATTGATTAAGATACGAGTCATGCTGCTGTTTAAGAAGGTTTTCTTCAGCTTGGGCTTTTTCCTTTTGTTTGCTTAACATCTCCAACTTGATATTTTGTTCCAGAGAGCTGTTTTTTACCTGGCTTATAATTTGCTCTAAATCTGATAATTTAGTCTTTTGTTGCTCAATCGCTGTAATAGTATCCGACAACTGTTTATTTAAATCCTTTAATGCCGCAGCTAATTTTTTCTCTTCCCCTTTGCGCTGAATAACCCCCATCTGTACCGTTCCTCTGTGGCCTCCGGTAATAGCGCCGCTGGTATTAATTATTTCCCCCTCCAGAGTAACAATCCTACCAGGGAAATCAAGTTTTTTATAGATTTTTATGGCAACCTCAATATTATCTACTATCAGCACCCGCCCCAGCAAATAATCAATAGCTTTTTTACAACGCGGTTCATACTCAACCAGTTCGGAACCCAAACCCACAACTCCAGATATCTTTTGAATTTTTTCCCGGAGCGTTGGGGGCAGTGGTTGGCTTTTCAAAACGTCCAGCGGCAGGAATGTAACCCGCCCCATTTTTTGTTCTTTGAGAATACTGATGGCGTCACGTGCATTATCGATAGATTCGACCACAATATTTTCCAGGCCTCGATTAAGGGCAGTTTCAACTGCCATTTCCAGTCCTGGTTCTACGTCAATTAATTCCCCGATAATGCCAACCAAACCGGACAATTTATTATCGCCTTTAAATCTGCTGACAATGGCCTTTACCCCGGATGAATAACCGGTCAGGTTTCTTTGCATTTCCTGGCTGGTTTTAAGTTTGCTGTTTACGTTTTGTATCTCTTCCCGGTTTCGGTCATAAACATGGCTTAAATGGCCGGCGATTTGCTGCAGTTGTTCTTTTTCTCCCGACAATTCTTCCAGTCTTAGATTAATATCTTGCTCCTGCTGTTTTAACCTGCTAATCTGTTCCTGCAGTTCAGCAGCCATAGTCTGATTTGAAACAATTTTAGCCTGGCTATCCTCCAAATGAATACTTATCCGCTGATTTTTTTCCTGAGCCCGTTTCAGTTCTTCCTCGCTGGCATTTATTTTATTGCCCACTTCTGTTTCCATCTGAACCCGTTCAAAGACTTCGCTCCTGGTGGTTTCAAACTGCTCTTTAAGCTGCTGGGTTTTTTCTGATAAAAGCCGGACTTCTTCTTCAGCTCTAAGGTACTCCTGTTGTTTTTGCTCAAGCTGCTGCTGGTCCTGTATGAATGCAGCTTCAGTAGCTTCCATATCCAGACTCAAACTGTTTAACATAGACAAATATTTTTCGCTGTCACTATCAGCGTTCATAACCCGCTCGCTGGCATTGCGAATTTTTTCCTGCCCCAGACGAATTTCGCTCTGACTGTTGCTGAGCATATTTTCATGGCTGTATTTTTGTTCTCTTAAGCTGGTAAGCTGCTGATTGTTCTCCTGAAAGCAGGCTTCAGTTTGCTGCAACTCATCTTCCATCCGGGCAGATTTTTTTTGCATCTCATCAATCCGGGTCTGGAGCGTGGCCAGATCATTTCTGCGGCTAACTACATCCTTATTGACTTTCTGCCATTCATAAGTTAAAACCTGTCGTTCCGCTTCTTCGTACCGCCGGAATATTCTTTGGTACTGGGCAGCCTTTTCAGCTTTTTCTCTTACTTCAGCCTTTCGGTTTTCCAGTTCAATTAATATATCACCCAAGCGCAGAATATCATTGCTGGTAACAAACAGTCGTTTTTGCACTTCATCACGTTTATGGCGATGACGTATGATCCCTGAAGCTTCCTCCAGTATTAAACGACGTTCCAACGGCTGGCCGTTTAAAACCTGTTCCAGTTCGCCCTGATTAATTATGGAATAGCCTTTTTTCCCTAAACCGGTCCCGGTAAATAAATCAGCTACATCCTTCATCCTGACCCGGGTTTTATTAAGGAAAAATTCGCTCTCGCCGGAACGGAATGATTTTCTTTCCACTGTCACTTCAGTAAAATCTACTGGAAGCAAATGGTCATGATTATCTACGGTTATTTCAACATACGCCATACCCTGAGACTTTTTTTTATCGGTGCCGTTAAATATTATATCTTCATTCTTCTGGCCGCGAATATGACGAACATTGTTTTCCCCCAGAACCCAGCGGATAGCATCGACAATGTTACTTTTGCCACAGCCATTAGGTCCGACTACAATATTTATTCCGGGTTTAAGATTTATCTCCGTCAAATCCGCAAATGACTTAAACCCTTTGATTTCCAGTCTTTTCAGGTACACTAAAATTACCTCCGCCTTGAGCATTAACTCATAAGCTATAATAAAGGTTTTGTCAGTTCTTGATACTAATCGCCCCAGTTTTTTAAGACACTGGATATTAAAAGCCGTGACTTGGGAAATGTAAGTAAATTTTTACTATTGGTTCAGATAAGCTTTTATAAACTTCAGCCGGGTAACCTCTATTGGCTGGAATAAAGATTGGGGACTAACGATACAGACAGCATCCCTGGGCATAAACTTATCCGACTGAACAGTAATATCTTCCAGTTTAAATTGCTGCTGCCAATATTCAATATTGCCTCGGCGAAAACCTATGAGTTTAGATAAGTCCCGCTGATTCGCAAACAGCTTCACCTGTTTAATATTCATTTTCGTTATCGGCAATTCCTGCAATATAAAGCTGACCTGTTCCTTATATGCTTCCTGCTGGACCAGTTCTCCGAAGCCAGGATGAAAGGGCCCGGCCATTACAGTGCTGCCCCGGGTCAATTCTTCATCTGCATGAAGGCCCATGCGTATCACATCAATATCGGCCTGCTGAAAACGCAGATACATCTGCAGACTGATTTTTACTGCTTCCGTTAAACTTAACGGCTGATATTTACCCGCTTTATACATAGCTGCCAAAGGAGTTTCCTCAATGACTAGAGTCGGATAAATCCTTACCATATCTGGTTTAAGCCCAATAGTCCTGGCTGTGGTCTCAATGTCAGCTGCCATATTATCTTCCGGCAATCCAATCATAAGCTGTATACCTAACTTAAATGGGTACTGATGGATCAGCGCCACCGCTTCATTAACTGCCTGGCTTTTATAACCCCGGCCCGAAGCTTTAAGCACTTGATCATCCAGGGATTGCACCCCCAGTTCAATGGTTGTAACTCCCGCTGACAGCAGCAATTCCAAACCTTTTCGGTCAATGAAATCCGGGCGGGTGGAAATACGTATACCTTTGATCGCCCCTAAATCTATATATGGTTTTACCAGACCCAGATAATGCTGCTGCTGTTCCTGGTTTATGGCAGTAAAACTGCCGCCAAAAAAAGCCAATTCCGCTTCTCTGTCCGCGGGCAGGGTCTTAATGGCGGTATCAATAATCTTTTGTATGTCCCGATCAGTAGCAATTTCACTTACAGAAGTGATTTTCTGTTGATTACAAAATATACATTGAAATGGACAGCCTAAATGGGGGATAAAAACAGGAATATTGAAATGTGACATAGATTTTCCTCTTACAATGTTTATAATATGCGATTAAGAATCGCCTCATCTTTCAGAGCTTTTTCAGCGGCATTTTGTTCCGCTTCTTTTTTGCTCTTACCGCTGCCTTCAGCCAGCAACCTGTACTGAAAATAGACTCCGGCGGTAAAAACTTTGGCATGCGGAGGTCCTTTTTCCTCCAATATGGTATAAGTTACACTTTGCCGGTTTTTTGCCTGCACTATTTCCTGCAGTTTAGATTTATAATCATAAAAATCACCACTGGCTGCTTTGCTGATAACGTCCTGAAAATGTTGCCTGATGAAAACCTGCGCGGCATCATAGCCCTTATCCCGATAAACAGCACCAATAATCGCTTCCACCGCATCTGCCAATATAGATTTCCGTCCGCGGCCGCCGGACTTTTCCTCCCCTTTGCCTAACAGCAAATAATTACCCAGATTTATCGATTTCGCTACCTGCAAAAGGGCTCTTTCGCAGACAATTTTAGATCTTATCTTGGTTAGTTCCCCTTCATCCTTATCGGGGAATTGCTCGAACAGAACCTCGGTAATAACCAGGCTCAAGACCGAATCTCCCAAAAACTCCAATCTTTGATTATCTGCTAAAAGGTTTTTATCCTGGTGATACGATGGGTGGGTTAAAGCTAAAGTCAATAATGAAGCATTGTTAAACTTCAGCCCCTGGTCCGCAGCAAAATCTGCAGCTTTATTTGTCATCTCGCACCTGCTGCAGGTAACTGTAAAGCGCCTTCACCAGTAATCCCATCACTGGATAATCTTCCAGATCCTCTTCGGGAAATTCCACATCATAAATATCTTCCAGGGCCATAATCATCTCCACAACATCTATAGAGTCAGCCTCGATTTCTTCAAAAGTAGTATCCATGCTTATATCCAGTGGATCAATATCCAACTGTTCGGCCAATATTTTTCTTGCCAGTTCAAAAAATTCCTGCATATTCTCTCCTCCTGCATAAATGGTATATATATGATTATATTCTATTCAGACAGTAATGATAAACTGTTCCCGTCTGTTTCTTGTCTTATGCAGTTAGTCATTTCCCTCGATGAAGCTCAGAGCTTTCTTTTGTGCGGTTACAATATCGTCCTGGCATGATTTTTCAGCAATCCTCATCCCGTTGTAAACTGCCTCTCTCTTCGAACTGCCGTGACAGACAATACTAATTCCTTCAACACCCAGCAGTGGCGCCCCGCCAATCTGCGTATAATCAAGTTGTTTAAAAAGCTGCGGCAATTTACCCGTTTCTTTAAGGATTGCTTCAGCAATAAAAGCTGCCAGTCCCTCAATGGTTTTTAAAACGATATTACCTGTAAAACCATCGCAGACTATAACATCAGCACTGTTATTAAAAATGTCACGTCCTTCCACATTACCGATAAAGTTGATGTTTTTCTGTTGTTTAAGCAGATTATGAGCTTCCACCGTAATGCTGTTGCCTTTTGTCTCTTCAGTTCCATTGCTCAGCAAGGCTGTTCGGGGGTTTTTTATATTAAGCGTTAACTGCGCATAGGCACTGCCCAAAAATGCAAACTGTACCAGTTGCTTAGACTTGCAATCCACACTGGCACCTAAATCGATAAGAAACGTAAAAGCGCCTGACAGATTTGGAATAGCTGTAATAAGCGGCGGCCTTTCTATCCCTTCCATTCTGCCTAAAATAAATATCGCCGCTGCCATTTGGGCTCCGGTACTGCCGCAGGATAATAAACAATCCGCCCGCTTTTCTTTAACTAATTTTGTCGCTACCACTATTGAAGCATCTTTCTTCCGGCGCAAAGCCAAAGCCGGTGACTCCTCCATGCCAATTACCTCTGCGGCATTCACTATCTCTACCCAGGCAGGATTATAATTAAAATTAATTAATTCCTCATTGATTACAGCTTCTTTGCCTACCAGCAATACGGTTGATGCAGCCTCCTGTGACCATTTCAAAGCTCCGGCAATTATTTCCCGGGGAGCATGATCTCCTCCCATTACATCAACTGCTATCTTCATCTGCAAACGCCTCCTTAGAAGACAAAAAGTAAGGTTTTTGCCTCTTTAGACTCCAACTTACTTTTTGATAATACTATTTATTTTACTTCTAAAACTGTTTTTCCTTTATAATTGCCACAAGCCAAACATGCATGATGGGGCATTTTCAGTTCATGACACTGGGGACATTCAACCAGTCCTGGTTTATCAATTTTCCTCCACTCAGCACGCCGTTTGTTTTTTCGGGAATGCGACTGCCTTCTCTTGGGAACTCCCATTTAACTTAACCTCCTTCACTATTAAACTTCTTCAGTTTTTCCCAGCGGGGATCGATCTCTTGTTTGTCGCAATTGCATTCTTCTATGTTTTTATCCCCACCGCAAAAAGGACACAGACCTTTGCAATTCGGGTCACAAATTGGATTTAACGGAACTTCCGCAAAAATTACTCCTTCAATATAATGAGTAATATCTGCCTCATCATTTTCCAGTAATATGACTTCTTCATCATAGCCGCCTTCATTCCCTGCTTCTGCAATTATAAATGCCAGTTCCAAGAAAATCGGCTCAGTAAATAATTTTAAGCAACGGGAACAGCTGAACTCTATTGCTGTCTTTATGGTCCCCTGACCGTAATAAACCTGATTTTGCCTTTTGATTACCAGTTCTATTCCGGCAGGCGACTTTAGACTTGCGCCGCTGGCAGTTAAAAATCTATCATCTATACTGCCTTCATAATTTAAATAAACAGCATCTTCCTGGTTAAGTTTCAGTTGCTTAAGATTAATTTTCATAGTATGACCCTCATAAAAACACCAAATTTATTATAGTCTGATGCGCTCAAGGTTGTCAATAAAGGACTCTTTAGCTCTATTATTCCATCGTTTTTGATCATTTAACCATATATGTCCAAAACAAAAGAGGCGGGGTCACCCCCGCCTGACTTAGGGAACTATTTGTTGGCCAATTGGAAAGTATCGCGGGCTATAACCAATTCTTCGTTAGTTGGTATAATAAAGATTTTCACTTTTGAATCTGCTGCTGCTACATCGACTTCTTTGCCTCTGACATTATTCTTTTCAGCATCGATCTTTACTCCAAGATAATCCAGGTTTGAACAAATGGTTTCTCTTACTTCAGCAGAATTCTCGCCAACTCCGGCGGTGAACACCAGGCAGTCGCAGCCGTTCAGCTTTGCCATATAATTGCCGACATATCCTTTGATTTTATTATAATATACGGCCAGAGCTATTTGAGCTCTCTTGTTTCCGGTTTTAGCTGCTGCCAGGATGTCGCGCAGGTCATTTGATACGCCGGACAATCCCAACATACCCGCTTTTTTATTAAAATAGCTGTTGGCTTCAGAAGAATTCATTCCCAGCTTATCCATCAGATAAAAAACGATTGCCGGGTCTATGTCACCGGAACGGGTTCCCATTACGAGACCTTCCAGAGGGGTAAAGCCCATGGAAGTATCAACAACTTTGCCGCCCTTGATGGCAGCCATACTGGCTCCATTGCCAAGATGTAAAGTGATGATTTTGCAATCTTCATATGGTTTGCCCAGCATTTCTGCAGCCCGATGGGAAACGTAAAAATGGGAAGTACCGTGGAAACCATATCTTCTGACTTTATATTTTTCGTAAACATCATAAGGAAGTGCGTACATATAATTTTCAGCTTCCATTGTCTGATGAAAAGCCGTATCAAAAACAGCTACATGCGGAACATTAGGCATAAGTGTCTGGCAGGCCTTGATCCCCATTAAATTGGGGGGATTGTGTAACGGTGCAATATCAAAACAATCCTTGATAACTTTTTCCACATGGTCATCAATTATTACTGAACTGGCAAATTCTTCACCGCCATGAACGACCCGGTGACCTACAGCTCCAATTTCATCCATACTCTTGAGGCATCCGTATTCCGGATTTACCAGAACTTCAAAAACTAATTTCATACCTTCGGTATGGTCAGGCAGATCTTTTTTTATTACAACTTCATCTTTGCCGGTCGGTTCGTGCTTCAAAGAAGTACCGGGGATACCTACTCTATCTACCAAGCCTTTGGCTAATACTGATTCATCTGTCATATCAAATACTTGATATTTAATAGATGAACTGCCTGCATTTACTACGAGAACTTTCATTTAATCGACCTCCTAATTATGTTAGAAATATTTTTTTATCTTAAATTAAGCTTTAACAGCTATCATAGCCACTACATTGACAACATCTTCTACGCTGCATCCTCTGGATAGATCATTGACGGGTTTATCCAGACCTTGAAGAATAGGACCTATCGCTTCGGCTTTGGCTAACCTTTGAACTAGTTTATAGCCAATATTTCCAGCTTGCAGATCCGGGAATATTAGTACGTTGGCTTGACCGGCCACCAGACTGCCGGGAGCTTTGGAAGCGCCAACCTTTGGTACCATGGCTGCATCAGCCTGTAATTCGCCGTCTAATTTTAATTCCGGAAATCTTTCCTTGGCTATATTAGTAGCATTGACCATTTTATCAACTACTTCATGACTGGCACTGCCTTTAGTGGAGAAAGAAAGCATAGCTACTTTGGGATCTTTCATACCACATAGATCAACTGCGGTACCTACAGATGTTTTGGCAAATTCGGCTAATTGTTCTGCAGTTGCTACTGGGGTTACAGCGCAATCAGCAAAAACGAAGGTACCCTTATCACCAAATTCACAATCAGGTACTATAACAATAAATGATCCAGATACTGCAGAGATACCAGGAGCAGTTTTAATAATCTGCAAAGCTGGTCTTAATACATTACCGGTAGTATTCTCAGCCCCGGCAACTTCACCGTCTGCATTACCCATTTTTACCATCATGGAAGCAAAGAACAGAGGATCTAACATGCTGGCTTTAGCTTTGTCGAGATCTACGCCTTTGCTCTTACGCATCTCATAAAAGGCCTGGACATAATCATCAAAGTATGCTGCCTTAACAGGGTCGACTATTTGTGCACCGGAAATGTCTGCGCCGAACTTGGCGGCGGCAGCTTTCACTGCACTCTCGTTGCCGAGCAGAATGGGATTGGCTATTTTTTTGGCAACAATGTCCTTAATAGCCAATAGTGTCCTTTCTTCCGTACCTTCTGGAAGAACAATGGTTTTACCTCTTGTCGATGCTTTTTCTCTAATTTCTGCTAATAAAGTCATCCTTCTACCTCCCCAATTTTTTAAGTAGCTGTTATTCTTCACCCATGCTTGTATTATTTATTAATTCTAGCATAAGTATCTTTGTAAGTGGTAAGATTTATAAGACTAATACAAAGCTTAAAGGAGTATGTTTTGAGCGTTCTTGGTATAGTTGCGGAATTTAATCCCTTTCATAATGGTCATCGTCATTTTATAACAACCGCTAAAAACAGCGGCTCTTTTGACGCAGTTATTTCTGTCATGAGCGGCAATTTTTTACAAAGATCCGAGCCGGCAGTTTGTGACAAATGGTCCCGTGCTGAAATGGCTCTTAAAAGCGGTGTTGACCTGGTAATTGAACTGCCTTTTTGTTTCGCAGTCCGTAGTGCTTATTATTTTGCCCGCGGCGCAGTGCAGCTTTTAGCCAGGACCGGAGTAGTTACTCATCTGGGCTTTGGCAGTGAACATGGCCAGTTGGAGTCTTTGGAAGAAATTGCCTCTATACTGGTCAAAGAGCCGGATGATTACCGGGCTCTGCTCAAAGAACTGCTGGCCCAGGGCTTAAGTTTTCCTGCCGCCCGTTCTCAGGCCCTGCAGAAATTTCTCGGGCCCCAATCAATTGGTTTGGAAAAACTGCTGAGCGGTCCCAACAATATCCTGGCCATTGAATACCTGCATAACATAAAGCAGGATAATTTAAACCTTCTGCCCTTTACCATTCCCCGCCAGGGTGAAGGTTATCATAGCCAAAATATGTCAGGTTCAGGGTTCAGCAGTGCCAGTGCCATTAGAACTGCCTTGCATAAAGACCCGGTGATCTCTGATGAGATTGCTCAAACTCTGCCCCCCAGCAGTCGAATAATTTTGGAACGGGAAATCAGTGCCGGCCGTTGTCCAATCCCTCCCGATGCCCTTGAGCAATTTATTCTGGCCAATTTGCGCAATATTTCTCTGTCATCTTTAAAAGATATTTACGAGATCAGCGAAGGTTTGGAATACCGGATCAAAAAAGCCTCCTTACAAAGCGGCAGCCTGGAAGAACTGCGGCGGAGAATAAAATCCAAACGATACAGCTTGTCACGGATAAACCGCATCCTCATATACTCCTTTTTTAATCTTACCAAAGAGCAAGTTGATGTCTTTGACCAACATGGTCCACTATATATTCATATACTGGCATTTTCGTCAAAAGGTCGTGAAATCCTGCAAAGAGTAAAAAATAAATCATCTTTAACTGTCTTGAACAGTGGCAGTCAAGTTAAAAAACTAAGTCGGGAAAAGGGTACAAGTACAGCTGGTGATATGCTGGCACTTGATATATTGTCCAGTGATATTTACAGCCTGCTTTCTCCCTTATCTGAGATGCGGGGGGGCGGGAAAGATTTTCTCACTTCACCATTGTTTATCGAGTAAGTTCAGCGATCGCGGCTAAAATATCATCTAACTGTTCTCTGGCTGCCTGACGTCCCATTTCGACAATCTGCACCGATTTATTAAAATCACTGGAAGCAAAATTACCTACCTTGGGCTGCAATAAAAAATCAGTGTTTTGGGCACTGTCTTCAAAATGCCGCTTTTGCATTAAATCGAGGGAACTCATTATTACATCCAAAACATTTCTTATCTCAATGCTCCTGTCTTCAGTAAATGTTACGTCAACTGCAATTACTATATCAGCGTTATTCTTAAGGGCTATATCCACAGGTAAGCGGTCGGTAATGGCACCGTCAACCAAAATCATACCTTCTCGTTTTACGGGATGAAAAACACCGGGAATCGATATGCTGGCTCTTATAGCCTCGGCTATCGATCCCTCCTGTATAACAATAGTTCTTCCCGTAATCAAATCTGTTGCCACTACCTGCAGGGTAATATCCAACTCATTAAACTGCTTTTTTTTAGTCAGCAGGTTTAATAGGGAACTGATTTTATTGCCGGCTACAAAACCCATACGGGGCACTTTTACATCAAAAAAAGTCCTGGTATCAATCTTGGCAATCGTTTTATCAAGCATTGCCAAATCAGCACCGCAGGCATATATGCCACCCACCATAGCCCCCATACTGCTGCCAACAATTATGTCAGGATATATCCCGTTTTCATTTAATACCTGCAGTACTCCAATGTGAGCCAATCCCCGTGCACTTCCTGCTCCCAGCGCCAAAGCGATTTTCGGTTTTTTCCCGGCCATAGAAATCCCCCCCTTGTAAACTTCTAAGTATCCCTGCAATCGTCATATATTTAGTCAAACACCTAAAGGAGTAAAAATGAAACAATATTCCGGCTTGTTTTTCTTAATTATAATATTAATTCTTGCCATTTTCATGATAATAAATCCGGATGCAACTGTTGAGGCTGCGGCTGATGGTTTAAAGTTATGGGCCTTAGTAGTGGTACCCGCTTTATTGCCCTTTTTCATAGCTGCGGAATTACTTTTTAGTCTGGGTTTGGTTTATTTGCTGGGTATATTGCTGGAACCAGTGATACAGCCTTTGTTCCGCCTGCCCGGCAGCAGTGCTCTGGTTGTCGTCATGGGCTTTACTTCCGGCTTCCCGGTGGGAGCATTACTCAGCCGCAAACTCTATGACGAAGAACTTCTGACCGCTGAGGAAACTGAGCGCCTTGCATCCTTCACCAATAATTCCAGTCCGCTTTTTATTTTGGGGGCGGTGGGGATAGGTATGTTCGCTTCCAGAGAAATAGGCTTTCTTCTGGCTTTCTCCCACTACATGGCCAATTTTCTGGTAGGAATTCTGTGGAGATTTAAGGCCATCACCAGAATAAAAATGCGCTCAGAACATATTAATAACAGGCATACATCCATGTCATTATTAAAGGATAAATTGCAGAACCTTAATATCGGCAGCGTTATGAGTGAAGCCATAAAAAACAGTATTAACAATATTTTAGCTATTGGCGGCTTTATCCTGATATTTTCTGTTATAACCCGCATGCTTACCTGTTGGGGATTTATGGGAATACTGGCTCAGTTTTTAGAGCTCCTTTTTTCCTTTTTGGGTATTTCCTGGCAAGGCGCTTATGGTATGGCTATGGGCTTTTTCGAAATGACGATCGGGGCCAGAACTATAGCAGCTTCTGACATCAACAATTTGTCTGCTCAACTGGCCGCTGTCAGTATTGTATTAGCTTTCAGCGGATTTTCGGTCATAGCTCAAATAATGAGTATTTTTGCCGGAACTCCAATCCGATTGTCTTTTTATCTTTTATCACGTCTGCTGCAGATGAGTTTTTCCTGCATAATAACTTTAATCGGTTATAAATACTGGTTACTAAGTCACGCAGTATTGCCGGCCTTAAAAATAGAACCCTATAAATTTCTCTACTCCTTTGATGCCTTAACTATTGCATGTTACAGTATTCTAAGCGCATTATTGCTGCTGGGCATTCTAATTATGGCTGCAACCTTCAGCCGTTATGATTAGAAATCGTCGTTTTCCAGTCCCTGCCTGATTTCATATTTGCCCTGATTAATCGTTTCCGCGGCTTTTTTAAGCACTATTTCCATATGTACTAGAATACCTTCGGCATATTCATTAGCATCTCTTCTTATTTCTTTGGCAATTTCTTCAGCATTGGCAATAATTTCTTCGGCAGTTATTCTGGCTGCACGGGTTATCTCATTTTCTTCGACCATTCGGGCTACTGTATCCTGTGATTTTTCCACATATTTTTGTGCTTCCTGATATGCTTCATTTACAATACGGTCTTTTTCGTTGATTACCAGTTTAGCGTGCATAATATCTTCAGGTAGTATAGCTCTTATTTTATCCAGACGGTCCAAAAATCTTTCGGCATCAACTATGGTACCATAACCGAAAGGTAATTTTCTGCTCCCTTTAAACAACACTTCCAGTTCATCCAGAATACGCAGAATTTCCATCGTTATTATTTACCTCCTTATATAATTGATAATAATTTAAGGTAGATTCACCGTAATGGTTTTGCCTTATGCGTCTGATGTTTTCAAAACTGCCCGGCAATTCCATTTTTCTTGGAGTTCTGATTATAAGATTTCCATTGACTTTTAATATATTGTTTTCATCAATTGTCTTCATTATCTTAAGAAATATTTTTTCCTGGGTAAAAGGTGGATCGATATAAATAAAATCAAAAAATATCTTTCCTTTTTCTAACTTGACAGCCGCTGCTATAACATCATTTTTAAAAATCTGATACCGATCAAAAAAATTACAATTATCTAAATTATCCCTGATAGTCTTTATGGCAGCCGGACTGTTATCGACAAAAACAACCATCCCGGCTCCCCGGCTGAGGGCTTCAATTCCTACACTGCCGCTGCCGGCGAAAAGGTCTAAAAACTCAGACCCGTTGACATTCTGGCCTAAAACATTAAACAATGCCTCTTTTATCATATCGGTGATCGGTCTTGTATCATTGCCTGGCGGGGCTTTTAAGCGTTTACCTTTAGCAGTACCGCTGATAACCCTCATAAAGTATCTCCTTCTAGCTGATTCGATTTTTAATGATATTTTCCTCTTTTAGGATTAACTTATTTTAGCATATAAAATATTTTTAAAAATTATTTGTATAATAACTTCATTATCGGGTAATGATATTATTACCAGAGAAAGTCTGGAAACAAACCCTCCCCAACAACTTTACAAAATTCTCCTCTCCCCAAAACGGCGACTTGAAAAAGTCGCTGTTTTATTTATCATACCGTATAAAACCAATCTTATTAACAGACAATATATGCAAAAAGGAGGTTTAAATGAAAAGGCTTATTGAAGAATTCAATCTTAATATGGATTTAGCCATTGAAGCCCATGATTTGTTGCGAGGTGCAACCCGTCAGGAAATAGAAGGTGTTAAAGAAGAAATTACTAAAGGTGAACACATTAAAACAACTACTATTACTATTTTAAATGAACAAGGTGCCAAATCTTTAGGCAGGCCTATCGGAAGCTATATCACTATTGAATCACCGCCCTTAAAAATAAATGACCCTTATGTAAAAGCTGAAATTATAGAGGCTATGGAAAAAGCTATGCAGCTTTTAACTGCCGGTATCTTAAATCCTGCGGATTCAGTTTTACTGGTGGGATTAGGCAATTGGAGGGCTACTGCCGATTCATTAGGCCCTAAATTTATTGAATACAGCCCTATCACCAGACATTATCATCAACATGCGCCGGATGCCCTGGTGGAAGGCATGCGTCCTACTTCCGGCATTGCTCCCGGAGTACTCGGTATAACCGGCCTGGAAACCTTTGAAGTGATTAAAGGTGTGGTCGAAAAAGTAAATCCCGCCCTTTTAATAGTAGTAGATTCACTGGCCGCAACTAATGTTGAACGTATTGGCACTACCATCCAGATGTCAAACACCGGTATTCAGCCTGGTGCCGGATTAGGCAACCAACGTCATGCTTTGACGTTTGATGGATTGGGGGTGCCGGTAATAGCTGTCGGCTGTCCCACTATTGTTAATGCTGCAGTCATAGCTGACCAGGCTATTCGTTCCTTCTGTTCACACGCCGGAACTATTTATAATGATAATAAGGCCATGGAGTCAATTAAAGAAATTTTATCCTTCTTTGTTGGAGGTTTAGCCGTAACTCCTAAAGAAATCGATGATATAATCGAAAATACTTCCCGGATAATTTCCCTGGGGATAGGTAAATCTTTATTCCCGGGTATATCAGAAGAGCAATTAATCCTGTATGCCACCTGATAAAATTTAAAATTTAAATCTAATATTGAAAACAAGCGGAGTATTTTCATCCGCTTGTTCGGTATAGTATATCAGTTTATTGCTGCTCTATTATGACAATCCGCCTTTTCCCTGCTCGTAAGCCTGAATCATCTTTTTAACCATTTGTCCGCCGATGCTGCCGGCCTGTTTGGAAGTCAGGTCGCCATTATATCCTTGTTTTAAACTTACTCCAACTTCCTGGGCAGATTCATATTTGAACTGATCCATTGCGGCTCTGGCTTGAGGGACAAGAATTCTACTGTTAGCCATTTATTTCACCTCCTTTTTGTTGATGTAATCTTATTGTTTCCTCGCACGCAAGTTATATGCTAGAAGTATTTTCAAGACTTTTTAAATTTTTTCTTTCTTTGAATTATCGTTATTTTTCTGCGGAGCTATGCCAATTTCCTGAGCCACTTCATTTTTCAATCTTTCCAGATGTTTAAGGTTATCTTTTTTCTCCATTTTTATTTCCTCCTAAAAAAATACTGTTAATAAAATTAACAGTATTAGCTTGGCTGATTCTTTCATTTTTTATAATCTCATTATCCGCTGATTGCTTCCGGCTCATTTTTAAATTTCAATCTCAGATATTCAGCCAAAAGTTCTTTGTTTTGCCACTGAATGTTCCTGGCTGCCTGGCGGGCTTTTTCGCTCAGTTCTGTATCGGCAGTTAAATCAGCTATTTTAAACTGCTGCAAACCGTGTTGCCTGACTCCCATAAATTCACCGGGACCGCGTATTTTTAAATCTTCCTGGGACAGGATGAACCCGTCATTAGTTGCTTCCATTGCTTTAATACGTCGCAGTGCTTCTTCAGTTTGAGGGTTACCCATCAATATACAATAGGACTGGCGCTCGCTCCGGCCAACCCGCCCTCTTAGCTGGTGAAGCTGCGCAATACCAAACCTTTCTGCGTGTTCGATGATCATTAGTGTAGCTGCAGGTACATCAATCCCCACTTCAATTACTGTAGTAGAAACCAGTATATCTATTTCTCCATTATTAAATGCATAAATTATTTTTTCTTTTTCCATCGATTTCATCCGCCCGTGTATCAACCCCACTTTATATTCCGCAAAGACTGTTTGGCTTAAATCATTATATAAACTTACTGCTGCCATCAAATCCTGCTTCTGTGATTCTTCAACCAAAGGGCATACGAAATAAGCCTGGGCACCAGTCTTAACCTGTTTGCGAATGAATTCATAAACTGATTTTCGCGCCGGAGTTGGGAAATATCTGGTAAGAACCTGTTTTCTTCCGGGCGGGAGCTCATCGATTACTGACATTTCCAAATCCCCGTACAAAGTAAGGGCTAGAGTTCTCGGTATGGGGGTAGCAGTCATGACCAGCATGTCAGGGTATCCGCCTTTACTGTTCAGTCTGGCTCTTTGCCGGACACCAAAGCGGTGCTGCTCATCAATAACAGTCAAACCTAAAGCGGAAAAAACTATGTCATCCTGGATAATGGCGTGAGTTCCCACTAATATTTTAATTTCTCCGCGAGCTAATGCGTCCAGTATTTGCCTGCGGGCTGCTATATTAGTCCCGCTGGTTAAACATGCTATGGCAACATTGGTGCCGGCGAAGAATTTTTGTAACGACTTGAAATGCTGGCGGGCCAGAATTTCTGTAGGCGCCATTATAGCGGCCTGAAAACCACTGGATACACACTTGGCCGCTGCCAGGGCTGCAACCACGGTTTTACCTGCCCCTACATCGCCCTGCAGCAGTCTTCCCATATTAGTGTTGGACTCCATATCGGCAAATATTTCTTTTACCACCCGTTCCTGCGCCCGGGTCAGCTTATAAGGCAAGTTACCGCTCACTTTTACTATTAAATCATCCTGCTCTTTATGGGATACACTGCCCGGCATTTTAATCAAAGCTGCTTGCTGACATAAGCTGAGCTGAAATAATATTAATTCTTCAAACGCCAACCGGCGGCGAGCCAAAGCATAACTATACCGGTCAGCCGGAAAATGGATATTCTGCAAAGCAAATCTTATATCGCACAGCCCCAGCTCCTGCCTGTTTTCAGCAGTCAATATTTCAGGGTAATCGCTCAAATGATCCTGCAAAACCGTGGTGACGATTTTACGAACACTTTTCTGATTCAGCCCCTCAGTTAAAGCATAAATTGCTGCAGTTTTATCGCCCGTGTCTTCTTCGTCCAGAATATCATATTCGCTGGCACTTATCTCCAACTTGCCTGCCATATTAGCCACTTTACCGTTTAAATAAATATTCATGCCGCTTTTCAAGCTGCTCTTCAGGAAGGGCTGATTAAACCAGACGGCGGTAGTTATGCCGCTATTGTCCTGCAGCAGAGCTTTAAAAATCGACATCCCCCGGCGGGTGCGGTTAATTGAAGTCCCCAAAACTTTGGCTTTGATGCTGACGATCCCGCCTGCCTGTAAAGCACTTATGGGTGTGACAGCATTGCGGTCAATATAGCCCCGTGGTATATGCCACATAATATCAAAAACTGTAGTAATGCCCAGCCTGGAGAGTTGCTTTACCCTGGCCGGCCCAACTCCTTTTACATATTGTATGCTTGCTTTCAGTCTTTCCATTTGACCTTCCTTATAAAAAAAAGGGACTTCCCCGCTTTTAGGCTGCCGGAAAAGTCTATAACACATGAGGGCGGCCAAAAAAGTCGAGAGCAAGGCAACCCGGAAGGGCCGCGATTGAGGCGTACGCAAGGTACTTCGATTGAACTGTCCTTTCGGGTTAACGTAGCTATTGGCATTTTTTGACGGTCTTAAAATTTATTTTTTTATTCTGCCGACAGCAGGAAACTGTAATGAGGCTGTCCTCCGTAATGTAATTCCACTTCCAAATCAGGATATGCTTCCTGAATCATTGCCTGAATAATCCTGGCTTCATCTTCGGATATATCGCCTCCGTAAAACAGAGTTATCAATTCCGTATCTTCGTCGACCATCCTCTGTAGCAACTGAATGACTGCCTCATCATTTTTTTGGCAGACTACAGCTATTTCCCCGGCCAATATCCCTAATACGTCTCCGCTTTTAATTTTCATGCCGTTCATGGCAGAATCTCTTACTGCATTAGTTACTTCGCCATATTTCACATTTTTTATTTCCTCCCGCATGGCATTGGCCACTTCATTGAGTTCGCCATCCGGATTATAGGCAATCAAAGCTGTAACTGCCTGCATAACAGATTTGGTTTTTACTACTTCGATCCGGCGTTCGCTAAGCTGCGCTGCCTGTTCGGCTGCCATAATAACATTGCTGTTATTTGGCAATATAATCACTGCTTCGGATTTAATTTCATTGCTGGCATTTAATAGTTCTTCAGTACTGGGATTCATAGTCTGCCCGCCTTCAACAACTATGTCAACCCCAAGGCTTTTCAGGATCTCTATTACTCCCTGGCCAACGCCTGCCGCTACCAAACCGATTTTTTTCATTGCTGCTTTTGAATTGTTTTCGGCTTCTTCCCAGTTCAGTATTTGTTCATGTACTTCTTCCAGCATATTATTTATTTTAATATCGGATAAACTGCCGTACTGTAAACAAGTTTCCAGAATCTTGCCCGGATGATTGGAGTGGATATGTACTTTGATTATTTCATCTTCCCCGACTACCAACAGTGAATCACCCATACTGCTCAGTTTCTCACGCAATTTTTCCGCATCAAGGCCAGTACCTTTTACCAGCATTTCTGTGCAATACTGAAATTCAAGGCTGGCAATTTCTTTTTCACCTTTAGCTTCAGCTGGTGTAATTTTTTCCTTATATTCCTGTAATTTTATCTCGTATTCCCCGGCAATAATTTCCAGCATACCTTCCAGAAAATAAAGCAGGCCTTGCCCTCCGGCATCAACTACCCCGGATTCTTTTAATATGGGCAGCATCGACGGGGTCTTGTCCAAAGTAACATACCCGGCATTTACCCCGACTAAAAGTGCAGAAGTTAGATCATTACTTTTTTTAGCTTCCATTTCACTGGCCCGGGATATTTCCCGAATCACTGTAAGGATAGTACCTTCTACCGGTTTCATAACTGCTTTGTAAGCAGTTTCTGAACCGGATTTTAAAGCCTGGGCAAAAAGCAGTGCATCCGCTTCTTCTTTACCCTCAAAAACTTTGGCTATCCCTCTGAATATCTGGGATAAAATTACTCCCGAATTACCCCGGGCTCCCATCAATGATCCTGATGACATGGCTTTCGCAACCTTCCCGAGCGGTTTATCCTGATTATTCTCCCCTTCTTTTACTGCCGCCAAGAGGGTAAGATACATATTTGTCCCAGTATCCCCATCAGGAACCGGAAAAACATTTAGTAAATTAACTTTTTCCCTGTTATGTTCAAGTTTTATACATCCAGCCTTAACGCTCCTTACTAAATCATTTCCGTTTATATATTGCAAACTCAAATTAGTTCTCCTCTCTTATTTTTCAGTTACTACTTTTACTCCCTTAACATTTACATTGACGGTTGCAACTTTTAAGCCGGCTTGTTTATCCAAGTCGTAAATTACTTTTTGCATAACATTGGACGCAACTTCTTTAATTTTTATGCCATAACCGACCATAATATAAACATCAACAATCAAACCTGCCTCTGAAGAACTAACCTGCACTCCTTTGCGGATAGATTCCAGCCCCAGGATGCTTGACAGGCCGGAGGTAATATCCTGAGCCACCATACCTACCAAACCATATGAATCTATGGCAGCCAAACCGGCAATTGTTTCCACAACTTCTTTAGCAACAATTATTTCTCCCAGTTCGGTAGTTTTTATATTAAACATTAAAATCCCTCCAATCTAATAATTTTATTCTACACCCTAATAATTAATCCTGCTTCTTGCCCTTTCACTCCCCTTTTGTTAAAATATCTAAGTGCATTGTTTATGAGAGGGGGCAAAAAAGTGGCCAAATGCGAAATATGTGGTAAAAGCGTTACTTTTGGTAAAAAGTACAGCCATTCCCATATCAGAACTAACCGGCAATGGAAGCCAAATGTTCAGCGAGTCAAAGCAATAGTCAATGGAAGTCCGCAAAAAATTTATGTCTGTACTCGTTGCTTACGTTCTGGAAAAGTCGAAAGAGCCGTCTAACGAAAATAATACCAAAATTGCCTTGGGCCTTAGCTGTCTGAGGCTTTTTTGTATATATTTATATCCTCTGCGCTGTAATTATAGACCTCATTACAAAAATTACATACTACTTCAATCTGGCCTTCATCATTCCACATCTTATTTATTTCTTCCTCAGATAACGACGACAAAATATTTTTCAGCCGTTCAAAACTGCAGCTGCATTTAAAAAAAAGAGCCTGACTGCCGACTATGTGATATTCTATCTCCTCCATAATCTGGTCCATTAAAGCCTCCAGCTGAGTAGTTTTTTCCAAAGCTGTACTTAATTTACCCATTTTAGCTATATTTTCTTCCAGCCGGGCCAGTAAAGCATCATCAGCCCCTGGCATAGCCTGAATTAATAAACCCCCGGAACTGATGACCTGAAGATCCGGAGCTACCATTACCCCTAAAGCTACCAGTGAAGGGGTCTGCTCTGATTTAAGATAATAACTGGCTATGTCTTCTGCAATTTCACCGCTGACTAATTCAACTTTACCGATAAAAGGTTGTTTCAACCCCAGATCTTTTATTACCTCAATAAAGCCATCTTTACCTACCAGATCTCCCACTGCCAGTTTACCTGGTTTTATCGGAGGAACATCCGCTCGAGGGTTGCTGATAAGCGCCCTTGCTGTACCATGTGCATCTGCCGAAGCAATCAGCGGTCCGGCTGGTCCATTGCCATCAATTCTTATGGTAAGCATATCCCTTTCGCCTTTTAAATCAGAAGCCATAATCAGCGCGGCAGTAATTACTCTTCCCAATGCTGCCGCTGCGGTAGCCGAAGTTTTATGGCGGTTGGCTGCTTCATTAACCAGTTCAGTAGTCCGGGCTATAATAACCCGCACCTGATTATTTTTATCCATAGCTTTAATTAATAGATCTTTTTGCACCTTTTATAAACCTTCCATAGTTATTTTCTTAAGTATTATACCCTTTATATCTCTGAAATCAACTAACAGATATAATAAATAAGAGCAGGAATTGCAAAGTGTAATGTGTAAATGTTATGAAACTATGTAACAGGAGGTGTCATTAAGTGCCGCGTTATGAATTTGAAGGGAAGCGACCGGCAATTCCAGAATCCTGCTTCATTCATCCTCAGGCTGTAGTTATAGGAGATGTGGTCCTGGGGGGAAACTGTTATGTTGGTGCAGGAGCTGTAATCAGGGGTGACTATGGCAGAATAGTCATTGGAGATGGCAGCAATATTCAGGAAAATTGTATAATTCATTCAGAACCTGAAACAATAGCTATTTTGGAAGAAAATGTTCTGGTAGGCCATGGTGCAATCGTGCACGGTCCCTGTTTAATAAAAGCAAATACTACTGTAGGAATGATGTCACTGGTTTCCGCCGGCTGTGAATTAGGACGGGAAAGCCTTCTGGCCGCCGGCAGTATACTTCCCCCGGGACGAATCATACCTGACCGTAAAGTTGCCTTGGGTAACCCGGCTAAGCCTATTAAAGATGTGACTGATTATATGGTCATGTATAATCAAGTGGGAGTTAAGCTTTATCAGGATTTAACCAGCCGCTGCAAAACCGGGCTGAAACTGATCGAGGATTAATACCTCCAGTATTTATTATCGGCTCAGGTCTCGTAAGAATCACCATGCCAGTTTTATTTTACTTAAAAAGGAAGGTGAAAACCTTCCTTTTGCTTTATTATTAAAATTTTCTTCAAATTTAAAGCTTTTTCAGCTTTTGCTCCAGGCCTTTTTCCACTGCCGACGGGACCAGGGAACTGACATCGCCGCCCAAATATGCTGCCTCTTTTACTCCGCTGGAACTGACAAAAATGTTCTTGCTGCTGGAAATGATAAAAACAGTTTCAACATCAGGTATGAATACTTTATTATACCAGGCCATATGCATTTCATATTCAAAATCATTAACGGTTCTCAAGCCTCTTATTATAGCACAGGCACCTTTATCTTTTACGAAGGTAGCCAATAACCCGTTAAAGCACTCGACCTCAATATTATCAAGATGTCTGGTGCTTTCGATAATCATGTGGCTTCTTTCTTCCAGACTGAACAAGGCCGTTTTGGTTACATTATGGACTACAGCAACAATTATTTTATCAAAAAGCTTGCTGGTTTTATTTAATATATCAATGTGCCCGTTGGTAACCGGATCAAAACTACCCGGATACACTGCTATGCGCATTTTATCCCGCCCCTTGCTTTTGGAAAATGGCTCACAATAGCCTTTTCGTTTTATTCGCCTTATAGTTTGTATTTTCCTGCCGAAATATCAGATTTTACCTGATTATTTGGGTTTTTTATCTTTTATTTTACCCTTCATCGGTCATTAATTATTAAGGCAAATTTCTGCTCAAGACAATTAAATGAGCAGCAAGCGATCATTGTCAAGCGTTTCCCCGCTTTTATGGCTGAATTGTTCGATTAATTTTTCTACCGTCATTTCTGCCCGGTCGTTTCCCAGTAAATCAAGGATAATACGTCCCTCATGCATCATGATGGTACGGGTGCCATAATCCAAAGCATTTTTCATGTTATGGGTTACCATAATAGTACTCAGGTTATGTTCGGTTATCAATTGCCGGGTAAGTTCCATAACCTGCCGTGATGCTGCCGGGTCAAGAGCAGCAGTATGTTCATCCAGCAGCAGTAATTCAGGCTTTATTATTGTTGCCAGCAAAAGGGTTAAAGCCTGGCGCTGTCCCCCCGATAGTAAGCCGACCTTTTGATATATGCGATCTTCCAGCCCTAAGTTCAGGCGGGCCAGTTTTTCTTTAAATAACTTGCTGTCAGTTTTTCGTATTCCCGGAGCCAGTCCTCTGGTTTTAGTTTTGCTATATGCAATAGCCAAATTCTCTTCAATAGTCATATCAAAAGCGGTACCTAACAGTGGATCCTGAAAAACCCGGCCGATATATTTTGAGCGTTTGTATTCGGGCGCATAGGAAATATCCTCATTATCCAAAAATATTTTTCCGCTGTCCAGTTCGAATACACCTGCGATGCAGTTTAACAAAGTAGATTTGCCGGCGCCATTGCCGCCGATTACTGTAATAAACTCTCCATCATTAAGGGTAAGGCTCAGGTTATCAATGGCTTTCTTTTCGTTAATATTGCCGGGAGAAAATATTTTAGTTATGGTTTTAATTTGCAGCATTTTCTTGTTCCTCCCGTTGGTGGTTATCATGATTGTTTTTTCTTTTTCTCCATATCTGGAACCGCTCTTTAATGATTGGCATGGCCAGAGCCAGTGCCACGATAATTGCTGAAACCAATTTAAAATCATTTGTTGGCATACCTAATTCATAAGCTGTTGCAATGACCAGACGATAGAGCATCGCTCCTAAAACTACTGCTATCAGTCGGCGCATTAATGATTTAATACCAAATATCACTTCCCCGATAATTACTGAAGCCAGTCCTATTATTACCATGCCGGTGCCCATGGTAATATCCGTAAATGATTGATACTGGGCAACCAAAGCTCCTGATAAAGCAACTAATCCATTGGCCACAGCCAATCCGATCAATATAGTCCAATCGGTATTTACCCCTAAGGCCCTGACCATTTGCTCGTTATCACCAGTGGCCCTGATTACTAAACCCAGTTCAGTTTTTAGAAAATAGTACAGCAGTAACATGAGTATAATGATAATTACCGCTGGAATAATTATAGTGGCATAAGTCTCCACAGCGGTACCATCCAGCAGGTTAAAAACTGTAGTTTTATTTATCAGCGGGATGTTTGCCTTGCCACCCATCACCCGCAGATTAATGGACCATAAACCCAACATTACCAAAATCCCTGCTAATAGCGGCTGAATTTTAAGCTTAGTGTGCAAAAGCGCAGTTGCACTGCCCGCTATACATCCGGCCAGGAATGCTGTCCACAAAGCTGCCTGAGGATGGCCTCCGGTGCACATTACAGCCGAAACGGCAGCTCCTAAGACAAAGCTGCCGTCAACTGTTAAATCAGGCATATTAAGAGTACGGAAAGAGATAAAAACTCCCAAGGCCATTATTGCATATAGCATTCCTAATTCAATTGAACCAAGCATTACCAATGTATTCATTTAGATCAATACTCCAAAAAATTAAACTTTAAAATACTTCTTTAGCTTCCGCCAGTACATCATCAGGAATGGTAATCCCTATTTCATCTGCTGTAGCCTGGTTTAAATAAATATCCATCTCGGTCATAGTCCTGACCGGTATGTCACCGGGATTCTTTCCATTTAATATTTCTGCTGCCATATCAGCTGTTTCCTGCCCCAGTATAACATAATTGATCCCGAATGTTGCCAGGCCGCCATCCTTAACCATGGAATCAGCGCCAACATAAACCGGTGTTTTAGCTTTATTAGCCACCTGAGCTACTATTGGCATTGCGGATGCCACAGTATTATCTATGGGAGAAAAAATACAATCTGCCTTGCCGGTCAATGATGAGGCTGCCTGCTGTACTTCCGAAGAATTAGTTACAGTGGCCTCCACAACTGTAAGCCCATTTTTAGCTGCATATTCTTTCAAATTTTCGATTACTGCTATGGAGTTGGTTTCACTTGAGGTATATAAAGCTCCAATAGTTTTTATATCCGGAGTAATACGCTTGGCCAGTTCCATAATCTTTTCCGCAGAAACCGCATCTGAAGTTCCGGTTATATTCGCACCCGGTTTATTCAAATCAGTTACCAGGCCTGATCCCAATGGGTCTGTACAAGCGGCAAAAACAATAGGAATAGTTTGGGTTTCTCCCGCTGCTGCCTGGGCTGAAGGAGTAGCAATAGCAATAATCAAATCATAATTATTATCAGCAAATTTCTGACAGATAGTCTTGAGATTGGTCTGGTCGTTTTGAGCGTTCTGGTAATCGATAATCAAATTATCGCCTTCTTTATATCCCTTAACCGCTAACTCTTCAATACATGCTTCCCGAATAGTGTTTAGTGAAGGATGTTCAACAATCTGAACGATACCTACCGTAACTTTGGAATCCTTATTAGTGCCGGTTTCTTTATTGCCTCCAGCACAACCGATAACAGAAAACAACATCAAAGATACTAACACTAAAACTAATATTTTTTTCATTTCTCTGATACCTCCCATTAATTTTTTAGAATAGTCCCGGTGTTATTTTCTCTGCAGTACTCTATTCATGCCGCGGTTATGAATGAAGTATAAGGGGGTGTAAAAATAAAACACCCGTCCTTGTATTTTAAGGACAGGTGTAAAACCTGCGGTACCACCTTAATTGATGCTGTTTATGAGCATCCTCTCTTGCAGAGTGCCATCACACCCTTAGCCCAATAACGCTGGCTCTGCGTCGGAAGCTACTAGGTTCAAAACTTTTCGCTCCGCCCTCCGAGGCCCATTTATCCACTCCATATCCTGTCAGGCTTTCACCATCCCTGACTCTCTGCAAGGCCGGTCTGTGGTTTTACTTCCTCTTCAACGGTTATAAAAAAATATAACCATAACCTTAAGTTAATGTCAAGAATAAGTTGTCTGCCAGAGGAATAGGAGGGATACAAAAAAACAGAGCCCGTCTTTTTATGACGGACTCTGTCAAACATCCAACCATTAATTACTCATGGATTTCCATAATACTTCAGCAACATCAAAGACCTTGGTCTTTTCTTCCGCTTCTGCACCTTTAACACCATCGGAAATCATGGTAAGGCAGAAAGGACAATTTGTGACAATCATTTCCGGTTCGGGTACCAGCAGTTGGTCTGTTCTGGTATCATTGATACGTTTATAACCTTCCACGGCATGCTCTTCAAGCCACATGCGTCCGCCGCCGGCTCCGCAACAGAATCCGAAGTTTTTGCCTTTTTCGATTTCAACCAGATTCGTTCCGGCTGCTTTTAATACCTGTCTGGGCTGATTATAAATGTTATTATGTCTGCCCAAGAAACAGGAGTCGTGGTAAGTTATTTTAGCTCCCAGTGCTTTGTCAGCTTTGAGTTTGCCTTCCGCTACCAGTTTAGCCAGAATCTCAGTATAATGATATACTTCAAAGTTGCCGCCCATCTGTGGATATTCATTCTTCAGAGTATTGTAACCATGCGGGCAGACAACGATTATCTTTTTGACCCCGTAATTATTAAATGAATCTAAATTGGATTGGGCCAGGGTCTGGTAAAGATATTCATTACCCAACCGGCGGGCTGAATCACCGCAACAGAATTCTTCTGTTCCCAGATAGCCAAAACTTACTCCGGCTTTATCAAGCAGTCTTACCAGAGCTTCACCGACTTTCTTATATCGATCATCAAAGGCAACTGCACAGCCGGCATACAGTAAATACTCAAACTCTTTGCCATCTTCTGGAACCAGGTTCACTATATCCCGAACGCCTCTTTCTGTTAACCAGTCGGCGCGGTTAGCAAAGCCAACTCCCCAGGGATTATAGTTTCTCTCCATATTGGTAAAGGCCATTTGTGCTTCACTGGGCATGTCACCCTGCCACATAACCAGATTGCGGCGCATTTCCACAATCTTGGGAATGTGTTCGATAAACATCGGACAATGCTCCATACAAGCTCTGCAGTTGGTACAATCCCAAATAACTTCGGTAGTAACTATATCATACAGAAGGCTTTGTTCCATGGGATTTACTGCTTCTTCGGGCGCTTCAGCTGCTTCACTGGTCATTGCCACTTCCGCCGCCTCATGTTCTCCTGCATCTTTTGCTGCAAGCAGATAAGGAGCTTTTGCTTCCAGATGTTTCTTCATATTTTGAATAATAGTTATTTTAGGATTAAGAGCTTTGCCCGTATTATAGGCCGGACAGTTTTCCTGACATCTTCCGCATCTGATACATGCATCTAAATCGAGCAAATGTTTCCAGCCAAAATCTTCTATATTTTCTACGCCAAAGGTTTCTGCTTCCTCAATGTTATAAACCATAGGAACTGCAGAAGGTCCTAAATCGCGGAAAAAATAATTCAGCATACCGGTAAAAATATGCCACAATTTAGTAAAAGGAACCAGCGCAATAAACAGGAAAGCGAGCGCCATATGGAACCACCACATCACGCGATGTGCCAAGAGAACTGAGTCAAGCGATGCATTCAGAAATGGATAAGCAAACAGCCATCCAAAAGGAGATGCGGATCTTTCATAGGCAATTTGTGCCATGGTGCTGGACATCGTAATCTGAGCACTGATTCTTAAACCCTCAATTACAAAACCAGTAAATAGAATAGTAAATATCAATAGAATAATCCAGCCGTCTGATGCTTTAGTATCATTAAGCCGAGCTGGTTTTTGTATATAACGTACTGAAGCCAAAACAATAATACCAATCAAGCCTAAAAATCCAAGCATATCAACTACCCATGAGAACCAGATATAAGAGCCGCCTTCGACACGCGGCCAGTGAATCCAGAAGTGGGCTGCGTCAACTCCTGCAGCAATTGCCAGGACTAAAAATCCCCAGAACAGCAGGAAGTGCATGAAACCTGGCAAAGGTTTCCTGATAACTCTTAACTGTCCCATAGTATTATTAAACCAGGATAATAACCGCTGACCAACGTTATCATTACGATGTTGATCGCCTTTCGCCAGCATCCATAATTGAATCCTCTTCCATGCCCCAAACAGAAAAACAGTAATAGGGATAAACATCAAAATATAGATTAGCCACTCATAGGGGACGTTTGCCCCTACGATACGCATCGGGACATCATAGCCGCCTTGCAGTTCGGTAAATCCAAAATACATATTATCTTATTCCCTCCTCTATCAACACCTAAAGGTTATCACGGGATATATGCAGACAACATATATCCCGTGTCCCCAGTCCCCCGTTAGCTGCTATTTCTTTAATTCATCAACGGCAAGAGGTACTACTTTAAATAAGTCTCCAACAACACCGAAGTCTGAAACATTGAATATCGGTGCTTCAGGATCGGTATTAATGCAGGCAATAAATTTAGAGGAAGACATCCCGGCCAGATGCTGAATAGCTCCTGAGATACCACAGGCAATATACAGATTGGGATTAACGACTTTTCCGGTTTGTCCTACCTGCAGTTCGTGTCCCAGCCATCCGGAATCTATGGAAGCTCTGGAACCACCCAGGGCAGCACCCAAAAGATCAGCCAACTGTTCAACGACTTTAATACCTTCGGGGCCTTTGCATCCGCGACCGCCGGATACTACTACCGGAGCTTCAGTCAGTTCCGGACGAGCTGATACGGTAGCTGCAAAATCTTTTATAGTCTGATAAACATCAGCAGCAGTAGCAACTACAGCCGGTTTTACAACTGCACCAGCCCCTGCACCTTCAACAACTTCAAATACACCAGCACGGATGGTGGCCAGTATCGGATCAGTAGTTACTTCAACTTTGGCTAAAACTTTACCGGCATAAATAGCTCTGGTAAATAAGCCTTTGCCCGCACTAATTTCTGCTTTAACCACGTCAGTAGCTAATCCTGCCTCCAGCTTCTGAGCTAACCGGGAAGCAAAATCTCTGCCGTTAAAAGTATGGGCAAACATAATTGCATTAGGTTTGTATTCAGCAATCATAGCCACCATTTGGGCTACATAAGCACCGGTATTATAGTCACCAAAAACATCTGCATCGGCGACATATACTTTGTCGGCTCCGTATTTAGCAAATTCAGGAGCTAAAGCTTCCACACCTTTACCAAAAACAACAGCACTAACTTCATCGCCGAATTTTTTTGCTTCAGCGAGCATTTCAAAGGTTACTTTACGGATATTACCGTCTTTTTGTTCTACAAATACCCATGTCCCTGCCATCTATTACCCTCCTTTTTTACTTTTAAGTAAATTATTTTTTAATTTCAGCTTTAGCAGTATTAATTATCCAGTCTGCTAATTTAGCAGCAGCCACATCAGGATCTTCTTCAATTTTGATTCCAGCCTGTTTAGCAGCAGGAAGTGCATATTCAACGATTTTTATTTTATTGTCTGCCGCTGCAGCATCAACAGTTGATACCGGTTTTTTCTTGGCTTGCATGATACCTTTCATAGAAGGATAACGAGGTTCGTTCCAGCTTACCTGACTGGAAATAACTGCCGGTAAACTGACTTCAGTAACTTGGGTACCGCCATCTGCTTCACTGCTGCAGGTTACTTTGCCGCCAGCAATTTCAAGAGAGGTAATAACATTAATATGTGGATAGCCTAAAATTTCAGCTATGCGGGTCGGCACCTGTGAAGAACCGTCATCAGCAGCAACATGTCCTGCTAATATTAAATCAGGATTTTCTTCTTTGATTGCCGCTGCCAGGGCAACTGCTCTGGCATATTCATCAGCCGCAGTATCCTGTTTAATTAAAATACCTCTGTCAGCACCCATTGCCAGTGCTGTGCGGATAGCATCCATAGCTTTGTCAGCGCCGGCTGAAACTACTACAACTTCATTTACAACATTTTTCTCCTTGAGCTGAATAGCACCTTCAACTGCTACTTCATCATAAGGATTAATGATTAAATTGATACCAGCTTCAGCAATTTTGCCATCCTTCAATTCAATCTTAGCTTCTGTGTCAAATGTTTGCTTAACACACACTAGAACCTTCAAGACCATTCCTCCTTTTTAACTTATAATTTTCGAGTTGACCTCTCACTCCCAAAGGATATTACGATTTCCCACCACCCCCAAGAAAGCGCTTATATCTTTTTTGCCTACGGCAAGTTTACCGCCTTAAATTATAATTTAAATTAATATATCAACATTTAACTTTCGATATTAAGATTAGATTTCCTGCTTTTTTACTGTTATAAAAACTTTATTATTGCCAAATCAAAATAAGCGGTCAACTTTCGATGAACTACAAACTTCAAAGATATATATAGGTTAGTACATGCAATTTTATCATAATTGCGAGCTCATCGCCACCCTGCGTCAGTATAAAGTGGCCGGTGGCAACATTTACTAACCCAGTTTTTCTAAAGCCCGGCCAAAAGCATTTATGGTAAGTTCTATATCTTCCAGTTCATGGGCGCAGGAAATAAAACTTACTTCAAACTGAGAAGGCGGTAAATAAACTCCTTCCTCCAGCAATAACCGGTAAAAGCGGCTATATTCCTCCGTGTTGCTCCTTTTAACGGCCCGGTAATCTTCTATGGTTTCATCCTGTTCATTAAAGAAAATAGTGAACATGGAACCAAAACGGTTAATAGTATAAAAACGATCAGCATCTTCAAATACTTTTTTCAGTCTGGTAGCCAGTATGTAACCTGCCACTTCCAATCTTTCATACCAGTCATTTGACTGCAATATTTTCAGCGTTACTGCACCGGCAGCCATGGCCAGCGGATTTCCTGATAAAGTTCCGGCCTGATAAACATTCCCCGCCGGGGAAACCAAATCCATTAATTCTTTTTTGCCGCCATAAGCCCCTACAGGCAACCCGCCGCCGATTATTTTGCCCAAGGTGGTAAGGTCAGGACTAATATCGATAAAATTTTGAAAGCCTCCATAGCAGGTTCTGAATCCGGTAATAACTTCATCAAATATAAGTATTGAGCCATAATCTTCGGTAATTTTACGCAGACCTGACAAGAATTCACGATGAGGCATCACCAGGCCCATATTGCCGGCAATCGGTTCAACTATAACTGCTGCTATATTTTTTCCTTCTTCAGCAAAAACCTTTTCTACTGAAGATAAATCATTATAGTCGGCCACCAAAGTTTGTTGGGCAATGTTTTCTGGAACTCCCGGACTGGACGGGGTACCAAAAGTTAACATACCCGACCCGGCCTGTACCAGGAAACTGTCTCCGTGTCCATGATAACAGCCGGCAAATTTCAGAATTTTATTTCGCCCGGTATATGCCCGGGCAACACGGATGGCACTCATTGTGGCCTCAGTCCCAGAGTTGACCATCCGTATCTTTTCCAAAGAAGGAATAGCCCCGGTAATAAGAGCAGCTAATTCTATTTCTTCCGGGCAGGGAGCGCCAAAACTAGTTCCCTTCTCTGCCGTCTTAATGATCGCTTCAATTACTTCCGGATGACTGTGCCCCAAGATAAGCGGCCCCCATGAACCCACATAATCAATAAATTCATTCTGGTCAACATCATATATTCTGCAGCCAGTGGCCTTATCGATAAACAAGGGATCCATTCCTACAGATCTGAAGGCTCTTACCGGACTGTTTACCCCGCCAGGCATTAATTCACAGGCTACAGAAAACAGTTCTTTTGATTTGTCCATTTTCAGCATATGCTATCCCCCTTTAAACAGGAAATATTTAATAGTAAGTCATACTGATCTTTTTATATTCATGCAGACTCTTAATAATGGTATATTCCGTTAATCCGGAAGCATTTGATAAACGATCAACTATTTCCTGCAATTCTTCTTCACTGCGAGCATGAATCATTGTAAATAAATTAAAGCCAAATTCAGGAGTCGTCTCCCTCAAATAGCAATGACTTACTTCATTGAAACCAGCCATTATTTCCCCGACCCGGTCAGCCTCTGCAGTTGTTGCCTGCCAGGCCACCATGGCATTGGAACTATAACCGGCTTTTTGATGGCGCAGTACTGCCCCGAACCTTCTCAACAATGACTTGGCTCTTAGATTGCATATCCTTGTTATTATTTCTTCTTCAGAAATACCCAGCTTATCAGCCAGACACTTATAAGGCCTTGTTTCCAGAGGCATGTCGTATTGGATAAAAGCGATAATCTGTTTGTCTATTTCATCGTGTTTGCTGTTATCATTATCCAATTACTTGTCTCCCATTTCAAAAAATACTTTTATTTTATATATTTTTTTAGCCGGCATGCTGCAAACTGCCAACCCACTTTCCTGTTCCAGCCGAACTAATATTTCATTTAGTTTCAGTTTGGATGGTGCTGTTACAGTAAACCAGAGATTGAATACCGGGTTTTCACGCAGGTAATTATGCGTTACCCCTTTTTGCCGATTTACAATTGCTGCTACCGTTTCGATTCTGTCTGCTGGTACCTGCATGGCGCATAATGTAGAGTGGTATCCCATACGGGGAGTATCAAAAATTCCGCCGATCCTTCTTATAATACCGGCACTCTTCATCTTCATGATACTCTCCATCACATCGGTTTCACTTACTCCCATAGCTGCTGCTATATCCGCATATGGAGTTGTTGTCAGGGGAAAATTCTTTTGTACCCGGTTTAATACTTCTTTATCCAAAGCTGATAAATCGATCACTTGCAAACACCCCGTGGTTTATAAAGACACCAATCGTCTTGCGCCATGTAGTTGCCTTGAGTATAATAATAAGCCCTGGCCCGGCATCCGCCGCAGCTGTCAATATAATCGCAGCTGCCGCATTTACCTTCATACTGCATGCTTCTCAATTCTTTAAACATCTGGCTCTCCCGCCATATTTCATCAAAAGGCTTTTCTTTAACATTGCCTACTGCTATATCCAAATAAGCACAAGGCTGCACATCACCTTTGGGGCTGATTATACAGTAGCTTATGCCTGCCAGGCATCCACGGGAAAAGCGCACCGGAATATTTTTTTGCTTTGCGATTCGCATAAATTGAGGAGCACAAGTTGGCTTTATCTCAATTCCTACTTCGGTTTGCTTTTTCATCAGTCTGGTAATAGTTTTTTCATATTCCACTTTTCGCAAAGCTTCTTCTTCAATGTTAACTGCCCGGCCGGTAGGAACCAGAAAGAAAACATGGTGCGCCATTGCACCTATTTCTATGGCAAAATCAGTAATAGACTCCAGTTCATCCACATTCCAATCCATAACCGTAGTATGGATCTGAAAGGGCAGGCCGACCTTTTTCAGGTTAAGCATGCCTTGTATAGCCAGGTCATGGGCATTTTCCATTTTACGGAATTGGTCGTTTTTTTCAGCATCCAGGCTGTCCAGGCTTACGCCAGCCGCCATGAAACCTGCTTGTTTCAATTTATACGCAGTTTCTTCGGTAATCAATGTCCCATTGGTACCTAAAACTGCCCTTAGACCAGCTGCAGTTGCATAACTTCCCAATTCAAAAATATCAGGCCGCATTATTGATTCACCGCCGGAAAATATCATTATTTTAAAACCAGCAGCTTTTATTTCCCGGATAAGCTTTTTTGCCTCTTCAGTTGACAGTTCATCATCCAGTTTAGCGCCCGCATCTCTGTAACAATGATCGCAGAACATATTACATTGATTAGTTGAATTCCATGATACCAGCATTTATATCTGTAAGCCGTTTTCATCCGGTCTTACATTTCACCTCCTTTATACCCTCAACTGTTCAATAACCTGGCAGCATCTTTGGCAAAATAAGTTATTATCATATCGGCTCCCGCCCTTTTTATAGAAGTCAATATTTCCATCATAACTTTTTCTTCATCGACCCAGCCTTTGAGCCCTGCCGCTTTGACCATGGAATATTCGCCGCTGACATTATAGGCAGCGGTAGGAAATTCAAATTCATCCTTTACGGCTTTAATAACATCCAGAAAGGCCAGCGCCGGCTTTACTATAATAATATCCGCTCCTTCTTCGATATCAAGTTTTACTTCCCGCAAAGCTTCCCGCCCATTAGCCGGATCCATCTGATAAGCCCGCCGGTCGCCAAACTGGGGAGCAGAATCAGCAGCCTCACGGAACGGCCCGTAAAAAGCCGATGCATATTTAGCTGCATAAGACATTATCAAGGTATCGATGCAATCATTGTCATCCAATTTTGCCCGGATATAACCTATCCGCCCGTCCATCATATCAGAAGGCGCGATAATATCGCAGCCAGCTTTGGCAAATGATAAAGCTTGCTTACCTAACAATTCCAGAGTCCGATCATTGTCTACACGATTATTTTCAATGTATCCACAATGACCATGATCTGTATACTCACACAGACATACATCACCGATAACCAGCAACTCCGGAGCATAAGACTTGATCTCCCTTATAGCCCGCTGTACAACTCCCTCATCCTGCCAGGAGGCACTGCCTATATTGTCTTTATAATCCGGCAGGCCGAAAAGCAGAACCGCTTTTATTCCCAGGGAAATAATCTCTTCAATTTCCGCCGCTAATTTGTCAACGGAAAACTGCCATATCCCAGGCATAGAGGCAATTGGCCGTTTTACATTTTCTTCACTGACTACAAACAAAGGATAAATAAAATCATCAACTGACAAGGAAGTTTCCCGTACTAGCCGGCGGATATTCTCATTGCTTCTCAATCTTCTCATTCGGGTTTGAGGGAAGGACATTATTATCTCCTCCTATACTTAGTTACCCGTCTCTTGTGCAGTAAGATAGCAGGCCGGATCTTCCGCCCATAAATCACCGTATACTGCCCTGGCTCTGATGCGGCAGCCTGAACAAAGCGCTTTATAATTGCATGCACCGCATTTTCCTTTGACATGTTTTTCTTTTTCCCGCAGTTTAACCATTAATTCATCATCGGATGTCCAAATCTCACTGAAAGGTTTTTCCCGAATATTGCCTACTGAATAATCCTGCCAGAACTGACAGGGATGAACATTTCCCAGGGGGTCAACATTGGCAAACTTGGTGCCTGCCGAGCATCCACCATGCATTTCCAGCAGTTTTATAATTTCATCACTGCGCTCTGGCTGACTATTTCTGATTTGGTTTAAAAGAAAAATTCCGTCAGCATGATTATCCGTAGTGAGTATTTCTACTTCTACGCCCTCATTATGCAGCTCAATCGTCTTTTGACTGACCAGTTCCAATATTTTTCTGGTTTCTTCAGTAGTAGTATCCATATCTATCATCTGTTCAGCGCGGCCGGCATAAACCAAATGATACATACAAAATCTGGGTATGCTCTCTCTTTTAATAATTTCGAAAATCTCGGGCAAATCCTGCTGATTATATTTATTAACTGTAAAGCGCAGACCGGTTTTCACCCCGTTTTTCTGACAAGCCTTGACCCCGCGAATGGCAGCATCGAAAGCACCCTTTTTATTCCTGAAATCATCATGGGTGGCCGGGGCACCATCAATGCTTATGCCTACATACTGAAAACCGGCAGCCTTTATTTTTTTTGCTGTTTCATCATTAATTAAAGTACCATTTGATGATATCACTGCCCTGATTCCTAAATCAGTCGCCAATTTCCCCAGTTCAAAAAGATCTTTTCTCATAAATGGTTCTCCGCCGGAAAAAAGCAATACTGGTGCTCCCATCTCCGCCAGGTCACGAATAAAAATCTTGGCTTCCGCATTGCTAAGTTCATTTCTATAATCGTGGTCTTCCGCATTAATATAACAATGCTTGCAGCTAAGATTGCAACGGTTGGTAGTATTCCATACCACCAAAGGCCGATTTTTATCCGAAAACTGCAATAATTGCGGCGGCAAATTGCCATCTTGGCTATGTTTTATTACTTCAGAAACAGTTGCTGTCCCGCACAGCAGCTTGGTACATCCAATCATTTTTTATCCTCCTCTGTTCTTGCGATCGTTTAACCAGACTCCAGTATTGCTTCAATTAAACCGTCAATAGTATACTGTTTAGCTATAATATCAACTTTTAATCCATGTTCGCCGGCTGTATTTGCAGTTATCGGACCTATACAGGCAATTTTACAGCGGCGATTAATCGTTTCAACATTCTGCCAGCCGATAATATTAACAAAATTACTGACGGTGGAAGAACTGGTGAAAGTTATGAAATCAACCTGGCCGCTTTTTATGGACTCCAGAATATTACTGCCTGCCTCTCCATTCGGTACTGCTTCATATATTATAACCTCATTAACATGAGCTCCCTCACTTTTTATAGCTTCCGGTAATATGTTCCTGGCTCCATGGGCGCGGGGCAGAAGAATCCAGTCTCCGGGTTTAATCCTTCCTGATAAAGCTTTGATCATGCCTTCGGCAACGAATTCATCCGGTACTACATCAACCTTTAACCCTCTATCAATAATTTTGTCCCTGGTAACTGCACCAATCGCAGCAATCTTAATGCCGTAAAGGTCTCTGATATCCATATCCTGTGCTTTCAGGGCCGTAAAAAATATATCAACTGCATTTACACTGGTAAATATAAGCCAATTATAATGTCTAATATCTTTAAGGGCTCTATAAAGAAGATTAAGGTTTTCCACGGGGCGGATAATTATGGAGGGAAACTCGATAGCTTCCCCGCCCAGCTCGGTAATTTTATCCACCATTATACTGGCCTGGGCCCGGGCCCGGGTAACAACAATTTTTTTCCCCCATAATGGTTTATTTTCCAGCCATTTTAATGATTGTCTCTGTCTGACTACCTCGCCGACTACTATAACTGCCGGAGGTTTAAAATCAGCCTGCTGTTTTTTAGCTGCAATATTATTTAATTCACCGACCAGAACCTGCTGGGCAGGTAAAGTCCCCCATCTGATCATGGCTACAGGAGTCGCAGGGTCGCGGCCGTATTTCATTAACTGTCCGCATATAAAAGGCAGATTTTCTACCCCCATTAAAAATACTATCGTATTGTTACCTGCCCCCAGCTCTTTCCAGTTAACTGAGCTCTCTTCTTTATCTTCTTTCTCATGGCCGGTCACTATTGTCAGACTGGAGGTGTCATCCCGGTGGGTAACAGGTATACCGGCATAAGCCGGGACAGCAACAGCGGAGGTGATGCCGGGCACAATTTCAAATTCAAAGCCGTGTTCTCTTACATATTGCGCTTCTTCCCCGCCGCGTCCAAAGACAAAAGGGTCTCCGCCTTTTAATCTTACAACCCGTTTACCTTCCGCTGCTTTAGAAACTAAGAGCTTGTTTATTTCATCCTGAGGCAAAGCATGATTGGAAGCTGCTTTGCCTACGTATATTAACTCAGCATTTTCCGGAGCATATGCCAGTATCTTATCGCTGACCAAGCGGTCATAGATTATTACTTCTGCCGATTCCAGCAGTTTTTTCCCTTTTAAAGTAAATAGCCCCGGATCCCCCGGCCCAGCGCCTACCAAATATACAAAACCTTGTCTTGCCATCCTTATCTTGCTCCCGCACTTCTGATATTATCCAATATAGCTGCTCCCCCTGCCTGTAATAGAAAAGAAGCCAGCTCCCGCCCAATTTTTTCTGCTTCCGCTGCTTTTCCCCGGCGGTAATCTTTCAAAATGGTCTTCCCATCCAGCGAAGCTATCAGACCCCTGATTTCCAGTTGATCATCGAGCAATTGAGCATTGGCTGCAACCGGCACCTGACAGCCTCCCTGAATAGCAGTAAGAAAACTTCTTTCCGCCAAAACAGCAATCTGGGTCGCATAATCATTTACAGATGATATTATTTTTTTAACTTCGTCCGCCGCTTCTCTTATCTCAACCGCAATGATTCCCTGACCGACTGCCGGCATCATCACCTCATGAGTTAAAAAATCGCTGATATATTCTTCCAGTCCCAGCCGCTTCACTCCGGCATAAGCCAGGATAATTCCGTCAAAATCATGTTCCTGCATTTTTCTTATACGGGTTTCTACATTACCCCTTATATCGACTATCTGTAAATCTGGCCTTACGGCCAGAATCTGTGCCCGCCGCCTCAAACTTGAGGTGCCTACTACCGCTCCGTAAGGCAGATCCTTAAAAGTATAATTTCGTGCAGACAGTAAAACATCAACCGGGTTTTCTCTTTTTAAAACTGCTCCTATTGTAAGTCCGGACTCCAATTCTGCCGGCATGTCTTTTAAACTGTGAACGGCCAGATCAATATTTTCAAGCATCAATTCGCTTTCCAGTTCTTTGGTAAATAAGCCCTTGTCACCTATTTGGGCTAAAGCGACGTCCAGCACTTTATCTCCGGTAGTTTTAATTATTTTTATCTCTACCATCAGGTCCGGGTTTTGCTGTTTTAATTGTGCCGCTGTATATTCAGCCTGCCAAAGGGCCAGTTTACTGCCCCTGGTTCCCAATCTTAATGTTTTCATATTCAGCCGTCTCCTCAATGTTCACTTCCAGGGCAAAAAGGTTTTTGACCATTTCCGCATAAAAATGACCATCACTGCAGGTTGCCATTTGTTTTAAATTTATAATTGGCGAATGCAAAAGCTGGTTTACTATTGCATGGGCCATAGAGTTTATAATCTTTTCTTCCTGCTCGGAAACCTCACCTAATCTATTGAAAGCTTTTTTCAGCTCGTTATTAGTAATCATTTCACTATGATTTTTTAAAGCAGTTATAACCGGCACCACACATAAACTGGCCAGCCATTCATTAAAAAGCTCCAACTCTTGTTTTATTATCTCTTCAGCAGCTGCAGATGCTTTAAGCCGCTGTTCATAATTAGCATCAACTACTCCCTGCAAATCATCAATATCCAATATTTGCACTCCGGCTATTTCCTGTAAAGCCGGGTCGATATCCCGGGGAACCGCTATATCTATCATTAAAATCGGTTTCCCCTGTCTTAGCTTCAGTATTTCCCGGGCCCGGTCAGTGCGAACCACATAATGGCTGGCCCCGGTACAACTAATAACAATATCTGCTGCGGTCAGTTCATCAGCCAGTCGGTCAAAACGAACTGCACGCCCGTTCAGATCCTGTGCCATATCCACCGCTTTATCAAAGGAGCGGTTGGAGACTATAACAGTTTTAACCCCGTTAGCCATCAGGCAGCGGGCTGATATTTCCCCCATTTTGCCGGCACCAATTACCAAAACTGTCTTGTCCTTTAAACTGCCAAAAGCATTCTCTGCCAATTGCACGGCAGCATGCCCGACTGACAGGGAGTGTTTATCGATTTCAGTTTCAGTTCTTACTTTTTTGCCTACATATATTGCTTTTTGAAATAATGTATTCAGCACACTGTCAGATACTTTAGCTTCCATCGCATACAGATAGGCGTCTTTTACCTGGCCTAATATCTCGGTTTCCCCAAGTATCATAGAATCAAGGCCCGATACTACCCTGAACAAATGAAGAATAGCTTCCTGACAGTTTGACTGATAAATATACTGACTTAACCACGCATCATCAAATCCGGCATATTCCTGAAGGAATTCCAACAGCATTTTTTGTCCTTTTTCAATACTACGAGTAGTTGCATAAATCTCAGTCCGGTTGCAGGTAGTTAAAATAACTGCGCCTTCAATTTCGCCTTTGGCGGTCAGACATTGATAAGCTCTGTTCAGTTCCGGTTCTGCAATAGCTAATTTCTCTCGGACTTCAACCGGAGCAGTACGGTGATTTAATCCAGCCAAAAGGACATACATTCCCTGATTCTCTCCCTTGCTTTTTCTTCTTCCCCCGCAGTAAGCAAATCCAGAACATCTGAATTGACCAGAGCTTTATATATTTCCTGTCTGGTATCAATATCTATTATCCTGGTTTTAATAATTTCCCGTTGTTCTCCCAATAAGTCAACAAAACGCCCCTGGGCTTCGGTAATAGTATCCTCCAACTCCCGGCGCAATTTTTGCGCATAAAGCGGGCTTTTGCCTTCAGTGGAAACTGCCACCACCAAAGAACCGCGCCTGATTACTGACGGCACATAAAAATCACAGTTGGGCGGATCATCCACCGCATTGACCAGAATTCCTTCCCGGCTGCATAGTTGCCCTATATACTGGTTAACGCTATTATCATCAGTGGCAATAAAAACCAAAAAAACATTAAGCAAGTCATTTTCAGCAAAATTTCTTTTATGCCAAATAATGACCCCTTGCTGCGCCAGCATTTCAATCCCATTCTCCGCCCGGGGACTGACAACTGTTATTTCCGCTTCATATTCGAGCAGATTCTCAACTTTACGCAGAGCCACCTGCCCTCCGCCGATCACCAGACACTGCTTATTCTGCAGGCTGATACAGATGGGAAATAAATGCACTTAATCTACCTCGAATACTTATTTTTAAGTCTGTAGCACTACTATTCTTCTTTTTCATCTTTATCTGCATTTTTTTTGGCACTTTGCAGCTCTTTTTTATCCTCATCGTCGCGTGCTTTTTTAAAATTCTTCATGGCTTTTCCAATCGATTCCCCAACTTGAGGGAGTTTGCCTGGCCCAACAATAATCAGGACAATAACCAATATAAATCCCAATTCCCATGGGCCAAAATTTCCAATTATTCCAAACATTAATATCCCTCCTGTAGCTTTATGATTTAAATGCTTTTTTCAACATGCTTACTACAATAAAAAATTAAACTTTAGGTTATTGCCTATTATGTCAAAAAACCGAATTATTGTAAAGAATACCGAACATTCAGCTTTTTCTGTCTATTGTTCAATTAATCTTCTGCAGTTTTTTTCTTTTTTCGTTCCGGATCAGCATATTTGGCTACCAAAATACTTATCTCAAACAGTAAGTAAACCGGTCCCGCCATTAAAAGCTGCGAAAAAGGGTCAGGTCCCGGAGTTAAAGCCGCAGCCAGGATAACTATGATCAATAAAGCATATTTACGATTTTTGGCCAGCATTTCATGTTTGATAACCCCTATTCTGGTCAGGAAATAAACTACCACCGGTAATTCAAAGACGATACCAAAAGGCAAAGTAAATGCTATTACAAAAGAAACATATTGATCAACCTTAAACATGGTCTCCAAATTATCCCCGGCAATATAAATAAAGAAGTTTAATACCATACGTAATATGCCAAAATAAGAAAACAGGATACCTGCAGCAAAAAGAACGATCGCGATGGGGAAAAGATAATAAATATATTTTCTTTCGTTCTTATATAAAGCAGGTTTAAAAAATCGCCAGATTGCCCAGATCACTACCGGGAAAGCAATAACAAAACCGGCCATAAATGCCAGCTTAAGTTTTACGAAAAAGGCTTCCGTAACTCCGGTTACAATTAATTCCTCATTCAAGGCAGACAAAGGCTGGATGATAATGGCTAAAATCTGTTCATTATAATAGAAGGCAAATACCGAGGCTGCCGTTATAGCAATTATACTTATAATTAATGATTTTCTTAGTTCCTCCAGGTGTTGGATAATCGTTTGTTTGTCTTCCACACTCAAATCTTTAAAAGCCAAAATTATCCTCCTTAATTAATACTCACGCACAGACAGGAATTCAGCAATATCAATAAACGTCTTGTGCAAAGGTGATGGGGGCAGTAAAGCAACTCTTCTCAGAGCTAAGTCAGCAAAATGATTCGCAGCATAAGAGGCGTAATCAATGCCGTCAGAATCAATTATAATTTCAATAATGCGTTCCATTTCATCTATGCATAACTCTGGTGACCCCAGCAGTCCTTTAAGTTCTTCCCGTCTGGGATCGTGATTAAGTGCATATATAGCCGGTAAAGTTATTACCCCCTGCCTTATATCACTTCCAGTAGGCTTGCCCAGAGTCTTTTCATCCGCAACAAGGTCCAAAATATCATCGGTTATCTGGAAAGCCATGCCCAGATAATAACCATATTCCTGCAGCGCTTTAATCTGCTCTTCTTTTGCATCACTGATCATTGCCCCCAACTGGCAACTTACTGAAATAAGCAAAGCGGTTTTGCGTTCGATGCGGCGCAAATAGCTTTTTAAGCCTAAGCTTGTATTATAGCAGCTCAGCATTTGATTTATTTCCCCATCACAGATCTTCATACTTGTATCAGCCAGAATATCAATAATATCTAAACGGTCATATTTTTCCAACAGGGTTAAGGCATGAGCAAAGATATAGTTGCCGGTATATATTGATGTACGGTTGCCCCACCTGCTTCTGACAGTAGCTTTCCCCCTTCTGAGGTCCGAATTATCTATCAAATCATCATGAACCAGGGTTGCCACATGAATTAACTCCAAAGCCTCTGCCATTGGTATAGCATCAATAATATCTTCTTTAAAATACTTGGCCGCCAGTAAAACAAATGCCGGACGCATTCTTTTCCCCCCGGCTTTAATCAAATGAGCAGCAGCATCATTGATTACGCCGACATTACTGTTAATATGTTTAGTTAAGCCATTCTCCACCAAATCAAGCTCATATGAAATGCTGTCAAAAAAACTAAAATCAGCCATTAATTTCCCCTCAAATTAAGCTATTTGTCCCCTTAATTATCATAACGAGTAAAAAGGTCATGTTCAATATGTATGGCATCCAAAATTTTGCCTACCATAAAAGCGACCATTTCATCAACACTGCGGGGCCGGTTATAAAAAGCCGGCATAGCCGGTATTATACTAACCCCCATCTCAGCTAAAATCAGCATATTGCGAAGATGTATCGCATTAAGCGGAGTTTCCCGCGGTACGATTATCAGCGGGCGCTTTTCCTTCAGCATTACATCTGCCGCTCTTTCTATCAAACTACGGGCGTTTCCATGGGCGATTGCTGCCACACTTGCCATTGTACAAGGAATTACAATCATGCCATCAGTTAAGAATGACCCGCTGGCAATACGTGCAGCTATATCATTATTGTCATAAACAATCAGATTATTATACGGCAGATAGCTTTTAAAAGTTTCGCCTGCCGTTTTTAAAAAGCACCAGCCCAGTTCCTGTTCAAGTACTATACAGGCTGGCTCACTTGCAATCAGATGTATCTGAATTCCCCGTTCCAAGAGTTGCCGGGCCAGTTCGATACCATATATTACTCCGCTTGCACCGGTCAGGGCAATAATATATTTTCCCAATTGATATCTCCCTCCCATTATCAGATTATTTCATTTATCTTGCCCTTAAATCAGCAAAAAAATATTTATCAGCGTCAAAACAAAAATAACCAACCCCATATAATGGTTGATGCTGAAAGAGGCAAAACCTACTCTGGTCAAATCACCTGGCCTGACTATAAGGTGCTGATAAATAAGTATAATCGATGCAAATCCTACTCCGATATAATAACAGATACCAAGTTTAAAAATAATACCGGTAAGAAGTAAAAACACAATTGTAAACAAATGAAACAGGGCGGAAAAAAGCAAAGCCCCTTTTTCTCCGAATCGGGCAGGAATCGAGTGCAGGTGGTGCCGGCGGTCAAATTCTATATCCTGACAGGCATACATAGTATCAAACCCTGCCACCCAGAATGCAACTGCCGCTGCCGGCAGCAGCGGCAGGAATGAAAAGGCACCGGTAATCCCCAACCATGCCCCCACCGGTCCTATACCTATCGCGATCCCTAAAAAAATGTGGCAAAGCCAGGTAAATCTTTTAGTATAGGAATAAAGCCATAATATGAGTACTGCCAGCGGTGAAAGGGCCATGCAAAGGGGGTTTAGCCTGGCAGCAGCCCATACCAGCACGGCCAGGAACACAAGCGCCACAATCCAAATAAAATTTGCCGGCAGTATGCCGGAGGGTAAAATCCAGTCGGCTGTACGGGGATTAGCCGAATCAATCTTTAAATCGATGACCCGGTTCAAACATAAAGCAGCAGTCCGGGCCCCAACCATAGCTACGGTAATCCAGAATAAGGCATAAAAAGTCGGCCACTCATGGTAAACCGTATAGGCTGCTAAAAATGCCCCTAAATAAGCAAACGGCAAACCGAATAAAGTATGCCCGAAATCAATCAGGGATAAAAAAGCCTTTACTTTATTCAATGCCGTATTCACTCCACTTTTTAGTAACCAGATCTTTGATATCTGCACTCATGATGATATCTTCCGGCCATTCGCGGGGATGTCCTTCCGCCACCAGTTTTTTAGTGGCATCAATACCTATTTTGGAACCTATCAGGGCTAAAGGTGCCGAATGATCAAGGACATCCAGCGGGCCTTCCACTATCATGGTATCCCTTTTGGGATCCACGTTATTAAATACTTTCCACATAACTTCCGAGGCGTTCATTACATCCACATTCTCATCAACTACGATTATGAATTTGGCAAACATCATTTGTCCCATGCCCCATAAGGAACTCATCACTTTTTTAGCTTGGCCGGGGAATGTTTTTTTAATTGAGACAAATACGCAATTATGAAATACCCCTTCCATAGGCAGATGCATATTTACTATTTCCGGCAGTTGGAATTTAATCAGGGGCAAAAATATTCTTTCTGTTGCCAGTGCCATATAACAATCTTCCTGAGGTGGCCTGCCTACAACTGTTGCAGGATAAACTGCATCAGCCCGATGCGTAATACATTTAACATGAAAAACCGGATATTCATCCGCCAGTGAATAATACCCGGTATGGTCACCAAAAGGTCCTTCGATGCGCCGCTCTGAAGGATCAACAAAACCTTCGATTACTATTTCCGCCTCCGCCGGGACTTCCATATCAATAGTTTTGCATTTAACTGTTTCAACCGATTTTTTACGCAGGAAACCGGCAAAAATAAGTTCATCAATACCCGGCGGTAAAGGAGCGGTAGCCGAATAAGTTATGGCCGGGTCGCCTCCCAAGGCTACGGCCACTTCGATAGGCTGACCGGCAGCTTTGTTTTTTCGATAATTTTCAGCTCCATCGTGATGAGTATGCCAATGCATACCGGTGGTTTGCCCATCATAAACCTGCAGACGGTACATACCCACATTTCTCTGACCGGTAACCGGGTCTTTGGTATAGACTTGCGGCAGAGTAATGAATCTGCCGGCATCCTGAGGCCAGCATTTTAAAACAGGCAGTATATCCAGTGAAGGTTCCATGTGAACTATTTCCTGGCAAGGTGCTTTTTTAACCGTATGTGGCAAAATGGATGCCAATTCTGCCAATTTAGGCAGCATCTTTAGTTTGTCTGTCATAGAATGAGGCAGATTGTCCTTCATGGCCAGCAAATCAGATATTTCCTGGCCGATATCATCAAGATTATCAGCATTAAGACTCATAGCCATACGTTTTCTACTGCCGAAAGCATTGATCAATACCGGCATCGAAGAGCCCTTAACATTTTCAAATAATAATGCCGGCCCGAACATTTTGCTGACCCGATCAGCAATTTCTGTTATTTCCAGCTCAGGATCCACCATAGTTTTGATCCTTATCAGCTCATGCTCTTTTTCCAGTTTCCTGATAAATTCCTGTAAATTTTTATAAGCCAACAAATAAACCTCCGCTCATATCCTTATACATAATGAAAAAAAATTTACTTATCAAAATACTTTATTAAAGCTCATACCACTGCCGCTGTTTCGATATCTGCCATTATTTGACTGATTTCACTGATTATATTTTCCAGCAAACTATTTTGTTTGCGGTACTGTTGGTTAATCTGCTTAAATAATCCCTGGGTCGCAGTCAAATACTTATAAGCCTGGTTCAGTGAAGCGCTATCGTTTGAAAGCTCTAATGCCATACCCAGATTGAAACCTAACTGCCTGTATATCTCGCAGAATTCTGCGTCTTTTTGCGTAATAAGCGCTGCTGACAAGAAAATCATAGCGTAAAGAGAACCATTTATTTTTTCAATTACCTGTTCGGTACTTGCTTTCATTTTGTGTTTTAATACCCTACCTTCATTCATAGTGCAAATCATTGCTGCAAATGGCACCATTAATTTGTTATTATCGGCATCAACCAGCAATTTCAGTAGGCGTCCAGACAGAAAATCACCTATTAAGATGGAAAACTGCATTTCCCGATTATGCTCCTGACCTTCTTCTTCGTCTCCGATAGCCGCATGAATATAGTTGGAAAAATAAGCTGTGTGGAAAATATTAGTAAATATAATACTTTTGTTGTCACAGCCCAGGTATTTATAAGCAGCAGCAACAACCGGCGTTAATGCTTTCCAGGTAGTATCTTCTTTTATTTGCAGGTAATAAACGTAGGTTGATTCCCACCAGGGTTCAATAGTTGCTTTGAATACCTTATCAATTTCCAGCAGTTCATCATATGATTCCCGGGAATTAAGCAAGTCCATCTCTTCCTCTCCAATATCACATTGTCATTAATGACTTATTATTTTAAAAATCAAATAGCAGTTATAAATGTCTAATATTATCTTAACATTATTATATTTAAAGACAAATATATAAGTAAAAAAGGTCTGCTGATGACATTTTTACAGAGCCAAATATAAATAACAAGACCTTGCTTCCTGATAAAATAAAGCAAGGTCTGTTAAAAATGATTCTTTTTAAAACTTCTTCGGTCTACTAAAATAGTATCCCTCCTAAATATTTACCACCAGGCGTTCATCCTTGTGCATTGGTAATCCTCTGATTACTTCGGATGCATCCACATGTTCTGCGCCGAACATTTCGGCTACATAATTACAGGCATCCCATGGGTTTACTTTTTCACCGCATGTAAATACATCAACAGCGGCATAACCCAGTTCCGGCCAGGTATGAATTGCCAGGTGAGACTCTGAAATAACAACTACTCCGCTTACCCCCTGGGGGCTAAATTTGTGAAACACAAATTCTCTTATTTCGGCGCCAGCCTCCAAAGCTGCGTTGACCATGATATCTTCTACCTGTTTGATATCATTCAACACCTCAAATCGACATCCATAAACTTCAGCTAACACATGTCGCCCTAAAGACTGCAATAATGTCGCCTCCCTCCTAAATTGTCTGCTTGGTTTCCCAAACCTCCTTTGATCTCAAAAAGATACATGTAGAATTTTAGCATATTTATTTGCCATGTCAATAAATTTGTTAAAGAAATTACCAACTTAAGCATCCTGATGCCGGGAACCTAAAAAACGTCAATGAATATACTTGCCTGTATAAGATTAATATATGCATTAACACAAAAAAAACTGAAAGCAACCTGTTTTTGTTACCTTTAATCCAGTCCGTTGATTATACTGTTTACACCCTGCAAAAATACTTCCTTATTTTCATCGGCAATTAACCCACGGAGTTTTTCATTAAAAGCATTGGCCATTTCCAATACTTGTTCTGCTAATTCTCGACCTGAGTCGGTTATAAATATTCTGATGGCTCTGCGATCCTGTGCATCCAGTTGTCTCTCCACCAACTTATCTTTTTCCAGTTTGTCTACTAACACAGTCATTGAAGAACTGTCAATTAAAGTTCGGTTGCCAATTTCCTTTAAAGTCGTGCCATTTTCCTCCAAAAGGCTTTTTAATATAAATGACTGAGGAATACTTATTCCGAATGGTTCTAAGTGTTGCCCCAGGTTTCTATCAATTTTTTTCATGGCCGCCCGCATGTTGAAACATAAAAAATCATTTAAATCTGTCATCTTAATAACTCCTTTTATAAGAATAGTTAGTATTTCATATATTACATTATGTGAAATTCTATCTATTTATATTATTACAATCCAATATTGTTGTAAAATTATTTCTTTATTTAAGAACTTAAATATAAATAATTATCAATATCTTCTCTCTGCCCGTGTAATCTTGAACTTCGTCCTGTATAATGTTATTTTAATTAACGTAGCTACAACCACAGGGAGGAAAATAAAATGGCGGAAAACAAAAAAAGAATATTAACTGGAGACAGACCAACCGGTAACCTGCACTTGGGGCACTATGTCGGCAGTTTAGCCAACCGGGTCAAATTGCAGAAAGAATATGACAGCTTTATTTTAATTGCTGATGTTCAGGCACTTACTACTCATTGGGAAAAAGGTGAGGATTTATCGGAAAACATATTTACAATTGCTCTGGACTATCTGGCCGTAGGCATTGACCCTGAAATATCAACTATATTAATACAAAGTATGATTCCGGAGCTTTGTGAGCTGACTATGTATTTTTCTCTCTATACTTCGGTCAATGTCTTAAGGCATAATCCAACTATTAAAAGTGAAGCTGCCCAGCACGGTTTTAAAGATATGACATATGGCTTTCTGGGCTATCCAGTCAGTCAGGCTGCTGATATTGCTATTTTTAAAGCTAATTTGGTTCCGGTCGGTGAAGACCAGGTCCCTCATCTGGAATTAGCCCGAAAAATAGTGCGCCGCTTCAATGACTTATACAGACCTGTCCTGGTGGAACCTGATACTTTAGTGGGTGATGTCCCTCGCTTAGTTGGTTTGGACGGTAAAACCAAAATGAGCAAAAGTTTAAATAATGCCATTTTCCTGGCCGACAGTTCTGATATTATAAAGAGCAAAATCAGAAGTGCCGTAACCGACCCGGCACGCATCAGGAAAGACGATCCCGGTCATCCTGATATTTGCACGATATTCCAATATCATAAAGTATTTAATAATGATGAAGTAACAGAAATTCAAACAAATTGCCGTCAGGGTTCAATAGGATGCGTTGATTGCAAGAACAGGCTGTTTAATCGGCTGGAACAGTTGCAGGCCCCCATGCGGGAAAGAAGAAATAAATATGCCAATAATATGCCTCTGGTCAGGGAAATATTGTATGACGGCACCAGCAAAGCCCGTTCAATTGCACAGGATACAATGCGCGAAGTCCGCGACGCAATGCAGATAAATTACTTCAACCAGTAAACTTTGACAAGAATAATCAAGAATTTAACGGCCTTTCGGTATATTTGGGACTGGCGGTTGTTTATAACTGGTTAAATGAAGCACATATACATAAGCAATTATTTTTTAAAGAACCTACACGGTTTTTCCTCAACCCACTGTTTAGCTGCAGCGGCAGGACATCTGGTTTAAGGGTATTTCAATTTCAGGAGAACATATTTATGCTTTCTGACAATCGCAAATTAGGTTATCTGGCTCTGGTGCTGACAATTTTGTTGTTCAGCACCTTGGAATTTGTCAGTAAAACCATTACATATGACATACACCCGCTGCAAATCAACTTTCTGCGTTTTCTGGCAGCGGGATTATTGATGCTGCCTTTTACCCTTCTATCAATGTACAAAAATCAGCAGCAGCTTTCCCGTCACGATTTTATAAAGATCTCACTACTGGGCATTATAAATGTAACTTTCAGCATTTCCCTGCTGCATGTAAGCCTTTTATACATAAATGCCAGTCTGGCAGCAGTATTATTCTGCACCAACCCTGTTTTCGCAAATTTTTTCGATTACCTTATATACCGTCAGAACCTGTCCCCGGTAAAAATTGCCGGGCTTTTCCTGGGAACTGCAGGAATGGTGGCAATTTTTTATACCGAAATTTTTTTCCAGTCCACCAACCTGACCGGGATTATTGCAGCACTTTTATCAGCAGCCGGTTATGGGTTGTATATCGTATTGGCTAAGTCTGTTTCCGATAAACTGGGAGGTATGATTGTCAACTGTTTCTCATTTATAATCGGGGCTCTGATTTTAATGCCGTTACTTCTATTATTAAAAATCCCTTTATGGCGTTTTGACCTATCCATATTGCCGCAAATGCTATATATTACCTTAATACTGACTATCGCTGCTTACGTTTTATTCCTCTTCGGGCTTAAATTCCTCCCCGCCGGAACGGGATCATTAATTTTCTTTGCCAAACCGCCCCTGGCCATTTTATGGGCTTTTCTCTTTTTGCAGGAAGCAATTACAGTACCTTTCTTAATTGGCAGTTTTATAATAATGGCAGGAATCGGCATTTACAATTATGATTCATATAAAAACAGCATAGCAAGTACAGCGAAATGATATTACCAGTTGTTTATAGACGTGTAAACAGATAAAATTTAACTACTTAGATTAAAAACGGAGTGATTAATAATGCAAACAAAACCATTCAAACTAGAATACCTGGGAGAGGAAACCCACCTGCTGCTCCCTAATGTCACCTCAATCATTCTGGCCCAAAACTTATATGATGTCCTGTTTCAATATGTCATCAGTCCGGAAAAGGAAGAGATGTTAATTTCATTCATTAAGCTCCTTGAAACCCATATTAAGAGCAAATCCCGGGCACCTTTTTCCCTGCCTCTGTCTGACCTGGCTTTTCTCGATGAGGGTTTGCAGGAATTGAGACTGTTAAACTGGATGGAAGTACCGGTTTCACTTTTTCACATTTCACTGTCCGCTGATGCAAGTGAGGAAGACTATGATAACACCTATGATTTTTTAAAGGGGGTCTTAACCTTTAATAAGAAAATAAAAACCAATGATATATATGTTTACCCTCTCGGCCTTACCGCTTATTAATTCCATAGCGGATTTTGCAGCAGAACAAACCAGTAAAGGCCGGGTTATAGCCCCGGCTCAGTTTGTCAAATAAGTAGGCAGACCGAAGAAAAAAAGTGAAGATCGAGGCACGAGCAAGCCCCACGATTGAGGCGTACTGAGGTACGGCGACTGAGCGGGGCTTGTGATGTAACAATGAGGTTCGCTTTTTTTGACGGTCTGGGCCGGGTTATATCCCCGGCTTTTCTCATGCTATTTTCGTTAAACAGCTTGCTCCTGGCAGATTCCAACTGACTGTAGGAGGAAAATTATCCGGCACTTCAATGCTTCCTGTTTCAGAAGACCACAGATGATAATCCCAATAAATAATATCTCCTGCTTCCGGCTCAGCCTGTTCAGCCCCTACCGGTGCTGCTTCTCCATTAACATAAAAAAACCAGTCATAGCAATCTCCCGAACTATTGGCAGACTCCAAACCGTTGATACCTATTATAAATCCGCCCCCAAAGCCAGTAGTGATCTGCCATTCTTCCTTCATATATTCCATCAGACTGTAACCAGGTTTAAGTTTTACCTGCCGGCTGTCCATAATTTCCCTGCCAAAATCACGGGTCATATATAAATCAAAAGTATCCTTACTATCTGACTTTATAACTTTATCATTAACAGTCTTATCAGCTTCAGCAGTCTGGTTTCCCAGCGGTTTTGGTTCAGCCTGTTCGTCTGTTTGGAGTTCAGTTGACGGGGCTGGAGACGTTACAATTTTGTTTTCTGTTTTTTGGGCCGGGGCTGCCTCAAGGTCGTTACTTTTTATATTATCTGTTCCGCAGCCTGCTATGGCAAACAATAAAAATATCAGCAGTCCTGCAGTTGTCAGCTTTTTCATCGTTATCTTCCCTTCTTCTGTGTTTTGTTAAATTCTTACATAGCGTGCAGTTATTATAGCACGAACATTCAGCAGTTCCAAAGCGAACAATATCCAGTCTGATTTTATACCAATAAAAAAGCTTTCCCGCCGATAATAATCATACTGTTGGGAAAGCCTTGCTTAATTCTCCGATTTTCGAAAAATAAATATACTCATATTTGCATGATAAGACATACGATTAGTAGGCCAGCAGAGCTTCTCTTATAATTTTGGCACCTAATATGGCTGTAATATCACCTTGATCATAAGGCGGTGATATTTCCACTAAATCAAAACCGACAACATTTAAATCACTAAATTGCATAAGGCCAGCCAGGAGTTCACGAGAAGTTATTCCTCCTGCTTCCGGTGTGCCGGTTCCAGGTGCAAAGGCCGGGTCTAATATGTCAATATCAAGAGAAATATAAACCGGCCGATCTTTTATCTTTTGTTTGACATCATCTATAGCCGAAGCAAACTGATCCAAATAAAGCTGTGTCTTTCTCGCTGCATACTCAATCTCTTCCCGGGTGCCCGACCTGATGCCCAGCTGGAATACTCGCTTATCTCCCAGAATTTCTGAAACCCGCCTCATGATCGTGGCATGAGATAGCTTTTCCCCCAGATAATCTTCTCTCAGATCAGCATGAGCATCCAGTTGTATTACAGCCAGTTCAGGGAAAAAGCTTCGGTAAGCTTTGATTAACGGCAATGAAACCAAATGTTCCCCGCCCATGGCAAATAATTGCTTTCCCTGCTGCAGAAAACATGCAGCGACCTGTTCTGTCCTTCGCAAAGTTTCCGCTACATTGCCAAAGGGGCTGATTAAATCTCCGGCATCCACAAAATCCAGCTCTGACAGACTTTTATTCTGATAAACACTAAATTCTTCAATGCCTTCCGATACTTCTCTGATCCTGTAAGGAGCCAGCCTGGTTCCAGGGCGAAAGCTGGTGGTGCTGTCCATGGGAATCCCAAACAATACTTTATTGCTCTTATCAGGTTCAGTACAGCTATCCATAAAAAATGCTTTTTGTTCCAGGTACTGCTTAATTGCTTCCATAATTATTTGCCCTGTCCAATAATATTTCCAACAAAAGCGGGAAGCTTAAAGGCTGCCTGGTGGACATCAGCAGTATAGTATTTTAAAGCTGATTGCGGCGCGGATAATACCTGTTCAGGGTCAAACTTCCGGGAACCAACTGTGAAACTCCACAAACCACTGGGATAAGTGGGCACATTGGCCAGATAAAGTTTAGTAATGGGAAAAACGCTATTGATACCATCATAAACCATTTTAATCACATCAGCATTGAAAAAAGGAGATTCGCTTTGAGCTACTATCATCCCATCAGCTTTCAGAGCTTTAAAAGCCGCCTGATAAAACTCGGGAAGAAACAGCTGAACTGCTGGCCCTACCGGCTCAGTTGAATCAATAATAATAATATCGAATCTATTATCCTGCTCTTTGATGTAATTAATACCATCAGCAATAATTACTTCAGCTTTGGGAGAAGCAAAGGAACAGGCCAAATCCCGGAAAAACTTTTTGGAGTTTTCCACAACTCTTTCATCAATTTCAACCAGCGTACCTTTTTTAACCTGCGGGTGCCTGACTACTTCCCGCAATGCTCCGCCATCACCGCCGCCGATAATTAAGACCTGCTCAGGGTGCGGATGGGAATTAAGCGCTATCTGTGTGATCATCTCATGGTATATAAACTCATCTTTTTCTGTAGTCATCACCATACCGTCCAACAGCAGCATTTTTCCAAACTGTTCGGTATCTACTACTGATAAAAACTGAAATGGTGTTTGTTCGACTGCCAAAGTCTCTTTTACTTTACAGGCAAAGCCAAGGGCCGGGGTTTGATATTCGGTTACCCATAAATCCACTCAATTTCCTCCTTTAGTACCACATTTATTATTAATACTATTTTGTTAGTACCATAGCGGAACTGCTGCAAAAGCACACCCTATCTTTACCACTCTATGCTCGGTACTGGCTATTTTAACTTCATTTAACTCCAAACCTCTGATACTGAATGCTTCTTCAATCATTTTGTTTACGGCCGCTTCAGCTTCTGCTTTGCCGCAATGGCCGGAAAACTCCATAATTACCCCAAAGCTGTCTTTCTTAATTCCTACTCCCACTGCAGCAGATATCAACTGTCCTGGTTCAGTGCTGGTAATAGCACCATAAGCAATGGGAAGCAGAGAACCAGCAGGGATGATCAAGTCCGGGCAATATTCACATCCTGGAGGTAATATGCTGCTGACTCTTAATAAATTGGTGTTCCCCACCCGGGCTTTAAGCAGCGCACCATCAAAAGCAGTCAATTTAGTATTTCCCTCAGCTGAGGCAGCAGTTACAAAATATTTTTTCGGTAATGGCAACATTTGTTAGAACCCCCAGACTCATTTATTTTCAAACAATAGATTTATTATATCCAATCGATTTATAAAATCAAGAACAATAAAATTTCAGTTGATCGTTTACTGATGCCGCTGTTTTCAAAACTTTTAACCTGAAAATTATCATCCCTTTAAATTTACGAACAAACAATCATTTAAAATTCCAGCAAAGTAAATAAAAAAAGGCGATTTTCTATATTAGAATCGCCTTAATCTGCCATCATACGATTTATTTACCCGGCACTTCATCCAGTTGTTTAATGTAGCTGAGGAATGCTTCGACCGATTTGCGTCTGGTCTTTTGTTTAGGATAGATCACATAAAAGGATCTTTTGGCATTTGCATCATCAATTATTAAACTTCTTATTCTGCGGTGAGCATCCAGCCTTTTGATCGCCCAACTGGAAACAATTGCTATACCCATTCCAGCCTCGACTGCTGCTAATACAGCTTCAGTACTGCCAGCCTCCAGGTAAATATTTAACGCATCGTTCCTGATTCCATTACTGAGCAGCAGTTCTTCGGCAGCTTTTCTGGTTCCGGAGCCTTTTTCCCTGAAAATCCATCTTTCGCGCAACAGCTCCGACACCTTCACTTTTCCGTCTCCGCTCTCCGGCTGAGCCAAACGGTTATTTTCAGGTACAATTAATACCAAATCATCTTCCAGCCAATTATAACCTTCAATTTTTCGGTTGCTGATCCAGCCGCCTACAATCCCAACATCAATTTCTCTGTCTGCCACAAGGTTAACAATTTTTTCAGTATCAGCTATATCCATACTGATTGAGATACTTGGCATCTTATCTTTAAACATTTTAATGATATAGGGCAGTATATATTGACCGGGAATAGTACTGGCTCCTAAATATAAACTGCCTTTACGGCTGTCTGATATTTCTTCCATAGCCTTTTCGGTTCTTTCCATGACTTTAAGAATTTCCCGGGCACATTCATACAAAGTCTCTCCTGCTTCAGTAGTTTTCAGTTTGCGCCCGGAACGTTCTAGCAGCAAAACCCCATACATATCTTCCAAGGCCTGGATTTGTTTGGTTACCGCTGGCTGAGACAGGTCAAATTCCTCGGCCGTCCGTGATAAATTCTGGGTTTCCACTACCCGTACATAAGTTTTAAACAAATTAAGATTCATGTTCTCTACCACCAAACTAAAATTTTATTTTAAAAATCCCTCCAGAATAGTATCAACTGCCTGCTCTTCCGTTAAACCAAGTGACATAAGCTTTATTAACTGTTCACCGGCTATTTTCCCGATAGCAGCTTCATGGGTCAGAACTGCTTCGGAATCCTCGGCTACAAGTTCCGGTACTGCCTTTATAGTTGCCTTATCCATAATGATCGCATCACATTCAACATGCCCCAGGCATTCATTTTGCCCGATCAAAGCCGCTTTAAATACCTGAGAAGAATTATCCTTGGCAACTGAACGGGATAAAATTTGCCCGCTGCCCCCCCGTCCTTCAATAGTTATTCTTATATCAGATACAGCATTTTGATCACCATGGGTCAACAGCCGTTCAACAATTTTAAGGCTGCCTTTTTGATGAATATGCGCTTCAGTTATCCTGACCGTATCATCTACACCTTTGATTTGAACAGTTTCAATTTCGGCTACAGCGTTTTTCCCTACTTCAATTTTAGTAGTTGGATATAAGACTTTCTGACCTGTACCGCTGCCTTCACCATAATGCTTTTCCACATACTTTAAATGGGCACCTTCTTTGACAATTATCTCATGCAGGCCTTCGTGACGAGAACGGCCGTGACTGTCATTGTGAATCCCGCACCCGGCCACAATAGTTACATCAGCATCTTCACCTACAATGAACTTATTATAAACTATATCATTTAAACCAGTTTTGGTAAGAATAACAGGAACATGTACTGTTTCGTCTTTGGTACCCGGCTTAATTTCCACCATAAGCCCGCCATTTTCGCCGGTATTTATTTTGATATTAGGTGAAGATTGACGGTAAACGGCTTGTCCGTCTTTTCTTATATTTACTGCCCCCCCGGGGATATCATTCAGATCACTGATAGTATTCAGTAAGCTTTTATCCAATTCTGCCAGCTTCATATAATTTCTTCACCTCTGCATGTATCTTGCACCTGACATACAATATCATCTCTTATTAATGGCCATATTTCATCACAACTACCCTGTTTTTTTATTTTTCCTTCATCAATTACCAGGATCTCATCACAAATTGGCAATATGTTGCGGTTATGAGTAATTAATACTGCTGCTGTTTCAGGATTCTTCTGATATTTTCCTATGATAATATCTATCAGTCTCTGAATAGTCCATAAATCAACTCCTGCTTCAGGCTCATCGAAAATCGCCAGTTTAGCATTGCGGGCTAACACCTGCAGTATCTCAATGCGTTTCATTTCTCCTCCGCTAAGTCCTGAAGCCATATCCCGGTCAAGATAATCTTCAGGGCATAAGCCGACATCACGCATTTTTTTCCTGATCGATAAACTCCCCAGTTTAGGCTGGGCAATCTTAACCAAATCCTCAACAGTAAGTCCCTTGAAACGCGGTGGCTGCTGAAAGGCGTAAGCAATACCAAGATTAGCCCGCTCTGTAATACTTTTATCGCTGATATCTTCCCCATCGAGATAAATATGTCCGGAGGTATGTGGTAAAATTCCCATGATAACTTTGGCGAGAGTGGTCTTGCCCCCGCCATTCGGACCGGTAATACCGTATAACTTCCCGCGCTGAATTTCCAGGTTAATATTGCTTAAAATATGCTTGCTTTCTCCATTGTTATGAACAAAAAACGATAGATCATCCAAACGCAGCATTTCATTTCCTCCTAAAACAAAGCCGACTATAATTTTTATTTATTGTATCATGACATTAAATAATAAGTCCAATGTCAAACATACATTTTGCAAAAATCTAATTATTTCCTTACAATAACAGCAGTAATGATAATCATTCTCATGATGCTGGCAAAATTTTTTTATTTGCATTGTGGGCAATAACCATAAAACTTCAGCTCATGATCTACTATCTTAAAACCCTGCATTTCAATCTGTTGTTCCAGGTCATTTAGCAGATCTTCCTGCACTTCAAATATCTTGCCGCAATTTAAGCAAATTATATGATGATGGTGATGATTACTGCTGATATCATAGATTTCATAGCGGTACTTTCCTCCGTCGAAAACCGACTTATATAGGACTTCCAACTCAGTAAGTTTTTCCAGAGTGCGATAAACAGTAGCTATGCCAATATTAGGCACTTTTTTCCGGGCCTTTTCCAGCACTTCCTCAGCAGAAAGATGCTTTCCCTTGTTCTTGAGCATGACTTGCAGAACCGCTTCCCGCTGCTCGGTCAGTCTATAATCTTTTTCCTTCAGTTTCATATCAATACTGTTCTTCATCCTGCTGACTCCTTACTGCTGATAATCATATTATATGACACAATTACCATAATTACAGCCAAACAGCTTAAAAAATTATTCAGTTATACTTAATCGCAGGTATAACTTCTCTCCCATTCCAAAACCTAACTTTGACAAGCATAGATTTTTTAAGGTAAAAAAGAAACAAGCCGGATACCTACATATACTTTAAGAAAGGCAGGTACATATTTTGAGGAGAATCTTATTTTCTGCTACAATAATAATATTCACTGTATTTCTGACCCCTTTGTTTCCAGCCACGGCCAAAGCAGATGTTTACAGCAGTTACAGCGGATTGGCCGCCCATCAGGATAATGGCAAGGATTACCGGATAACCTTCTACAATGGCCCTTCGTCAACTGCAGTTATCGCTATTCATGGCGGCAGCATTGAAATCGGTACATGTAAACTTGCAAAATCAACAGCCAAACTTACCGGTTCTGACTACTATACTTTCGAAGGTATAAAAAGCAGCAATAACAGTGTTCTGCACATCACTTCCACCAAATTCAACGAACCCACTGCCTTAAAGCTAGTGGCCAAGTCGGAAGAAACCCTTTCCATTCACGGCTGCAGCGGTAAAAACGAAATGACTTATGTAGGCGGTTTAGATAAGGAACTCTCAGCCCAAATAAAAGCCGAATTAAAAAAAGCCGGGTTTAAAGTGGCTTTCCCTCAAAATAGCCTTTCCGGCACCAGTCAATATAACATATGTAACGAAAACGCCAATAATAAAGGCGTACAATTAGAATTAACCTATGCTTTGCGCCAGGCTTTGTTACAAAACCAAACCCTTTATAATGATTATGTTGATGCTTTAGCCAGGGCTTTATAAATTATTATTGATATAATTCCATTGTGATTATAAGGTTAGGATTATTCCAGCCCCAAAAACGAAGTTTATTCAACTTCGTTGAAAGAAATAAACCTTCCCCGATCCAAATAATCCCGATAACTGAATACAGCCATAAGATTGCCGTTTGTATCCAGTTGTAGATGGTAGTATTCATCAAAATATAATAATACCTTTACACTCAAGGTTTTTTCAGCTCCCAAATAATTCCCGCTGGTTGAATAGCAATATGTACAGGAACTCTCATTCTGCTCTTCACAAATAACAGTGCTGGTTTCCATTATCTTATCCTCATCAAAAACAGATGACCAGTTATTTCCCAGTGTTATAGTCGCAGGCAATTCTTCCGCATAAGTATAATTATCCCGCAAAATCATATTGATTTCTTCCAAAGCCATCCAGGCAGCCGATTCAGCCAGTTCCCGTGCCTGATTGGCACGGTGCTCGTAAAGACCCATTTTATATTCCATAAATGCCAGGCTGTACATTGTTAAACTGATTGTGATCGTAAAGATTAAAAATAGCAAGGAATAGATAAGGATACTGCCTCGCTGACTATTTAAATGCATAAAACCACTCCTTAAAGGAGACTACGGAATTACTGCCCGCGGGCTGCAGCTCATTTCCACATTATATTCGTAATTAACCAATCCTGTAGTTACCGAGCAAGTAATTAAGTTATCCTGTCTGCTGAAGCTCAAATCAACTACTTTTTCGGCTATTGGTATTTTTGTTTTGCCATGACGGTATGCCGTGCCGTTTTCCTGATAATAGGAAACACTTGTATCCTCACCGGTAATAATTATTTTTTCATCTCCTATAACTTCTATTTGCTTAGCACTTCTAATATCTTTATTTATATTGAATATGATCATACGCGCATTATATTGAGCATCCATACCATTAGTATTGTTCTCATATGCACGGGCAATAAAAGAAAATATCGTAAAAAGCAAAGTGATTATTATACTCCACAAAGCTAAAGCTATAATTATTTCCACAGCTGTCATGCCCTTGTTTCCTGCCATATTAATTAAAATCCTTCCTGATCAAGCTCTCGATTTTAAGCTGCTGAGGCCGCCCTCTTTCCAGCCAGTAAACCGTAACTTCGATTAAAAACAAAAAAGGATTATCCTCAACTGCGATTACCGATACCTGAGCCTCCATGCCATCCGGCGGTGTAATCCCATTTAAGTTGCCGCCTTCTGGAATTTGATATGAACCGGTGTCAATATTACCTTCAGCTCTGATTGATTCAATCAATGACACGGCGTAATAACTGGCGGAAGTATTATGGCGGGCTCGAAAAGTCTGACTGGTGGAAAATGCTATAATATAAGTCAGTTGCAGTATCAGTATTACTATAAAAAGTGAAACCAGAACTTCAAGCAGTGAAGTACCTTTTTCCTTAATCAACGCTTTAACAAGTTGTTTTTGGTGAAAATATAAAATTTTTACCATTTTAATATTCTCCCGGTTATCATCCTCCGCAACTTCTGATTGCGGCAAGTTTCGGTGATAATTGATTGTTTTCTTTCGAATATATTTATAATTTTTTTGATTAATCATCCGGAATAAATGCAGTTGTCTGCCGTCATAGTATATATTTATATTATTTGTAAATTTTAGTACTATTAGATACATTTTAGCATAATTTCTAAAAATTTTGCACTAATTTTCCATAATTTAAAGTATCATTTTTGTTCACATATAATTCATCTGTTTTATGCTAAAATAAAGCCAATACATTAATTGTTGATTGCGGGGGTTTGGCGATTGTCTTTAGACTTGATTCGTTATTATTTTTATTTGGATGAAGATATACATTCTATTGGAGAGTTTCAATCTCGTCTCAGTGAAAATAATATTTTTTGCCAGTCATCCTTCAAAAAAAATGACTATGAAAACTCTCAAACCCAGAGTTATTACCAGCAGTTAAAAAGCAGCAATATAAACATTCTTGTGGTTCGTCTTTCAGGTGCGACACGTTCCCGGGAAGAAAGCGAGCCATTACTGCAAAGCCTTGAAGCCGAATCAATGCTTACAACTGATAACCTCTTGGGCAAAGTGACTGTCTGGACTGCTTATAATGAAGATTATTCCCAACTGAAAACCGCACTGCAGAAGAGTAAAAAAGAAGCTATTCAGATAAAAATGATCAACGGGTGTTTATCACGGATGACATTATTTTGGCCCAGAGGACATGCCCAATATATTTGTACAATGACCCGGAAGGATGACATATGCGAGAAATTTCTCGCCAACAGCCTGCCCATGATTGAAGCTGGTTTGCTGCAGTTGCATCTTATAGACAATCTTTACAGAGAACGCCGCATGGCTATTGACAAGCAAACTCAAAGTCTTGATAAACGCTTAAGTGTGATTTTGCATACTGACTTGGTTTCCCGTCAAAGTCAATTAAAGCAAGTTGATGAATTGGAAGAGCAACTAAATGAGTTGGCAAAATCATATGGAATAACTGCCGGTAACAAAAATGTGATTATGGAAGGCATATATAAAATAAAACCTCAAATTGACAGTATAGCCAGACAGATTAGAGGGGAAGAAGCGCTGCTGATCAGTCCGGAAGCAATCAGAAAAGTTCTTGAACCTTTTAAACTTCACCTGGATAATTTAGTCAAGACTTCTGAGAACCTGGATGTTTCAATGCAAAGTCACCAGGCTGCCATTGATGTTGTTGAAAGCAAAGTAGCGATAATGAACAGTCGACAAAATATTGCTACTCAGGAAAAGATAAGAGATTTGCTGCAACTTAACTCAACTTTGCAGAAGCAAAGCCTTATTTTTCAGATTTCCGCTGCAGCCATTGAATTTATTGTTATTGCTTATTACAGCCATTCATTATGGAAAGCTATGGCTGCTGATGCTTATCATGCTATTCCCGGCTGGGTACAATTGATTTTTGTGCTTCTGTTTTCCGGCAATATAGTATACTGTACTCATTTGATAGGAGAATATATTCAGGATAAAAAAGATAAGCATGTCAAAAAAAGCTTGCTCATCTCATTAATACCTTTGACGGTTTTATTTATTGCAGTGCTGGTCAGCAGTTTTCTGCTGGGTAACAGCGCTGCACATTAATGATTACTGATAATCAGCTCATCAGCTTCAAGGCTTTTAGTCTTTCGGAAAGTTTCTTATAGTGTGCATCTTCTTCCAGGGCCAGTTGCTCGAACAACAGCCTGGTTTCATTGTCTTCAGCGCTTTCGGCCAGATCTCTATATTTTTTAGCGGCATTTATTTCTTCATTAATAGCAATCTTCATGGCTTCAATAATCGTCATTTCTTTCCCTTCTTCCCCGGCATGTTATATTTTTAATAAATTTTACCATACCTTTATATACTACAAAATAAAATTTGGCCTTGGATTAACCCGGAAGTCTTTTGACTGCTATTTACTTCCGGTAATCTTCATCATTAAATTTTATTTGTTGGCCGCCAGATTTTCATTTCCTGGGCAGATCTTATCAGTTCATCTCTGAAACCAGGATGAGCGATTTCAATTAAGGCTTCGGCTCTTTGCCAGGTTGATTTTCCTTTAAACTGGGCAATGCCATATTCAGTAACTATATATTGGTTCAAGGAACGAGGAACTGTTACTACTGAGCCCGGTGCCAAAGTCGGTTTTATACGTGAATGGATCTTTCCCTCTTTATCACTATAAGTCGAACTCATACAAATCAATCCTTTACCGCCATGGGAATTAAAAGCTCCAAAAATAAAGTCAAGTTGCCCGCCAGTGCCTGATATTTGCCTTGTACCTGCTGTTTCCGAACATACCTGGGTAAACAAGTCAACTTCCAGGCAATTGTTTATGGCCACAACTTTATCGTTTAGGGCAATTATGCGCGGGTCGTTGGTATAATCAGCCGGGTAAGAGGCACAAAAAGGATTGTTGTCTAAAAAATCATATACTTTGTTAGTTCCCATAGCAAACGTATATACCATCTTGTTTTTATCAATTGTTTTTCTTGCCCCGGTAATATGGCCTTTGTTATATAAATCAACATAGGAGTCAACCAGCATTTCGGTATGGACACCCAGGTCCTTAAGATCACTTTCGGCAATCAAAGCTCCAACAGCATTTGGAAGTCCGCCAATGCCTAATTGCAGGCAGGAACCGTCTTCAATTTCATTCATTATTATCCCGGCAATTTTTTCATCAGTTTCACTGATCTGCACCACGGGGAGCTGAATAAGCGGTCGGTTGCCGCCTTCAATGATATAGTCCACTGAAGATATGTGGATAGATTCCTGATTGCCTCCCAGGCACAAGGGAACCGATTTATTTACTTCCAAAACAATAATCTTACTTTTATTCATTACTGCCGGAGTAATTGAATTTGAAGGCCCCAGGTTAAAAAAGCCGCGGGCATCCATAGGACCGACCATAATAAACGCTGCATCTATATCGTTATATTTTCGAACCATTCTGGGGCCTTGATGATAGGTAAAAGGTACATAGTTGCATAAGTTTTTATCATGCAAGCACCTTGATACAACACTAAAATGGTAATCCTCCATGATAAAATGTTTACGTTCCGGATCAGCAACAATTGGTTCAGGAGCCTTGGTAAAACTTGTGCTCCTTATGGTTACATTTTCCAGTTCGTCCTTGCGCTTAGCCAATGCTTCATCTAATGCATCGGGAAACATTGCAAACTCACTATATTGCACCATGTCCCCTGATTTAACCAATTGTGCCGCCTGGTCTGCCGTTATTAGTTTCTTTTGGTATTGCCGCATAATATCTGCCATGAATACTCCCCCATTTTCTGTAATTATTGCTGTATAAATTCTTTTGATATCTTGCTGCAGACTCAGTGATCATTTTAAATCTTTGTTATTTTATTTTTTATAATTATGCCCTCCTTTTGTGAATGTTTTCTTTTACTGTTGAATTATTAGTTTAAAAATTAGCTTTTCTTATTTTTGGGCAGCTTTAATCGCAGTTTCTATTTGTTCCTCAGTAATATTGTCTGTGATGATATAGTCACCTATTCCATGAGGCAAAATAAAGTTTATTTTTTTATTTTTAACTTTTTTATCACTTTGCATAGCAGAAATGACATCTTCAGAATTAAAGGATGGAAAGCGAGTGTTAATATTGAGATTGGCAAATAAGGTTTTTACCCGGCTCAGGTCATGGGATGACATTGAACCAAGTGTTACCGCCAAATGAGAAGCTGCTGCCATTCCAATCGCTACCGCTTCCCCATGGCGGTAAAGTTTGTAATCGCCCAGTTTTTCTACAGCATGTCCAAAAGTATGGCCTAAATTTAAAATTGCTCTTTTTCCCTGTTCGGTTTCATCTGCGGCCACAATTTCACTTTTTATGTGACAGGAACGATAAATAATTTTTTGCAGGCAGTCTTTTTCCTGCTGAATAATATTAGGGACTTTTGTTTCCATAAAACTGAAAAACTCCTCATCGTAAATAAGGCCGTATTTTATTACTTCCCCCAGACCGCTTAAATAATCCCTTTTATCCAGAGTTTTTAAAACAGCTGAATCAATTATGACTAATTTAGGCTGATGAAAAGCTCCCAGAAGATTTTTCCCCTGCAGATGATTTACCGCAACTTTACCGCCCACACTGCTATCAACCTGAGCTAAAAGAGTGGTAGGTATCTGGACAAAATCAATGCCCCGCTGATAAATGGCAGCAACAAAACCAGCTAAATCGCCAACTACTCCGCCTCCCAGCGCAACGCATAAACCCGAACGTTCTATTCTGCCATTCACAGCTGCATCTACAATGCCCATAACTTCACTAATGTTCTTATGCTCTTCCCCATCTGGCATTAAGGCTGAAATAATTTCGAAGCCGCTGTTTCTTAGTGATTCAACACAGATATTGCCGTACAGATTATAAACCAAAGGATTACTGACCAGCAAAATTTTATTGGCCGTGGTAACCGATTTTATCATTTCTCCAGCTTGTCCCAAAAGATTGGAACCAATTACAATATTATAACTGCGGGGGCCTAAATCAACAGTTAAAGTCGGCATTGATAAAAGTCCTCACTTTCAAAAATACTAACCAGTTTTCTAACCACCCTGTTTTTGAATCAAACCTATTATTTCTTTTACAATAGAATCCAAATCCTTACCACTGGTGTTTAATCGGTAATCTGCTTGCTGGTAAAAAAACGAGCGATCAGCTAACATTTTCTTTATATCTTCGATGGTCAGATTTTTTTTTAATAGCGGGCGGGTTCCCCGCTTACGGTTTACCCGGGCAAATATATCTTCCGGGTCTGCTTCCAGGCATATTATGAGACCGTTTTCTCTAAAGGTTTCGATATTATTTTCCTGCAGCACAGTTCCGCCGCCGGTAGCAATCACCAGGTTCTCTTTTTTCGCCAGCTTTGCAGCCATCAGGTTTTCCTCGGAACGAAATCTGATCTCTCCGTAGCGTTTAAAAATCTGGCTTACAGACATGCCGGTTACTCTTTCTATCTCCCGGTCCAAATCCACGAATTCCATTTTAAGCCGCTCTGCCAGTTTCATCCCTACTGTGCTTTTACCGGTACCCATGAAACCAGTTAATACTATATTTTTCCCCATTGCCACACCTTTTTAACATATTTCCGGTAGCTATTATAATTACGCAACATTTGTCCCATATTATCTCCTCCCAACTGAACAAGCAAAGCCTCAGCAATACCAAAAGCCAGCATAGCCTCTCCTACAACAGCCGCAGCAGGAACTGCACATACATCAGACCGTTCCACGGTTGCTTTTTCTTCCTGCCATAAAGCAGTATTAATACTTTGCAAAGGTTTATATAAAGTTGGTATTGGTTTCATATATGCCCGGCCAAGAATAATTTCTCCATTGCTGATACCGCCTTCTATCCCTCCGGCCTTATTGGTTTTACGGTATATGCCCCGTTCGCTGCTGTAATAAATTTCATCATGCACCAATGAGCCAGGTTTTGCCGAGTTATCAATTCCCTCTCCTATTTCTACCGCCTTAATGGCAGGGATGCTCATCAAAAGACCTGCCAATCTTGCATCCAGGCGCCGGTCAAAACTGATATAACTTCCCAGCCCAGGCAAAACTCCAATTGCCCCCAGTTCAAAAACTCCTCCCAGTGATTCTCCCTGACGGCGCGCATCATCTATCATCTTTATCATTTTATCTTCCTGATTTAAATCCGTACAACCGAGCTGCGACTTGCCTGTCAGTCGATAAAACTGTGCTAAATTTTTGTGATCCGGCCGAAAAGCTTTGCTCTGTAGTCCTCCAATGGCAATAACTTCACTATAGATATATATGCTGAACTGCTGCAATAGTTTCTTGAAAAATACGCCGGCTGCTACCCGTACAGCAGTTTCCCGTGCTGATGCGCGTTCCAGCACATTGCGCATATCTGTATGGTTATATTTGATGGCTCCGGCTAAATCTGCATGACCGGGCCGGGGCCTGGTCACCACCTTTTCATCTGTTGAATCTAAAGGACCGCTGTCCATTATTTGCTGCCAGTTCTTATAATCTTTATTCTCAATAAAAAAGCTTACCGGGCTGCCCAAAGTCATACCATTCCTGACCCCTGACAAAAATTCTGCTGTATCAGTTTCAATAAGCATGCGTCCACCGCGTCCGTATCCCTGTTGTCTTCTTTTAAGCTCATCATTGACTTCATTTTCACTTATCTTAAGCCCTGCCGGCAGTCCTTCTATGATACCGGTCAGCCCTTTGCCATGTGATTCTCCTGCAGATGTAAATTTCAGCACCGTCTTCCTCCTATTTCTTTTTGATATAACCGCCGCTGAATTTTTTCGGTTCCATCATTACTATAAAAGCCTGGGGGCATCGGTTGAAGATATGCTCAACAACTGCTTTGGCTGTATCCCGCTTGACAATAATATTCAACATCAGTTTGGGCCCGGTTTTACCATAAGCCTGCCAGGTAGTTACCGGATAGCCTTCTTCCCGTAATTCATCGATTAAACCGTACTCTTCAGCTTCGATTGTTACTTGAATTCCCCGGTAACCGAGAGCTAATTTTTCCTCGATAACACTCCCCAGCAAAACCCCCATGGCAAAACCGGTACAGAATATCACTAATTTAACCGGATTATCCAGCGAACCAATAACCATACTCAGGGCTACTGTATAAACCATTATTTCCACAAAACCGATTGCTGCTGCCGGAACCCGGTCCCCGCGAATAACGAAAATCATACGTATCGTTCCTAATGTTACATCGATGACCCGGGCAAAAAAGATAAATAATAACTCCAAAATCATTGTAAGTTCCATGTTCAAACTCCTTGCTCCCAACTTGTCGGCGGATTATCATCCACTCGTATGCGTGCTGCCACTGGATTTAAGATCACGTAAATTTTCTTATTATATTTATTGCTCAGTGTAATTGTACCGCCGGAACTTGGTGCTCCGGCAGCCGAAAAAGTACAGGCTGGTGCAGTGCCGATTTTTTTTGTAAAAGTTGTCCGTCCAGTATATCGTATACCATTATTCAAGTATTGCATAGATTTGCCGTATACACGATAACAATTGCTGTCGGGATAAAATAAAACCGACTGGGCTTCACTTTTGTATATGGCTTCCTGCCGTGTCCCTCTTAGGGTTGCTGCCAGCTGGTCAGCATCTGCTTTTAGCAGCCAGACTTGTTCAGTCCGGTCAAGCACCGGTGTGGCTAAGCTGAACAGGATAGCAACAAGGGCCAAAACCAGCAATAATTCAATTAATGTTACACCTTTTTCCCTCGAGCTGATTGCTGATCACTTCCTTCATGAAGGCCAAAGGCGGAGTGATGCCAAGTATTATCTCCAAAGTCAGAGCTCCCTGGTGAATAAACATAGCTGTTCCATTTACTGTTTTCAGCCCCCTTGCCTGTCCTATCTGTAAAAAGCGGGTCATAGGGGGATTGTAAATCAAATCACAGATGACTGCATCTTGCATTACCGCTGTCAATGAATCCACCGGAGACTTATCTATATGAGGCATCATCCCAACCGGTGAGCAGTTGACGATTAGTTGAGCATCAGCAGCAGCGTCATTAAAATTGGCTTGAGTCATTACCCGTGGCTGCGTCTTGCAGCTTGATGAATGCTCAATAAAAGCTGCCAAGTCTTCTGCTTTGTCTAATTCTATATCCAGGATTTCAATTATCCGGCAGCTGCTTTTAGCCAGATAATAAGCTACTGAGCGGGCTGCGCCGCCGGCACCAATTATGACTGCCCGGCTGTCTGGCTTGACCCCCGCCTCTTTTAAAGCACTCATAAAACCTTGTCCATCTGTATTATAGCCAGTCAGCCGTCCGTTCACATTCTTTATGCAGTTTACCGCCTGACAAGCTTCTGCCTCAGGGGACAGTGCATCAAGGTATTTAATTACTTCCGACTTAAACGGTACGGTAACATTGATACCGGCAAATCCCAATACCCGCACTGCTTCCAATGCTTTTCCCAAATTGTCCCCGGCAATTTCAAAAGGCAGGTAAAGGCAATTTAGTCTTAATTCTTTGAACACTGCATTATGCATAAGCGGTGAAAGGCTTTGGGTTAACGGGTTTCCTATGATACCCAGCACAGATGTTTTCAGATCAATCTGCATATTATAAAAACTCCCGATGAAAAAATAGCGAATGTTTGAACATTCGCCTTAGACAAATTATGTCATTTAAAGAATTAATTTTCAAGTCGGGTTTACGGCTGGTCAACTTCAAATTCATTATAAACCTCGCCGGCAATGCTCATATTCTGCGGATTATAACTACGCTCCCAAAAGCAGATTTTATTATTGCGGTCAACCAGTAAAATGGATGTCAGGCGAGTACCGTAATCAGCACTTATAATAAAAGCAGGAGCCAGCCATCTTTCCATCTCCGATCCTACTCCGGTATCAGGCAAGTCTTTGTCCTCGGGCATATCCCGGTTTGTCATCAGAGAAAAAATCTCTTCAGCGTTTACATCTATATCTTTCTTTTGCAGGATACTGGCCAAGCCTTTTATTCCCCGGGTAACTTTGGGCCAGGGTACGTCCAGCAAACTGTTGCTGACAGCATGTATCCCCTTTTCGGTTTTACGAATTATTCTTTCCCGGTTGGAATAGTAATAAAGCTGGTCAACGCTGCCAACCAGAAGATTAAAGCCATTATAAGCCTCTCCCCCATCCGGCAGGTTGTTCAGATAAGCAACCGGTGAAAGCTGACTATGCAAATAATCAAGTACCAGGTGTCCACGGGACGGAGCCTGGGCTTTAAAATTTTGCGGATCGCGGTAATTAGTCAGAGCAGCAAAACGTCCCTGGCGGGTTACTCCCATCCATGTACCGCCCTCCTTAATATCCTTTCCCGCCAGAATATCAGGATTATCCCGCCAAAAGCCTGCACTTAACGTCGGGCGTTTATAAAATTCATCCCGGTTGGCTGCTACTACCAGTTTATAGCGCGGATGAAAATCCTGGGCCAAAAGAATTAGACACATATTTCCTCCTAAGAAATCACTTTGCTGCACTTAAATGCTTCTTTATCTGCTTCAAGACGAAATATTCCAGCGCACGTGAAATTTTAGTGCCGATAAACTCCCGCCTGGCAATAGGCTCTACCAATATTGTAAAAAGGCCGGCACGATTACCGCCCATTATGTCGGTAAAAATCTGATCACCTATCACAACTGCTTCATCAGGTTGAACTCCCAGCAGGGAGACAGCACGCAGGAATGCAGCACGGCGAGGCTTTACCGCACGGGAAATGAAAGGTATGCCTAAACTTCCGGCAACTTTTTCGACTCTTTTGGCGCCGTTGTTGGATATTATGCAGGCTCTGAAGCCTTCTTCTTTTATTTGTGCAAACCAAGCGGTTACTTGCGTTGATATTTCGTTGCTGTTCCATTCGGTAACAGTATTATCAAGGTCTAAAATAAATGAATTTTTCCCTGCTTCTTTAAGCTGCGCCAGCGGGATGTCAGACAGGGAATCCACATAAAGGTCAGGGTACAAAATTTTTGCCATAAGCCCCCCCTGATGTTTATTATTATTGTTACTCATTAACCACCATTTGCTCAGCAAAGAATTTTCTTAATAAAACAGCAGATAATTCCGGTGCTGCAGGATTTATAAAATACCCGGTAGCTATTTCCACACCGGCATTGACCAGCAAGCGTGGGTTGATTTCCAGACACCAATGGTAACCTTCCTGGTGCGGTACATTAACCGGTGCAGTATTTATTACTATGTTATAAGAAGGATTGTACAAACCTTCGATGATAGCGGCAACATTTTTTTTGGTAAGCAGTGCTGCTTCCTTGAGCTCTTCCTCATTGATATCGCCAAAATGGCCGGAGTGCCGTTTGGGTATTATCCAGCTTTCATAGGGGAAACGGGAAGCATACGGGCAGATTATAATAAAATGCTTGCCTTCATACACTATCCTTTCCTGATTTACCTTCTCTGCCTTGATCATTTCACATATCACACAACGATTATGTTCGTTATAATATTTGGCTGGAACCCCCTTATTTTCCGGAACCAAAGGAACTGCGACTATCTGGCTGTGACTATGTTCCAGAGATGCACCACCAAAAAGTCCCCGATTTTTATAAATTTGAATATATTTTATGCGCTTATCACCGGCTAAATCAATATAACGCAGCTGCATCATTTTAAAAATCGATTCAATCCTATTAAGCGGCAATTGGTGAAATTCCTCGCCGTGAAGCGGTGTTTCGATAAGCACTTCATGTCTCCCGAAACCATTGCCATGCTCAAATATTCCTTGTTTTTGCATGTCCAGTTCTCCGCTTATATCCAAAGCAGAATATTTATTTAAAATGGCCCTAACTGTCCAGCCTGGCTTGTTGGGCTCAGTCCCTTCCCGCCTGAAGGCTAGTATTTCATCAGTTGTAACTGCTTCGTTGCCTTCACAGAAGGGACAATGCGGGCTGTAACCAGGCTCTGGGCTGCTGTCATCCGCCATATTTTTTTTTATCGGGAAATCACGTGGTTTCAAAGCGAATTCAGTTGCTGTAATAACCCAATTATCTCTTATGACATCTTTACGAATTTCATGCATGTATGATCCCCCCAGCTTCTTCCATGTACCGGTTAATTTGTTGCTAAATTGAAATTATTATGTATTTTTAATTCAAGTCTCATAAGCTTTTTCCCTTTTAAGTTATATTTTTTATCAATATTTAATTAATGAAACCATTCAGTTATGAAAATAAACAACTTTCTCAACAGAAAGTTGTTTTTATTTAGTCTTTATTTATTGGTTTGAGTTTATTATAAAATGTCATCACTTTATGAAATTTACACTGGCTGTAGAGTATTTTTTAAAGCAACAGTTTATTTCCCTCCAAAGTCCATCTGGTTAAATATTAATCATTAAGCCGCCTACACCTGCGTAAGTTCCTATAGTTGCTCCCATCTCGGCAATAATAATCTCCTCTTTTGGTTTATACAAGTCCTTTATTACATCAGCTAATTTAATTGCATCCTCCGGACAGCTGACATGACTTATGCCAATAAGTTTTTCTCCCACCGAGGTCACTGATATTTCCCCTAACATATTGACTAATCTTTGCATAGCTTTTTTTCTGCCTCTGACTTTTTCCACTACTACGGGAACCCCCTGATTATTTCCCCTTAATATAGGTTTAATATTAAGCAAAGTACCAGCCATACCCTGAAAGCTGCTGAGGCGCCCTCCTTTTACTACGTTTTCCAAAGTATCCAGCGTAAATACAACTTCCCTTGTATGTCTGATTTCAGTAAGCCACTCGATAATTTTATCGGCTTTAAGCCCCTGAGCCGCCATACGTGCTGCTTTAATAGCAGCAATGCCTGTACCTAATGAGGCAGTTAATGTATCAAAGACCCGGATATTATTATTGCCCAGCATATCTTTGGCCAATAATGCAGTTTGAAAAGTACTGCTAAGACCCGAAGACAAACTTACAAAAATAACTTCTCCGGCTTCTTTTAGTCCTCTTTCAAAACTGGAAATGATCGTCTGGGGATCAGGAGTCGATGTTTTTGGCAATGTTTTAGAGTGCATCATTTTCCTCACAAATAATGCCGGGCTGATTTCTACCCGGTCCAGATAAGTCTCCTCCCCAAAGGAAACTTTTAGCGGTATCATTTCAATATTATACTGCTCAAGCAGCTCTTCCGGTAAATCGCAGGAGGAATCGGTAATAATTTTTACACTCATATTTTCTCCATTCGTAAATTTAAATTAATAATTAGTTATTTAATACTATTTTAGCCAATCATTCCCCTGCTCTCAAGAATTTGTTTTATTCAAATAATTGTCAACACAATTGCTGCATAAATACCTCATTATTTATAGATATTTAATTATACTTCCGCACTTATTTCCTTAATTAGTTTTTTTAGTGCCCGCTTTTCAATACGGGAAACATATGAACGAGAAATACCCAGCTTTCTGGCTATTTCCCTCTGGGTTTCTTTTAACCCGTCAAACAGGCCATAGCGCATTTCTATAACCTGACGTTCCCTTTTATTCAAAATACTGATCTTGCCGCGAATTTTCTCCTCCTGAAGTTTAGTCTCCACCAACTCCACTATTTCGTTGTCAGTTGTCAAAACATCTATTAGTGATATTTCGTTGCCTTCCTTATCGTAACCGATCGGGTCGTACAGCGAAACTTCTTTTTTAAGCTTTTTGATATTGCGCAGATGCATCAATACTTCGTTTTCCACACAGCGAGCCGCATAAGTCGCCAATCTTACCCCTCTTTCATCGTTATATGTCTTAATAGCTTTTATCAGGCCGATGGTGCCGATGGAGATCAAGTCCTCCATATCTTCGCCGCTGCTTTCGTATTTACGCACTACATGAGCTACCAGTCTGAGATTATGTTCAATTAATCGGTTGCGGGCATCTTCGCTGCCGTTTTTCATAAGGTCCAGACATTCTTTCTCTTCCGCTTCTTCCAGAGGATGAGGAAATACCTGGTTGTTCAGATATGCAAAGAGAAACAGAGCCCCGTTAAGAATGGCCTTAAATGCCAGTATCCATCCCAGGATAGCCACCTTTACCACCTCCATAAAAATTGGGCGCTTAATACTTTATGAGGGCAACAGTCAAATAGTGACTACTTTTGACAGGTATTTTATACCAGCCTATACTACTGAGCAATCTACATATTATCTCTCCTTGCGTGATATTAACTTTGATTTTTTTCAGCGATTGTATTAATATAATTATATATTTTGTGAAATATGTTACAATATATCTTATAATAGTCAAATAATTTTATTTTTAAAGATTAAATATCGTGAAAATATCATATTATATATTAATCAGAAAATTTGATTATGAAATTATTAAATTTCAGTTTATTAAAGACATTTTAAATATGAAGCTTTCTGCTATTGACATTAATTCAATAGTTCGAGAATATAAGTAAAGCAATAATTTTGAAAAAGAGGTTTTTTATATGCAGGATTTCACCACATTTATCTGCTATTCAATGAAAGCGGCCATGAAAAAAGTTGAGAAGCATATCGGTCAGGAACTTGAAAAATATGGTGTAAGCATGGCCCAGTCCTTTGTGCTTTTTTCCCTTTTGGAAAATGATGGAGCAACACTTTCTGAAATCGGTGCTCTGGCCCACATTGAGAATTCATCATTAACAACCATGGTCGATAAACTGGAAAAAGAAGAGTTGGTAGAAAGAAGTCTCTTTCCACAGGATCGCCGTGTTATTCGTCTGTTTTTGACTGATGCCGGACGTAAACTGGCATTGGAGGTTTTGTCTGCCGGTGCCGCATTAAACCAGCAGTTCTGCAATAATTTAGGTGATTTGCAACCGAATATGATCGAAGGTTTAAAAATAATCGCTTCAACCATTGACGATTTGAACAAAATTTAATGCCATTTTTAAATTTTGAAGATAGTTTTATGTTGTGCTGCAGTTTTATTTTCTTTTTGGTTATCATCCTTTAATAAGAAGATGAGTATAATGGCAGCAACTTACGGGCGATAGCTTTAAATATAGGTGCCGCTTCAGCGGCGCCGGAACGTCCTTCTTCCACTAAAACAACAATTGCCCAGCGTGGTTCATCAGCGGGCAGATAACCTCCAAACCAGGCATTTAAAACTTCCTGGTTTTCTTTTATTATACCAGTTTGACTGGTAGCCGTTTTTCCTGCTACCATCACTTCGTTTAATGCTGCGCTTTTACCAGTGCCTTCACTTATGCATTTTTCCATTAATTTTTGCACTGCATGTGCTGTTTCAGCGTCCAGGACTCTTTCACCCTTGCCTGCTGAATAATTTTGGCGGTTTCCTTCGCTGTTAACTGTATACTTAACCAGGGAAGGACTTTTATACCATCCATTGTCAGCTATAGTTGCAATCAGTGAAGCAATTTGCAGCGGAGTTATCATGACCCCCTGCTGCCCAATACTTGCATTAGCCAAGGCGGCTTGGCCGGCATTGATTTGTATAAAACTGCCCACCTGGCAATCAGGATAGCCGATGACGGTAGGATCAGTAATCTTAAGCTGCCGGGCATATTTTAATAAATCAGCCCTTCCCAGTTTCAGGCCGGTCTCAATAAAAGCCGGATTGCACGAATTGGCAAAAGCCTCAGCGAAAGTTATTTCCCCATGTCCTTCTTCCTGCCAGCAATTGATAGCAACTTCCTTATTAATATTTATTTTGCCGCTGCAATAAAAACTATCCTTCAATGTAACCTTTTCTTCAGCCAGTGCAGCTGCTGCCAACAAAATTTTAAACAACGAGCCGGGATGATAACAATTTAAGGCCCGGTTTATTAACGGACTGTTTTCCTCCATTTGCAATGCTTGCTCTATTTTATTTTGATCGAAGGCCGGGCGGCTTGCCATTGCCAATATTTCCCGGGTTTTAATGTCCAGAACTACAACTGCTCCTTTAGGCAAACTGTCTTCTATAACCTCTTCAACAATTTGCTGAACACGCCGGTCAATTGTCAGTACTACTGTTCCTTGTTCACTGGCCTGCTCCTGCCGGATCTTAAACATCAACCCTTGAATTGCCATGCCTCTGGCATCTAATACAGTTACCAGTTCCTGTTCAGAACTTTGCTTCTGCAAAATATCATCATATACTTTTTCTAATCCGGCCTGACCTTTATAATTATCCTTATTGCTTATATACCCTGTCAGGTGGGCGCAAAATCCTTCGCTGCCGTAACGTTTGCTGATTGGGGCTACGACCAGCCCTGCAGCAGAAGAACGACTTATTCGTGCTGTCTGCTCAGAAGTCAGATCCATTGCAATCCTGACAAAAGTACTGCCGCTCTTCTGTCCTGCCTTCAGTTTTTGCAACACCTGCTGATTGCTTATATTACCCAGAGCATAGGATAATTCAGCAGCGACCTGTTTCATATTTTGCGTTTGAGAAGTTTCCCGGGTAAATAAGAAATATACTGCCTGGGATTGCTGAGAGCTGGTCAGAGAGATAAGATTGCGGTCCAGTATATCCCCACGGGGATATTCCTTAAGCTCCACCTTTTTGGAACGCATGGCTACTGCCTGTCTGGCCAATTCGGGTCCATTATAAAGTTGATGGTAACCTGTCGCAGCAGCCAGAACCATAAATAAGGCTAAAAAGCTGAACATAACCTGTATTATTCTTTTGCGTACCAACAATATAAAACTCCCAACTGTTTTTGAAATTAAGATTCACCAATTGGGAGTTCTTTATGCTTTTATCTGCTTATTTCAAAGGGAAAGGGCAGATTAGCCAGGATTATTCCCAGCTCCGTTACTGTGTCTGCCGTTCCGTGTATTATTATCAGTCCTTTTTTACTGTCAATCGTGGAAACAACGCCCAAATGTTCATAAGCTTCGATTATTTTCGTCAGCATATCAATGTCTTCAGGGGCGACTCTGCCCTTAATATCAGTCTGAATTTGCCTTCTCCCTCCTCCGCAGTATGCTGTAAGGTGCAATCTCCTGCTGCAACGGAATTAAAACCATCTGCTGCGGATGGCGTGCCCGGTCAATTTCATTTAGCTCCTGGTCATACAGATGTTCCAAATTAACCGCCACAACCTTGCCGTCGGGCAGCAAAAATTCCAATTGCTCTCCCGCCCCGAAATTAGCCCGCTGCTCGATTACTGCCATCATAATATCCGGCTGGTAGCTTTTAACAATGCCGCAAAACAGGTCTCGCCCCGGCATTTTTTCATTGTCTATATCCTGAATAAGCTTTGATTCTCCCTCAATAAAGCCATTAGTAAAAGGCCTGGTTGCACTGCGCCGCAATTCTTCCATCCAGGTATGCAATTGCCAGGGAGTATAATCCTGCCCGCTCTTAAGATAATGATCAATGGCTGCACGGTAAACACTGGCTGCGCCGGCTATGTATAAAGGGCTCTTCATTCTCCCTTCTACCTTGAAAGCATCAACTCCGGCGTCTATTAACCGAGGTATGTACTCCAGCAGGCACAGATCCCGGGAATTTAAAATATAGCTGCCCTGAGAATCCTCATCCAGAGGATAATATTCACCCGGTCTTTTTTCTTCTACCAGTGCATAACGGTAGCGGCACGGATGGGCACAGGCCCCAAGGTTAGCACTTCTTCCCGTCATATAATGGGAAAGCAGACATCGTCCCGAATAACTTACACACATAGCTCCATGGACAAATACTTCAATTTCAATACCGGTTTTTTGTTTGATGTCAGCTATTTCATCAATATTCAATTCCCTGGCTAAGACTATTCTTTTAGCCCCCAGCTCCTGATAAAAGGCAGCCGTTTCGTAATTGGTAACATTAGCCTGGGTACTGATCGTTATTGGTATCCGCGGCGCATATTTCTGCGCCTGACGCAATACCCCCAAATCAGAAATAATAAAACCATCCACATCAAGACTGGCGAGTTTTTCCAAATAAGCCGGGATTTCAGTCAAATCTTTATTATGTGCCATTACATTTACGGCAATAACAACTTTTTTCTGTAAAGAGCGGGCAAAATCCAGGCCGGCCTTTATTTCCCCCATGGTAAAGTTACCGGCATAGGCACGCAGACTGAAATCCTTGCCTCCTATATAAACAGAATCAGCCCCAAATAAAAGCGCAGTTTTCAGTTTTTCACCGTCACCGGCAGGTAATAGTAATTCGGGCTGGAGCATTATTCTCCTCCCCTGGTCAATTATATTTGCTGATTGCCTGCAGGTGCTCAGCAAAGGTTCTTGTAAATTCGTGGGTACCATCACCCCTGGATACATAGTAATAATAGGAATGCTGTTCTGGATCTAAGGCAGCACTTATAGATTCCTGCCCCGGCGCAGCAATAGGCCCGGGAGGCAGGCCGGTGTGTGTATAAGTATTATAGGGTGAGTCAACCTTTAAATCAGCATTGTTCACCACTTCTTTATGTTCATTCAGGCTGTATAAAATCGTAGCATCAATCTGCAGAGGCATACCAATTTTCAGACGATTGGCAATTACTCCGGCAATAGTTCTTCTTTCTGCCGGTGCGGCTGCTTCTCTCTCGATTAAGGATGCAATTGTCACGACTTCCAGTACGCTCATATTCTGTTCCGCGGCCTGAGAAGCAAATTTCTCCTCCCACAAATCCGCAAACCGGTTCAGCATTAAATTCACCATCTGTTTCCCATCATCATCTGCAGTGATATTGTAAGTATCGGGAAACAAAAATCCTTCCAGCCGATTTGCCCGTTCCAGGGGAATATCTTTTAGAAAACTGAATTCATAAGGTTCGGCAATCGCTTCCTCCCATTCTTTTTCACTTACTAATCCCTGCTTTGCCAGCAATATTCCTATTTCTTTCAATGTGTAGCCTTCCGGAATGGTAAAAGTTATATAGTCTATCTTCCCTTCAACAATAATATCAATTATTTCTTCCATAGTCTGGCTGCGGCTAAACTTATACTTGCCGGCCTTCAGTTGGCTATCGAGACCGTTCCTGCTTAAATAGTTCAGAAAAATCCTTTCACTGCGAATTAAATCTTCCTTTCGCAATATCTGCGCAATCTGTCGTGCTCCGGCATCTGCCGGAATATTGACTACCTTGAAGGTTGAGTCATTTGTATCCACTGCCTGCTCCTGCAATGACACAAACTTCCAGGTCCCGAATAGCATTGACACTATAATAAGCACAACCAGGAACCAGAGAGAGCGTCTTTTTTTATGTATTAATTCAGTCTGCAGCATTTTTCCACCTTGTTTTAACCTTGTTAAATATTTTAACAAACTACTAACCAGCTTATTCTTAGATTTAATCAGTCAAGTATATCTCCTGACTGTATGTCGTCGTCTGAAAGCAGCGCATCATATTCTTCCTCCGGTTGCGGTTCAGGCTCAACTTCATTTGGCAATTCTTCCCCAATCGGGCTTTTATTCCCGGGCAGCTCAGCTTCAGCAGACATCTCTGCCGATGGCCCTATAAAGATTATTTTGTTCACCGGTTTGTAATAATCAGTGGACAATTGTTCCGTCATGATAATTTCCCCGGTATTATCATCAATAAAATTTCTGAATGCCCTGGCTACATAACCGGTAACACCTTTTTGTTCAATTATTTCCGTACCGGGAGCAATGTCTTCTTTCACTTCTGTAATTTCTGTAAAATTTATAACCCGATCCACCACATTAGTAACGCTGACGTTCTTTTTATAATTAAGATGCCCGTAAATACTGACAGTTAATCCCCCACCACCTGCTGCTGCTCTAATATAGATCGGATAGTCGGTATTATTCTTAAATTTAAAATCTTGTATTCCATAGGAAACGGTCGCATCACGCCCCAGCGGCACATAAGTTACTGCCAGCGCGTGGTTGTGCCGTTCGGTTATCTCCATTCCTGCCAACAATGCAGCATTGTAGATAGTAGATGATACCTGACAGATTCCTCCGCCCAAACCCGGTTCAAACAAACCATTGTTGATTATCATAGCATCCCGGTAGCCGTTCTTATAGGTTCTTTCCCCTACTGTACGGTTAAATGAAAACTCTTCCCCGGCAGGAATCGCAGTGGCGTTTACAATCTTGGCAGCCAAGGCCAGGTTATGTGAACGATCAACTTCGCTGACTTTGTACCAGGTGGTAAATGAGGCCAGTTCTCCCATAACGCTGAGTTGCTCCTCATTGACTACCGGCTCTGTTTTTTTAAGTACGATGGGAATTTTTAAGACAGAGAAATCCCCCCATTGGGAAGGCATAGCGGCGAAAGTAGCATCTATATCAACCTTCTGCCCCTGAATCCCGGGAACTATTATTAGTCCATCTTTACTGTCAACCTCCAGGCGGGCATTTACAAAATCCCGGTTAAGATTGGTATTCATTTCCTCAACAATAGTTTGGGTTACGGAAGGTTCAAATGATAATTTTACTGGATAAATCGTTGCTTCGCCGCCATCCATAGACATAATTTTACTTTTAATACCCCGTTGTTTTTCTTTTTCCCATACTTCCTGAACTATTTGAGCGGCATCAGGCTTTATGCACAGTTCTTCAAGGTTGATTTCATATGAATAATCATTGCTGATAAAAAATACCGGAGTATTGCTGGATAAATTAATCCATTCCCCAACTTTGGCAGTTGCCTCCCTGGCATCAAGACCGCTGACTGATACCGAAGCTATCTTGACACCTGGTAAAAATTTATCAAAATGATAAAATGCCTGATAATAATAGAACGATACTGCAGTGATCACTATGGCGATTATTACCGTAGAAAGCAGCTGTTTTTCATGCTTCAAAATCCCAGCCCCCAAATCATCTATCCTCTACCTTGGTCTATTATATAATATTTTCTCATCAACTAATATATTAAAGACCCCTCATACCATTTTAAGCAATTTACAAAAAAGACAGCTTGTTTGAGCTGTCTTAGATTAATGTATTTATACTGTTATAATTAAAAATCTTCACTTTCCGCCAGTTCCTGCCAGGCATCAGCCACTTTTTCCCATTCGTCATCATCTTCTATATCACTGAGAAATTCGTTGCCTTCTTCGTCGACTACAACTTTCAGAATTACTACTTCAACTTCTTCTTCCTCTTCATTTTCTTCATCAGTTAAAGGTATTAAAACACGATATTTCTCATCATCGATTTCCAGTTCTGCCAGCAGTTCAAATTCGTGTTCTTCTCCTTCTTCATCAACAAGTATAAGTATAGGAAATTCCTCATCAAATAATTCTTCGTCGCTCATTAAGTCACCTCTTTCTAAAGACTAAAGCTATTCTAATATGCCTTAATATCTTTGTCAAATCATGCAAAAAAATACTAACCGGTAGAATTTAAATAAGCTTGTAAAATGTTAACTGCTGCTACTTTATCTATTACCTGTTTTCTTTTTTTCCGTGAAAGGTCTGCCTCCAGCAAAGTTCTTTCCGCACTGCGGGTTGACAGTCTTTCATCCCATAGTTCCACGGGCATCTGGCATTTATCCTGCAGTATATCTGCGAACTTCTGCATTTCAATGGCTTTGGGCCCTATCGTGCCATTCATATTGAGGGGGTACCCTACAACGATTTTCTCCACCTCATATTGGCGGCAAATTTTAAGCAACTCGTTAAAATCGCTGGTATTATTTTTGCGCTGCAGAACTGAGTGCCCCTGGGCAGTCCATCCCATCGGGTCGCTTAAAGCAATCCCTATCCTTTTCTCGCCCACATCAAGGCCCATAATTCTCATATAATACTCCCGGTTTCAAGCTTTTAAATATAATAAAGCCCTATGCTCTTGGCACAGGGCTGAAGGGTTATTACTATAAATTAAGATAATTTTTTAAGAGTACCTCCATTATTTCATCTCTTTCAACCTTGCCAATCAGTTTTCGGGCATCATTATGGCTGGTAATGTAAGCAGGTTCACCGGATATCATATAACCAACCAGTTGATTGATGGGATTATACCCCTTATCTTTCAAGGATTCACAAACCGACTGTAATATAACCCTTACTTTATGTTCACCTTCGCGTTCCAACTCAAAATTGACTGTTTCGCCAGGTATTTTTTGAGGCATTACCATCACCCCCTTATCTGTTATTGTTTCTACATAATGACCAGCAATTCCTTCATTTATGTCAAGGTTTTTTCTGCTGATTGCTGTGCTGCTGTTAATGCTTCCATTAATTTTGCGGTATCCTTTCCGCCCGCCTGAGCCATGTCAGGACGGCCTCCTCCTCCTCCGCCAGCTATTTTGGCTGCCAACCCAATGAGTTTTCCTGCATGCAGACCTTTTTCCAGCAAATCCTTGCTGACAAAGCAAACCAGCACTGCTTTTTCTTCAATTACTGCTCCCAGCATAACTACGGCACTGCCTAATTTGTCCCTTAACATTTCTGCATTTTGTCTCAGTAAATTGGCATCTTCTTGTTCGACCTGCGCAAATAGAAGCCTGGCTTCATTTATTAATACAGCCTTACTCAAGATGTCATCATTTCCTGCCTGGGACATTTTAGCTTTCAGATGGTCGATTTCTTTTTCTTTATCTTTTAATATCTTATTTAAAGACTCTATTCTCTCATTTACTTCTGCCGGAGCAGTCCTAAGCTGCTGAGCAGCTTTTTTCAAATTGATTTCCGCGCTGCGCAGATAGTTATAGGCATAAGACCCGGTCACGGCTTCAATTCTCCGCAAACCGGAACCTATGCTGGCTTCACTTAAGATTTTAAACAGTCCTATTTGTCCAGTGTTTTGTACATGGGTCCCGCCGCATAATTCCATACTGTAATCACCTATTTTAACTACCCGGACTTCTTCACCATATTTTTCCCCAAACAAAGCCATCGCGCCCATTTGCCTGGCATTTTGGACATTCGTCAGGGTAGTATTCAAATCATATAAACTCCAAATAGCACGGTTAACCCGGTTTTCAATTTCTTCCAGCTGCTCATCAGTGAGCGATGATAACTGCGCAAAATCAAAGCGTAAACGGCTTGCCTCAACCAGGGAGCCTTTCTGCTGGGCATGTTCACCCAAAACTTCCCGCAATGCTTTATGCAGCAAATGGGTAGCAGTATGATTCCTGGCTGTATCCAGCCTCTTTTCCGGGTCATTTTCCAGGCAAACCGTTTCACCCTGAGTTATTTGACCTTCTAAATGCCCATAATGAATAATCCAATTGCCTACTTTTTGTACATCCAAAACTGTTAAATGTCCTTTGCTTCCCCTGATTATTCCTGAGTCTGCAACTTGTCCGCCTGACTCGGCATAGAACGGAGTGTAATCTGTAATTATCATTACGTCTTCATCAGCTGCGTTGGCGGTCAGTAAGTTATCCTTCAACAAAGCCAGAACTTTGCCATCCGCATTATAGTTTTCATAACCGACAAATTTGCTTTCCGCGGTTCCGGTTAATATTTCATGTAAAATACGTTCCCCGGCAAATGCACTGCCGGTTTTATTGGCCTGACGCGCCCGCCGGCGCTGTTCTCCCATCATGGTATTAAAGCCTGCAGTATCGACTTTCAAACCATTTTCCGCTGCCATATCCTCTGTTAAATCTAGAGGGAACCCATAAGTATCATAGAGCATAAAAGCTTCTTCCCCTTTTATCAGGCTGGCCCCCTTTTCCTGGTTTACGCGGATTATCTCCTCTAATTTTTTTATTCCTTCACTTAAGGTGACAAAGAACCTTTCTTCCTCCAGGCGGATGACTTTTTTAACAAATTCCTGCTTTTCAGCAACTTCCGGATAAGCATCTTTCATTATGTCAACAATCACATCAACATTTTTATAGAGAAACGGCTCCTCAATGCCCAGCAGTTTGCCAAAACGGACCGCCCTTCTTAAGATACGGCGCAGGACGTAACCGCGTCCGTCATTGCTGGGAAGAACCCCGTCAGTTATCAGAAACAGGCAAGCCCTGCTGTGATCAGTAATAACCCGGAAAGGAAATCCCTTTTCCCCGGGGTCGTAATTTTTCCCGGTAAGCTTCTCAACCTGTTTTATAATCGGAACGAATAAATCTGTATCATAATTGCTTGATTTATTTTGTAATACTGAGGCAAGCCTCTCCAGCCCCATGCCGGTATCAATACTCGGTCGGGGCAGCAACGACATTACTCCTTGTTCATCACGGTTGTACTGCATAAAAACCAGGTTCCAGATTTCCAGCCAGCGGTCACAATCGCATACTCCTACTGCACAATTATCACTGCAGGCAAATTCAATTCCCCGGTCATACATTATTTCACTGCAAGGCCCGCAAGGACCGGTATCGCCCATGCTCCAGAAATTATCCTTTTCTCCCAGGCGGATGATCCTCTCGGTTGACAGTTCTGCAATCTCCAGCCACAAGTTAAATGCTTCCTCATCATCTTTATAAATAGTAATCCATAAACGGTCTTTCGGCAGCCCAATGACCTCAGTAAGCAACTCCCAGGCATAAGTGACAGCTTGTTCTTTAAAATAATCCCCGAAAGAAAAATTGCCCAGCATCTCAAAAAAAGTATGATGACGCGGAGTTCTGCCAACTGTATCCAGGTCATTATGCTTGCCGCCCGCCCGCACACATTTCTGTGCAGTGGTGGCACGGGTATAACTGCGTTTATCTAAACCCAGGAATACATCTTTAAACTGATTCATTCCGGCATTGGTAAAAAGTAAGGTAGGGTCATTTATGGGCACCAGTGATGAACTGGCTACTACAGTATGCCCTTTTTCACGAAAATATTCAGTAAATGTATTTCTGATTTTGCTGCTGGTCCACACGGACAATCTCCTCTTTCCTTGAATAGATTTACTAGTCTATTTTCATTTATAAATACCATTATGTCAATATTGCCCCCTTATTGCCGCTTTAAATTAAATTGCCCTATTATTTAAGGAAAATTTTCTCTGTTATTATTACTTGGCTATTCTACTATTTTAAGGTAGCACCAACTGATAATCACTTTCATTACAGCCGCTCCCGGTACCGCCAGCAATAATCCCCAAAAACCCATAATTTTACCCCCGGCTAATATGCTGAAAACGATCAGTAAAGGATGCATGCCCAATTTGTTACCGATGATTTTCGGAGTAATTATGCTGCCTTCGATTTGCTGAATTACTACAACAGCGATAAGCATATAGGCAGCATCAACCATTGACTGTGATAAAGCCAATAGCACCGCCGGCAGGCCGCCCAGAAAAGCGCCAAAATAAGGAATAAGATTGGTGACAGCAGCAATTATCCCCAGCAGCAGAGGCAATTTCACCCCTATGATCAATGCAGCAATTCCAACTGCTATACCAACAAAAAGGGCTACTAAAAGATGCCCTTTTAAAAATTCCAGCAAAACATTATCTATCTGGTTAAATACAATGCTTATCTCCCTGCGGGCTTTGGGAGACAAGAGTTGTAATAAACCATCCCGGATTTTTTCCCAGTCATTTAATATATAAAAAGCCAGGATAGGTGAAAAAATAATAGCCACCACCTTGCCCAGCAGCGAATAAAGACTGGTGATAAAAGCTCTTAAACCATGATAAACATAACTGTTAACTTTTTTTATATTTTCGTCAAATATTTTCTTGACTTCCCCGGGAATATTAAGGTCATCAACTTTGGCCGTCATATCCTTGGCTTCTTCAGCGTATTCGGGTATAAGCTCTGTCAATTGGCTTAATTCCGAAACTATCCCGGGAACTGCAAAAGCCAAAAGTGCTGCGGCTGTACCAAACAGCAGAAAATATAGAATAATTATGGCAATAGGTCTTTTTATCCCTTTAGACTCGATAAACAAAACCGGACGGAATAATAAATAAGCTAATATTGCGGCAGCGACAAAACTAAAAAGCACCTCCCGCACCAGATATAAAAAATAAATGGTGGCTGTTATAACCACCAAAAACAGAATATAGCGGGCTAATTTATTAAACGTCGTCCCCATCTGAATCAACCTCGCCTAAACTAAATCTTCTGCTTCTTCCTCCATGTCTCTGAAGCAATTCAATGCTTCTTCCGACCGGGATTTTATCCTGCTGACAGCACCAGTAATTTTATCTTCATTATTAATAAAATAATATGTTGCTGCTGCTCCTATCAGGGCTCCGGTTATCATGGCCCCCCAGTAATTGTTCATATTTGTTCACCTCCATATGATTATAAAATTTGCCCGACAGAAATATCCTCCATCGCCACCAGAGTTCCGTCTTCGGCTACGGAAAAAATATTAGTATGCCCCTGGTTAAAATTAAACTCCAGAAAACAGTTCCAGCAGTAATATTGATCAGTACCCACTTTGCCGGTTTGCAACCCCCTGCAGACCGGACATTTAACTGTCATTTACGTCGCTCCCTTCGTTTCTTGTCACGGCTGTTAAATCGCTTTTAAAATATACCTGCTTAAGAGGTATTTCCTGTCGTCCTTCTAACAGATCTTTTATCGTCCCAGAGCACAGTTCGATTCCCCAGACCTTTTTATTCCGGCGGGATAAGATAAAATCGCTGACATATCCCATCTCCCGCCCCTGATCATCAAAAATAGTGTCTTTAAGCTTTTTATCATATACTGATAATTCTTCCCCATAAGCATAAGATTTAATCTTATCCGGACTGTTGATAATAATAGCTTCTTCGCCAATAACCAAATCATCAGCTTTTATTAATGCGGGACCATTTTCCGTATTGGTGACAATGTAAGCTAAAGTAAAATCATCACCAATTACCGCTTTGTCAACCTGCCCGATAATCTCCGCCTTGCCTTCGCTGAATACAGGAAGGTTTTTCATATTGCGCAGTTTCACTTTGCATTGCCCCCCTTCAGGTTTATTTTCCCTGCTTAAAGCAAAAATAATACGAAAAAGGCACAGGATATCCTATGCCTTTTTAATTTATATTTTCATTTATCATTTTTGCTGCACCAGGCAGGAAAGCATATATACTCTCATTATTAAAATGCTTTTACAATAATTCCCCCGCCTGTCACATAATCATCCTGATAATAAACTACAGACTGTCCTGGCGTAATCGCCCTTTGGGGATGGTCGAAATCAACTTTGACCAGCTCACCTGCAGTATAAATAGTTGCGGGAGCAGCTTTGGCTCTATAGCGAATTTTGGCCAGTACCCGCATATCCCCTCGCAGTTCAGCTTCCATGATAAAATTGTTTTGTTTAGCCATTAAAGACTGGTTGAACAAATATTTTTCTTCATCCACCACCAGCAGATTCCTGGCTTTATCAATTGCAATCACATATACAGGCCGTCCGCTGCTTATTCCCAGGCCTTTTCTCTGTCCAACCGTATAAAAAGGCAGGCCTTTATGATGGCCAATGACATTCCCTTGCCTGTCAACTACTTCACCCGGTTCATATGCTGTTTTTCCGGTTAAAAATTCCTGATGATCCTGCGTAAAACATATTTCCTGGCTGTCACGTTCTTCAGCCACCTTTAAACCAAACTGTGCTGCTATTTCCCGTACCTTGATCTTGGTCAATTCCCCTAAGGGAAAGATGGTCTTAGCTAATTGCTCCTGAGTTAAAGCATATAAAAAATAACTCTGATCCTTCTTCCCGTCAACACCTTTACGCAGCAAGTGCCGCTTGCACCCGCCATCGTAGTCTATTCTGGCATAATGTCCGGTAGCAATCTTCTCTGCCCCCAATTTTTCAGCTGCTGATAACAATGCCCCGAATTTGATGCAGCGGTTACATTCAACGCAAGGATTCGGAGTTTCACCTTTTTCATAGGAATCACAGAAGTAATTTATAACCTTATCCTGAAACTGCCGGCGCAAATCTATTACATTGTGTTCGATGCCGATACTGGCTGCGACTTCTTTTGCCTTAACGGCCGCTTCTTCATTATAATTAATCATTGTCAGACCGGTAACTTCATAACCTTGTTCTTTCAGAAGCAGGGCAGCCACAGTGCTGTCAACGCCTCCGCTCAATAAAACAGCAACTTTCATTGCCACATCTCCTTAAATCTGATTTCATATATATAGCACCTATAATTTACATGTGCAAGCATTTGCTGAAAATGTCGTTAACAAGCACCTTTGAATAAGGAGGTCACTAATTTGGATTTGTTTGATATCAGCCAGGCATCTGATAATGATTTATATGCTCCCCTGGCTTACAGAATGAGGCCTAAAAAGCTGGACGAAATAATCGGCCAACAGCATATCGTGGGTCCTGATACAGTACTCAGAAAAGCACTGGAGCTTGATCATCTGCATTCCTTTATCCTTTACGGCCCGCCCGGGACCGGTAAAACAAGTATTGCACGGATCATTGCAACTATGACCCGGTCCCATTTCGAACCTATGGCAGCAGTTACCGCCGGTGTAAGTGATATACGTAAAATTGCCCATGATGCTGCCGAACGTTTAAAATTTTACCGGCAGAAAACCATTCTCTTTGTTGATGAAATCCATCGTTTTAATAAATCCCAGCAGGATGTGCTACTCCCCTTCGTGGAGGACGGCACCCTCATTTTGGCCGGTGCCACTACAGAAAATCCTTTATACGAATTAAATAACGCCCTTTTATCCCGAATAAAGATTTATATCCTGGAAAGCCTTAATGATGAAAATATTATAGCGGTAGTAAACCGGGCACTGCAGGATAAAGAAACCGGGCTGGGTATGATGAATATTACCATTTCTCCTGAAGGAATGCAGATAATTATTAAAGCGGCAAAAGGTGATGCCCGTATGGCTTTAAATATAATCGACACCATAGTTAATTCTTTCCGGGATGGTGAACAGCCTTTTGTGATATCAGCGGAACTGCTGCAAAAAGTTGTCGGCAGGCCAATGGTCAAATACGACCGGACCGGTGATTATCATTATGACACTATTTCCGCTTTTATTAAGAGTATCCGCGGTTCTGACCCCCAGGCCGCTCTTTTCTGGTTGGCGGTTATGCTGGAAGGTGGGGAAGATCCGAAATTTATCGCCCGCCGCCTGATAATTCACGCTGCGGAAGATATTGGCCTGGCTGATCCCAACGCCTTACTGGTAGCCAATGCTGCCGCATCTGCCGTACAATTTGTCGGCCTGCCCGAGGGACGCATCCCTTTAGCCGAGGCTACAATTTATCTGGCTGCTGCTCCAAAAAGCAACAGCAGCAAAACTGCTATCGATAATGCAGTCGCTGCTGTCAGGCAAAGCAGCAAAATTGCAGTACCTCCCCACTTGGCTGACACTTCTCACCCCGGGATAAAAAGGCTCGGTAAAGGAAGCGGTTATAAATACCCCCCCGATTTTGGCGGATATGTTGAGCAACAGTATCTCCCTGACCATTTAATAAACGCACATTTCTATGCAGCAGGAGAAAAAGGCTATGAAAAAACTATCCAGGAGTTCCTGAATCGTTTAAAGTCTAAATGATATAGCCCAAATTGTACCTCCAAATAAAAAACCATCTTCTTGTTTTGAAGATGGTCAAATCATTATTGAGCTGTCATTTATAAAACCTGGTTGATAGCACTTTGCAGTTGACTTTTATTCTGGGCACCTACAATTCTTTTTACTTCCGCCCCGTCTTTGAAAAACAGTAAGGTTGGAATACCTCTTATGCCGTATTGTGCTGCCAGGCTTTTGTTTTCATCTACATTAACTTTGGCTACCGCCAGTTTGCCTTCATTTTCTGCTGCCAAAACTTCAACAATCGGCCCTACCATTTTACACGGGCCACACCAGGGTGCCCAAAAATCAACTAATACTGGCAGTCCTGCCTGAATAACTTCCTGTTCAAAATTATCTCCAGTTATATTTTTTACCGACATTAATTTACCTCCTTTTTATTTAATTAATTTCCCCATCATTTCCACCAGTTCATGGAAAGTATCGTCGGCATTTTCATCGATTGCTTTGGCAATACACTGTTGGGCATGGTTTTCAAAAATAATTAATCCTGTCTGGGCTACAGCCGACTTCACTGCCGCAATCTGGGTCAAAATATCCCGGCAGTCTTTTTCCTCTTCAATCATTTTTTGCAGGCCTCTTACCTGTCCTTCAATCCTGCGCAGTCGTCTTAAGACAGCCTGACGTGACTCTTCCTGTATTGTTTTCATTTCAATACCCCCCTCGGGTATCCTTCAATTAAATTATAACGGCTGATTTATCTTTGTCAAATAAAAATGCTTATATTTAAATTATTTTTCTGCCTACCAAACAATAAAATACACGGCAGCAGCAATACCAAAAGCAATCAGCATCCAAAAAAATGTCCGGAGCATTTCATTTCTAACTTGTTTTGTTAGTGCTTCCACAAAAAAACCTCCTTAAGCTGATATAAACAAATTGATTATAACATATCTGCATCTCATGCATAATATTTCTTTGCTCAAGCAGTAGAATCAAATGTTTTTCATACTGAATTTAATTGAATAATTAATCTTTATAAATTTGTAAAATGTAAGAAGGAATATTCCTGATCGTATAGAATACATTATTGAGTGGTTGGGCTTTTTTTTAAGCCTTTGGTGTAGGACGATAACAAAATATTAAGGGGGAATTAACAGTATGAAGGACGTATTCGTAGTAGAAGCCGCGAGAACTGCTGTTGCTCGTGCAGGGAAACAATCTTGGTTTACCAATGTTCGTGCTGACGAATTATCAGCGATCGTTTTCAAAGAACTGAGAAAAAGAATTGGTCTGGAAGACAAAGCCAAGCAGGGTATTATCGATGACGTAGTATGGGCAACAACCGCCAATGCTTTCATGGAACAGGGCCTCAACATGGGCCGCCTTTCCTGGATCCTGTCCGACGGTTCCTATGATGTTCCCGGATGTACCGTAGACCGCTTCTGCGCTTCCGGCTTGAACTCCATCGTTTTCTCAATGAATACCATGATGACCGGCATGGGCGGAGATGTCCAGATCGCCGGCGGTGTCCAGCATATGAGCCATATTCCGATGGGCGCCGGCGCTGATGTTCATCCTGATCTGGGCAATTACATGAACATGATGGCTATCAACATGGGCTATACTGCTGAAATCGTAGCCCGCCGCTTTGGAATCACCCGTGAAGAACAGGATGCTTTTTCTTGTGAATCACATGCAAAATGTGCTGCTGCTCAGGATGCTAACCAGACTGCCAAAACAATAATTCCTATAACTGTAAAAGTTCCGGCCAAGAGCGTAGCCAAGAATGATCCCAACCCGCATAAAATGGCTTCCCTTTACACTGCCACTGACTATTTAGCCAAAGCTGCCATTGAAAAAGGCGAAGATATGGTTGAAGTAGTAGTAGCCGTTGATCAGGGCCTGCGCCGCGAGACTACCATGGAATCACTTGCTGCGATGGCTCCGGTATTCATGCAGGATGAAGTGGCAAGCGTTACAGCCGGAAACTCCAGCCAGATAAATGATGCTGCTGCCGGTGTCGTTGTAGCCACTGCCGAAGGTGCCAAGGCCCTTGGATTAAAACCCAAGATGAAACTGGTCAGCTGGGCTGTAATTGGTTGTGAGCCCGATATAATGGGAATCGGACCTGCCCTGGCTATTCCCAAGGTACTGAAGAGAGCGGGAATGACACAGGATCAAATCGGATTATGGGAAATCAACGAAGCTTTCGCTTCCCAGTCAGTTTATGTACGGAAAACCTTGAACCTGCCTGCAGACAGATCAAATATCTGGGGATCAGGAATATCCATCGGCCATCCCTTGGGATGTACCGGTGCCAGAATTGCTGCTGACATCACTTTGCTGTTTGAAGCACATCCTGATGTCGAATACATCATGGAATCAATGTGTATCGGACACGGCCATGGCGCTGCCGCTATCTGGCAGAGAGTAAAATAATATACCTACTAAAAAAGGGGTCAATTGACCCCTTTTTTTACTGCAAAAATCAAGGAGAGCATCAGCTCTCCTTTGCTGTATTATTTTTTGGTTTTGACTTATCAGGCTAAAAAACCTTTTACCAGGACCAAAGGAGTCCCGGCATCTGCCGAGCCGCTGATCAGGTCAGCCAGGCTGGCCATCAGATCTTCCGCTTTGCGGGGTGTAGTACCTTCCGTTTCAAAGCAATCATCAGCAAAGCTCTCTCCTTTTTTGGCTTCGATGGAATTTTCGATTTCATCAATATCTATACCCTCATCAAACAAAACGTCGACCATATATTTGTACTTTAAACCCTGGCGGTATTTGCCGGCCAACCCTTTTGTCATACCAAAAGCCGGCTGGGGATCAGCCAGTTCATAAATGCCGGTGGAAGGATCCCGGTAGGCACCATCACCATAAATAATTACTTCAGCATTAATTCCCAGGCCTGCTTTAACCTTAGCCTGGATTTTTCCCGCAACCTCATCAGCATGGCGGGGAGCCAGTTTCAATTTATCTCCGGACGATATATTGCTGCCCAGGACTCCCCATTCAGACCAGGCTTGACCGCTGTTGCAAAGTTGCTGCAAAGTAATGCAGTTTTGTCCGGCTGCCTTTATTTTACGGAAAGTTCTTTCCCGCTGGTGAATATTGGCTACTATTATGCCATCCAGGTCATATTCCGCTATTTTAACCGGGTCATTACTGAAAATGATTTCTGTCTCGCAACCCTGTTCAGCAACTATTTCCCGATACAATTCAACATAATCCACCTTGGTAATCGGATGCCTGAATCTGTCCGAACCGATTTCGTCCAGGGTAATTACATCTGCATCGCATTTACCTATTGATTCAGCAAAATCGTGGTGCAGAACCTGATTGCCCACTTCATCGGCCGGGTGGGATAACTGTATAACAACTTTCCCTTCTGTTACACTGCCGGCTATGCCTTTTAAAATCATCGCAAAGCGGTTGCGGCTTAAAATAGGAAAAAGGACCCCGATTTTACTGCGGGAGTTGATTTTAAGCTTGTCAGTTACTTCTCTGGCTATGTCCTGAGCGGTGACATAATTATTCTGCGCCCGGGCTACAATCGATTCAGTTACACAAACCGTGTCACCGTCATGAAGCAACCCATCCTGTTTACATTTTTCCAGAGAATCATATACCAAACTGACTACATCGCTGCCCGGTACGATTACCCCCATTTTTATACCGAAGGCTGAAACCCCTATGTAATCCGGTAACTTGCCCATCCGCAACACCCTTTTTTATCTTATTTGGAACATATCTGGAAAGTCCCCGATAAATATACCTCAAATTGAGGTTTTTATCAAGAATACCACGCATATTTTGTATACCTGAATACAAAATATTGCCTGAGGCTATCTAAGTTGTACTGCCGCAATGAATATGTTTAATGATTTTATAGAATAAAAACAACTATAAAAATAAAAGCTACTATAAAGGAGGTGCCGTTCGTTGCGGACTTTATGGAAAGGTGCAGTCAGTTTCGGTTTAGTCAATATCCCGGTAAAAATGTATGTGGCAACTGAAAACAAGGATCTTAAATTTAACTATCTGCATGAAAAATGTATGTCGCCCATCCAGTATCATAAATACTGCCCCAATTGCAAGTGTGAAATAGCCGCGGAAGAAATGGTTCGCGGTTATGAATACCAGAAGGGCTCTTATGTCATTATAAAGGAAGAGGATCTTGCGCGGATACCCCTTGAGACAACTAAAACCATTGATATCCTGGACTTCGTAAATCTTGACCAGGTCGACCCCATCTATTTCGATAAAACTTATTACCTTGAGCCTTCGCCGGGCGGTGAAAAAGCTTACACTCTGATCATTGAGGCTATGCAAAGAGCTAACAAGACTGCTATCGCCAAAGTAGTGATACGTACGAAACAATCGCTGGCAGCATTAAGGGTTAAAGACAGGACCTTAATTATGGAAACTATTTTTTATCCCGATGAGATCCGCTCCCCCGCTTCTCTAAGCAGTGGTATCGACCCGGCCAGACTGCATGATAATGAAATAAAAATGGCCGTAAATCTGATTGAAAACTTGTCAGTTGATTTTGAGCCGGATAAATATGAAGACAATTACCGTAAAGCCCTGTGGGAACTAATAGATGCCAAAATTGCCGGCCGCGAAGTCAGTCAGGTGCAGGAACCTGAAAATAATAATGTGGTCGACTTAATGGAAGCACTTAAAGTCAGTGTTGAATTAGCCCAAAAGAATAAGAAACCGGCTGCTGCTAAAACCAGTTCCAAAGGTACCAAAAAAACCAAGACCGGAACATGACTATGTGGAACATGTTCATTGAGCCGATGAGACCCGTTTCTCATCCTCAGGCGTTCAGCGATGAGCACTTTATTTTTCAGGTGAAATGGGATGGGGTCCGTATGCTTGCCTACATAGATTACGGTCAGGTAGTTTTAATCAACCTTAATTTGAAAAATAAAACCATGCAGTTTCCGGAATTATCTGCTCTGTCAAAATTGTTAAAGGGAAAGCGTGCTATTTTAGACGGGGAACTTATTGTATTAAAAGAAAGCAAACCTCATTTCCCCTCAATTCTAAGGCGTAACTTGTGTCAATCGCCGGGTCAGATTGATTTTTTATCGCGGGAACTGCCGGCAGTTTATATGATTTTTGATCTTATTTGGCTTGATGACCGTGATTTATGCCGGGATCCGCTGGAACTGAGAAACTCCCGCCTTAAAGATTGTTTAATGTGGGAAAAACCTTTCCATCTGGTAGATTCTTATGCCGATGGTCCGGGATTATTCGAGGCAGTAAAAGAAAATAATCTTGAGGGAATAGTAGCCAAGCGTAAATCCAGTCCTTATATCGCCGGTAAAAAACATAATGATTGGTTAAAAATCAAACACCGGCGTCGGCAAGTTTTTATAATAGGTGGTTTCACCTGTCATCAGGGCAAGGTGAATGCTCTTTTAATTGGTTTTTATGATGAAAATTCCAAAAAAGAAAAACTTTTTTATGTTGGGAAAGCTGGTACAGGATTAAAGGAAAAGGAGTGGGAGCTGTTGACCCAAAAGCTGCCCGAAATGAAAATAGATAAATCTCCTTTTATAAATTTAAATGAAAAGGAAATAAAGCAAGCTGGCTTTGTAAAACCCGTTCTGACGATTGAAATAGAATTTGCTGAAATAACTGATAGTTTGCGCCTGCGCGCACCGGTCATTATAGGATTTTCATCTGTTCCCCCACAGGAGTGCCATTTTTAAGGAGGATTGCCTGTGAATACCAGGAGCCAGTTTAAAATAGAGGGAAGGAACTTCTCTCTTTCCAATCTCGATAAAATATTGTGGCCGGAAGATAATTTGACCAAGGGCGATCTGATTAAATACTACATACAGACAGCGCCTTTCCTGATCGAGCATCTCCGTGATCGGGCCATGGTTTTCACCCGCTATCCCAACGGTATTAACGGCAAAAGCTTTTTCCAAAAGAATGCTCCTGATTATTTGCCGGACTGGATCGATACTTTTGCACAATACTCCAATGATTCAGAGCGGGATATAAATTATATCCTGATCAAAGAACCGGCAACTCTTGCCTGGTTAGCCAATCAGGGATGTATTGAAATGCACCCCTGGCTGTCCCGCATCGATAGCCTTGATCATCCGGATTACTTGGTTTTTGACCTGGATCCTTCTGTCGGCAGCACTTATGACAATGTTATAACCGTCGCTCAGGTTTTGCACCAGTTACTTAACAGTCTTGGTTTGAACAGTTATCTTAAAACTTCCGGAGCACAAGGTTTACACATCTATGTACCAGTCATAAATCAGTATACCTATGAAGAAATCCGAATTTTTGCCAGCGAAGTAGCCGCCCTGGCAGTCAGCAGCACTGCCAAAATCAGCACCATTGAAAGAAGGGTACGCTTAAGAGGTGATAAAATCTATATCGACTATTTACAAAATGGCCGCGGTAAAACATTATGCTCGGTTTACAGCGTCCGCCCCCTTAAGGGAGCTACAGTTTCAACTCCCCTGGAGTGGGATGAACTTACCCAGGTTTTACCTGCTCATTTTACTATTAAAACAATAATTCCCCGCCTTAAGGAGCGAGGTGATTTATTTGCCGCAGTCTTAACTGATAAACAGTCGCTGACAAATGCCGGACAAAAATTAGCCTCATTATTAAATGTATAAATTTTTAATTATTCTGCCTGTCTCCTGGCCTGAAATTTAATTACATTATCGGCTGCGAAAGAACGGATACTTTTAGTTGAGCTCAGATAGGACAGACAGGCTGAAATTGAAGATTGCAGAAGATAATACTGACTCTGGTTAAACGGCAATCTCAGTTCTTTGATCAGAAAAGCTGCGATTTCTTCTCTGGTTCTTGCATCAGCAGCAAAGACGGTTATAAGCTGCAATATATTCTCCAGTGTCGCCTGGTTAGCCTCAATAATTTTATCCAAATTATCATAATGCCCGCCGTGAGACAAGTAAAGCTTACGGTGTTTTTTTCTTTTCAAAAAATCAAGGGTTTCCATCTGACTGGCTGCATCGTATAAATAAAGAAACGGGAACTCCTCCAAAGCACTCAAAGGGAGCAGGCTATCCCCGGCAAATAATACTTCATCCGGGGTTTCAATCCCAATATGTCCAATAGCGTGTCCTTCCAGGGCAATTATGCGGAATATCTCACCGTTAATGGTCAGAGGGCCAGGCGATATCACAAAATCGACCTTCGAAGCCGGCGGCATAATATATTTATTATGCAGTATTTGGGGAGGGCTGGCCGAAAATAGCGCTACCGCCTGTAAAATTGGATGTTGAATCAGCGGAGCACTAAGTTCGGAAGCATAGACCAGGCTTTTATGATACAGTTGAATTTCCCGGTTCCCCCCGCAGTGATCCGCATGGGAATGAGTATTTATGATGGCGCTTACCCGGCCCCCTTGCTCTTCAATGATCTGCCTTACCTGTCCGGCCTCTTTTGCCGGGCCGCTGTCGATCAAGAGGCAGGTCTGGTCGGCAAAGTAGTATGCGCCAATCTGGGTTGAACCATTTATAACATATGTCTGACCGCTTATATGATTCAGCTGCATATTAAACCCTCTTGCTTCAAATCATTATATCAATAACTTAACCAATTCTTCCTTTCCCGCCTGCGGCAAATAGCGAGCTGTGTCAACCGTTTCCAAACATTCCCGGATACAATCCTGCCTGTACTTGATGCCGCAAAGCTGCCGGGCCAGTCCTGTTATATCATCACCGGCAAAAAAATCACCATAAATACTACAGTCTTCGATCTTGCCTTTTTTTATATTTAAATGCACCTTGATGTTGCCCCATTCAAACCGGGCTTTTTTCACCAGATTACATGGCGGCGAGGAACCATAGATAAACTCCCAGGTGCTGTACTTTTCATCCTGCAAACGTTTTACCGCTTCCGTTTCATCATAATCAAGCTGGTATTGCTCATGACATTGGCCGGTAAAAATAGTCTGAGTGAGAATCATACGAAACGCATTTATATCAACCGGTTCAACAAGATGCTCAGCAATGTTGGTTACCCGGCTGCGGACCGATTTGACCCCTTTGGAGGATACTTTTCCCGGATCAACATTTAAGGCCCTGACCATTTCTTCTAAGTCAGAATCGAATAAAAGGGTACCATGATGAAGCAGTCTTGAACCTTTTCGGTATTGCGCATTGCCGGAAAACTTTTTGCCTTCGATAGTAATATCGTTTCTGCCGTTATTTTCAGCTTTGATTCCCATTTTCTCAAGAGTTTTGATAACCGGGTGGGTAAAGCGGGCAAAATCAAAGCGGTTGAGTCCGCCGTCATCCTTAACTATGAAGGTAAAATTCAAATTGCCCAGATCATGATAGACAGCTCCGCCCCCGGATAACCTGCGCACTACTTTGATATCTTTTTCCTGCACATACTCAAGGTTAATCTCTTCAAGAGCATTTTGGTTTCTGCCTATAACTACCGTCGGTATGTTTTGCCAGAATATCAGAATTTCCTGGTCGTTAAAATGATTCAGGCAATATTCTTCCAAGGCCAGGTTATAAAAAGGGCAGGTGCTAAGATTAATTATTTCCAGCATAATGTTCTCCTCCCAGGGAGGTCTTAAAGTGCTATTTTTGCTTGGGTGAAAGGTGAATGGCCTCTCCCCTGATATCACGTACAGCTTCCATCACAGCTTCTCCCAGAGTCGGATGCGGATGAATCGTATCAAGCAAATCACTTACACCCATATGGTTTTTGACCAGAAGCGTTCCTTCCAGGATCAAATCGCTGGCATTGGGCCCAATTATATGAACACCAATAATTCTTTCATCCTGGTCAGCAATTACTTTGACCATGCCATCTGTTTCCCCCATGGTCACAGCCTTGCTGTTGGCAGCAAAAAGAAATTTGCCGGTTTTGTATTCAATATTCTTTTCCTGTGCTTCTTCTTCGCTCATTCCCACACTCGCAACTTCCGGGAAAGTAAATATACAACTGGGGACACTGGCATAAGCAACCGAGCGGTCTATTCCTCCCATATGTTCAACTGCCGCTATCCCTTCTTCGGAAGCTACATGGGCCAGCATCTTGCCGCCGATCACATCACCGATGGCATATATTCCTTGAATATTAGTCTGGTAATGCCGGTCAGTTTTTATAAACCCTCTTTCAGTCAGTTCAACGCCTACCCGGTCCAGGTTTAAGCTGTCGGTGACCGGCTGGCGTCCGGCTGCCAGCAGTATTATATCAGCCTCTGTTTCCAGAGTGTCCTTTTTACCCCGGGCAATTAATTTTAAACCGTTTTCTGCTGCAGTTATTTGCTGCACCAATGTTCCGGTATAAACTGCAATACCAGCTTTTTTCAAGTAGACCATCATTCGCCTGGAGATTTCACTATCCAGCAAATTAAGCAGCCGGGATTCGCTTTCAATTACGGTTACTGCACTGCCAAACAGGTTAAATATAGAGGCAAATTCCAGTCCGATTACTCCGCCGCCAATTATGACCAACCTTGGGGGAACATAATTCAACTCTAAAATTTCATCGCTGTTTAAAACTCCGGGGATGACTGTTCCTTCTATCGGCAAACCTGCCGGTTTAGAACCGGATGCAATCAAAATATTTCGCGTGTTAATAAGCCGCTCTCCCACTTTAACATTTCGATTGTTAATTAATTCTGCTTCTCCGTTTAATACCTCCACCCGGTTTTGCTCCAGCAGTTTTTTTATTCCGGTAACTAAATTGGCTACTATAGCATCTTTCCTTGCTTTAGCCTGCTTGATATCAAACTGTATATCTCCGACAGTAATGCCTGATTCTTTGCACTTTCTCATTGCATGCAATACTTTGGCATTATATTGATAAGTTTTTGTAGGTATACACCCCCGGTTTAAGCAGGTCCCTCCCAGGGATTCTCTTTCGATCAAGGTTATATCCATCCCCAGCTGAGCCGCCCGGATAGCTGCTACATAACCACCCGGACCACCGCCAATTATGACCAGATCTTTCAAGTCTTTATTCCTCCCATTTTACAATCGGACTGCGGGCGGCTGTCACTTCATCAACTCTGCCGATTACAGTCGTATGCGGAGCATCCTTAACTACCTGTGGATTATCACGGGCTTCCAGAGCAATTTCATCCATTGCTGCAATAAAGCTGTCCAGACGTTCCCGATTTTCCGTTTCAGTAGGTTCGATCATCATCGCCTCTTTAACAATCAAAGGGAAATAAATGGTAGGCGGATGGAAGCCAAAATCCAGCAGCCGTTTGGCTATATCCAGAGTCGCTACATGACTGCAATCCATTTGATTGCGGGCGCTGATAACGAATTCGTGCTTGCAAAGCCGGTTAAAAGGTATATGGTAATTCTTCTGCAGGTGAAAACGAAGATAATTGGCATTTAGCACCGCCTGTTGACAGGCATCTTTCAGTCCTTCGTAACCAACTGCCAGAATATAAGTGTAGGCTTTTACTATAACACTAAAATTTCCGTAAAAATTTTTCACCTTGCCGATAGAATCAGGCCGATCATAATCAAAGCTGTATTGCTCGCCGTTTTTTATAATTACCGGCCTGGGCAGGAAATCAGCTAAAAAAGCCTTTATGCCTACCGGCCCCGAACCCGGCCCGCCGCCGCCATGGGGGGTGGAAAAAGTTTTGTGCAAATTGAGATGCACAACATCAAAGCCCATATCCCCCGGTCGGCAAATGCCCATGATCGCATTCAGATTGGCACCGTCATAATAGAGCAGTCCCCCGCCTTCGTGGACTATAGCCGCTATCTCCTGAATCTCCTCTTCAAATAAGCCTAAAGTGTTAGGATTAGTAAGCATCAAACCCGCCACTTCATCGGACATTTTAGCTTTTAAATCATCAATATCAACCATTCCCCGGGAATTGGATTTGATCTCAATAACATCATAACCGACCACATTAGCCGTTGCCGGATTAGTCCCATGGGCTGAATCAGGCACCATTATCTTGGTCCTCTTAAAATCGCCCCGTTTATTATGATAGGCTTTGACCATCATAATTCCGGTCATTTCCCCATGAGCTCCAGCTGCCGGCTGCAGGGTAAAATAATCCATGCCGGTAACCTCTCCCAGTATATTTCCCATATCATAGAGGAGCTTAAGGGCACCCTGTACGGTTTCCTGTGACTGATAGGGATGAATCTGGGCAAAGCCGGGCAAACGGGCAGCCCATTCATTTATTTTGGGACTATATTTCATGGTGCAAGAGCCCAGAGGATAAGCACCGTTATCGACTCCATAGGCACGGTTGGAAAGCTCGGTATAATGCCTGATAAGTTCAACTTCACTTATGGAAGGAATAAATGGCGGCGTTTCTCTTAAAAGATGCTCCGGTATGTTTTCCGCTAAATCTGCCGCCGGGACTTCCAACGGTGGAAGCTTAAAAGTATTGGCACCCAAGACATGTTTTTCGAAAATCAGTTTAGTCATCTTTATGCCCTCCTAATATAAGTGCCAGATCTTCTATTTCTGCCCTGCTTCTTTTTTCGGTAAAAGCCAGCAGCATAGCCCCCGGCAGCTCATAGCCTCCGATTATGCCGTTTTCCAGAAGTTTACGGTTCATCATAGCCGGATCGTTTAATTTTACGGCAAATTCTTTAAAATAAGGCTCGCTAAAAAGCAGTTTAAGCCCTTGCCGTTCAAATTCCGTCTGGGCAAAACGGGCTAGCTGATGACAGCGCAGAGCAATTTCCTTAAGCCCTTTGCTGCCGACCGCGGTCAGGTAAATGGAAGCGGCTAAAGCATTTAAAGCCTGGTTGGAACAAATGTTGGAGCTGGCTTTTTCTCTCCGGATGTGCTGCTCCCGGGCTTGCAGGGTCAAAACAAAAGCCCTTTGCCCTCTGGTATCCATTGTTTGTCCCACAATACGGCCGGGAATTTTTCTTAAAAACTTGCCAGTTGCCGCCAGAAAGCCAAGATACGGCCCGCCAAAGCTTAGGCTGTTCCCTAACGACTGGCCTTCGCCAACTGCTATATCTGCCCCCAGTTCACCGGGCGATTTTAATATCGCCAGTGAAATCGGATCGACTGCCATAATTAAGAGCCCTTTATTCTTATGGATAGTCTCCTCCAGTCGTGAAATCTCCTCCAGATTACCAAAGAAATTTGGTTGTTGGATTACTACTGCAGCAGTATCCTGATCAATTATTGAGCTGAGTTTATCATGGTCGTATACTCCCTCGCCGCTCGGTACAGTTAATATTTCCATTACTCCTGAAATGGCGTAAGTCTTTAATACTTCTCTATACTCAGGATGAACTGTATCCGGGACTAAAACTTTGCTTCTTTTAGTATGCAGGCAGGCTAAGTTACAAGCTTCTGCCAAAGCGCTGCCGCCGTCATACATTGATGCATTGGAAACTTCCATTCCGGTCAGACTGCAAATTAAAGTCTGGTATTCAAAAATAGCCTGCAGTATCCCCTGACTTATCTCAGGCTGATAAGGAGTATACGCGGTATAAAATTCAGAACGCCACATAAGCTGTTCCATGACCGCCGGAATATAATGATCATAAGCACCGGCCCCCAGAAATGATGGATAATCATCAACATTAACATTGCAGCCGGCAATTTTTTTCATATGGTTTCTGATTTCTATTTCGCTTAAGCCATTTTTTAAATATCTGTAATCATTTTTTTGTTTCAGGTCATCCTTAATATCCAGGAATAACTGGTCCAGGTTATTTAGTCCTATGCTGGCCAGCATTTCGTCAACTACGGCCGGAGGATTGGGAGTAAATTTCATTAGAATGTCCTCCTCTATTTCTTGTCTTCTTCGCTGCAGAAGTCTTCATATTGTTCAGGAGACATTAGTTTTTCTGTCTCGGTTATATCGCTGAACACAATGATAGCTATATAGTTTTTATAAGGATCTTCATTAAGCAATTCCGGTGATTCTTCCAGAATTTCATTGACCTCAATAACGGTGCCGCTTAATGGACTATATACATCTGATACAGCTTTGACTGATTCAACAACGGCAAAAGAGTCGCCGGCATTAACCTCAATATCTGTTTCAGGCAGTTCCACAAAAACGATATCCCCCAGGTTATGCTGGGCATAATCGGTTATGCCGGTATAAGCATTGTTCCCATCGATTTTTATCCATTCATGGCTTGCAGAATAAAACAGTCCCTGTAGTATATTCATCATCCTTTACCTCCTCGTATTTGTTATTATTTATTTCTCATATAAAAAATTCCCTGTCCTATTCTGGCAGGTACTTTTTTATCACGAATTATAATATCAAACTCGCCTTCATTTTGGTTATACTCCTGGGCAATAAGAGCCAGGCCAATGTTTTTATTTAAGGTAGGAGCAAAGGCGCCGGTAGTAACCCAACCAATATTAACATCATTTCTTTCTACATGATAATGAGAACGGGGGATCCCCTTGCCAACCATTTCGAACTGTACCGTAACTCTTCCGCCCCCCGCTTCTTTGTAGGCTGCCAAAGCAGCCTTGCCGATAAAATCATCTTTATTAAGCTTAACAAAATAGCCCAGCCCGGCTTCCAAAGGATTAATATCTTTATCAATTTCCTGCCCATAAAGAGGCAGTTTTGCTTCAAATCTTAAAGTATCACGAGCACCTAAACCAATCGGGGCCACGTCTTCTCCGCCAGCCTTTAAAATTGCTTCCCATACCAGAGGCGCTTGTTCCTTTATGTAAATCTCAAAACCATCCTCGCCGGTATAGCCGGTGCGGGAAACGATACAATTTACTCCGGCAACGCTTGCGTTGGGATCAAACCAGAAATACTTCAAATCTTTTAAATCAATACTGCAAATTTTCTGCAGGATCTCTTCTGCTTTCGGTCCCTGCAGCGCTAATTGGCTGTATTGATCCGAAACATTCTCTATACTTAGATCCGCAAAAGCATTCAATGCGTTTTGCTTGATCCAGTCAAAATCTTTGTCGGTATTTGAAGCATTGACCACCAGCAAATAATAATCCGGCGAGTACCGATAGACAATGAGATCATCAACCACCCCGCCGTCCGGATAGCACATAATGTTATACTGGACCTGATGATCCTTTATTACTTTCACATCATTAGTCACCATGAATTGGATAAAGTCTTCCGCCTTTTCGCCTTTTATCTCTATTTCGCCCATATGGGAGACATCGAAAAGGCCTGCCTTTTGCCTAACCATATGATGTTCCTTGATTATACCTTCGTACTGGACAGGCAGTTCCCACCCGCCGAAATCAATTAATTTCCCGCCATACTTCACATGCATGTCATAGAGTTTTGTTCTTTTCAAGCCCATTAAATAATTCCTCCTCCAAAATACGGGTCAGTTTTTAGAATTCAACAATATCAGGAAATATTTTTCCCTCATTGATATTAATCACGGCATAAGTTGATACAGAAGCCCTCGGATAGGAGGGGCTACCAGGATTGATCATCCATAGTCCATTTCTCTTTTCGCAATATGCTTTATGGGTATGACCGAACACGACTATATCTGCCCCTATATCCATACCACGCTGCCATAATAAATCGCAGCTTTTCTTGACTGCATACTGGTGCCCATGAATCATGTAAAACCTTTTGCCATCCATTTCAATAACTTGTTCTTCACTGCCGGTTTTCGGATCACAGTTACCCCGTACGCCCTTATATTTAATCCCTGTTTTTTTGGCAATGTTACCTGCATCAGCAATAAAATCCCCGGTAAAAAGCATATAATCAAATCGAAACTGCTTAATTTCTCTTAAGACCGGGCTGATGCGTCCGTGTGTATCACCAACAACCAGAATCCGCACTAAGGCCTCCTCCTGAAAAATATCATTTAAAGAATTCGCCTATGATTTGACGAGCTTTTTTTAAAGCTATAGCCCGGTGGCTGATAGAATTCTTTTGTTCGGGAGTAAGCTGGGCAAAACTTTGATCATTGCCCAAAGGAACAAAAAGCGGATCATAGCCAAATCCTCCTGTTCCTTTCTTTTCCCAGGCAATTTTGCCTTCGCATTCACCGGTAACAGACCGGGTCTTGCCTGCAGGATCACTGACGGCAACTGCGCAGATGAAACGGGCGGTCCGCTTCTCCGTTTCTACATCCTTTAACATAAATAGTAATTTTTCGTTATTTTTATTGTCATCGGCCTCTTCCCCGGCAAACCGGGCGGAATAAATGCCCGGTTTACCACCCAAGGCATCAACCATTAAACCGGAATCATCAGCCAGACAAACATAACCGCTCAATGCTGCCGTTTGCTGAGCTTTTTTTACCGCATTTTCAACAAAAGATGTACCATCTTCAACGATTTCCGGCAGCTCCTCAATATCTTCCAGATTGATTATCTTAATCGGAAGCTCCTTAAGTATTTGCTGCATTTCTTTCTTTTTGCCCTGATTGCGGGTTGCTAAAAGCAACACACTATTCATTAGGTTTTGCTCCCAATATTTCCTTTTGCAAGGCGATTAATTCCATAATTCCTTTTTGAGCTAATTTTAACATCTCATCAAGTTCTTGTTTACTGAACGAAATTCCTTCAGCGGTCCCCTGAATTTCCACAAATTCTCCACTGCCAGTCATAACCACATTCATATCCACATCAGCACGGTAATCTTCACTGTATTCCAAATCAAGCACCAGTACTCCATCCACCTTGCCTACACTAATGGCACCGACATAATCTATAAGAGGAATCTGCTTAATGGTTCCCTGTTCCAACAATCTGTTCAGGGCCAGGTAAAGCGCAACAAAGGCTCCGGTAACGGATGCGGTTCTGGTGCCGCCGTCAGCCTGGATTACATCACAGTCAATCCAGATCGTCCTTTCACCAAGCATTTCCAGGTCAACTACTGCTCTTAAAGAGCGGCCAATAAGTCTTTGTATCTCTGAAGTACGGCCGCTGATTTTCCCTTTGGCTGCCTCCCTTTGGGTACGCGTTTCAGTTGATGACGGCAAAAGTGAATATTCGGCAGTCACCCAACCGGTTCCGGTTCCTTTTAGAAAAGACGGGATTTTTTCCTCCACCATAGCAGAACATAATACTCTGGTATCACCTGCTTCGATTAAAACTGATCCGTCCGGATGCTTTAAATATCCGGGAATTATCCTGACTGGCCTAAGCTGGTCATACTGTCTGTCATTTGGTCTGTTCATAATCAACCTCCATATGTATAATTAATCTTTTATTTATTAAGACTGGTATCAGCTGTATGATGTCCAATTCCCAACGGTTGGTCATAAATTCTATTTTCTAACTGCATCCAAAAACACAACAGCCAATAGCTCCATTGAACTGATAATTCTCCACCCGGATAGTTTCGCATCCGGTTTGTCCTGCAATTATAGCAATTAAAGCAGAGTTGAATGCTCCACCACCGCTTAAAACCAGTTTTTCACTGTGCATCTGCCTCAATTGGGCAGCAAAACGGCGATATAGAGTAAAATTTACCCCGGCAGCCAGTTGGCTGATCGAATAACCTTCTGCTATTTTAGATATTATCTCTGTTTCACCGAAAATGGCGCAGGTAGAATTCAGGCTGACCGGGTCTTCACTGTATAAACTTAAATCTGCCAAAGATATCCCCAGAACATCAGCCATATTTTCCATATAACGTCCGGAACTGGCAGCACAGCGGTCATTAGTTAAAAAATCTGCCACCTGTCCTTCCCTGACCATTATTATCTTGGTATCCTGACCTCCAATGTCAAGTAAAGTAAAATCATTCAATCCACTCTGAAAAACTGCTCCAACGGCGTGAGCCTGGATTTCTGGAATATGTACCGCTCCTTCTACAGTAACAGCCGCCTTGCCGTAGCCGGTGGCTGTCAGTTTATCTTTGGGAAAACCCAACTCTTCCAGATTAATACTAAGCTTTTTTTGCCCGGCCATCCCATAGCGGCGATAGAATTGAACAGTATCAAAAATAGCAGTTTTTATAATTTTGCCATCCTTCATTTGTGCGATTTTTATATGCCGGGATCCCAAGTCTATTCCTATCATTATTCCCTCACTTTTTATGTTTAAGCATATTAATGAATGCTTCTATCCGCATACGGCTTCGTCCATCCAGCTTGCCGGGTCCTTCCCCTTCTACAGTTAAAAAAGGCAAGGCTATTTTTTTTCGGAATATAAGGTCTTCGATCTGACGGAAACAAAAAGTCTGAGTGTAATGAATCACTCCGTCTATCTGCCGCAGGCTGATTTGTTCCAGTATATCCTCCAGGCGGGCAAAGGCGCCGTACGGGTAAGTATATTTAAGATATTGTTCGTAAATATCCGCAGTTGCATACGGCATGGAAAACTGTCTTTGCACTTCATTGAATACTATACGAGCCCCCATCGATTCAGTTACTGTATATAAATCTGTAAATATGGGCGGCACTCCAATATAAGCCAAACGCACTTCATCCTGGAAAGGCTTCCGCCGGCATGCCCCGGCAATAAAATCTGCCATATCCTGTTTAAATTGCTGCGGGTCACTGTTGAAATCACTGGAAGAAACCAGATAATAATGATTTTCTCCGCCGGAAACAATATTGTCCTGCCATGTCATCGTATCAATTTGCCGGCACAAGTCACGTACCTCATCTAAACTCTGTTTTACTTTTTGCACTTGTTCGATATCAACGGCAAAATAGTTCATTAGTTTTTCCATTTGCATCTGCAGCAGTTCTGCTTCCCGATCAAAAGGGAATGCAAAAGGAATCATTTTAATGCCTTTTAACTGCAAGGTCTCCATCAAAGCCTGAGTGTTGCTGCAATCACCCTGCATAACGGCTATAACTGCCTCCGGCTCGCTTTCTAACGCTGTCGAATATAAGCCTTTGATCCATCCGCAGGTATTGCGGGGATAGCCTGCCTCTTCAGCTTTTTCCACCAGGAGCGCAGCTTTATCACTGGCAATAAAAATATTATTCAGATCAACCGGTACTTTACCTGCTGCCAGCAGAATCTCTATTGGAATCGAAGTAGTAAAAGCTATTCTGTTCATATTTCTCCTCATTATTTGCTAGCTTAGACAAACCTTACTTACCTCTTTTATAACATCGCCTATCAATAGTTTCCCAACTTTAAAAAAGGAGTTGTCCTCGCCGCTGACATAGAATTTTCTTACCGGCTGCGCGCCGATGTCATTTATTAAATTATGCGCATTTAAAACAGCTTTTAATTCTTCTACTGTTTCCCCGGCCGCATCGATGAGAACCACTTTATCTCCGATGTATTTTTTTATTGCCGGAACCAGGAAAGGATAATGAGTACAGCCCAAAACCACCGTATCAATCTGCCAGTCTAAAAGAGGATCAAAATAAGTCTTTATGGCTGCCTCTATTTCTGAACCTGAAAGCTTGCCTGCTTCCACCAGAGGCACAAACCGGGGGCAGGCCATTTCCATAATTTCAAGATCCTTATTAAGTCTGGTAATGCTTTTTGTAAATGTTCCGCTGTTAACAGTAGCCTGCGTTGCAACAACACCAATTCTGCCGCAGCGTGTAGCAGAAACTGCCTGTCTGGCTCCGGCTTCTACTACTCCCAACAGAGGCAATGTATAATTTTGGGCTATAAGCGGCAGGGTTACTGATGAATGAGTGCCACAGGCAACTACTATGGCTTTGCATCTCTTTTTCATCATAAATGCCATAATATCCTGAGCATATGTCAGTAATTGTTCCCGGGTTTTTTCTCCATAGGGAACATGGGCAGTATCGCCAAAATAAATAAAACTTTCTTGCGGCATTTTATCCAGCAAAGACTTAACCACCGTTAAGCCCCCTACTCCAGAATCAAATATGCCGATTGGATCATTCTTCAGCAAATCAACACCTCATCTATTAATAATATTAGTCTTTATAAAAAAGCAAAAATACAATTCATTACATAATGTATCACTTTTAGTCTATATGTTCCAGTAAAACTGTACCTGCCCGTGAACAAGCAAAAGGAGTCAGTATTAGTTTTACCTGCAACTGCTCCTGATAAATTTATAAGCTTTATACTGCCGGGCGTAAGTCAGGCTTTAAATACTATAATCCGGTTCTATCGGTATTGATAAATCTAAATATCCCCCCAGCTGTTCAACTTTTTCCCCATCTACCATGAACGTCACTTCTTTAACAGAGGGAAATTGACCTACTGTATTAGCTATCGCATAAACCATCATCTGTTCCTGGTTCTGGTCATCAACTAATTTTGCCTCGGAACTGAGATCCACGATACATAAACCCTCCGGTTTAATGTTTATATCCAGCAGCTCGATTCCGGCCGGGAAAGGATTGCTTAAAGCCTTATTACCCGGCCCCTTAACCAGTTCTTCCACTGTTTTACGGGCAATACCTTCAGTTTTGGGGATAGTACGTTTTTCCGCTTCCAGACTCACTCCATCTGCAGCAACAAAATATAATTCAATATCTACGCTTTCGCCCAGGATTATGTTCTCGGCAGGCACCGATTTATCAACCGGTGCAGCAGTTTTTTCTTCTTCAGGCAATAGTCTTATCAAATCCTGCCAGTTTTTAAAATTCTCATTTTTAGTGATTTCAGAACAGCCTGTATTAAACAGACACAAAGCAATGACCAGTATCCCGGCTATTTGTCTCCAAGCTCCTTGCATAGTAAAGCCTCCTCCGTTTTTGCTATTAAAAGATACGAAATAACGTGGGGAAATATAACCAGAAGGCAAAAAAGGAGGGTACCTTTTAAGGTACCCCCAGAAGGAGGAGTTAATAAAAAATTGATACGAATACCAATTTCTTTCCAGTTTAAAAAATTTCAATTTTTGTATTTTGCGTGTGCTTCAGTCATATTCTTCTTTTCATAACGGACTATATTAATCAGATTATCACGATTTAAATCATCAACTAAATATAATGACCCACTGGCTCGATTGGCCAATTTTTCAAGGTAAAGACTGTTCGATTCTACCCCGATACAAATAAGGCGAATTTTATTTTCCGGTATATGGGAAGCAGCATCTAAAGCATCCGCCTTGGGATCCAAAGTCCACAAAGCTGAATTGGGTATTCCGTCAGTTATTAAAACTAATAAAGGATTCCTTACCCGATTATCTTTGATCAGGTTAACTGCGGTCATAATTCCGTCTGCTAAAGGTGTAAGCCCAGCAGGACTGATGGTTGACAGTCCTTTGCTTAATACTCTTTGATTGCGTGTAAAAGGAACTACCACCTGGCTGCTCCTTTCCTGAAAGGTCACAACCGCCACCTTTTCTTTACCAGTCAGCAGCAAATGTTCGGCCAAATAGCAGGCGGCCTGCCTTTTGTCACCAGCCATACTGCCGCTGGCGTCTATTAACAGACATACATCAATTGGTATATATTGCTTTTTGCTATAAAAATGTAAATCTTCTTTTTTTATAGTAAAGTGTTGGTCGCCGCGCAACAGACTATTCTTCTTAGCCTGGACAATTGTTTCAGGTACAGCTAAATCGCCGGTCCAATTCTTATAGGGATTATTAATGGTTTTATTGCGGTTCGTAAACTCAATATGAGAAGTGTTTTGGTTAACTTCCCCCAGTTTTTTAAAACGGCTGCTGCCCTTAGCCGGAATTTTACGAATATTTTTACGTATTTCAGTTTCCAATTCGCATTTATGATTAACCACAAAATCCTTAAGTTTTACCCCATTCTTGGTAAGTACCTTGCCGAAGGGGGTATCTTTGACTATTTCCATTTCCTCAAGTTGTTGAACGAATTCTTCAACATCGCCCCATTTCTTCTTCTGCTGATCAATTCCTTTACGTTTGAAAATATTAGTTGAATAACTTTCCATAAATTCCTGGATTTCTTCTACGCCGCCTAATTTTTCAGCCAGTTTAACGATCAACTGATTGACATTTTCTTTATCCGGCAGCGCCATAGCTGTCTGCCCTCTGATTTTTTTCCAGGGGAGCTTGATATAACCAGAAAAATCCTCCTGTTTTTGCTTCTGGTTGCCATGGTTAATATTACGTACTTTGGCCAGTTTTATATCCGAAGCAATGACCAGTTCTTCAACTGCTTCAGCAATTATATATACCAAATAGTATTCTTCCCGGTTAAGCCGCGCTAAAATATGAACATGATCCCGTCCTTCTTCACCTTCAACATAAGGTTTGACAATATTTTGGCAGAGGTCATATAATACACCCCCGCCCATACTGGTAGTAATAAATATTTTGTTGGCATATTCAGTTACCATACGGAAACGTTCATCATCGTTATATTTTAATTGAGGATTTTTCTCCAAAAAATTCTCATCAATAGCCTGAAATATAATCCGGGCCACCTCGGTAGGGTCGACTTCACCCTCTTTGTGGTAAATATCGATATGAACCACCTGGTCAACATCGACAAAGTCTAAAAAAGTTTTTCCGGCATCGCGGTTAAGCAAAATTTTAATCTGCCCTTTGAGCCGCTTTTCCGGCATACGCGCATGCGCCTTACGGCTTACCACCGTGCTTTCTCCCAGTCGCACTCCCTGATTCTGCCCAAAATAAAGGCTGAGATAATTACCTACCGCATCAGCTTTATCAATGTTGGTTTGATTCGACATTTGCCCGCCCCCTTTAATTATCATCCTTCATTGGGGGTCAAACTCTTTTCCGTATTAATTAAATCACTTCTTCTGATGTCCTTAAGCGGTGCAGCATTGTGGGGAAAATATTCCGGATCTGCTTCGCTGTCCTTGTTCTTTTTATTTTTAAAACTTAAAATTCCGTCCTTGACACCTTTAGAATCGACATCATTAATCATACGTACCATAGTATCGCTGTCTACCCGATGTTTCAAAACCAGCGGTATCATATAAGTTACATCATTGATCGCGACTTTGTCGCGGCCTTTTATAATACTGTGCAGAATAGCTCCGGACTGCATAGCTTCAATGGCTCTGATACTTTCAAGATTATGTTTGATATATAAACGGGCAATATAATTGCGCAGGAAATCAGGCAAATCAGCTTTTTCATACTGACTGGCCCATTTAATAATACTGTTGCGGAACGCATCATTTTTGCCTTCTTCAATGGTAACTTCCCTGGCTTTCTCCTGTGTTTTCCATTGATGTGAATTTTCTTTCAGCATCTGGGACAAAATATCGACTGAATTAGGTCGTCCCATATAGCAAACCATATCAAAACGGTCCGATAACTGTCTTCTTATTTCTTCAACCGGACCAGGATCTTCGTCAGGGTTAGATGCAGCCCATACGGATACGCTCACAGTAACATCGACAACCGGCAAACCTGCTTCTTCAATCTGTATATGACCGGGCTTATTACCCATAACATCAAGTAAAATATCAGTTATTTCAGGTGATGTATCAGCTAAACGGTTTATTTCATCAATAAATATTATGCCACGATGAGCCTGGGGAATTAATCCCGGTAAAAGCTGCGCTTCCGGATGAGCAACATCAGTAAGTCTTGCCAAATCAACACTTCCTGCCACAGTTCCGACCTTGGCCGAGTGCGATATTTCCAAAAAAGGCATGGGTATCTCTTCGATACCCAGGTTGTTTATTTCATCCTGGCTCATATACCGGTGATGCGGACAATGCGGTGCTGCCGGGTCACAATTATATACGCACCCTTTTATCCGGGTAATGTTAGGCAGAATACCTTTGGCGGCACGCATAATAGTAGTTTTACCGGTTCCTCTTAAACCTTCTGCATGGATATGCAATGGTTCGCCAACCAAACTTGCAACTATAGACATCATCACTAATTCAAACAAAGACTCATTTCCTTCGTATCGTTCAAGCTTGTAAAATGGTATCATTAACACCCCTCCTTACGCATTTTATTTTGTTTTTGTTAATATGATTATCTCGTACAGCCAGTTTATTCCGTCCCTCTCCGACTGTATATTATGATTGGTTCGTCCTCCTTCCATGTATTATTAAAAACCGTTCCATTTCTCTACATTAACTATAAATCATTTTGTGATATTTTTCTCTATATTTGTATTGATTGGTTGAATTAAAAGGATATTTTGTACTAGCTTGTTATTTATTTAACAAATTTATGACAACTAAATAAAACAAATGCTTTTAAGGCATTTCCAGAATAATAAAACGCAATATTTCAGGCAACTTTAACAAATATCAATCATAGGTTGTTATTTTCCCAACTTAATATTTTGCAGCTTAATAAGCCATTATTTATTCCTATATTAACATTTTATCGGTATAACTTCTACTGAATACCTAACTTTTGTCTTAATAGTTTAGCTTTGGAGCGACTAAGGATAATATTTTTATCCGAATTGTTTAAATGCAGCAAATATGAACCTTCCCCGAAATTCATTATTTCACGGATATGATTTAAATTGACAATAAATGCTTGATGGGCTCGGAAAAAAATGTTTTTGTCCAATCTTGATTCCAGTTCACTTAAAGTATAATTACTTAAATAGCCCTCATCATTTGTGCTTATATATACTTTCTTTCCCTGGCTTTCACAATAGACGATCTCGTTCTGATCCAGGAGGGTAATTTTACCTTTCTCCCTTACCGGCAGTTTATTTGAATAAAACTCATAGTTCTTATAGCGTTCCAGCATGAAATCTATTCTTTCTTTCATTTTCTGGCGGACTAATTGCTCTACTACATCACGATGGGCAATATGCCATTTGGCTCTGTATATGGTCTTTTCAATCCGGGTTTGTCCCACCGGCTTTACAATATAATCTATTGCTCCCAGTTCAAAGGCTTCCACCGCCATATCTCTTTTGGCAGTGAGAAAAACAAATAAGGGCGGTTCTTTCAAGGCCTGAAATTTGTAAGCAGTTTCAAATCCGCCCATTTCCGGCATAGAAATATCCAGTAGAACCAAATCCACCTTTTTCTCCTGGCAAAACAACAAAGCTTCTAACCCATGTACTGCTTCTCCAACTATTTCAACATCATTTATTTGTTCAAGCACATACCTAACTACGATTCTTTCTCTCTCATCATCATCAACAATCAGAACTCTTACAGACATTTTTCCCAACTCCTTATTCAAAGTCGGCGTTTATTTAACAAAAATAATATTATCTTCTTAAAATATATAGTTTTTCGCGGTATAAAACAACTCGAAATCCAAAAACAAGCCGACTTTTCTTAATATATTCAGGCCATCGTTTTCCTGGATAAGGCTGGTTTTAAACTCACTAAATAATATAATATCTATACAGGCATTATTAAAATCAAATATGCAGGAGGTTCATAAATGCGTTATGAAGGAACTATTTACCGTCCTCCCAGCGAAGCAAACAGTCTTTTAATTCAGGCTACTATAGGGTGTCCCCATAATAAATGCACCTTTTGTATGATGTATAAAGATACTAAATTTCGCATCAGACCGGTGGAGGATATAAAAGAAGATTTAACTGCCGCACGTGATTACTATGGTGATTTTATCACTTCCCTTTTCTTTCCCGATGGCAATACAATTATAATGAAAACCGATCAATTGCTGGAAATATTCACCCATGCCAAATCGCTGTTTCCTAATCTGAGCCGTATAACCGTCTACGGTTCCGCTCGTTATATTAATAAAAAAAGTGCAACAGATTTAATTCGTCTGCGGGACGCAGGATTAACCAGGATTCATACCGGCATGGAAAGCGGAGATAACGCAACTTTGATGCGGATTAATAAAGGTACTGTGGCCGAAGAAATTATTGAAGCCGGCTTAAAGCTCAAAGCAGCAGGAATTCAGACCAGTGAATATTATCTGACGGGTATCGGCGGGCTGGAACGTACCCGGGAGCACGCTATAAACAGTGCCAAAACATTAAGTGCCTTCAGCCCTGATTTCATAAGAATAAGAACCTTCGTGCCGGTTCCAGGCGCTCCTTTATATGAAGATTATCGTCAGGGAGCCTTTCAGTTGTTAACTCCTCACCAGGCATTAAGAGAAATACGGCTGTTAATCAAAAACCTTGATTGCGATCAATCCATAGTATTAAGTGATCATATAGCAAATTACTGGGATGTAAGCGGAGTGATACCTGATGACCGGGAAAAAATGCTGGCCGGGATTGATAAAGCATTAACTTATGATGAATCAAGATTCAGGCCGGCTCATATAAGCAGATTATAGTCTCTATTTTAATACAATGTTTCATTTTTGATAATTTTTCTGTCTGGTTTTGTAGACTTATTTTTCGAAGTACTGTTTCAATATATTCCTATTACCAGTTCTTTTCGACTTTATTATTGCTGTTATAACATGGTATATTAATTGCAATATGTAAGGCAGGGGGGGGATACACATAAATTTGTGTATTACCAAATTTTTTGGGGGCTATTTGGACGTCATTAGCCCCTCTTTTTTTGTCTTTATTCTAGTGATCTGAACTTCACTGCAGTTATTGTGCTTCAGGAGGATTAATAAATATTTCTTCCCCGGTAAACTCAAACCAATCGCTCAATTTCCAATAAACGCCGCGGCTGAGGCGGGTATCAGATTCCCACCTGAAATCGATATAAGGAACATCATCTTTTAAGGTAAGCTTCATGCGTTTATTTAAAGGCAACTCCTGTAAATCATGAAAGATAAGGGTAAAAGTATGATCTTCGTTTTCAGTTATGCCGGAAGCCAGGAACGGAACATCCTCTACAGTTATAGGATTGATATCCTCCCCGATTTTAATATAAAAGTTCCCTTGTTCGTCCCGGTTAATATTGGCTGCCAGTATATTAAGAATTGGCCGCCTGAACATCTCGGCTTCACCAAAATACCATTTGCCGTTAGCTTTGATAGTAATTTCTTTTATATCCAACCTGAGTCCCTCTCTTTTCGTTCTATTCCCCTCATAATACTTTCTCCGCTATTGTGCTAAATCCTGCCCCAAAGCTTCTGAAGCTGCCTGATAATCTTTGGGCCTGTCAGAGCTTTGGCAATAAAGTTAAAGCAAGCAATGGACAGGCCGTTATTGAGGGTTACGTGGTACGCATCGCTTAAATGTAATTCCGCAAGAACTTAGCCATCAGCAACATCATCAGTTCGCAGGAAAAAATCAGTTGTGTCACTTGAGTGTCTTTTCAGTTATCTTCAGGACTGAGCTTAATGCTTTGCTTCAGTTATCGTAAGCTATACATTCTCTGCCGGTTCCTTTTCAATCGAACGATTATAAATTTCCTCAATATCTTTGTCAGTAACTTCACGATTGCCCATCATCAGCCCGGCCAGCGAGAAATTATGTTTTTCTCCTAAATCTCTGAAATACTCAATGGTTTCCAGAGGCAGTTTCATGCCGATGCTGTAATCCTGATAATCACCTTCCAGAGCCAACAATATAGTTTCTGTTAAACAAGCCATATTTACTCCATCCCGGTATCCTAAATTTGGTCCAAATCTTATCTGATCAGGAAATTGCACCAACCCGCCTTCCAAAATCAGTACGTCGTTACGGGCAGCATATACTTCCGGAGAAATATCTGCTGGTCTTGCTACATCACAGACTACCGCACCTGGTTTTAAATGGCGGGGGTAAATAAGATATTCCGGGGAATTGCTGGCCGCAACTATTAAATCGCAATTGACCAGGTCTTTGTTAATATCGATGCTCAAAGTTAGTGGACTGGGTATTTGCATATAAGAACATATTCTATTAAGTTTTTCCAGGGTAAGATTTTCACCTTGACTGATTTCCTGCCAGTAAGCTGCTCCATGTTCCGATTTGTCCCGGGCTAAAATCTGAGCAGTTTTTTCCAGCCAGCTGCTTAATCCTCCGGATTTGCCAGCATTTCTTCTTTTTACTGCCAGAGCAATTATTTCTCTGGCTAATGAATTTAAACGATTCTTGCTGCTGACAGGATGTTCAGAATTACCCAGCAAAGTAATATGAGCAACTTCTTCCGACAGCATCAGGGAACAGGTTCTGCCGATTGACCCGCTGGCACCTACTACTGCACCCTGGACCTGATCCAAATTCTTCCGCATTTTTTTTGCTCCCCGATAAAGTGCTTCCATAGCCATTAAAACAGTAAAGCTGTTGCCACTGGTTATAGCAACATCTCTTCCCTGCACTGACCTGCCACCCCGGGTTACCACTGATGTCAAAGCTCCAAGCCCGACGATTTTGGCTCCCAGATCACGGCCCATATCAACAGCTTCAGTTATAGTTTTCACTACTTCAGCCCGGGGCAGATTCATCATCTGGCGGGCACCATAGGGGACACCTATCAGCCAGCCTTCAGCAATTTTCCCGGCTGCCGACCTGATCGCCGGCATGTGGCAAACTAAACCAGGTTCATCATTCTTGCTTTCCCATTCCATAAGTTCATAAAGCTCGGGTCTGGAAAATACAGCAAAAGAAGGATTATTAGCGGTCATATCTTCCGGTGCCGGATAATGGATGATAAAAGCAAATTTTTCTTCGGCAGTTTCACCTTTTTGTAAAGCTGAAGCTTTTGTGGTTTTACTTACCAGGCGGTAATCAGTCAATCTTTGATCGGTTTTGTTATCACCAAGCAAAAAACGGTAAAGCTGGGCATAATCCTTCATCTTCATTATTTTGCAGATGAGAGCAGTTTTACTCATTACTAAATCTATCTCTTCATAAGTTATATTAAAAGTTGGCTGCAATCTTAATGTCATAGGGTTATTCAAAAAAGGAGCTACACGAATTTGATGGCAATTGAGCAAATAACCGGCCAATAATCCGGTAAATCCCTTTTTATCAGCCAGGTAAACCATATCATAAGAACCGCAATCATCCAAATCGCAGAATTCGATGCCCACCATCAAACCTTTGCCTCTGACTTCTTTTATTACTTCCGGAAAAGCTGCGGCTAATTCCTGCGCTTTGCTTAACAGATACTCACCTTTCGCTTTTACTTCCTTGATTATTTGGCGGTCATCCTTGAGCAGGCGGTCAATAACCGCACTGCCTACTGCACAGGTAAGATTGTTATTAGCGAAGGTGGAGCTGTGTAAAGAACCGAAATCATCATTATATACCCGGGGCGAGCTTAAACAAACGCCGATAGGCAGCATTCCGCCTCCCAAAGCCTTGGCCAGCAGCATAATATCAGGTTCAATACCTTCTTCCTCACAAGCAAATAAATACCCGGTTCTGCCTAATCCTGTCTGAATTTCATCAACAATAAATATCACTCCGTATTCCCGGCAAATAGATTGCACTTCCTTAAGGTATCCTTTTTGGGCAGGAATAATCCCGCCCTCACCCTGAACCGGTTCAACTATAAATGCCGCTACCTGCTCTGCTTTTGCAGTCAACACACTTCTCAGAGCTTCAGCATCATTATAAGCAATATATTCAAAATGTGGTGCAGGCGCATCAAAAGGGGTTTGGTACACTTCTCTGCCGGTCGCAGAAAGGGCACCCAAGGTTTTACCATGGAAGCTGCGCTCAGTGGAAATTATTATTTTCCTGCCGGTGGCAGAGCGGGCTAATTTTATAGCAGCCTCTACTGCTTCAGTACCACTCTGGGAAAAAGTTGCATAGCATAAATCTCCCGGTGAACAGTCGGCCAGTTTGTTAGCCAGCTTTACAGCTTCTACAGGTATTGAGGGCTGTACCAAAGAAGGGGTTCGGCTTTTCCTTACCCGCTCCAAAGCTTCCCAGACAAACTCAGGATTATATCCAAAGGGTACTGCCCCGTACTGGGCAATAAAATCCAGATACTTTATTCCTTCCGCATCGACTAAATAATTGCCGTATCCTTTTGTATATTCTTTATCAATTTTAAAATTATTCAGTACTTTGAATATAGTTGGATTGAATAAATCGCTGCGATTTGACAGCATAAAACTCCTCCTTTATATGTGCACATGTTTGTGCAACCTATGTAGATACATACATTTTAAAGATAAATCAACCTTTGTCAAACTCAAACGTATTAAATTACAATTTCCCGGCTATATTATGATTAGAGTTTTGGAAATTATTCAGGAGGTTTAAACATGGAAGATAATGGTTTGAAAACTAAGGAAGGTTATGATTTAGGAACTTTTGAGTTTCTCAAAACCGGTTGGTGGGTATGGCATGTAATTGCAATTGCTGCAGTTTTTTATGTAGGTTATCTGTTTGGCGGGAATATGTTTTAAAAAAAGCATAAACAAGCATATCAAAAACGAAGGGGCCCCCTGTTTATTAATCAGGGGGCTGTTTCTAAAAAATCTCTTCTTCCTCCATCTTTTGAAGAGTCTGCAGCAGCTGGCTTTCCATGTGCAGCAGTTCCGGATCATAAAAATTACGTTCGTTTCCTAACTCAACTTTAAAATCATTTTTTATTCTCCCGGGCTTGCCAGCAATTATAAGTATTCGGTCAGCTATACAAAGTGCTTCTTTCAAATCATGTGTAACAGCTAATATTGTGCATTTCTTTTGGCTCCACATCGTCATCATATCGCTTATGATGTTCATTTTCACCAAAATATCAAGTGATGTAAAAGCTTCATCCAAAATCAACAGATCGGGATCAATAATTAATGCCCTGCCCAGGTTAACTCGTTGTTGCATACCGCCGCTAAGCTGCTTTGGATAATAATCGGCAAAATCTTTTAATCTTAAGTTGGCAAGAATACTGTCAACATCCCCAAGAGGGTTTACAAATTGAAGGTTCTGTCTTACAGTGCGCCATGGTATCAAACGTGGTTCCTGAAATACCATACCAATTTTACCGGCCGAAATGTTTATCTGCCCCGAGGAAGGTGCTTCCAAGCCAGCAACGATTCTTAAAAGGGTTGTTTTCCCAATTCCTGATTTGCCTAACAGGACAATTCTTTCAGCCGGAGCAACCGCAAGGTCAAAATTATGCAAAACCTGATTTTTTTCGTACGATTTATTTATTCCTTTTAATATCAGATGACCGCCCATTTTTGCGCCACCCTTCTTAAAACGGATTTAAAAAATCGTTCTGTCAATAAGCCCAGTATTACTGCAAAAAGAGTTATTGCATAAACTCCAACTATATCGACCTGATAACGGGCTTCGAGCATCAAAACTCCCAGCCCGGAATCTCCGCATAAGTATTCAGTCACCAATATTACTTTCCATGCCTGTCCTATGCTCACATTGATAATCGCTACCACGAAAGGCAATAATGAGCCAATATAAATATCTTTAAATATCTGTTTAGACCCGACGTTATATAATGATGCCATTTCCAGGAGTTTTATATCAAGATTATGGACACCGGAAATAGTTGTGAGTACAGCTATAGGCAGAAGAGCAAGAAATGCGATAAACAGCGGGGCTTGCCAACCAATTCCCCAGGCAAAAATAACCAGAGATAACCAGGAGATCACCGGAACTGCTTGAATGACCATTATCAAAGGTTTGAACATCTGATAGATATTTTTTGACAACCCTAAAAAAATCCCCAGGGTTAATCCCGTTGCCAATACCAAAAGTAAAGACAGCAAGACTTTCCAGGTGGTGTCAAGTGCTGCCTTCATTACTTTGGGTTCGGTCAACAGAGAAAAAAACAGTCCAAATACTTCGAAAGGACTGGGAAGTATAAGACTTTCTCCCAAAATATGCGCAGCTATCTCCCATATAATCACAAATATAACTGCCCCAAGAAAGTAATATGCTTGTGGTTTCATAACTGATAAAACTCTTTTCCTGGCAGCTCACGAAGTCCCGGTTCGTATAGTTCCTGCATCTTGCTTAAGAACAGTTCAACTTCTGTTTGACAATCTTTGATCGGTATATAATGAAATTCTGTCCGCTGCATAGATTCCTGCAAAACCTGAGGTGAAAGCGGCAAAACATCTGCAGTTAATTCTGCAACCTGTGTAAGATTATTATTCCCCCACTCAGTTGACTCGGCAAAACTTGCAGCTATTTGAGCCGATATTTCAGGATAAGATGAATAGAACTCTTTTTTTACAAATAAGCCGGCAATTGGAATCCTTTCCGTGCCATTACTTAGTTCTCCCCAGTATTCCTGGAAATCAAAAACGATCTTGCCTTTTTCTTCGGCAACAGCCATTGTGACAAAAGGTTCCGGCAGAGCAGCATATTCAATTTTGCCAGTCTTAAACAAGGCCACGATTTCCTGGGGAGGAGCATATACTATGCTGACATCACTGTCAGGATCGAGTCCTTCGTCAGCCAGGGCAGAACGAAGCAAAATGTCCAAAGTCGTTCCTCTGCCATTAGGGGTATATACCTTTTTACCTTTAAGTGAATTTAGATCTTTATAATCATCCTGGCTGGCTGATACCATATAAAAAACTTTCCATTCATGTACACCAAGCAACACTAATTCGATTCCCTTTGCATGTATATTGGCAGCAGTTGTAATCGGTAAAACCGCAAAGCTGCTTGTACCTGATGAAAAAGCCGCAATTACTTCATCAGTGTCTTTCCAATATTTTACACGCACTGTTGCCGGGGTTTCAACTTTTTGAGCAGCCAGACCTGCTGCTGGTACAACAGTAGGACCGGTCGGATTAAGCAACGTGATCTCCGGAGGCGGCTGCTGGGTTTCTTTTGATTCCGGGTTGTATAACCTCCACCATCCTAAGCCCGCCAGTACAACCAATACAATTATTATAATACCGGTTCTGCGCATGCCGTTATCCCCCCTCCAAATCAGTTTATTTATTCTAAATGATTCACATTCATTAAAATCCTACCACTCAGGAGGCAGCTTCTTTAACTGGGCCAGGTCGAAAACCGGGCCATCCAGACAGATATATTCACTGCCAATATTACATCTGCCGCACTTGCCGATACCACATTTCATACGCGCTTCCAGCGTAGTAATAACCTGTTCATCAGAGAAACCCATCTCCTCCAAGGCCTGCAAAACAAACTTGATCATAACCGGAGGCCCGCAGGTAACAGCTATTAACCCTTTAGGATCAGGATTTAATTCCTTAAGATAAGCAGGAACGAATCCAACATGACCGGACCAGTTTGTTTCTTCATTATCAATCGTTACAAATACTTCAGTGTCTTTCATAGCCGGCCATTTTTCAAACAGTTCGTCTTTAAAGCACAGGTCAGCATAACTCCTGCTGCCATATAGAATAGTAATCTTACCATAATCTTCCCGATGTTTAAAACAGTATTTTATAAAGGAACGCAGCGGAGCAAGACCAATACCGCCGCCGATAAAAAGCATATCTTTGCCTTTGCAGGCTTCCACCGGAAAACCGTTACCGTAAGGACCCCTGACTCCTATAGTCTGGCCAATATCTATCTGATGCAGGTTTTCTGTTAAGAGGCCTACACTCTTTATGGCAAACTGCAGGTGTTCATTTTCTTCCTGCCAGGTTACCGAAAACATACCTTCACCAATGGGCACATGGGAAACCATGGCCAATTGCCCGGGCATTACATTAAAAGGAACCCCGTTTTCGCTTCTTACATAAAAAGTTTTAACATCAGGAGTCTCGTCTATTATATCTATTACTTCAACCAGGCAGGGAATCAGCGGATTATCACATTTACAATCAGCCATTACTAATATCTGCCTCCTTAACTTTTTCGATGATTTTAACTATATTTACTCCGGCCGGGCATACTACTATACACCGCCCGCATCCGGTACATAACGGTTCACCATATCTTTCCGGGAAAAACTGCAGTTTATGCAAAAAACGATTCCTGAATCTTTCCTTATCCAGTTCCCGGGGATTATGCCCACCGGCCATTTGGGAGTACTCCCGGTACATACAGGAATCCCAGCAACGAAGCCGGTATCCTTCTTCCCCGGTTGTCTTTACCTGGATATCAAAGCAATAACAAGTGGGGCACATATAGGTGCATATGCCGCAATTATGGCAGGGATAAGAAAGATCTTCCCACATAGGGTGGTCAAACATATCCTTTAGTTTTTCTGCTACTCCCTCATAATCAACTTTACGTTTAAAGGCCTTTAAAGTCGGCAGGGTTACTTCCTGTTCTGCCAAAAGTTCTTTTATAAGTTCAGTGACCGCCTCTCCTTTAGCACTTTTGGCTTCCCAGGCAAAATCACCGTCACCGACATCATGAATCAATACATCTGCTGTCTCGGGATTATCAGGGCTTACTCCCATGGAACTGCAAAAACAGTTGGTGCCCGGATTGTAGCAGGCATTTACTATCATTACCGTGTTGTCTCGCCGGGAGCGGTAAAATTCATCTTCATATTCTTTGGTAAAAAACAGCGTGTCAAGACAATCGATAGCCTTTAAATCACAGGAACGTAAACCAAAAATTATTTTAAGTTCGCTTGCCTGCGGGACTCTGTCGATAGAAATCTTCTGCCCTGCCTCTTTAAAATTGTACATTTTTTCCGTCTGGGGAAAAACTACACTTTTAGGCGGCTGGTAAACATTTAAAATATCCAGCATGATATCATCATAATCTTCGTTATAGGTCCTGAAGGAAAAGAATCCGGTCTGAGCTCCCCGCTGCATCGGAACATATACATCATAATCTTTGCTCAAAACCTCCAATACCTTTTCCAGCTTAGCTTTTTTGATCACTTTCATCCCTTACACCCCTTTTTTACAAAAAATCATCCGGGTCATTTTCTTTGTACACGCTGAGTGCTGGTTTAGCACCTTCCACATACTGCATGCCGGCTTCCGGCCCCCCGAAAAGTTCACCTACGTCTTTGATCAGCTTTTGGTTTAACAGCATGAGGGGGATTCCAACCGGGCAAGCCCTTTCGCACTCTCCGCATTCAATACACCTTCCGCCCATATGGGCATGTTTGACCAGATGATACATCATGTTATCGGCTGTACTTGTTTCCCTGCCTACCCACTGGGGCTTCGTTTCGTCAAAGATACAAGTCCGGCAGTCACAGGCCACACATACCTGACGGCACGCATAACAGCGGATGCACCTGGATAAGGTATCTTCCCAAAACTTGTAGCGTTCATCCGGGCTCATCTGCTCAATTTCTTTGACCCTGGCAAAACGGTCTCCCTGTTGCCGGGGTGTTTGCTCCGGCCCAACAAGTTCATCATAGATAACCGGATTGGGTTGTATGCAATTCTGGCATTTCTTTGCCATACCCTCTTCATTGTTCTTACTGAAGCCACTATAGTTTTTGGCTGTTGCCAGGGGATCTTTCAAGCCCGGGCAAGGAATACCAACAATGTAAAGGCGGTCTCTGGTTATCTGCAGGTCCTCCAGGAGCCTGACGATTCCGCGGGAATCACAGCCTTTGACAGCAATTCCGATTCTTTCGTTGCTGTCTCTGAATTTTAACAGGGCATTGGCTGTATTATGAATGCTGTATTCGTTAAAAATAATGTTTCTCACTTCATCGGCATTCCGGGCAGCATATGCCTGAACCTGATATTCCTCTTCTCCTTTTTCCCATGCCAGGAATAAATCTATTTTTTCTTCGTTAAAAAGCCGGGCCGCAATTGCTTGTATTTTGTTTGTTATCTCTTTCATTTCACATCCCTCAGCTTTCTGTTGGGTCCAAGTTTAGTGATCTGAGCCACAAATGAATGCATAACCTCCTGGAATTTTATGCCTTCTGCGCCGGAAATCCAGGAAGTCTGGTATCTTTCCGGCTCTACGCCTAAATATTGCACCAGGTTCTTCATTATCATCTGACGGCGGCGGTTATAGTAATTACCAGTCCCATAATGACAATCTCCCGGATGGCATCCGGACATTAAAACTCCATCTGCTCCGCGGTTGAGTGCTCTCATCGCCAGCATTGGATCCATCCGACCTGAACACGGTACCCTTATTATTCTTATATCAGCAGGATATTCCAGGTGGTTTAAGCCTGCCAGATCAGCTGCAGCGTAAGTGCACCAGTTGCAGGCAAATACAATTATTTTTGGTTTCCAGCTGGCTTGATCGTCTATAGACATAATGCATCCACCTCCGACACAAGTTGTTCATTGGTAAAGCCTTTGAGGTTTAAGGCCAAGGTACGGCAGGCCGGTATGCATGCTCCGCATCCCTGGCAAAGGCTGCTGTTGACTTCTGCTACCCGGCGGATAAACGGCCCATGAGCGCCGCGGTCTTTTTGCTCCCGCAGGGAAAGTGCATTATACGGACATATCGGTACACACAATCCGCAGCCGGAACATTTGCTGATATCAACCTCGGATACCATGGGTTCAGTTGCCAGGCTGGCCTTGGAGAACAATCCCAGTACTTTGGCAGCTGCTCCGCTGGCCTGGGCTACCGAATCCGGTATATCTTTCGGCCCTTGGCAGGTCCCGGCCAGATATACACCGGCTGCAAAGGTTTCCACCGGCTGCAGCTTGGGATGGGCTTCCTGGAACCAGCCGTCTTTGTCAACTGAAAATCCAATCTTTTTTGCCAGTTCTGCGGATTTATCTGACGGCACCATGGCTGTAGCCAGGACTACCATATCTGCTTCCACTTCCAGCGGCATTCCCAACAGGGTGTCTTCCGATTTCAGAATCAGTTTGTCTCCGTGCGGATATATTTTGCTGACCCGACCACGTATATATCTGGCGCCGGCATTTAGTGCCCGCTGATAGAATTCCTCATAGTTCTTGCCGGCAGTACGTACATCCATATAGAATACATAGGCTTCGCTGTCTTCAATTTTGGTTTTGACCTGATACGCATGTTTGGCGGTATACATACAGCAGGCTCTGGAGCAATAACTCTTGCCTTTCTTATCATCCCGTGAACCCACACATTTAATAAAGGCAATATGCTTTGGTTCGGTGCCGTCAGACGGTCTTACTATTTTCCCGCCGGTCGGGCCGCCTGCAGAAACCAGCCTTTCAAACTCCAGGCCGCTTATGACATCCGGATATTTACCGTAACCGTATTCTCCATATGCTTCTTTCCAATCAAACTGGTCATAACCGGTAGCCATGACTATAGCTCCGACTTCTATTTCCTTAAAAACTGTCAGGTCTTTAAAATTAATTGAATTGGTCGGACATACTTTTTCGCAGATCCCGCATTTATCCTTGGTCAGCTTCAGACAGCTTTCGGCGTCGATATATGGCTTGCCCGGCACTGCCTGGGGAAACAGTTTATGAATGGCGGTCCTTTTGCCCATGCCAAAATCAAATTCGTCCGCTACTTTTTTGGTCGGGCATTTTTCTATGCAGGTGCCGCAGCCGGTGCAAGCTTCCCAATCAACGTATTTTGGCTTTATTCTGACCGTTACCTTGAAGTTGCCTATATAACCGTTTACTTCCTCTACTTCTGAATAGGTCATCAGTTCTATGTTAGGATGCTGCGCCGCAGCAACCATCTTGGGGGTGCCTATTCAGGCGGCGCAATCCATGGTGGGGAAGGTCTTGTCCAACTGGGTCATCTTCCCGCCTATGGAGGCCTCTCTTTCTACCAGAATGACTTCGTGTCCGCCTTCGGCTATGTCCAGTGCGGCCTGCATGCCGGCTATCCCTCCTCCGATAACCATGGCTTTTTTGGTGATCGGAACTGTTGATACCTGTAAGGGCTTATTGCGCAGCGCCTTGGCAACTGCCATTTTTACAAGCTGGCCTGCTTTACTGGTCGCTTCGGCCTTGTCATGGTGTACCCATGAGTTTTGTTCCCGGATGTTTACCATTTCCATCAAATATGCATTTAATCCGCCTGCCTCAACGGCTTTGCGGAAAGTCTTTTCATGCATGCGCGGTGAACAGGACGCTACCACTACCTGCTCCAGGTGCTGCTCTTTTATTGCATTTCTGATCAATTCCTGTCCCGGATCTGAACACATATATTTGTAATTGGTGGCATACACAACCCCCGGCAATGTTTTTGCGTATTCTACCACCTGCACGGTATCAACGGTAGCAGCGATGTTGGTTCCGCATTCGCACACAAATACGCCTACTCTTCTTTTCATTGCTTTTCTCCTTCCCTGATATTTCACCTGATATGATTATGATTCCTGACTTTTCTCCCGCTTTTTCAGCTCGCCGGCTATATAGGCCTGCGCGGCTTTTATTGCCTTGTCGTTATCTGTGGCCAATAATTCGGCAAGCTTCTGCCGTTTCTTCTCGTCTGCACTTACTATCTCTGCCAGTAACAAGGCTTGTCCTTCATCTTCGATAAGCTTGGCTGCTATTTTCTCAGGACTTTTTTCCAGGGATTTGATAAAGGCCTGGACTTTCTTCTGTATTTTTTCTTCATCCGCCTCTTCTGCAGGAGCAGCTTTGGTTTCAGCCTGCTCTTTTTCTTTAAGGGCTATATCCACAGCTCTTTGTTTTACTTCTTTTAGATAGCTTAAGGCCTCAACAAAGTGTTTGTCAGCTTTAACTTTTTCAGGACTGTCACCGCAGGCTACAGCTATTAGTTCAGTTACATAATAAACCGGGAGAGCAAATTTTTCTCCGGTACTTTTTTCGGTGCTTTTCTGCCGCATGTCCAAATTCATCATGCATAAGGGGCAGGCAGTTACTATACATTCTGCTCCTGCTTCTTTGGCATTTCTTAATATGGCAGCTATCATCTTCTGCCCTACTTCAGGCTGGGAGGTCCCCAAAGCGGCTCCGCAGCATTCGGTTTTATACGCCCACTCCCTGGCTTCAGCCCCCAGGGTTTTCATGATATTATCCATACTCTGGGGATATTCGCTGTCATCAAAGCCGGTATGCCCTTTAGGTCTTACTAAAAGGCAACCGTAATAGCATGCTACTTTCATGCCTTTTAAAGGGTTGGTCACTTTCTCTGCTATTTTATCAAGCCCCACTTGTTCAGTTAAATAGTCTAAGATGGAGTAAGTTTTATTTTCGGCTTTGTATTCCATGTCTATTACTTTTTCTACTTTTTCTCTTATTCTGCTGTCGTTCCTTACCTGATGTTCGGCATTCCTGAAACGATTGTAGCAGGCAGCGCATGGGGCCAGTACATTTAATCCGGTTTTCTCAGCAATGGCTAGATTCCTGGCCGGCAGGGCGATCGACAGAAGTATGTCGGTATTATGACCGGAGGTTGCTCCACAACAGTTCCAGTCTTCTATTTCCATTAATTCAAAATCTAAAATCTCGGCGGTCCTTTTGGTCGATACTCCATATTCTATGGCGCTGCCTTCCAGGGAACAACCAGGATAATATGCTACTTTCATTTATCTCCCTCCCTTTGTTCCCGGACCCGGGCAAATATCTTCTGCATCTCGCCGGTCCCTTTGATTTTATCGGGCAGTATGTGGATTTTTCCCCTCTTTACCATGGGCAGGCCCAGTCCGGCATCTTTGAAGGGCTGCATGGTCATGGCATTGTGCTGTAAAAGTATTCCCGCTTCATAGGTTCTGCCGAATAATTTTACAGTGCGCAGGAATGCTTCGTTAAATGCGGCTACCTTGTTATCACCTTTTTTGCCCTGCCTCAAGGCTTCCCGCCGTAATGTATCCATTAGGGAGGCCGGATCTACTCCCCGGGGGCATCTCTCCGAACAGGTCTCACAGGTGGCACAAACCCAGATACTGTTTGCATTTAGTGCTGTCTCTGCCATATTAAGCTGTAATAATCTGATGATTTCCCGCGGTGAATAATCCATGGCAAAAGCTGCCGGGCATCCGGCAGAACACTTGCCGCACTGGTAACACAGGCTTACCTGTGTACCGGCTTCCTGCTCCAGCTTAGCCAGCAAATCCCTATCCGTTATATCAGCAGGTTTTAATTTTACTGCATCATTTATCATGGTAGACCCCTTTCTATTGAAATATAACTTGTCCTTAAGCATTGCTGATCAATCCAAATTAATCAGATCAATGGTTGCCAGGGCAATTAGTATGAATTTTCAGCTGTATAACACTATCTTATTATAATACAATAATATTAAACTTTGATATTTTAGATTTTGGAAATACTGTATACGACCAGCATTAAAAGTGATGTTACACAAGAATATTTTGTATTGCTATATCATGCTATGCTCTCAATGTGGCCTTGATACGCACAGGATTAAGCAATAAATCGAGGGCATTATTGATATCCGTCATTGCTATATCTGCTCCGGCTAAAGCTTTAAACGAACACCCTTCCGGTCCAATGACAATAATTGACAATCCCGCTTCAGAGAGCATACTGCGATCATTAAAACCATTGCCAACCGCTGCAACATTTTGCGCAGCAAAACGCTGTAAAAAAACCTTTTTATCTTTATCCCCGTCTTCCTGGCTGACTTTGACAAAATTAATCTTCAGTTCAGCAGCGATGTGGGCGCCAAAACCAAAAGTATCAGCAGTTAATAAATATATTTCAACTTTTTCTTTGAGCCTTGCTATCCTCTCTGCTACTCCCTCGATAAGATTCCCGTCAAAACTCAGGGTCCCGTTTAAATCCAGCAATAAGGTTGTAATTTCTATATTTTGGCTGCGTCCTGGGATATTAATGCTGATCACTTTTCTGTACCTCCCGCCGGCAAAATATTTCTTTTCAGTAAAGCAGCTATATCTTCAGCTATTAATTCACCTTCATATATGGCTTCCATTATTCCCCGCGGCTTTTTCGCATCACCAATGATATAAATTTTTTTCAGCTTTTGTATGTTGTCTATGGGCAGCAAATTACTCTTATTCCCGCAGGTAAATATAATCGTATCAGCAGTTACCTGTTCTTCAACCCCATCAGATATTTTCAGCAACTGAGCAGTTTTTCCCTCAATATTTTTTACTATATATCCTTTTTTAGTTTTGATTCCCAGCCCTTTAAGACGAGCCATCAGGCTTAAGCGGTTCATGTTTTCTAACCCCCAAGCCAGCATTCCGGTTTGTTCCACAATAGTCACATCATTCTCGGGTGCCAGGAATTCAGCTGCTTCACAGCCACTGCTGCCTCCGCCGATTATTAAAACCTTTTTATTTTTTATTTTGACCTTACCAGACAAAACATCAGCCAGTCCCTTCGACTCTGCTGTCTCAATTCCATTTATTGCAGGAATGGCTGGGCGAGAGCCAGTTGCGATAACCAGTATATCCGGGTGCAACTCTTCAACCATTTCATTTTGCCAGGCAGTGTTAAGCTTTATATTTATATTGGCATGCTCTAATTGTGTCAGGAGAGAATCAAGCATCCAACCAATCTTATCTTTATGGGGAGGCTTGTCAGCTAAATGCAATTGTCCTCCTAACCGGTCTTCTATTTCCAGCAAGGTTACTTCGCAGCCCGCAGCTTCTAAAGCTAACGCTGCTTGCATCCCTGCCGGCCCTCCGCCCACGATCACCGTTTTGATCCCTCCCAGACAGCGGGTGACGTTAAGTTTGTATTCCCTGCCAGCTCTGGGGTTGACAGCACAGCGAATGTGCAAGCCCTGGTTTATACTGTCAAAACAGGTATTACATGATATACAATGCCTTATCTGTTCAGCCTTGCCGCTTACGGCTTTATAGGCCCAGGCAGGATCTGCCAGCATGCCACGCCCTACCCAAATCAAATCTGCCTGCTTATTGGCTAAAATTTCTGCGGCTTTTTCCGGATGCCTGATAACTCCTCCCGCAATAATTGGTACATTGACCGCTTTTTTAACTTGCTCCGCCATGTTAATGCGCCAGGCTTCAGCGAAAAAAGCCGGTTCAATGGTAGTATGACCAGACTCATAAATCCCGCAGGAAACATTTAATACATCTGCTCCGGCTTTTTCTAAATGCCTGGCGATTTCCACTCCCATATCAGCATCTATTCCCCCGGTTACAAAATCATTCACATTGAAGCGGACAATTACTAACAAGCGGGGAAGTAATTTTTTAATACTCCGGATTATTTCGTTCACCAGACGCACTCGATTTTCGGTCGTTCCTCCATACTCATCGGTTCTGTGGTTACTGTATGGTGATAAAAACTGGCTCAGCAAATATCCATGGGCAGCATGGATTTCGACTCCATCAAAGCCAGCCTTTTCGGCAAATACTGCCGCAGTCACAAATTTATCACGGATAGCTTTGATCTCTGTCAATTCTAATTCCCGAGGTTCAGCTTTTACAAAGCGGCAAGCAATCGGTGAAGGTGCCACCGGCTGTACTCCAGCGGTTATAAATGGTGTCGTTTGGCGTCCGGCATGATGCAATTGGATAAAAGCTCTGCAGTCATGTGCCTGGATCGCTTCACTTAATTCTTTTAACCCTGCTATATGATGGGGTTGGTCAATACACAACTGAGTAGGGCTGGCTTTGCCCACCGGACTGTCTACACAGGCGATCTCAACAATGATACCTCCGGCCCCACCCACAGCTCTCTCCTCATAATAATCGATCATCTGCCGGGTGACTTCACCGGATATACTGGCCTGCCCCGTTCCCATGGCCGGCATAATAATGCGGTTTTTCAATAAAACTGAACCGATTTTTATTTCCTGGTTTAAAATGTTGGCAATATCCATACTAGCCTCCTTATTTATCTGGATTTATCTGGCCATTTTTAATTCAGCGGCAAAATTCAATTCTATAATTTACCAGTATATATCATTATAAACGGTACATAATATCCTTAGAGTCAGTGATACTTTCGGAGAAAAGCCAAAATTAAGTCCCTTCATCAGAAGGATAAATCTTAATTTATTTTCACCAAAGTCCTTATTGGACGAAAACAGTATCACTGACTCCTTTATTTTTTATTTATGTATAAATAATCAGTAATTACAGACACTATAATTGCTAAACGGTAATAATTAAAGTCTGATTCGTTATTGTTAACCAGCAAACTTACAGCATGTTACCGTTTTTTATTAACCCGCCAGCCTTGCTGCTGAAATTATTATTGGTCGAACCGATTTTTAATTATCCGCAGCGCTGGCGGATTTGTTTTTTGTGCTTATTTGTACTACTGTAAAATAATAACTGCTCATCAATAAAGGTAATCCCAGTAAGATATAATGATACAAAGGGACTCCTGCTTCCGTGGTATAAGATATCAGAGAAATAAGGGGTATAAGGGGTATATACCAGTATTGTAAAATAAAAAGTGCGTAGCTGCTTAAATCCCCTTGCGTTATTTCCATAAGGTTGATTATAGCCAGTATCAGTCCCGGTAATTGCAGACTAATTGCTGCAATCATTTTTTCACTTATTGTCACCAAGTTAGTTTGAGCAGCTTCACTGGTTAAAACAATAATATATAAAAATGCCAGAGCAATATCCAGGCCCGGGTAAAATGTCGCCAGAGCAATGGCTATCAGAGCAAAAAGATGTATGCAATAAAGGCGGAGAATTTTATTGGCTATTTTAAATTTCCCCTTTCCTCTAATATCTTTACCTGGGGACTATTATAAAAGCTGTCCGGAGCTACCCAAATGTCTCCTGCTGAGTCGAGCTCAACTCCCTGCTTTACATATGACTGCCATATAATTTTGGTACAATTCCAAATGCGATTACCTGGCTTAAAGGCCAGGGCAAAGAATATATCCCCCTTATTTTGTTTGGCATATTGGGCAGCAGCCAGCTTCACTTCCTCTGCTGCTTCAACTCTCAGCAATGCAATCTCTGAATAATCCCAAAAATGCTTGACGGAATTCATTGTTATACCTGTATCCAGATATCCTTCTATTACATTCCCATTGCCAATATAAATAGCAGCATGGGAAAAACGCCCATAAGCACACCCGGGATAGCCGCCTAAAACAATATCACCGATTTCCAATTGATCAAATGAAATATTGTTGCCGACAGAAGCTGATTCAGATCCATAACCGATTTTGCCATAACGGAGACTATCCAGATAAGTATACATACTAGCCTCGGGGTTGGCAAAAACCTCCCGGTTATCGCTGTAAACAGCTGCTGCCAACAAAACGGCCAGGAGAGGGAATATAAATATATTCAGTCTGCTTAAAAAATGCTTTCTTTTCATTAATGTATCTTCCCGATATTCAAAAAATTTTACTATTGCCTGATTAATTACTTTTATATTTTACCTTAGGTAAATATACAAGTAAAAAGCAAATAAAAATTTTTTAAAAGAATAAGGGGTTAATCCCCCTCCACCTCTAATGCTAAACAAATTGTAACTTAAATTATTGAAACAAATATATTATTATAGAGGTGAAGCGAATGAATAATAAAAAGGTGTCTCCCTGGCTATTAGAAGATTACCAAATGTTAGCTGACTACATGGAAGGAAACACTGTTGAAAGGATCTTATCCCTGACTGATACTCATATAATATTATTGATGAAGGATAATGTCATAATAAAATTCAGCCATCTCGAAGAAGAGTTAATTTTTGACATTGAATTGCCTCCTGTATAAATCAATAATTAAACCGAATTTATATTTCATAGGAGATGCAGCATGAAAAAAACATCCAGTCTGGCATTATTTACTATTCTGTTATTATTACTGTCAATATTTTTTCTGACTGGTTGTCTCAAGGAGGAAGCGCTCCCTGTTTCGGCAGTTAAACCTGATTCACATGCAATTTCCGAACCTGATTTACCAGCAGCTGATGAGCCGGAGCAATCTGAGACAGCGGAGCCAGGTTCGCCTGTTGTCCTTCAACCGGAGCCTACGGCCAGTTCAGATTCATGGTATTTTCAGCGCAATAATCAGCATCAGGTACCATATGTAGCTGAAGATATCAAAACCCGGCTTAAGGCAAACAATGCTTTTTACGTTTTGGACAGTCCGGGGAATCAAATATATCTTACCTTTGATGAAGGTTATGAATTAGGCTACACCGAGCAAATTCTCGATACATTGAAAGCTAATGATGTAAAAGCTATTTTTTTTGTCACCGGTCATTATATTGACAGTCAGCCTGAACTGGTTATACGTATGAAACAGGAAGGCCATCTGGTGGGAAACCACACCGTCAATCATCCTGACCTGGGTATTGCTGACAGTGCAACTATAATAGCAGAAATAACTGGTTTGGAGAATAAATTTACCCTTTTGACAGGATTACCGATGGACAAGTACTTAAGACCACCCATGGGCCTTTACAGTGATTTAAGTCTTTCAGTCATGTCCGGTCTCGGCTATCGCACTGTATTCTGGAGCGTTGCTTTCAATGATTGGGACCCAAATCAGCAACCGGGAGCGGATTATTCCTATCAGCATGTTATGGACAACATTCATCCCGGAGCAGTAATACTGCTGCATGCAGTATCGCAAAGCAATGCTGAGGCTTTGGACAGAATTATTAAAGACCTGAAAGCGGCCGGCTATATCTTTAGTATCTTTACGTAAACTATTTATGTTGATAAGGAACATGAAAAATTATGCGGAGTTTATTCAGAAAACTTGACATTGGGCAGCCTGTAAGTAATGAAGAGCACCAGCAGCTCATGGAATATATAGAAAAATTAAGCTTGGAATCACCGGAATCCTGGCAGCTATTTTATGATCGTTATGCTGCTCAATTATTTCATCAAACCTCGGCTGATTTGGACGACTTTATTAACTTTTTATGCCTTAATCCGGAACTTATTGACCAGTGGGAAAAAAGCTCTGCACTATTCCCCCCTGAACTACAGCCTTTTCTGCTTTTTTTAAAATCAACCCCAGGTTATCGTTTTAAAAGCTGGTTAAAAGAATTACTTAAGGACAATAAACCACAGGAACTGCCTGTCAATCGGGAAAAAGACATTGTAATAAAATACGAGGAAGCCAATCCCTACAAAGAAAGTGGTATAAAAGCACATTTTGACAGGCTATCACGTTATCCTTTCATAAGCCGTTTGCAGACCTATCGCTATCTCAGCCGCTCTAAAGCGGTCAATGACCGCATAGAATATCTGCAGCCTGACCAGTTAGGAGGAATCTTCACTAATAAAGAGAAATCAATATATTATTATATATATTTAACGGAATCTGACGAAAAAAAAGCTCATTACGTCTGCAGCTTTCTCAATAAAATTTTCTATGACAAATAGGATGGGCCCATAAAATTATGAAAAAATATCTGCCAACCAAAAATAATACTTTGAATGACGATCTATTTGATCAGTGGGAGCAGGAATTAATACTGCGTCACCAACTGCGGGCATCCTCTGCAGAAGCCGTGACACCGCCAATCGTTACTGAAAGGGAACTGGAAACATTGTGGCGGGCTTTATATTTCTCAGGGCAAAAAGATATTTTCTGGTCCATAATAATGGAAAATCTACATCTCTCCCAGGTTTTGAACTGGCTTACTGCTGATGACAATCGGTTGGATGAATTTTTATCCTATTTACCTGCTTATTTATTGCAAAAGAAACCAGAGCATAAAAGATTACAATATTTGATTAACCTTTTTTCAGAAAAATTTAATGACCGCTTCATTGCAATCTTTTCAATTCTGGATGCTGAAGCTTGTTCGTTTTTAGTATCCCGCAGTGCAAATCCGCAATTCAGAAAACTTCTTAATGAGCGGCTGCGTTTTTTACAGGAAAAGAAAAGCGTTTTTTTTTATGGCCTTGACGAAATGATAACAAATAATTCGCTGCCCACGATCCATGGTGATAAAATAAAACTTCTGGCAGCTGGCATTGAATTGCTGCAAGTCAACCTGGAAGAGAATATCGATCTGGAACGCAGTTATAATATTACACTGGAAGCAGCCGAGATTTTTTTCCGCGCCGGTATGGTTGCTGACAGTCTTGCATTGTTGATCAAACTGGTCAGCCACAAGGACTTTAATCTGTCAGAAAACATTATTGCATCAGGGAACAAGCAATTTGAAAAACTGCTGCGCAAAGTTACGGCTGTTTTTTGCTTGATTTATAAGCCAGAGCTTACCGGTGCTAATTACAAGGGGATCTACCATGATTATTTTCCGGAGCAGCAGCCAGATTACGTTACTTTAAAATATTTTGCTGTCTATGATTTACTGAAGTTGGCCAGGCAGTCTGAAACTATCTATACACTTTATCATATAGCTTATGAAGCAGAGCAAATATCTCTGCATCGTAATAGTGAATATCTGCTGTTAAACAAAGCTGATTTAGATAACGGCTTGTCTGAACCGAGGATCAATGAATTAAAATTAATGGTAGAACAAAAGCTGCTGTCACTTCCTCATGAGGCTTTTATCACTATACAATTGCTGCATTTACTCCTTGAGAAAAATCTGGTTGATGCCAGTCTGCTGGCCGGTTTTCTCCTCGATAAAGCATTGATGTTGTTTAAGTGGGTACCCAGTCCGCTTTTTATCAATAGTTCTTTTTTGACCAGTCTGGGATTGCTGGTAAATGATGAAAGCCGTTATGAAGCTGAACGAGTAGCATCAGATATTGAATTATATGGAAACAGCAATAAAGCATCTGAGCTCGCCCAAAAGCTGGAATTATTTAAAAACAAAGATGCTGTTTGGCTGCGCCAGATAACGGCCGGCAAATTCCTGGGGGTGTTGTAATGACTAAGGAAAACCAATCAAATGATTATAAGCAGTTGCTTGACACTATGATCAATAAACTGAGCGAGGAAATTGCGGTAACGGCCAAACCGCATTCGACATTATCCGGCCTCGATAGTCTGGATGAATATATCCATGCTCTGAACGCCTTTTATTACCGTAGTTTCAAAGAACATTATTTCCCCCAGTTTATAAATATTATGGATAACGAAATCTCGGCTCTGTTTAATTTGCGTCATAAAGAGGATCAGCTTGAGCGGGATATAATGACCAGTATGCAAAGATATGTCAAACTTTATAATCAGGTAAAAACTATAAGGAATCTCCTTTTTAAATCAAGACATGAAATCAATAAAAAGCTCCTGGATGCTACCAGATATGAGGATAAAAGTAATGCTGACTTTCTCCTGGCCATTAAACAGTTGAAAGATAACCTGCAATTGTTCAGACTATATACCCTTGACTTACTTCAGTTAACTGAAGATGAGGCATTGATGAAATCGCTTAAGCAATTTCCTGACTATGAGGCTCTGGTTCAATTAGTATTGAAAATGGACTTCAATAATCAAAATGACCTGAAAGATGTCAATTCGTTGCTGGGCCATTTTGCTTTTATGAATAAATTACTGCAGGATAACAGCCGGGAATTCTGGGAAAATAGTGAAAATGGCACTGAGCTTAAGGAACGCCTACGGTTAAGCATGGATGAATATACTAAAAAAGCTTCGCCCGCCATTAACAGCTATTATATTAAGCATATAAAAAATCGGCTGTCAGTTTATATACAATTGTTTAATCCTGTCTTTAAATCCTCAACTAAAAACAATTTTTCTTTTGCCCGGGATCTTAAAGAATGGCTGGATGCTTTGGCAGTTACACTGGAGCGATGCATTTATTACCAGACCAACAAAAATGTTATGGTTCCCCACTTGGCTACGGTAATTTCGTTGCCGGCAGGTTATGCCCGTTTGCTTAATAGTTGGGTAACTGATTGTCTGGAGGAAACAAGCAAACTTTATGAAGATTTTGCCCAGGCAAGTGAACCTGATTTTAATTATTTTTACGACCAATCCACTTTACTTATCAACAAACATACCGATAAACTTACTGCTTCTGACTGGAGAACGTTCTCCTCAGACAGCAGTCCTCTGCCTTTCTGGCAAAGGAGGGTAGTTCTGGAGTTATCTTCTCTGGCTTATCAGATGGCCTTTTTCCGGGAAAAACATCTTTATGCCCGGCATGTCATAGATCAGTACCTGGAAGTTGTGAATTTATTAGATAGTTATCTTAATCTTCTGGCCACTATCCGTTCAGATCTGGAGAGGATGATAGCCCCGCGCAATATTTCGCGGGCCTGGAAAGATATTTACATAAAAATAGACCGTGTACCGCTTGAAACCGGTAAATTATTCCCATTCGAGTATCTGGCATTATTGCCGGAAAATACTGTCCGCAGGCAAAGCAGTGAGGTACCATTCAATACTGTCTTATATGAAGAGGGGGATTTATTCACAATTAAAGTAGAAAGCCAGACGGCGGTAGAGATCCCTGCTTTAGTTTTAGCCGGATGAATCAATCCCGGTATTTTATAGTGATTATTTCCTGTCATACCAAACGGGAAGTTAGGAAGCGCCTATATGCATTCAGAAAAGGACTGGGTCAAAACCTTATGTAATGCTTTTGAACTGCCGGTGGTCAATTGGCTGCCCCCTTCAATTGCTGATTTGCTTACCCATTTGCTGGTGAACCCCTCCCGGGAAATAGAAGGTGATGTGCTTTTCCTGATGATCGAAGAAGATATGACGACTGCTCAACTACTTGCTGTTCTGCCTGGAAGAGGTGAAATAATCGCTGAATATCCTGTTGTATTTCAACATTCAACCAGATCTTTCACTGATAATTTAACCTTTTTTTTGCAGGAGAAGTTGGTTCCTTATGCTGCAGATCACGGTGTTTATGATAATGGCTCATGGAGCTTAAAGCATGTTTTATTAAAAACTGCCGACAATTGTACTAATGACGTTAAAGCTATAATTGACAAATATCTGGGAGATGTATCAGTAATAACTGTCGATAAAAACCCTCAGACAATTATAAATGAACTTCCCGCCAGTATTCATACACGTAATATTTTTAATTCTGTTCTTATGATTTATCCAAAACATTTTTATATTGAAAAAAGCGGTCCGGGCTCTGCTATTTCACAATTGGAGTTAATCCCTTATGCCAGTGAAAATTTTGTCTTAAACATAAACCAGCGTTATAAAATTTTTTCCTTCGCTACCGACTCAGAATATAATCTCGCTGACAGCAGCAAAAACCTGCTACGGGTAAAATTATATGAAAAAAATTTTATCGACAGTAAATCAGAGATAGCGGCAGAACCAAATTTGATTCTGGAACATGTACATAAACTGAATAATAATGACAACGTCATTAATATATATTTAAATTTACCCCTTAAATGCCTGGAAGTTGATTATACTTACGGTAATTCTTCTTCAGCAACTCATGATGATGTATTGCAGGATTTACAAAAGCAGCAGCAGGCGGGTTATGATTTTATAAGCGGCTTACATTTGATTGATCCTCAAATAATATCTGATTATGACCAACATTTAAAGCATGGACAAAACGAAATTCTTTCAAGTCATTATATAAGCCAAACCGTTTATTATAAGGCATTGACTTTGTTAAGTGTGTTGTCCGCTAAAAAATAAAATTTTTATGGGGGAATTTGTATGTTATCAACATTTGCTCTTCATCCCGCAGCATCAAAAAATTTAATTGCCCGGGCAGTAGTTAAACTTCCAGAAGTGCAGACAGCTTTTGCCAAAGGCAGGATCATAATAGGCAGCGGTACAACCAATATAGATATTTTTGAACAATTAACGGGAACCAAAATAACAAATAAAGAACCTCATGTAGCCGGCGTAATCACTCAAAAAGCAGCCTGTATCACTGAGCCGGAGGGTCGTTATGGCAGCTGGTGTATTGAAAAAGGCCAATTGGTTGAAGCTGACTGGCTGGAGTTTTTAGGCAGTTTTCAGCCGGGGGATGTCTTTATCAAAGGCGCCAACGCGATAGACCCCGAAGGCGATGTTGGCATTTTAATGGCCAATCCTCTGGGCGGAACCATCGGCCAGGGAATCGGTATACTGCGTTCCCGCGGTATTGTACCTATAATACCGGTTGGGTTGGAAAAGATGATTCCTTCCTGCCGTGAAGCGGAAAAAGTCATGGGTATTTTTAAAGATGAATTCAATTTAGGTATCAAAGTCGGTTTCATGGCTTTGTCCAACGCTTATGTAATAACTGAAATTACAGCACTTAAAATACTTTTTGGTATTGATGTGGTGCAGGTGGCCGCAGGCGGAGTCGGGGGCATGGAAGGCTCGGTCTTTTTAGCAGCTCAATGCGAATCGGAGCTTCAGGCTCAAAAGCTGCTGGATCTGATAAAACAAATCAATAGGATCGCTCCTTTAAAAATTAATAAAAGAAAGTGCTCAAGCTGTGATTTCCCCTGTTATTTTCGAAGGTAAAGCTGCAAAAAACTATTTACCCCGCAGCCAGGAAAACCAGGAAGGCTTTCCTTTGTCCTCCTGTTCATTTTTCCACAGCTGCAAAAATTTATCGATTTTTTCTTCTCTTTCCTGATTACGTTTATCGATTTTTTCTTCCAGTTTGGTAATACGCTGCTCCAACTTCTTATTTTGGAGGAGAAGTTCTTCATTCAGTTCAATAATTTTAGCACCGATATTCACTAATTCGACGACTGGAATTCCTTCATTACGTACCGCAACTTCTGTTACATCATTTTGCTCAGTATTTTCCAGCGCCATTTTTATGGCAGTAGTATTTAGTCCCTTTTCTTTTAACTTAATAATTAACTTAAGGGTATCGAGATCCGCCTCACTATATAGCCGGTCGCCGCGGTCATTTCGATTTATTCGCAACCCCAGGCTGTTTTCCAGGTACCTTAACGTATGCTGCTCAATAGATAGTATTTCTGCTGCCTCACTGATTTTGTAATAAATTTCTTTCATGCACTTGTCACCTTTCCGGATGTCACTTCATAAATTGTTATCAGGTAATCAATAAAGTAAGATCTCTTACCAGTTCAAGGATTTAGCTTTAACAACTTTTTAAGAAGCAATCATTTCAGGCCTTTTTTAATCAACTTAACAATCAATCTGATTATGAACTTTATTGTGAACCTTACTTTCCCTTTCCTTATTGCTCTATAAATTATATATATGAGCAAAACCGTCCTGATTAGGACGGTTCTTTTTTATTTACTAAAATATTTTTTACATATCTGTTAAGTTAATTGTAAAACTGGTCTGCTTTCGCTTCATAAAAGAGACCGGACAAAAAAAGTGAAGGTCGAGGCACGAGCAAGCCCCGCGATTGAAACGTACATGGGTACGCTGACTGAGCGGGGCTTGTGCTGTAACAATGAGATTCGCTTTTTTTGACGGTCTGAGGCCGCCCTTTAAAAGGACGGCCCCAGGAAAGCACTAGCAGGTTCTAATAATCAAAAGCTTCCAGCGGAATATCCAAAGCAGAACGATCTCCGTCTTTCACTATTTCGGCAACTGCCCAGATATTTGGAACTACGTTTCTAAGATAGTATTTGGCAGACAATACTTTGCCGACATAGAAATTGTAATCATAATGCTCCGGTCCAACTTCTTCAGCTTTTTTAGCAGCCAGCAAGGCCTGATCCAGAATGCAGCGTCCGGCATAAAGCTGTGAAGTGGCTGTAAGAATACGACGGGAATATAACGGCATCATGCCATATTTCTTCTGGCCAAAATAACCGCCGATAGCCATTTGTATTTCTGTGTAGGCATCAAGTGCTTTGCCCAGGTTGGCAAACTCTTTGCCCAAAGTCAAGTCGATTCCGCCTTCCGGTGCCTGTGCAGCCTGCGCAGCGTCTTTATTGGCTTCGTAGAAATCTCTCATTTCCTGAACGAAGCCAGCAAATGCAGCACCTTTCTTCAACAGCCATTTACGGCCGATAAGGTCTAATGACTGAATGAAGTTGGTTCCTTCCCATATGGAGTAAATCTTAACATCGCGGGCAATTTGTGCAACCGGATATTCTTCGCAGTAACCATATCCGCCATATGCCTGGATAGCTTCGCCGATCAGCCACCATGCTTCATCAGTTGGATAGGCTTTACATAAAGGAGTAGAAACTTCGATCAAGTCATTGGCGGCTTCACGTACGGCTGGATCCGGATCGTGATGTCTGACATCTAAAGCCATATATACTTTGTACATCATAGCTCTTATCGCTTCTACATGAGCTTTCCCCAGCAATAATGTTCTTCTGATATCTTCGTGGTTTATGATGGTGACCCTGTCGCCTTTTGGATTGGTAAGCGGGCGTCCCTGGATACGTTCTTTACAATATTCACGCGCATTATAGAATGCATTGGCCATACAGGACAGACCAGCATGTCCGGTTTCCATGCGGGCTTCATTCATCATCTGGAACATCTGGGCCATGCCTTCGCCTTTGCCTTCGTTGTTGCGGGGATCAATGCCTAGCAGCCAACCCCGGCAACTATTATTTTCTCCCATTGATAAAGCCGCAGTACATGAACCAAATTGCCCCAATTTATGTTCGACACCGGTGGTTTGTACATCATTGTCTTCAAAACTGCCGTCTTCATTTACCCAATACTTAGGAACTACGAATAAGGAAATCCCTTTGGTACCTGCGGCTGCCCCTTCCACTCTGGCCAGATACAGATGGATAACATTTTCCGTAAAATCATTGTCACCGCCAGTTATAAATATTTTATTGCCTTTGATTTTGAAAATACGCGGATCATCAGTGGGATAAGCTTTGGATAATATATCGCCGACATCAGAACCGGCAGTAGGTTCGGTCAGGCACATGGTTCCTGCCCAGGTCCCATCCATCATTTTAGGCAGAAACATTGCTTTTAAATTCTCATCACCATAACTCTGAATCAGTCCAGCTGAACCGCTGGTCAAAATGATATAGGGTCCAAAGGTCGGATTTGCCGCGCAAAACAGTTCCCAAACAGCAGCATGCAGGATATGAGGCAATACCATTGAATCCTCCGAATCATCGATGTTGCTGGTTCCCCATCCTTCTTCCTGCAATTGATGAAAAAGCGGACCAAACGTTGGTGGTAAAGTGACTTTGCCATTTTCAAATTTTACCGGATTGCTGTTGCCATCTTCGTTAGTCGGTTCAATTAATTCTTTTGCCATTTTCAGGCAGGGATCCAAAACTGAATCGACGTCTTCTTTGGAATAATAATCGGTAAATTTCGGATAATTAAAAACCTGTTCAGTAGGTAACCATTCTTTAATAATAAACTTAAGGTCGCGAGCGTTTAAATACGCAAAATTGGCTGACATGTTTTAAAATCCCCCTTCTCCCGGAGTCTCCCCCTAAAGGTTTACACCTTGAGAACTCCGGCAATTATTTTTTCTCCGCTGCTAAACATTTAACCCCTGTTCTTGTTAATCATCACCCCCCCATGAGATAACAAAGCTTCTTTCTGACAGCAAAAATTCCTTCGTTCTATTAAGAATCGAAACAGAAATCTTCTGCCAATGGCAGATTATTTTTAATACTTTTGCGGACAGAAAACAATCAATTATTATAATCTATCTAACTTCCAATATTCTTAATATTAAACAAAATCCCTTTTTTTGATTGGCCATATTTTATATTCAGATTATTATAAATATTCTGCTATTAACAAGTTGCCCGTTTTTTACGGGCAACTGAAATAATTATATGATTCAAATTTTAATTTATGAGACAAGGAATGCTGCTTCAGCAATATCAAGTACTGAAGTATCGGCTTCTTTAATTACTTCCAGAGTTCTGAATATGTTGGGCATAATGTTGCGTGCAAAGTATTTGGCCGCATTAACTTTACCATTATAAAACGCATAATCATAATGCTCAGTACCCATCTCTTCAATTTTCTTTTGTGCTATCAGGGCTTGTTCCAGTAAGAGTTGTCCGCATACCAGTTCCCCGGTGGCATGCAGAATGCGTGTAGCATAAAGAAGCATCATGCTCATCTGCCCATTGCCAACAAAACCACCTATTGCCATCTGAATTTCCCGGTAAGCGTCTACAGCTCTTTTTACAATCGCCATTTCTTTTACAAAGACTTGGGAGGCCGCGTTTTCAACCGCAAAACTTTCAATTTCTGCCAGCCATTCAGCAAAAACCGAACCCTTGCCCATCATCCATTTACGGCCGATTAAATCCATAGCCTGGATATAATTGGTTCCTTCCCAAATTGAATATATTTTCACATCTCTGCACAGTTCAGCAATAGGATATTCTTCTGAATAACCGTTGCCGCCGAAGACCTGCATGGCTTCAGCACATAATTCCCACGCTTTGTCAGAACAATAAGCTTTAACTATAGGTGTATTAACTTCCAGTCTGGCCTTAACCCGCCTCTTTTCCTCCGGATCCCGGGAATATTCTGCAATATCAAAGTAATAATAAGTCTTGAAAATCAAAGCCCGCATAGCTTCGGTATTGGCTTTCAAGTCCAGCAGCATTCTTTTTACATCTTCATGTTTAATAATATTAAGCCTTTCTGATTTAGGATCAGTAATCGGCCGACCCTGAATCCTTTCTGCTGCATAACTGGCTGCATTATGGTAGGCGATGGCAGTTTCCGCAACTGCCGCATGACCGGTTTCCATACGGGCACCGTTCATCATCTGGAACATCTGCGCCATTCCTTCGCCTTTGCCTTCAGCGTCAGGCGGGTTCCCCAGAAGATATCCTTCACATTCATTTTCCTCTCCAAAAGCCATAACGCAGGTAGCAGAACCTTTAATGCCCATTTTGTGTTCGATGCCCACGCAATTAACATCATTAGGCCCAATTATGTTGCCTTCGGCATCAACTTTCATCTTGGGTACCACAAAAAGTGAAATGCCTTTGGTACCTGGCCTGGCACCTTCCACCCGGGCTAAAACCAGATGAATAATGTTTTCCGTTATATCCTGATCGCCCCCGGTAATAAAACACTTGGTTCCTTTTATCTTATACACGCCTTTTTTTTCAGTCGGATAGGCTTTACTTAAAAGATCCCCTACATCAGATCCGGCATTAGGTTCAGTCAGGCACATAGTGCCTGCCCACTGTCCGCTGTACATTTTATCAGTGAAAAGATTTTTAACTTCGTCGCTGCCAAATTTGGCTACCAGTCCTGCTGCTCCCGCAGTAGCCAAAATATAAGGCATTATAGCAGCATTGGCACCAGCCATGAATTCACCGCAGGCACGAAATAAAGTATTGGGCAGTCTTCCTTCATAATCATGATCTTCATTGCTTCCGCCCCATCCGTTCTCGTTAACAAACCAATAAGCCTCTTTAAACGAGGGGGGTACTACCACCTTGCCATCAATAAACCGAGCCTGGACAGCTTCGTTGTCATCTCTGGTAGGTGCTATTACTTCCCGGGCAACTTTTAATGCAGCTTCTAAAATACTGTCGATATCATCCACACTGTAACAGTCTTTATAGGCATCACAGGTTAGTACCTTCTCCATATCCAACCATTCTTTCAGGATAAACTTGTGATCTCTGGCTGAGAACAAAAAATTTGATGCCATTAACGTTACCTCCTTATACATTCCGTTTAAATAATACAAATTACTGACACAACCAAAACAGTCAAGCTTAATCCCCCATTAAACTAACCTTGTTTACAACAGTCAAACATCACCCCCTGGAAGCTTGCTTTAAAATTCAACACAATAAATTTATCACGGATAAAAATTCTTTTTCAAACTTGACCTTAGTTCACTGCGCAGATCAGGATGGGCAATTTCTATTAATGCCAGTGCCCTTTCCCGAACGCTTTTATATCTTAAATTGGCCACCCCGTACTCAGTAATCACATATTGTGCATATGTCCTGGGTACCGTGACCGGCGTACCTGAAGGCAACTCCGGTACTATGGAAGAACTCAGACTGCCGTCTGCCCGGCGCCGGGCTGAAGTTAGAAGCGTTACGCCCTTGCCGCCCTCTGACCAGTAAGAACCCATCATAAAATCAAGCTGTCCTCCGGAACCGCTGATCATCCGATGCCCGATTCCTTCAGATGCGATCTGTCCGCTCATATCAATCATCAAGGCCATATTCATACAAATCATATTTGGGTGCTGAGCGATAAACACCGGATTATTGGTGTAATATGCAGGGTGCATTTCGCAGGCAGGGTTCTCACGGGCAAATTCGTACATTTCTTTATCACCTAAACAAAAAGTCCCCATAGTCGCTCCCTGATGGAAAGGCTTGCGGGCATTTGTAACTATACCTTTTTCCACTAATTGGGGCAGTCCTGTCGGGTACATTTCCGTTACAACCCCCAGATCATATTTACCGTCCAGCCCAGCCACCACTGATTCTGTGATTCCGCCGATTCCCATTTGAATATTGTCCCCGTTATTGATCAGTTCCAGTACATATTGCGCAATAGTCTTCTCCGCTTCAGTAGCTTCTTCCCGCTTAAATTCAGGTATAGGGCTGGAGTGCTCGATAAAATAATCGAATTCTGATACATGCAGCCAGTTATTGCCAAATACAACCGGCAGCTGATCATTTACTTCCGCGATTGCTGCCCGCAGCCGCCCTTTAGTTCTGCCGTTTTTTATAACAGCCATAGTATAGTCGCTGGTCAGGCTTAAATTTACATAACCGTTTTTGTCCGGCGGGGTGACCATAGTAATATAAACATCGGAACGTTCAGAACATTTTTGCCCGCCGTCATAAACAGTAGTAACAAAAAAATCAGCTGTATGCGCAGCATAACTGCTGCGCATCGCCGCAACACCAAAAGCCGGTACATAATTTATATGGCCGTCGATCTGTTTCATAAACTCAGGGTCATAAAGCCGGTTGGGCCGCAGTTGAATAGAATCCATTATTTTCACGTCCCGCAGTTCCTCATGCCGATCTAAAATTGCTTCGTATAATTCCGCTGAACAACCTCCAACCCCGATGGCAATTGAAATAAAATCCCCTGTTTTGACTGTCCTGGCAGCTTCGGTAAAGGATACACACTTGCGACGATACTCTTCCTGCCATGCTTGATACGACATTTTCTCCCTCCGTTTCTTCGATATTTTATACAATTAAACACAATATATTTTAATAACGTATAATTGTCAACCGTAATAATTATTATACCTGCGATTTAAATCCGGCTGATAATACCAATGCTCATACTTACTGCAGGGCATTGTTTTATTCATATTATTTAAACCGTTTTTGGTTTTATAAATAATTGTGAATTTATTAACAGGAATTTATTTTTTTACGTTGAATATTAAATAGCATTATTCTGGAGGGAGGGTTTGCGAGAATAATCCACAAACAAAATCCAAGAAATATTTTAGGGAGGGGAAATTTATTAATGTCTGCTGTAAATGAAACGAAGGTAACCGGTCATGTTCAGGAACTGGTAGCTAACCCGACGCCATTAGGTCTTTTGGGACTGGCAATGGTAACCCTGGTCGCTTCTTCCCAAAAGCTGGGGATAACTGATGGCACTGCCTATATTATTCCCTGGGCAATTTTTTTAGGAGCCGCCGCCCAGTTTGTAGCAGGATTAATGGACTACAAACATAATAATACTTTTGGGGCTACCGCTTTTTGTGGGTATGGATTCTTCTGGTTTGGCGTAGCCATGACCTGGTGGATGCAAGCAACTCATGTTATTGGCGAAGGATCCGGCTTTGACCCACATCAGCTGGGTTTTGCCTTCCTGGGCTATTTTATATTTACCGTGTATATGACCGTTGGAGCCATGGGCGCCAACAAAGTACTGTTCATCATATTTTTCCTGATTGACTTGCTTTTCTTAGGTTTGTTTATGAGCGTGTTGGGCTGGGGCGGGGAAGCCTGGCACATGCTGGCCGCTTATTCAGAACTGGGTATTGCTATAGTATCTTTCTATGGCTCAGCAGCAGCAGTTTTAAACACTCATTATGGAATAACAGTTTTACCTATTGGCAGCGCTTTTGGACCTTTCGCCAAAGCTTCCGCTGCGGCTAAATAAATGCCTCGGCATAAATTCATAGCAAGAAAAGCACGGTCTCAAAACCGTGCTTTTTTATTGTAATGATGAAATTGTTGCCCGGTCCTAAGTTGGCTGCCATTTCCGTTCAGCCGTTTGCTCGATTAATATCTGATTTTCTTCTTCAGGTCTTTTATCAGCAAGTGTGGGAGTATATCCTATCGAATAGTTAATTGGATGGCTGCCAGACCTTTTTATAATAATCATTTATAATACTATGTCCATATGTATCACAATTGGCAAAAGCCGTAATCAAATCCGGATATTTATTTCTGTCATAACCAGGAACTGCCCATTTGCCTCCCAGATCTTCCCAGTTAACAGAATTACCCCGTGTGACCAAAATAAATCTGGGATCCAGCAGTTCCTTACCGGCAGGCAATGGTGCAGCAGTAGCATAAGCATATAAATGTTGAATATGTGCTTCCACTCCGGTCTCTGGCGCAGCAAAAAAAGCCCCGTGTTTCCCTTCTTCAAACCATACCCGGTCAGGGTCTGCCCCCCTTAAGTCTTCATCACCTGCAGCAGCTTTTCCGGTAGCACTCAGCCCGCAGTAATTATTCTGCTCCGGCAAGACCAGGCCGCCATATTTCCACCAGCCGGTTTCTTTTGCCGCCTGGCGATTGGCAATATCTCCTCTGATACCATATTCCTTGCCAATCTTAATATATAGAGCAGCCAAATCAGGAGCATTCGGGTTGTGCTTAAGGGCTAATTCCTTCAATTCAGTACTGCTGACCATAGATTCACCCATAATGGATATACTTTGCCACTGACTATTATCTGTGACTTCCGGTGTTTCTATTTCAGCAGGGCTGTTACTTATTTCTGTTTCCGGCTGTTCTTCTTCCCGGACTATTTCCACCAGCCAGCCTGCCACCCATCCTTTTTGTCCTGAATAGTTGATTTGATACCAGTTATCTTCTTCGGCTAAAACCACCATTTTTTCGCCTATATTGATTGTAGTCAAAATGTCACAGGTATTTCCCGGGCCGCTGTGCAGCTTGACCGGGCTGCTGCTGACAATTACTACCTTCTCTTTGGTATCAGAAGTTGTAATGGTTACCGTCCTGGCAGCTGCGTCCCACCCGACCTGCCCTCCGAAGGCTTCGCCGACAAAACGGAGCGGAGCCAGAGTTCTGTTATTTACAATTTGGGCAGGAACGTCCAGAGGCCATACCTGTCCATTAACAAGGGGCTGCAGGGAGCCTATTTTCAATACTACTTCCGTTCCTTCCCGGTTAGCCAAAACTGTGCTGGTGGCTTCGTCCCACTGAACATCAGCTCCTACTGCTTCAAAAACAGCACGCAGCGGAACTAAGGTCCGATCATTTTCTATAATTGGTTCTACATCAAAACTCACCTTTTGTCCGTTTAAATAAACGCTGACTGATTCGCTTGCATCAGCAGCCAGTGGTATGTAAAAAAAGGCTCCGGCAGCCAATACTGCCACCAAAAACACAACCACGATTTTACCAGGCCTGGACAACCTCACTAAAAGCACCTCCACAAAATATATCTCCGCTTTATAAAATTTCAGCAAGATTTGATGGTTATTGACTTCTTTATAAAGCATCCGCATTTTTATTGATTTCTTATAACAAATTCATTCTACGTAATAAAGTAATTGTCAATTTTATATATGATTCATCAGCATTATTTCTTGCAATTTTTCTGAAAAAAGCCAAATTCCTCATATCATCACAATGGTTTGCAGCAAGGTTTCCTTAAAACAAGCATTATTCGGCAATATAAGTGTAAAAAATTTGGAAATTCCACCCATAAGAAGACACGATTTGCAGTAACCAATGTTGTATCCTATTATATATTGACTCGTCCATGTTAGACAATGTTTGCGAGGAGGTTTTGCCATATGATTTTACAACATTTCAAACGTTGGGCATTCTTATACGCAACGCTGGTAATTCTACTGAAAAGTCTGGCTGATATTTATTGCTTGGGAGCGACAACTTCATTATATTATGCAATAATAAGCTCGCTGTTTTTTATTACAGTTACCTTGATAATACTGTTATTCCCTCTTATGAATAGAACAGCTGAAATTACCCGTGTTGCTGAGCATAATTTTCTGGCTAATCTAAGTCATGAATTCAGAACTCCTATGACCGGTATAATTGGTGCTGCTGATTTAATAGAACAAGAAAATCTTACTTCCGCACAATTTGATCATTTAGAAATAATTAAGAAAGCCGGATATAATCTTCTGAATATAGTCGATAATATTTTGGACTTAAATAAACTGGAACTTGGCCAAACAGAAATCAATCTCAAACCTTTTTCGCTTAAAAATATAATCAGTTACTGTACGTTTAAAGTATCATCATCGCTTAAAGCCAAAGGGCTGAATTTAAATATTCATATAGCAGAAGATGCTAACATTATGCTCATGTTAGATGAACAGAAATTCAAACAAATCATCTTAACCCTGCTGAGTAAAGCCATAGAAAATACTGAAAGCGGAACAATTCTTCTCAAAGTCTGGTTGGAAAAAGAGTCCGCCAGCCATTTATTACTTTCAATTGCTTATAAAGGCATATATGCTAAGGCCCCAGCTCAAAATCCTCTGCTAGGCTTTAATAACTGTTCTCCAGTTAATGAATTTGCCGATTGTTTAGGTTTATATTTCTGCCAGCAGCTTACAGAATTTTTGGGCGGCAAGTTCTGGACTTGCTGTAACTCTGACCAAAACATTGTTTTTCAATTATACCTGCCAGCTGACATTATAGCTGCTGAACAAATCAATAAATCAGAAGACGATTCTGATAATATTGCTGTAAAACCTTTTATGCGATTGAAAGTTTTGCTGGTTGAAGACAATGCTTTTAATGTAAAAATATTATCTCAAATGTTACATAATTACGGTTTTGAGGTTACAACAGCCGAAAATGGTTTGCAGTGTCTGCAGATTCTGCAGGATAATATTTTTGATGTGATCTTGATGGATATGCAGATGCCGGTTATGGATGGTTATGAAGCTTCCCGCATTATAAAAAGTGATCCTGATTTGCGCTCTATGCCTGTCATTGCGGTTACCGCCAACGCTATGATCGGAGATTGGGAAAAATGTCTTGCCAGCGGCTGCACATCCTATTTGGCTAAACCATTTCAGGCGCGCGAATTAATTAATGAGATTGAGAAAGTATTACAAGATAAAAAAATATTTAAAATAAATCCTGACTCAATTAAAGAAGAAGCAGCCATTTATGACAAGGAATTTCTTTCAGAGCTTGACAGATCTATTATTAAATTGGAAGAAGCATCTGAAAAGAATGACTGGGAATTAATAAAAGCCCTTTGTTATGAAATTAAAGCTCTGGCAGGAATGTACACCTGCAAAGATATATACCATCAGGCTTCATTAATCGAAGTTGCTGCCAGCAAAAAAATGGCTAAAATAATTAATCTGTCTGTAATAGAATTAAAAAAATACTTCAGCTCCTTAATACGATCTGATATTAAAACCGGTACCAGCCTCGAGTAGCCAAAAACTTCCGTTGACAAAAAAGGCTTACTGGGTTACTATTTGTCAGAATATTCAGTATTTAAGGAGGTTTATTCGTGGCAAAATATATAGTAACAGACAGCACCAGCGACCTGCCCGATTCATTCAAGAAGGAAAATATAATTAAAATAGTTCCTCTGAATGTGCATATTAATGATAAAACCTTCAAGGATGGCGTTGATCTGACTAATAAGAATTATTATCATCGTCTGCGTGATGAAGCGATTACTCCCTTAACATCACAGCCATCAGTCGGCGATTTCGTAAATGTTTTTGACAGTTTTGCCGGCGGTGATGAAATCGTGACCGTGCTGATTTCATCACATCTTTCGGGTACAGTTCAGTCAGCTTTATTGGCCAGGGAAATAGTTTTACAAAAAAAAGAGCTGAAAATCGAAATTATAGATTCATTATCCGCGTCAATAGGTTTGGGTTTTCAGGTGATGCGGGTTTTTGAGATGATCCATATGCAAAAATATATGACGGAAATAAAAGTAGAATTGCTGCGTATTCAGGATAAAAGTCGGATTTTCTTTGTAGTTGATAATCTGGAATACTTATACCGCGGTGGAAGAATAAGCAATGTCAGCAAACAAATCGGTAATCTGCTGCAGTTAAAACCGATCCTGACTTTGGGTGAAGGCAAGATAGAAGTATTTGACAAAGTCAGAACCAAACATAAAGCTGTAAGGCAGATACTGAACCTGGCAGAACAAGATGTATCAAATATTGAAAAGCTTGCAATTCTTCATATTGATAATGAAGAGGAAGCATTGCAAATAGTTGAAGAAATAAAATTATTCTATCAAGGTACTATACTGATTACCGAACCTGGACCTGTAATAGGAACTCATGCCGGTCCCGGGACCATCGGCCTGGCTTATTACTAAAAATAAAACTGTAGTCGTAGCAAGAAACCCCGGTACAAAAAATATTTGCACCGGGGTTATCCTTTTATATCTATTCTTATTCAGCCTTGTACGTCCCTAATATTCTAGAATCAACCGCCTGCTGCAAACAGCTGTTTATTTTGCTAAGCATTTGTTGACATATTTTGCTGCAATCCCTGTTTATCTGCATTATTACATATTCTTTATCAGGGCATCGGCAAATTGCGAAGTCTTTACCTCTTGCGCTTCATCCATCAGGCGGGCAAAATCATAAGTCACTACTTTTTGGGCAATCGTCTTTTGCATTGCTTCAATTATTAAATCTGCTGCTTCATCCCAGCCGAGATGCCTGAGCATCATCTCTCCGGAGAGAATTACTGAAGAAGGATTAACTTTATCCAGTCCGGCATATTTGGGAGCAGTGCCATGTGTAGCTTCAAAAATAGCATGACCGGTAACATAATTGATATTAGCACCAGGAGCAATACCAATTCCGCCGACCTGGGCTGCCAGGGCATCAGAAATATAATCACCATTAAGGTTTAATGTTGCTACTACATCAAATTCTGCTGGTCTGGTAAGAATCTGCTGGAGGAATATATCAGCGATGGCATCTTTGATAATTATTTTTCCCTGTGCTTCCGCCTCTTTTTGCACCAGGTCCGCAGCTTTGGTGCCTTGTTCTTCTTTAATCCGATCATATTGATCCCAGGTAAAAACATATTCACTGAATTCTTCTTCGGCTAAATCATAACCCCATTGTTTAAAAGCCCCTTCAGTATATTTCATGATATTTCCCTTATGAACTAAAGTAACGTTTTTACGTCCATTTTTAATAGCGTAATTGATGGCGGCTCTGACTAAACGGCGTGTTCCCTCCTGAGAAACTGGTTTTATGCCGATTCCAGACGTCTCAGGGAATCGTATTTTGGTTACCCCTAATTGTTCCTGAAGAAATGTAATTAATTTTTTCGCCTCGGCAGAATCGGAAGGAAATTCGATCCCGGCATATATGTCTTCAGTATTTTCTCGGAATATAACAATATCAGTATCCTCAGGGCGCTTGACCGGAGAAGGTACCCCGGAGAAATAGCGCACCGGGCGCAGGCATGTATATAGGTCCAATTTCTGCCGTAAGGCTACATTTAGAGAAGTGATACCTCCGCCAATTGGAGTTGTCAGCGGACCTTTAATGGCAATTATATATTCGCGGATACCCTCCAGGGTTTCATCCGGAAGCCAGCTGCCGGTCTGTTTAAAAGCCTTTTCTCCGGCTAAAACTTCTTTCCAGATAATTTTCCTGCTGCCCTGATAGGCCTTTTCCACTGCAGCATCCAAAACTCTCGAGGCTGCCGCCCAGATATCCGGCCCGGTGCCATCACCTATAATAAAAGGTATCACCGGTTCATCCGGAACATTTAAAATACCATTGTTAACTGTAATTTTTCCGTCTGCCATAACCTGCCTCCTGTTTTCATTAAGTTTTTTTGAAAAAAAGACACGGGACAAATAATCCCGCGCAGTAATTTTGCCGGGTATTTATGAAGGGTTTAGAATGTATCAGTCGAAATTAAACGTACCGTATTTTTTAAAGTGCTCTACCAGCCCGCCTTCTGAAAGGATCTTCAGCATTACCGGCGGCAGCGGCGTAATAGCAATAACTGCTCCGGTAGTTTTATTTAACAGCATTCCCTGATCCAGATTAATTTCCAGTTCATCCCCGGCATTTATCTGGTCAGTATCACATTCGATCAAAGGCAATCCGGTATTTATACAATTGCGGTAAAAAATTCGGGCAAAGGATTTAGCTACAACTGCTCCGACATCAGCATTAATGATAGCCAATGGCGCCTGCTCCCTCGATGAACCACATCCAAAATTGGTGCCGGCAACGATAAAATCTCCCGCGCTGACTTTTGCATAAAATTCGGGCTCCAGATCTTCCATTACATGTTTGGCTAATTCTTTCATATCCAGCGTTTTAAACTTATGGCGCCCTGAAATAATATAATCAGTGTTGACGTCATTGCCAAATTTATGGCACTTGCCTGATAATTTCATCCCCGTCTCCTCTCTTTTTCTTAAAAATCGGCCTGGGCTGTCTATAATAAAAACAGTCGGGGGTCAGTAATTTGACCGGTTATAACTGAAGCTGCTACAGTGGCCGGTGACCCGAGGTATATAAAAGCCTTGTTGTTGCCCATTCTGCCTTTAAAATTGCGGTTAGCCGTTGAAATAACATTCTCCCCATCTGACGGCACACCATTATGGGTGCCCACACAGGGGCCGCAACCTGGTGTTACTACTGCTGCTCCTGCCTGCATGAATATTTCTATCAAGCCTTCCCGCATAGCTTCTATCATAATCTGGCGCGAAGCCGGTGCTACAATCAGTCTGGTTTCCTTGTTGATTTTCTTCCCTTTTAATATCCGGGCAGCGATGCGCAGATCTTCTATACGCCCATTGGTACAGGTGCCGATAACACCTTGCTGGACCGGAACCGTGCCTAATTTGCTGATACCAACGACATTGTCAACTGTATGAGGCCGGGCGATTTGTGGCTCCAGGAAAGATACATCATATTCCTTAACTTTTGCATATATTGCATCATTATCAGCAAAAACCGGAGTGAATTTTTTCCGGCTGTGCTTGTTCACCCATTCAATAGTCTTATTGTCTGCCTCCATCAGGCCACATTTGGCCCCCATCTCAATAGCCATATTGCTGATCGTAAAACGTGCTTCCACTGACAGGTTGCTGACAGCTTCCCCGCTGTACTCAGCAGCCATATAGGTGGCACCGTCAGCAGTTACATCCCCAATCAGAAAGAGAATCAGGTCTTTGGAATAAACCCCTTCGCTGAGCTTGCCATTGAGGATAAATTTAAAAGTTTCCGGTACTTTAAACCACAGCTTGCCTGCTATGATTCCGGCAGCCAGATCAGTTGAGCCAACCCCTGTTGACAGCGCATTTATAGCTCCGTAAGTACAAGTATGGGAATCAGCACCAATGACCAAATCTCCCGGAACTACATGCCCCCGCTCGGGGATCAATTGATGACATACTCCGTCACCGATATCATAAAAATTTATCTGCTGTTCCCGGGCAAAGACCCGCATCTGCCTGTGCAGTTCCGATACGCCTTCCAAGGGGCTGGGAGCACTGTGGTCAATTACCATTGCTATGCGAGCCGGATCAAAGACTTTGCTGGCCTGCATATCCTGAAAGGCCTTGATTGCAAGCGGCGAAGTACCATCCTGCCCCATGACGAAGTCCAGATCAGCAATTACAATATCATTAGCTTTTGCATCCCGGCCACTCTTCAAGGAAAGTATTTTTTCCGCAATTGTCTTACTCAATTTTCTATCCTCTCTCCTTCAAATAATCTTCGTAAATATACATAAGCTCTTTGTCAAAAAGGGACCGCTTCAAATTTACTGAAAGCTCTCTGACTTTTTCCAATATCCATTTAGCTTCATCATTATTTAGCTCAATAAAGTATTCATTTATAAACTTAGACCGGATTGCTGCTGTACCCGAATGCTTGCCAATGACTATTTGTCTTTCCAGGCCAACTTCTTCGGGAGTGAAAACCTCGTAAGTGAGCGGATTTTTTAGTACTCCATCACCATGGATACCTGATTCATGGGCAAAGATGTTATCGCCTACGATCGGTTTACTGACTGATAAAGGCCGGCCGGAAGCATGGGCTACATATAAAGCGATTTCCCGGAAAAGCTTAGTGTCATATGGGACATCCAATTGCATCAAATGCTTAATACCCATAATCACTTCCTGCAAACATGCATTCCCGGCTCTTTCACCCAGACCATTGACGGTAACTCCAACATAATTAGCCCCGGCATAAATCCCTGCCAGCGCATTGGCGGTTGCCATGCCGAAATCGTTATGGGTATGCATTTCTATATTTACCCCTACAGCATCAGTAATAGTTTTAATGTAGCGGTAGGCAGAAAGTGGATTCAAGGTACCCACTGTGTCACAAAAGCGCAGTCTGTCTGTTCCGGCACGTTTGCCAACCAGAGCAAACTCTGTTAAAAAGCCAATTTCCGTACGAGAAGCATCCTCTGCATTGACCGAAACATATAGCCCGTTATCTTTGGCGAACTTGACGGCATCAGACATTCTTCGCAGAACATCTTCACGGGTGGTCTGTAATTTATGTTCAATGTGAATATCCGAAGTTGAAATGGAAATTGCCACTGCATCTACTCCGCATTCGATAGACTCTTTAATATCGGAAATTACAGCACGGTTCCATGCCATAATACTAGGTTTTAAGCCCATTCTCACTATTTGTTTAATACTTTCTTTTTCCGCGCCTCCCATAACCGGTATGCCGACTTCAATCTGATCTACGCCGATATCGCTTAACAGCTTTGCAATCCTTATCTTCTCAGCATTGGCAAAAACAACTCCTGCAGTTTGTTCGCCGTCCCGCAAAGTGGTATCCACGATATTAATTTTGGCTCCATCGCGTTTAAACCATTCAAATTCATCCATAAAACCAACTGACACTTAATCACTCCCCTTACTTAAGAATTCTGTTAAAATATTATTGACAGCATTGGGATTGGCCTGGCCTTTAGTGGCCTTCATGACCTGCCCGACCAGAAAGCCCCGGGCCTTTTCCTTGCCGCTTCTGTAATCAGCAACAACACCGGGATTATTTTCTATTATTTCAGCAATAATCCTGCTCAAAGTGTCTTCATCAGAAATCTGCACCATACCTTGTTCTTTAATTATAGAAGCAGCATCATTACCGGTGTTAAACATTGCTTCAAATACATTTTTAGCCATTTTACCATTTATTGTACCCTCGTCAAGTAGTTTCAGCATATCAGCCAACATCTCCGGTCTAATACGGCACTGCTCGATTTCCTGGTTGTTTTGATTGAGCAGGCGGTTTAACTCTCCCATCATCCAGTTGGATACGATTTTGGCTTCAGGGTAAAGGGCTGTACATTGGTCAAAAAACTTCAGAGTATGTGGTGATAAAGTAATAATTGCCGCATCATATTCCGGCAGACCATACTCTTCCATAAGCCTTTGCTGAGCCTTGTCAGGCATTTCCGGCATATTGAGCTTTATCTGTTCGATCCATTCCCGGTCAATTTTTATCGGCGGCAGGTCAGGATCAGGGTAATATCTGTAGTCATGAGCTTCTTCCTTGCTGCGCATGGATCGTGTGACTCCCTGTACCTCATCCCAGGTGCGGGTTTCCTGAATAATGGGTTCCCCGTCCTCTAAAGCCTCCATCTGCCTCCTGGCCTCATATTCAATTGCTTTCTCCAAAGCTTTGAAAGAATTTAAGTTTTTAATTTCAGTACGAGTGCCCAGTTCCTCCTGCCCCCGCGGCCGCACCGAAACATTGGCATCACAGCGGATCGAGCCTTCTTCCATTTTACAGTCCGAAACCTGGGCGAAAAGCAGCATGGCCCGTAATTTTTCCATATAAGTTTTGGCTTCCTGGGCACTTCTCAAATCCGGTTCTGAAACAATTTCCAATAGCGGCACACCCGAACGGTTTAAATCCACCAGCGAAAATGCCGTACTGGTTATCGTTCCTTCATGGACGAGTTTGCCGGCATCTTCTTCCATATGCGCCCGGGTAATTCTTATCTGCTTTTTAATACCGTTAACATCGATTCCCAGATAACCATTAGTGCAGATCGGCAGTGCGAACTGCGAAATCTGATAGGCCTTTGGCAAATCAGGATAAAAGTAATTTTTGCGGTCAAACTTGCAGTACGGAGCTATTTCTGCATTTATAGCCAATCCGGATTTTATGGCATACTCCACTACTTTCTTATTCAGCACCGGCAACATGCCAGGATATCCTGCGCAAATCGGGCATACCTGCGTATTAGGTTCGGCACCGAAACCAGTTTTGCAGGAGCAAAATATTTTGCTATCAGTTTTAAGTTCCACATGAACTTCCAGACCAATAACGGTTTCAAATTCGCTACCCATTTATTTCACCCCCAGATCAGGCTTTCGCAGATGAAAATCGGTCGCTTGTTCAAAAGCATAAGCTGCTTTTAACAAAGTCGCTTCAGCAAAAGGTTTTGCTATTATTTGCATACCTACCGGCAACCCGCCGGCAAATCCGCAGGGAATTGATATCCCCGGCAAACCCGCCAAGTTGATAGGTACGGTTAAAATATCATTCATATACATAGTCAGGCTGTCCTCTACCTGTTCGCCGATCTTAAAGGCAGTAGTTGGTGTAGTCGGAGCAATGATCACGTCAAAGTCAGCAAAAATCTTGGTAAAATCATCGCTGATAAGCCTTCTGACCTTCAGCGCTTTTAGGTAATAAGCATCATAATAACCTGAACTCAGGGCATAAGTCCCCAGCATTATTCTCCGCTTTACTTCAAGGCCAAAACCCAATTGGCGTGAGCGGGAAAATAAATCAATAATATTGTCGGCCGAAAAATCACGCAAGCCATAGCGGACACCATCAAATTTGGCCAGGTTGGTACTGGCTTCCGCCGGTCCGATTATATAATAAGCCGGCAGGGCATATTCACTGTGGGGCAAAGTTACTTCTTCAATATGAGCCCCTAACTCCTCATATTTTAACAAGGCTTGTTTTAAGGTTTCTTTAACTTTTTCCTCTACGCCCTGCTGGAAATATTCTTTTGGATAAGCAATTTTAAACCCCTTTATATCACAATTAAGTTCCTCAGTATAATCTGGCACCTCAATATTTACGCTGGTTGACTCCAATGGATCATAACCGGCAATTATGTTCATGACTAATGCTGCATCACGCACATCTTTACTGATCACCCCTACCTGATCGAGTGAGGAGGCATATGCGACTACGCCCCAGCGGGAGACTCTGCCATAGGTAGGCTTTAAGCCAACTACTCCGCAGTAAGCAGCTGGTTGACGGATGGACCCGCCGGTGTCCGAACCCAGTGCAAAAGGAATTTCGTCCGCAGCCACAGCAGCAGCCGAACCTCCGGATGAGCCGCCCGGCACCCTTTCCAGATCCCAGGGATTATGGGTAGGAAAATAAGCTGAACCTTCCGTAGAAGAGCCCATGGCAAATTCATCCATATTTAATTTGCCGGTTAAAATACCGCCACCGGCATAAAGTTTTTTTACTACCGTTGCATCATAAGCGGGAACAAAATTGTCCAGCATTTTGGAAGCACAGGTAGTTCTTAGTCCGTTCGTGCAAATATTATCTTTTAAAGCAAAAGGCAACCCGGCTATTGGACCTTCCCATGCACACTGGTCGAATTCAGCAGCTTTGTTTAAGGCTTCTTCTTCGTTCAAAGTCAAAAAAGCTTTAACTTTGTTATCTATGGCTTTTATCTGTTTAATGACTGCTGTCATTATATCCAGCGAACTTGTTTCCTTAGCTGCCAGAGCCTGTTTTAGCTGGTTTAAAGTTAATTCATTAAGTTCCACTCAAGCCATCCTCTCTATAATATCCTGGGAACCTTAAAGTATCCGTCCTGAAATTCAGGTGCATTGGCAAATAACTCTTCCCGTTTAGGACTGGCGATAACTTCATCCTCACGGAAAACGTTGTAAACAGGCAAAATATGATCTAATGGAAGTATATCTGCTGTATCCAGCTCATTTAGTTTATCGGCATACTGAAGAATAGCGCTCAGTTGCTCTGCGAACTCTTTTTTTTCCCCTTCAGTGATTTCAATTCTGGCCAGCAAGGCTATATGTTCGACTTCCTTAATGGTAAGCGCCATGGCGATACCTCCTGATTGCGGTAAATATTTATGTTCAATATTATAACATTATAACAAATACCCTATTGATACACTAATCCTTTTCCGTGTATACACTTTAATGAGAAAACCTTTTAAATCCATGCCATTATAGTCATAATAATTGGAACTATAAAGATTCCCGGCAGCAAATTTGCGACTCTGATGCCAGTTACACCTATGATATTAAAGCCCAAGGCAGCGATTATCATTCCACCCAGGGAAGTAATATTATTAAGCATCGGATCAGTCAGAACTGGTTCAATCAAGCCAGATGCCAGACTGATGGAACCTTGATAAATTAATACCGGTATAGCGGAGAAAATAACTCCGATTCCCATGCTGGCAGCAAACAAGGCTGAAAAAATAGCATCCAGCATGGACTTAACCAACAGAATTTGGTAGTTACCATGAAGCCCGTCTTCCAATGAACCGATTATAGCCATAGCGCCAACGCAAAACAGCAACGTGGCAGAAACAAAACCCTTGGCAAAACTGCTCTCACCACTGCCAAAACGACTTTGCAACCGTTCCCCCATCGCTTCCAAACGGCCATCCCAATTCCGCCACTCGCCTATAACGGCGCCTAAAGCCAGGCTTACTCCGATAATAGCAAAGCTTTCCGCCTTAAAACCATACTGTACTCCGATGACGATAATTAAAACACCCAGCGCATCCTGCATGCTGCGGCTTATTTTGTCAGGGATACCGCGGCGCAGCAACAATCCGCAAAGACCTGCCGCCACTATGGCACCTGCATTAATTAGTGTACCAGTCATAAAACCACCTTTTCTTCCCCAGAATAACCTTTGCATTATAACCTTAATAATATAGCAAAGAAATTGTGTTCTGCCAAAGAAAATACTCCCTGCTTAAAGGGAGTATACCTAACGCTGTCTTGATCAATATTTTAATCCTTTATCAGCTCCAGAAACTCACTTTCATTTAAAATCCTGATACCCAGTTCCAGCGCTTTTTGATATTTGCTGCCTGGCTCCGAACCATTAACCACATAATCAGTTTTCCTGCTGACGGAATTTACGATTTTCCCTCCCAACGCTTCTATTCTTTCACCGGCTTCCCAGCGAGTCATACTATCCAGGGTACCGGTCAAAACAAAAGTCTTGCCAGCCAATCGGCCTTCTTTTGCCTTGACTCCGCTTTCGGCAGTGTTAACTCCAAACTGCTTAAGATTTTTGATCATCTCCCGGTTGCGTGGTTCTGCAAAGAATGCTGCCAGGCTTTCTGCAATTATCTCACCCACTTCTGCAACTTCCAGGAAGTCTGCCGGAGCAGCATTGATAAAAGCTTCGATACTGGTAAACTTTTCTGTCAACTGTCGGGCGGTTTTGGCGCCCACATTTCTGATTCCCAGGGCAGTAATAAGCCGGTGCAGCGGCCTGTCTTTGCTGGCGGCGATGGCTTTGATAAGATTTTCTGCTGATTTGGCTCCAATCCGCTCTATTTTTATCAAATCATCTGCCGTCAGTTTATACAAGTCATCTATAGTAAAAACCAGTTGCTGATTTAGCAGTTGCTCTATTACAACCGGTCCTAATCCGTCAATATCCATAGCTGAACGCGAAGCAAAAAATATCAGGCTCTCTTTCAGGCGGGCCGGACAATTAATATTTTCACAGCGATGAGCAACTTCACCTTCCAGTTGGACAACAGCACTGCCGCAGGCTGGGCAAAAGCAGGGAACTGCGGCTTCTATCTCCTGCCCCTTGCGTTCTTGAGTCAGCGGTCTGACTATCTCCGGAATAATATCTCCTGCTTTGCGTACCATTACCATATCGCCGATTCTTATGTCTTTGGTTTTGATCAGGGCAAAATTATGCAGACTGGCGCGGCTTACTGTAGTTCCGGCCAGAGAAACAGGCTCAAGTATTGCTGTAGGAGCAACTATACCCGTGCGCCCAACATTAATTTCGATATCCAGCAAGCGGGTTGGTTTTTCTTCGGCAGGGAATTTATATGCAACAGCCCAGCGCGGGCTCTTGAAGGTTTCCCCTAATTCCTCTCTTTCCCGGAAAGAATTGAGTTTTACTACTACTCCATCAATTTCATAAGGCAATAAATGCCTTTCGTTCTGATATTTTTGCGTATATTGATAAACTTCGTTTATATTATGGCAAAATGAATACTGCTGGTTGACCGGCAAACCCTGGGAATATAAAAACTCCAGGGCTTGTTGTTGGGTTTCTGTTACCAGGCCTTCACAGTAAATGATATCGTAGATAAACGCAGCTAAAGCTCTGTCAGCAGTTATCGCCGGGTCCAACTGGCGCAGGGAACCTGCTGCCGCATTGCGGGGATTGGCAAAAGGTTTTTCCCCATTCTCTTCTTTTTCTTCATTAAGCCTTAAAAATTCTTTTTTAGGCATATAAATTTCTCCCCGCACTTCCAGGCGGGGCACTGCATTCTGCAATTTTAAAGGTATGCTTTTTATGGTTCTTACATTGCGGGTTACATCTTCTCCAACTATGCCGTTGCCTCTGGTGGCTGCATTTAGCAGGCGCCCGTTTTCATAAATCAAAATGATGGAAACCCCGTCGATTTTTAATTCCGTCATGTAGCTAAATACAGAAACTGCCTTGGCTATGCGGCGGTCAAATTCATCCAGGTCTGCCCGTGAAAAAACATTATCCAGGCTTAATTGAGGGTGGCGGTGGGTTACAGGAGCAAACTTCTCCAGTGCTTGTCCTCCAACTCTCTGAGTAGGAGAATCCAGGCTTATATATTGGGGATAATCATTTTCCAGTTGTTTCAGTTCCTGCATCAGCAGATCATACTGGCTGTCACTGATAAGCGGATCATCTATTACGTAATATTGATAGTTATGTTTCTTTATCTCTTCCAGCAGCTCATTTATCCTTTGTTGCGGGCCGGTCATATTTTCCTCCCTGTATTGAATTATTCTATTTAATCTATTTTCTCCAAAGGAGCAATATCCAAACGCAGCATTCTGGTTCCGGCCCGTTCAAAATCAATCACTGCTACCATATCATCTTCAATAAGGTTTATCACCCGGCCCATGCCGAACTTCCTGTGAATTACCTTATCACCTTCCCCCAAAATACTATTTACTATCTTCTTGGGCTGCGGTGATACCAGCAATTCCTGCGGAATTTCATTGATGAAACGGGAAGGCGGGTTGCTGCGTTCGTACCCGTAAAGTAAGCGGGATACCGCATTAGTCAGATAAAGTTTTTCTCTGGCCCTGGTTATACCTACATAGCATAATCGCCTTTCCTCTTCCAACTCCTCTACCGATTCACTGCGGTAAGAAGGGAAGACCCCCTCCTCCATTCCGGTCATGAATACTACCGGAAATTCAAGCCCTTTGGCACCATGATAAGTCATCAGCAACACTGAATTGGAATGGTCGACTTCATCAGTATCCTGGGCTAAAGCTATCTGGGCCAGAAAATCCTCCAGACTGTCCGCGCCATTTTGTTCAAATTCAAACGCCAGCGACTTAAGTTCATAAATGTTTTCCAGCCGGGTTTCAACATCAGGCAGGTTGCTCTTGTGCAGTTCATTTACATAACCGCTCATTTCAATGACTAAATCAATAATATCCTGCAATGAGGCATCAGCTTCGGTCAAATCAGCAAAATATCTGATCATGCCATAAAACTCTTCCAGGGTATTACTCATTTTCTTGCTGATGCCATTAATTTTATCCGGTTCTTTTAATGCTTCCATAATAGTCAGATTGTTTTCGCTGGCATAGTTAAGAATTTTCTCCACGGTCTTATCCCCTATGCCGCGCCGGGGAGTATTAATAATACGCTGCAGACTCAGACGGTCATTATTGTTACAGGCCAGTTTCAGATAAGCTACTATGTCTTTGATTTCCTTACGTTCATAAAACCGCTTGGCTCCTACTAAATGATAAGGAATATATTTACGTACCAAAGCTTCTTCCAGAATTCGCGATTGGGCATGAGTACGGTAAAAAATAACACAATCATGGTAATCCCGATTCTCCCGATCCACTAAATCGCCAATAGTATCAGCAATAAAACGTGCTTCCTGAAAACTGTCCCCGGCACAAAAATGCACTAGTTTCTCTCCCGTATTAATGTCCGTATAAAGTTCTTTGTCTTCACGATCCGAATTATTCTTTATGACAGCATTGGCAGCGGCTAGAATTTGGGGTGTAGAACGGTAGTTTTTTTCTAATTTTATCACTTTGGCATCTTTATAATCATCCACGAACCTTTTTATATTGTAAGGTTCCGCTCCCCGCCAGCTGTAAATTGACTGATCAGGGTCACCTACAACAAAAATGTTCCGGTGTTTGGCAGCCAGCAGTTTTGCCCACCGGTACTGGGCATAGTTTGTATCCTGATATTCATCTATCATGATATAGCTGAAACGATTCTGATACTTATGCAAAATCTCCGGGAACTCAGTAAACAGTCTTATACATAAGACTATCAAATCTTCAAAATCCAAAGCATTCAGTTCTTTTAAACGATGATTATACAGATTGTATATGCGCAGATTTTTTTCTCTCGCTTCAAAGGACATCTTGTGGCGGGAAAAATATTTCTCCGCTTCTTCCTGGCTGTTTTTGACCTGTTTGAATATATGCAGGAGATGATCCGGTTTAGTTTCATAATCATTTTCTTCTTTCAAAATTTCTTTGATTACGGAACTCGCCTCGGAATCATCAACAATAGTAAAATTACGATCAAAGCCAAGATTATGTATATCCATTCTCAAAATCCGGTAGCAGGCCGCATGGAATGTTTGAGTCCATTGCCCGGTATAATCCGGCAGGATAGATGTTACTCTGTTTTTCATTTCCTGGGCAGCTTTATTAGTGAAAGTGATGGCCAGAATTTCGTCATAACGGGCACCATTTTCTATAAGATTCACTATCCGGCGGGTAATTACTCTGGTCTTTCCGCTCCCTGCTCCAGCCAAAACTATACATGGACCTTCCAAATGAGAAACTGCTTCCAATTGGTTTGGGTTTAAATCATGAAGCAAATGTGACATAAAAAAACCACCTTTTATGATGTATCTATATCATACCATAACGGAAGACTTGCTTCCCGCAAAATAGTTTCAGCTTTTAGTTTAAATGCATTTAAGCCTGTTACTAAACCAATGTGCCAGCTGCCTTTTCAGGAAGTTCAGGCATAAAACGGGCAACGATCCAGCATATTACTATGGCCATAATTATCCTTAAAATTAAAACCGGCAACCAGATGGCACCAATAGCTGCAAATAAAATAGTATCCTCGAAAAGCGAATGACATATTACCAGAAACAGGTTTATCAGGTAAATATCCCGATACGTTAACTTGCCTTGCCGGGCGCTGTCAATTATGATTCCTCCGCCATAGCTGATGCCAAAAACCAGCCCGGCCATTATTGGCAATTTTGCTTCCGGTGATATTCCTATAAACCGTGTAATCGGCGTTAATAATGCCGTAATTTTTTCCAGCCAGTTCAAATCCTGGATTATTTCAATAAAGATCATCAAAGGTATAACTATAGCAGCAATCTTTAACACACTGGCAATGCTTCCGGTAACTGCTTCAGTTAAAATATCTGTATAAGGCAAAATCTTTTCCCCCTTAAAGAACGAGATTAAACCCTGCTCCAACCAGAAAGGCCATAATCAGCCGTACCAGAACCAGGGAGATAACTTTAGCTCCAGCCTTTTTGCTTACTGCTGACTCGATCGGCAATGAGTGGGCTAAAAGCAGCATGGCAGCTATTATGGTTATTTCCTTGGTGCTCATAGCCAGAGGCAGTATGGCACCAATCGCTGCATATATATTAAGAAACATTCCTAAAACCAAGGGCAGTGATGCTTCTCCCGGCAAACCGACCATATACATTACCGGCTCCATAAACTCAGCGATCCATTCCATAATCGGCGTGTATTTTAAAACTGTAATAATAAAATATACCGGAACCAATACTTTTCCCAATTCCCAGGTTACTGAAAGTCCCCTTTTGATCCCCCGGGTCAAAGTTGCCACCGCAAGCATTTCTGAAACTCCTCATTGTATAATTTATTTTGAAAATAACCAACTAAAACATTGTATAATTTGTTAACTGAACTTTGATCAGATTAATTCATGAAAGCAGACCAGACAATGAAAAAGGGATTTATTAAAACACATTGGCTGACATTTTTAATTATAGCTTTTCTGCCCTTGGCTGTTTATATATTTTTAATGAATATGGGCAGCATAAATTTCAGTGATTCCATATTGCCTGAAGAACTTTCGCCAGTAGAAAGGATCGACCCCAAGGACCTTACTGCTGCTGATCTGATCCTATTAGGCGCGCGGCAGGAAGTAAAAAACAAAACTTTCTACAATGCTTCTTATCATGCTATTGATTATCCCGGAGGAGATGTTTCTTCAGATTACGGAGCATGCACGGATGTTGTTATCCGCGCTTTCAGAAATGCAGGGTATGACCTGCAGCAACTTATCCATGAAGATATGACCGCGAATTTCTCCCTCTATCCTGCCCGGTGGGGTTTAACTGCACCCGACCCTAATATAGATCATCGCCGGGTTCCAAATCAAATACAGTTTTTTAAGCGCTTTGGCCTGGAACTGCCCGTTGAAGTCGATGGTAATTTAAGCGAATGGCAATGGGGGGATGTTGTTTTCTGGCGTTTTGAAAATGGTGATGAGCACTGCGGTATCATCAGCGATAAGACCTCAGCAGCAGGCCAACCGCTGGTAATCCATAATGCCGGTATTACCAGAGAGGAAAATTGTCTTAAGCGTTGGGAAATCATTGGACATTTTCGCTATCCTGCCAGCTAATAGTCTATATTTAAAGCGAGAAATATCTCAACTATTTGGGGGTCAAACTGAATACCGGCGAATTTTTTCAATTCATCAACCGCTTCCTGGTGAGTCATGGCCTGGCGGTAAGGTCGGAAACTGATCATAGCATCATACGCATCCGCCACAGCTAAAATGCGGCATTCCAAAGGAATATCTTCCCCTTTCAAACCTTGAGGATAACCCCCGCCATTCCACCATTCATGATGCTTAAGAATCCAATCGCTGATATCGACCATTTCCGGTGCCGACAGGGCAATACGATGTCCTATCTCACTATGCCTTTGCATTATCCGGCGTTCATCTTCGGTAAGGGAACTGGCTTTGAACAGAATTGCATCGGGGACCCCTACTTTACCAATATCATGAAATTGAGCAAAAAGCCGCAAATCATATATAACCCGCTCATCCAGCTCCAATCGTCGTGCAATTTTCTCCACCAGTTGCTGTAATCTTTCTGCGTGGCCTTCAGTTATATAATCGCGCTCTTTCAAGGCATTGGTCAAAGTTTGCACAATTGCACTGCGGGCACTGTTACTGCTATGAAGTTTTTCCCGGTACATATTATTGTCAGCTTCTTTATAAACATCATCCATAGAAATGACCAGAGATTCCCTGAGCGCCGCACCTATGGACATACTGACCGGAATATCTGCGTTCATGTTAAAGTATTTTACTGTTTTTCTTATTCTTTCAATAGCATGAACAACAATTTCATTGCTGGCACACGGTAAGAGAATCGCAAATTCATCTCCCCCTACCCGGGCAATTATATCCTTGCGGCGGAAGCAGTTTCTGATAATATTTGCCACCTTGCACAGCGTATTGTCCCCCTCCGCATGTCCCAATGTATCATTGATCAATTTAAGGCCGTCAACATCACAAATGATTAACCCTACATTCAGCATATTATTATTTTGCATGCTAAGCATCTGCTGTTCAAAATACAGCCGATTGTAAAGATCAGTCAATCCGTCATGGGTGCCCATATAAATCAACTGCTCTTCAGCTTGCTTGCTTATGGTAATATCCCGGCCTACTCCCTGATATTCGATAATCATTTCCTGTTCATTAAAAATAGCCCGGACTGTCCATGAAAGCCAATTTTTACTGTCATTCTCAAGGGCTACTGAAAGCTCTAAATGTCTGACCGGATTTTCCGGAGTAAACTTACTGATCTCCTGTCGATAAAAATCTCTTTCGATTGAGGAAAGCAGGAATCTTGGCAGTTTTCTTCCAATCACATCAGCCACCGCAAGGTTGAAATATCTGCAGTAGGCATCATTGACAAATGTAATTGTTAAATCAGGTAAGAAACGGCAGATCAATTCCGTCTGATCCTGTACTATGGCGCGGTAACGTTTTTCACTTGTGGCCAGTTCCTGCTGCACCTTTTTGGTAACAGTAATATCTTCGCCTAAAATCATTCCGCCTTCAATTTCGCCGTTTTCATTTATTATAGGTGTGCTGTTGATTTTGATAATTGCTCTTGAACCGTCTTTACGTTTAATGGGAAGCTCATATGCAGCATTCCCTCCCCTTGAACCTCTTATGGCAATTTCATTTCTTACCTGATCATGATATTCATCCTGGATAAATTCAGTAACATGTCGTCCGATCAAATTCTCCGGCATAACGCCGCCTATCTCGAAAGTTTTATTGTTAGCAAAGGTAACATTCCCGTTTAAATCATAAGTAAGAAATAATTCGTTCAAATTCCGAATCAGCGCATTTAAATATGATACTCTTTCCTGCAGTTTTTGTTCACTTTCCTGTAAAGCCTGCTCATATTTTTTCCGCTCTGTAATATCCCTGACTATGCCTCTGAAACCGATCACTTCATCATGAGTGTCTATGATTGGCAATATAGTAGTTTCCACAAACATAGCGGAGCCATCACTCTTCCGTACTTCCCAATCAAAGGCCCTTCTAATTTCTCTCGTCTGGTAAGCATTGATAAAAGCTCTTCTGACCTTTTTACCGTTCTCATCATCCATTATTTTTCTGAAACTATCACCAATTAACTCTTCACGCCTGAAGCCTAATACTGTATGTAGATATCTGTTAATGAGAAGAAAGTTTCCCGGTATATTGACTTCAAAATATCCGTCTTCCATACTCTCGATAATATTACGGTATTTTTCTTCACTGTCTTTTAATATCCGCATAGTTTTAAGTCTTTCACTTAAATCTGTTACGGTTTCAATAGCCCCGACTAAATTGCCGTAATCATCGTATAGGGGAGTAGCACGGGCTGATACAAAGGTGCCTCCGATCCTTAATTGCGGTACAAGCTGATCAGCATGTAAATCATTTTCATCCAGCTTAAAATTATCATAGTATTCATGGACGGTGTCCATATCAGCCAGACCGGCAGCAAAATCTATCAGCATCGGTTTTCTTCTCCCATAGAAAACTACCGAATACTCTCTGTTACCCTTGCCGATCATTTCACGGGCCTTGACCCCCGTCAGGCCTTCCATAGCTTTATTCCATAATGTAATCTTGCCTTTGGTATCAATAACAATAGTAGGGTTAGGAAGAAAATCCATTATATTTTCAAGTTTATGATGAGCATTAGTAACAGATTCTTTATGCTGCTCAGCTTCTTCCAGTTGCAGGCGTAATTCTTCCTCAGCGCTGATCAAACTTCGATTGACTTCCATTAATTTATTCTTGGTCTCTTGCAGCATTTCATTGGAATCCCGGAGCGCTTTTTCATTCTGCCGCAGCTCAGTTACATCTTCCGCCAGTACTGCTTCTCCGATTATCTTGCCATTTTCCTCAATTGGTGCCACATTGATGCGCAGTATTCTGATCGTATTATCTTTGTGAACTACTTTGGTAAGATAAATATCTCTGTGGCCTTTGCCTTTTTGCAGGCGTTTTCTGGTTTCTCTGATCAACATTTCTTTATTTTCTGGATAAACTATCTCCCAAACATATTTTCCCACAAGCTCTTTTTGCTCATAGCCAAGCATATCTTTAATTTTTTTATTAATGAAAGTCATAATGCCGTCGGAATTATATGTATAAAAAAGTTCGTTCATATTGTCCAAAAGGTCATTAAGATATTTGACCTGCACAGTCAGCAGATACTCTTGATTATCCTGCCAGAGATTATTAGATTCCATAAAAACAATTCACCCTCCCATACTTCGGTGCAATTGTAAAAATAAACAATAATTTGTAGTCTTTTTTTATTATAAAATAAAATAATGACTTTTGTTGTATAAAATTTACGAATTTTTAATAAATTTAGATTTATTATTAAAGTATAATTAATGAATACTTTTATAAAAATGAGCTGAGAAAATGAAGTTGGAAAAAATCGATCTGCATAACCTTAACCGGGAAGAAGCCTGGCACAAGGTAGAAATTAATTTACGCTGGTGTATTGATAACGGTGTCGATGTTATTGATATAATTCACGGTAAAGGGCATCACAGCCAGTATAATTTTTCAGTTATTAAACAGGATGTAAGACAGAAACTAAAAAGCGAAGCTTCCCTGCGGGAATCAGGATATAAGGTTATCCCCGGAGAGTCTAGTTTGCCGGTTGCCTTGACCTTTGATGAAGGCCATACCTTAATTGTGATTAAAGGTGAAGAAAATAATTATATCGGCAGTGCCAAAACCCAGCAAAAGAATCAAATAGTATTTTCTGAGGAAGGTAAAAAAATCAGAAAAGAACAGAAAACCCACCATGCTGAAAAACATAAAAGAAAATAATTGCCTGGGCTATAAGGCTTGGTTTGATCGGGGAATCCGAAGGCAATTACAGCGGCACCGGTTTAGGGCATCATGATTCAATGTATTCTTGCTTTACATGTTCTGAGAGCAAATATAAAAAATACCAGAAAAATAATTCCCAGAATATATCCCGCCAAAACATCCGTAGCATAATGGACATTAAGATAAATCCTGCTCAAACCGATCAAAAAAATCAGCACCACAAGAAAACCCGCCAGATTTTTCTTCTTCCGGCTCTTTTTGCTTTCAGCTAACAGCAGGTAAATAATGAATCCATAGAATGCCATGGAAAGGGTAGCATGACCACTGGGAAAGCTGTAACCTTCTGCATAAGCAAGATGTTCACCTATCGGTCTTTCCCGCATAAAAAAAGCTTTAAAAAGATTCATGCCCCCCCACGAGACAAATAAACAAAAAACCATGAAAAACCCATCGATAATTTTATGCTTGTAAGTAAGATACAAAAACCCGGCGGATGCCATAATATAGAAAGTTAACGGTGCTCCAATATTTGTAATATAAATCATCAGCGTATCCAGAACTGGATTCGCAATGCTGTCAATAGCCCTTTTTACAACTATATCTATATATAATTGTTCCTGCCAAAGATTCAAAACTTGTCTCTCCCGGCTTTACTGCTTAATATTATTATTTGATTAAATCAAAAAATTTACTCTATAGGGTAACTCCTGCTTTATCTCTTTCTTCAATAACCCTGTGCCGCCATCATAATTTATAAATTCTTCTTCCTGGCACATCACCATGCTGAATGCCCAGCAAAGACCAAGCCAGGGCATTATTTTAGTCATAGCAGGTTCACCGGCCGGATAACGAATATGTACCAGCGGTGCCAATCCGGCACGCTTTATATCATTGCTCAGTTTAATGTCATTGATCCCGGTACGGGTCTGATATTCAGCTACATCAAAATTCTCCGCACCGGCAGCCTTTTTATCACTTGAGCGGAATAATTCATTTAAACAGTTTTTAATAGCAATTTTCTTTAACTGACTGTTACTGGCCATAAACTGCAAAAAACGAAAGCGCTTGCTTTTTATTTTTGTATTGGGATCGGCGATGCTGATTATCAATCCCTGCGGTGAAAGCCTTTTTGCCGCAGCTTCCAAAAGACTTACCGGATCTTTAAAATGATGTAAGGCAGAAGAAAATACGATCAGATCAAATTCCTCTTCTTCATTTCCCAGGAAAGAAAAGGCATCATCCAACACGATCCGGCAGGCAATATTATCTTTCTCAGCTTTGCGGCGGGCAATATCCAGCATTTTATCTGCCAGGTCCACCAATGTTACTTCACAGTCAGGATCGCAGCTTTTCAAAGCGAATGCTGCCTTGCCGGCACCGCCGCACATGTCAACTGCCCTGACGGTATGCTTAAGATGTTTATGTAAAAATTTGAGGACTGCATTAAAAATTACTGTATATTCGATATAAGAATACTTTGGCTCTTCAAAGTCCGCGTAAAACTCAACAATTTCATCTTTATCATATTTTTCAATATTGGCCTTAAGTATCTCCTCTTCAGAATACTCTTCCCATGTTTTTACTTTGCTCATTCCTGCCCCCCATTTATTTTGATAATTTTATATCTTATTCGCCATCCCCTTTGCCTACCCTTTTTTAAATCAATATTAAAACATTAAGGCCAGAACTTCATAGTCAACTAAATCAGTTGACCAGAATCCTGGCCTATTGGAAATAAACATATGTGATCGAACAATCTGCTATTTTTAATAAATTTCCATTCATTAATGTAAGATTTTAAAACGGGTTAACAAGATATCTGACGCTTAATTAACTTAATTGCGCTTTCCTTTATTTTCTAAATTATCCGATTCACTGTTTGAGGAAGATTTCTTTATTGAACTGCTTTGGTTATCAGATTTATTTTTTTCATTATCAGGTGTAGCTTGATAATCATCATTATCTTCTTCAATAACAGGAACCGGCTTGATTTGATTATTGCTGCTGCTAAGATCTTCCCTTTCAAGCTGGTCATTCATCAGTTTGATTTTGATACTGTTTTTGTTTTTATCATCGGCCTTTTCGTTGCTCTTCTTATGAATATTAAAGTCTTCTTCAACCGATGACTCTATTTTTTCTATAAGCTTTTCTTCCAATCTTGAGCCGTCTTTTTTCTCACTTTTAACTCGAATAGTTATTTCTGATTGATCCTCATTAACAGTAAAAGCTTCTTTCACTACTATCGGCACTGCCTCTTCCAGCTTTTGTCCTTTCAAAGCTTCATATTCTGCCGGGAGAGCTTGAGCAGTACCTGTTTGTTCAACTTTGATGATGCGATTCCAGCGGTTAACTCCTATCTCAATTCCATTGGAAACATTGGCATATGCAACTACATTGAAAAAATCCGCCGTAGCCAGCAGCAAAAATATTAAAACAGCCGCTGCTGCCAGCAGGAATTTTTGATATCGGTTCTCCTGCTGGTATATTTGCCCCACTTCCAGGGTGCGGTGTATTTTAATATATTGTCCGCCTTCCATCAGGATCGTTGAATACCCATTATTTGATTCGAGTACAATCCCTCTGGCTTTAGTCACGGTCAGTCCCTCCCTTTCCCGGCCAAATATATGATTTAAGCTGGGCAAAATCATAAATAAGTATAAGTGCTCCGGCAATAATATATTTTCGGTAACGGTCTATAAGTTTACGGTTTATTTGATGCTCTTCTTCCAATTGTTTTATGGGCAGTTTTCTTTTTTCCAGTAAATATGACTGCAGTTTTTCATCGGCGGCAATGATTATGCAAATTTTTTTAGCCATATCTCTGGTTTTATTCTGTCGGGGAGAAGCTGTAACCAGTTCAGCAAATTCAATGTCAAAGGAATTCAAAGTTAATTTGAACTGTTCAATTTCCTGGATCCTGGCCATCTCATCGACCAGGTCCCCGATTTGGTCATCAGCTATTTGTCCGAGATCAAAATCTTCCAGCGGCAGTGTATGGTTTAGTTTTTCGCTGCGTTTATAATCTATGATCCGGTTATGGATCACCCGGCCCAGATAAACCAGAATGTGCCCTTTATCAGGTTCATAACGGTCAAAGGCTTCTATAATTGACATGCGGGCAATACTGGCTTCTTCTTCGCTGTCATCGATATATCTTCCGCAAGTTCTTGAACAGATCCGCAAACAAAAAGGCATAAGTTCAGGATATATTTCTTCAATGGCACCAGTATTGCCCGCATGGTAATTTTGCCAGCTTTTATATACTACTTTTTCAAGCTTGTGAGAATCAGAACCGGACATCTATATCTCCCCGATACCGCATTATGATTTCAGGCAGCAGAAGTTTTTTGATTGATTGTTCCTGTAAACCGCTATCCTAACTATATACTGCGGACAGTTTCATTGGAAGCATAATATCTGTTGCTTTCCCGCCTGCAATGTGCAATCAGAACAACATGATTTTAGTCTTCTTCCGGGGCATATATTTTTACCCATGCCAACTCATCCTGGCTGTTGATGCATACTTTAATCTTTCCGCCCGTATCAATATCTTCAATCGCCGCCTCATTTTCATCAACGTCATCGTCAAATTCAACTATTTTGCCTTCATAAAACAGTTTATCGTCGTCATTGAATTCAATTTCATCTACAGCATTGCCATCCTCGTCTATAATGGATAAAATAAATATCTCCTGATCTTCATCATAGTCAATTTCGTCCAGGATTCCTGTGATCAACTCACAATCCTGCCGGCAGAAATAATTATCATCCAGACGATTCAGCATGGCTGCAAGCTCATTTCTTTTTACTACCCGCATCGGACTGAATTTGCCGTCTGTGTCGCCGAACATGATACGCAACTGCTGCATGATTATCACAGAATTCTGCGCCTGCAAGGGAATCTCGTCTTCATCGTTGAATCTGAAAAAGTTCCCTGCAACTCCAAGGTCTTTATAACCATTGAGTTCCGGAATTATATCTTCAAGAAAATCCTTAACTTCATCAATGATATCCTCAAAATATTCGTCATACCCGCTTTCTGTCAATCTGGCAAAATAAACTGCTGCCTGGTATCTTTTAATCCCTTGATTAGGATTAAAACTATCCATTTCACTTTCCAGCAAAATACCTTCTTCAAGAGCAGCTGCAACATATACCTTTGCCCATTCCGGTATATTATTCAACCAGCTGTCGCAATCATCAATGTCAACATCATCCAGATCGATTGCCCCTTCCTGCTCCAGGGTGCTCATCAAAGCTACGATTGTTTCCAGGCATGTAATAGGTTTATTGGGTTGAAATTTTTCATCTCCATAACCTTGCATAAAGCCTTTTTGGGCAGCTTTATTGATTTCATCTTTAGCCCAGTCAGAGTCGATGTCCATAAACTTAAGCTGCGGTCCTAATTTGCCAACCACAGAATTTTTCATCCCATTATTGCTCTGGGGGTTATTATTTTTCGCAGCTGCCCCCCCGGCAAAGATTGTCAACATAAAAAAGCATAAAACAATAATCGATATTTTCTTTTTCACAATTATTAGCCTCCTTTATAATTATTTATTAATATATGCGTAACAACCACACATAAAAACGGGGTCAATATTATAATGAAAAGATTCAAGGAAGAGTGAGCTTGATTGCCAACATGCAATTTTTACCATAAATTATTGAATACCGAAATTTTTCTGGCCATGCCGACAAGAAAAGCGTGAATTTAGGGGCTGTTTTTTTAATAAATCCTTATAAAATATTGAAAAAAAGCAGGAAATGCAATATTTGCGGTGGAATATTGTATTAGGAAATTAATCCCAACATTTATAATGTCAACGAAATCTGATTATTGTTTTAAATAATCATTTTTATTGGTAAAAAAATATAATTTAAATAATTTGGCGAAATTGGTTGTAATTTTCTGCAAAATTAAATAAACTATAGTTTACATAATATTGTAGCAGTGGTGTAGCATGGTGATTTTTATATCTATTGGATGCTTGGCTTTTATTTTCTTTTTAATTTTTGATTTGAATAAAATCGCACACTATCATAGATATTTGAATCTATCTTTTATTCTGGGTATTTTACTGCTTTTGTTTTGTTCAGCAGCGATTTTATTTAATAATAACAGTCAGATCTCAACTCCTTGGCGATGCTTAACGGGGCTTCTGGCTTTATTATTTCTGGTTCTGTTGTTTTATACTCTTTTTGGAGCTATACCGTTTAAAAAAACCTATATTAAAACAAATAGGAATACCGTTGTCCGTACAGGAATGTACGCTCTTTGCAGACATCCAGGTGTGTTATGGTTTTTCTTTTTTTATCTCTTTTTGGGACTGACGGCGGGCAACAGGTTAATGCTTATTGCAGCCTTGGTGTGGACATGCATCGATGTACTCTATGTTTGTATCCAGGATCGCTGGATTTTTCCGTTAGTTCTGGAAGATTATCATACTTACCAGAACGCGGTACCATTTTTAATACCTGATATGACCAGTTTTCGTAATTTTATTCATTACCGGGAAAGGTGATTGAATGAGCCTGACAGAACAAAAATATAAAGCTAAAAGCAAAAAGTATTTTGATAAACAATCATCAGATTATGAGCAAACCTGGGACGGCAAGTATTGCCGCCAAATGTATGCGAGTATACTGGAGAAAATAAGCTCTTATCAGTTTTCTTCACTGCTGGATGTTGGCTGTGGCCCGGGCAGCTTATTAGCTATGATAATCAAGGACTATCCTGATATTGATGCCTTTGGCATTGATTTATCGGAGAAAATGACAGCACAGGCCAAAATGCTTTTAGGTCCGGATATCTGTTTACATACCGGGGATGTTGACAGCATGCCCTGGCCTGACAATACTTTTGATTTATTGGTATGCAGCGGCTCTTTTCATCACTATCCAAATCCTCAGCAATCATTGCAGGAGATGCAGCGCGTTTTAAGACCTGACGGACGGCTGGTGATCGCTGATCCCTGGTGGTCCAGGAATATTCGCAAAGTTATCAATTACTATTTGCAGTCACCATTTAATCTAAGTGGTGATGTCTGGATCTATTCACAGCAGGAAATGGGGGAGCTTCTTGTCAAATCAGGATTTCATCTAATTGAGTGGGACTTGATTAACCGGACTTACTATATTGTAACTGCTGTTAAAAGGAGTAACTGGAGTTAAAACCAACCTATGTTGGGGAGATATACTTATGAATTTGGGAACAAAATTAAAAGAAAAACAATTCGATCGAATCTGGCAGGAATATTGCGGTTTTTTGGATTTTTCAATGGATCAGTATATGGAAATCCAAAACCGTCTTATGCTGGAGCAAATCGAAATATATGCAGGCTGTGAACTTGGCAGGCGGATCATGAAAGGTAACAAACCTTCAAGTGTGGATGAATTCAGGCAAATGGTTCCGCTCACCCGTTATGAAAATTATGCTGATTTGCTCTTGCCGCGCATCGATTCAGTTCTGCCTTCCAAACCATTGCTGTGGATCGAGACCACCTGGGAGGGCGCAAAAAATCCAATAAAAGTTGCTCCATACACCGAGAGTATGATCAGATACCATAAAAGCAGTTTTATAACTTGTTTGATCCTGGCTACCAGCAACGAAAAAGGCCAATTCAGTTTAAGAGGCGGAGAGAATTTTCTTTACGGCATGGCACCATTGCCTTATCTTACGGGTTTGGCGCCGCTGGTTCTGGAAGATGAAATATCGGTAAACTGGCTGCCCCCGGCCAAAGAAGCCGTAAACATGAGCTTCAGCCAAAGAAACAAACTCGGCTTTCAATTAGGCATGCAGCAGGGGGTGGATCTTTTCTTTGGTCTTAGCAGTGTTATTGCAAAAATTGGTGATCAATTCACTTCTGCCGGAGGCTCAGACAGTAAAATCAATCCGTTAAACAATTCTGCCAAAATGAATTATCGTTTGCTTAAAGCATGGAAAAACAGCCGGGAAGATAAAACACCTATCCAACCAAAAGATATATGGACTTTAAAAGGTCTAATTTGTGCCGGCACGGATTCTGCAAGCGTTAAATCGAAAATTGAAAAGGACTGGGGAGTAAGACCTCTGGAAATTTTCGGAGGAACTGAAACAACCTGTATAGCCACTGAAACCTGGAGCAAAAACGGTCTGGTTTTTATTCCGGATGTATGTTTTTATGAATTCATTCCCTGGCCTGAATTGCAGAAAAATCTGGATGACCCTGATTATATCCCCCGCACCTATCTTATTAATGAACTGCAGGCCGGAACTGATTATGAATTGGTAATATCCAATTTTAAAGGCGGCGCTTTTGCCCGATATCGTGTAGGTGACATTTTTAAATGTATTTCTCTGAGCAATGAGGCTGACGACTTGAAAATACCCCAATTCACCTATATCGATAGGGAACCCGGCCTGATTGATATAGCAGGTTTTACACGTATTTCTGAAACAACCATCAACGAAGCATTGAAGCTTTCAAAACTGGAAATCAATGACTGGATAGCACTGAAAGAATTTGATGATGCCAACCGGGCTTTTTTGCATCTTATTGTTGAAATAAGCCCGCAGGGAATGCAGTCAGCAGTGACCCGTGACATTATAAATGAGCATCTTGCCATCTATTTCCGTTATATAGATACTGATTACAAGGATTTAAAATCTTTATTGGGTATAGAACCACTTAAAATAACAATTATACCAACTGGAACCATAGCACGATTTTCAGAACGTTTTGGGAGAAAACCACGTAAAATGAATCCCTCCCATTTTGATATGATTGAACTCTTGAAACTTTCACGCAGTAATAATACAGGAGTGTAAAATGGCTTATTTGGAATTATTTTTTACAGTTATACCAATTATAGCTTTATGCAGCTACAGTATATTGTTGCTTTTCATTTGCATCTCTCAGAAGGATCGCCTGATCCGCTCTTTTATGCTTGTTCTGACTGCGATGATTTTATGGACTGCTTCTGCCGTGTTTATGTCAATTGAGCTTTATCCGGGTGTACTCTTCTGGGACAGGATCATGATAGTCGGTATGATTACCGTGACATTTTTGCTTTATTACTTTGTCTCCATCTTTACCAATACATATAATATTTATCGTGCTGCACTCTGGGGTCTTGGCACAATACTATTTATTGTCCTCAATCTGCTTGGCTATATTGTAACTGACGCAAGTGTTATTTCACATACCGTTACATTATGGGGCAGACAGTTTGATGTCGTGAAATTTCATTATTCGCTCGGCTTAATGGCTGCCCCCCTATATCTTTATGCATTGGCTATTATTATCTCAACTCTTTTAAAAGCCCGGCGTAGTGTAAACGCTAAAAATGATTCCCCTGCCAGCGGAAGTATAATTTTGGTCTCCAATGGCATAACAGTTGTATTTATTGGAACCCTATGCAACCTTATCCCGGTACTCGGGCAATACCCCATTGACATACTCGCTTGTTTTATAAATTCTTTCATGCTTTTCATCGCAATCTATAAATTCCGCCTGGTTGAACTGCGGTTTATGATTACCCGCGGATTGGTTTATTCGTTTTTTATTGCGATGCTCACAGTTGCTTATATATTTAGTGTTTTCTTTATTTAAAATCATCTCAGCGGTCAATACCGGAGCATTATTCCTTATTTCACTACGCTGGTAGCACTGGCAGTAGCAGTTATACTGCAGCCGCTTTACAAACTGTCATCCAAAATGGTGGACAAGATATTTTACAAAGCCGAATATACCCAGCGTCAAGCTCTGCGCCAATTCAGTTCCCGCATATCAAACAACCTTGATTTAAACGGTATAGCCAGAGAACTTATTGAAGCAGTCCAGCATGCATTGAATGCATCCCATGTATTACTTCTGCAAAGAAACGATGAGAAAAAACATTTTAAAGTTTTTGCAACTTCATCGCAATTATATCAACCTGATCTGCAGATTTCCTTTGATAATCCCGTTATCAAATGGATGAGCAAAAACAACACCGGTATTACCCGGGAGCAGTTATATTACCAGCCCTTTTTCAAATCCATGTGGGAGCAGGAAAAAGAGCAGTTATATAATGCCGGGATTGAACTGATTGTTCCAGTAAGGATCTGCGATACTATAACTGCATTACTTATGTTGACCAGAAGGAAAAATAATGTCGCCTATACGCTTGATGATCTGGACTTGCTGACTTATTTGGGCGCTTCTTCCGCGGTAGCTTTTGAAAATGCCCGTTTATATACTCGTTCTCAGACAGATGCCATTACCGACTCTTTGACCAGGCTTTACAATCACAGATTTTTTTTCCAGGCCCTGCCCGATCACATCAATAAAATTGGTTCTGCAGAGTTGTCCCTGCTGATGATCGACCTGGATATGTTTAAGCTTTATAATGATCTTTACGGCCATTTCGAAGGTGATCGTGCGCTTGAAATGGTTGCTGATATTCTCAGGCGTAATGTAGGTGCCCGGGGCATTATTTGCCGCTACGGCGGTGAGGAATTTACAGTAATATTACCTTATTACGATGCCAGATCGGCTTTTGAAACAGCGGAAAATATCCGCACTGACATTGAGACCAGCTTCTTTAATGCCAATGATGTCACCCAGCGATTTCTTACTGCCAGCATTGGCGTCTGTACATATCCCCATGCCGCACCTAATACTGATGAATTACTTAAACGTGCTGATTTAGCTATGTATACTGCCAAAAATCAAGGGAAAAATCAAACCGTTATATATACGCCGCGTATCATTACCAAAGAAAATACTTTCAAACACAATTCGGATGATTTATTCAGGCCGAATTATACCGCCACCATCTATGCTCTGGCTGCGGCAATCGATGCAAAAGATCATTATACTTTCGGACACTCACAAAGAGTCGCAGGATATGTTACTGTTCTTGCCAATGAGATGTCTCTTGACAAGGCCCATATCGAAATATTGCAGGAAGCAGCTCTTTTGCATGATATTGGCAAGCTAGGAGTTCCAGAAAATATTCTTACCAAAACAGGCAAACTAAGCAACGAGGAATATGCAATTGTTAAAAAGCACGTAGAAATGTCGATCACTATTATTAAACATTTGCCAACCCTCAATCATGTTATCCCTGCCGTGATAGGACATCATGAAAGATGGGACGGCAAAGGATATCCCCGAAGCTTAAAAGGTGAAAATATACCTTTTGCGGCCAGATGTTTGGCCATTGCAGATGCTTTCGATGCTTTGACATCCAACCGTCCTTATCGGGCGGGTATGACCATAAATAATGCGCTTTCCGAGATAAAGAACAATCTTGGCTCCCAGTTTGATCCAGCCATGGCCAGCATGTTTATTAAACTGGTTCAAGATGGCACTATCAAAGTTGCAAGACATACGGAAATAAAAAGTATCAGCTAGCTATGGATCCTTGTTTGCTTTTGATATTATATTCAGCTCATGTAGTCAAAAGATACCTGAGTATTGCGTCCCCAAATGCCAACTTATAGATGCATCTCTTTTAGTAAGTCCAAACCTCTCCTCATCGGATAGCATCTTTCAGCAACAGATCATTTTCCTATTGCTCATAATAGCCCGGGCTTTTCCGGAACGCATGATATGCTCCTGGTTAATACCAGAAAAAATTAATTCCTGGCAACGACCTACTCTCCCACAAGTTAATGCAGTACCATCGGCGCAGGAGAGCTTAACTGCCGTGTTCGGGATGGGAACGGGTGTGGCCTCTCCGCTATAATTACCAGGAAATTTAATTTCATTATTCAGTTATGGGTACGGGCTTAGGGGTCAGGGGTAATATTTCGCGTAGATTTTCTACGCCTCACACCTCACGCCTTTCACCTCACGGTTTTCAGTTCTCTGATAACTGCACATATTCAAGAAGTTACGCTTGTTTTTTTAGGTCAAGCCCTCGATCT